>Ga0207705_10000021_pt1 | contig 309436 bp, 250 predicted proteins | sample KBSC13metaG_FD_184314 | JGI IMG/M metagenome (GOLD analysis project Ga0207705, IMG submission 184314) | Corn rhizosphere microbial communities from Kellogg Biological Station, Michigan, USA - KBS C1-3 metaG (SPAdes) (version 2) | ecosystem: Host-associated > Plants > Roots > Rhizosphere >... | reverse complement strand
GCCTTGCGGTTATGGAGAGGCCCGATACGGGCGGCACGAGGGATACGTGAAGGGCTGGCTCGGAGCAGGTCGTCGTTCTACAAAGCATTCGATCCGTCTTGGCATGAACCAGCCGCTCTGGCTGATTTTTCTTGCTGCCGGACTCGCCACCGGAATCTTCGCGCAACCTGCTCAGGCGGCGGTTCCCGTGAGACAGGCCGATGCGGTCTGCGCCAAATGCCATGCCGATATCTTCCATAAATATCTGACGACGCCCATGGCAAACGCGAGCGGCGCGGCGACGGAGCGCCTCATTCCGGGCGATTTTTCCAATCCGGCCTCGGGCACGAAATATCGCATCTACGAGCAGGACGGCGCGGCATGGCTGAGTTACGACGATCCTCAGAGTCCTCCGGTCAAAGGCCGCATGAAGCTCGATTACTTCTTCGGCTCTGGGCACCTGGGCGTCACCTATCTCTACTCTGTCGATAAGTACCTGTTGGAGTCGCCGGTGGCTTATTATTCCGTCACCAAAGGCTATGACATGAAGCCGGGCTATGGCGGTCTGCACGAGATGCCGTCCGCGATCCCGATGCAGGCAGGATGCCTGCGCTGCCACATGAGCGGCGTCCGGCACAGCGATCCCGGCAGCTCGAACCATTTTTCGCAGGATCCCTTTCTCTACGGCGGAATTACCTGCGAGCGCTGCCACGGCGACACGACGATGCATGTCGAGACCGGCGGCAAGGCCGCTGTCGTCAACCCATCCACGCTCGATCCGGATCGCCGAGACTCCGTGTGTATCAGCTGCCATCTCGAGAGCGACGTCTCTGTCGAAAAGGGAGGGCTTTCGACGGTCGACTACAAGCCCGGCGAATCGATCTCCCGCTATCTCTCCTACTTCGTCTACACCAGCACAGGCGCAACCGCGCGCGGTGTCAGCGAGGTCGAGCAGTTCGCCACCAGCCATTGCAAGCGCGCCAGTGGCGACAAGATGTCCTGCACCAACTGTCATGACCCCCACTACACGCCGCCCGCCGCCGAACGGGTCTCGTTCTACCGAGCGAAGTGCCTTGTCTGTCACAATCAGCCTGAGTTCGCCAAAACGCACCATCCCGAGAACAAGGACTGCACCAGTTGCCACATGCCGCGCAGCAAGGCCCAGAACATCCCGCATGTGGCATGGACAGACCATCGCATCCTGCGGCAACCGGTGATGGACCTGACGGATCTCAATCCCGCTCACGGCGACATGCTGACCCCCATCTTTTCTCCGTCCGTCACGCCGCGCGATCTCGCCCTGGCCTACTACAAGGCTTCGCTCGAAGGCCATCCCAATGACCGCGAACAGGCCTACAAGATGTTGACCGCAGCGCGCCAGAGCAATCCCAACGACATTGAGGTGATGCGGGCGCTGGGCATCCTCGCCGGGACGGGCAACGACACCCAGCTCGCTGCTACGCTCTTTCGCGATGTGCTGAAGCTCAGCCCGACCGACCAGGGCGCCGCCTCGAATCTCGCCGTGATTGAAGCCCGTGCGGGAGACCTCAAAGGCGCGCTTGGTCTGCTCCAGCCGGTCTTCGACCGCAATCAGGATTCGATCGGGCTCGCCATGAATCTGGCCGCGGTCGAATGTCTGCAGGGAGACGCCACCGGCGCCCGCTCCACCATCGAGACAGCGCTCAAGTTCAGCCCGGGTTCCAGAGAGCTGGTGAACCGTCTCCAGCAGACGAGTTCGTGTACTGCAACTCATCCGAAATAATCACAGGATTTTGGAGAGGAAAGTGGTGCACCCGAGAAGATTCGAACTTCTGACCTACAGCTTCGGAGGCTGCCGCTCTATCCAGCTGAGCTACGGGTGCCTGCCTCTAGCGTAGCATGACCTTCGCGCCGGTTGACAGCCGCGCCGCCGCAGTTCAGCATCGAACCAGCATCCGGAAAATTCAGGAAAGAGAGACCACTTCCATGCTCATCCGCTCTATCTCAACCCTGGCCTGTACGGCCATTCTCGCTACAGCCAGCCTCGCCCAGATGGCCCCTATGCATCACGAAGGAGCCAAGGCAACCGACAAATCCGCCAAGCCGCTCGCCAGCCCGGCCGCCTCTGCAGAGGTCTCGCTTAACGGCAAAGACATCAAGATCACCTATAACTCCCCCCGCATGCGCGGCCGCAAGATCATGGGTGGCCTGGTTCCCTATGGCGAGGTCTGGCGCACAGGAGCCAATCCCGCCACCACCCTCATTACCGCCGCTAATCTCAAGATCGGCACCCTCACCGTCCCCGCCGGCACCTATACCCTCTTCACCCTGCCCAGCGAGGGACAATGGCTCTTCATCGTCAGTAAGAAAACCGGTGAGTGGGGCATCCCCTACCCAGAGGGCAATGACCTCGGACGCACGCCCATGGAGGGCAAAACCCTCTCCGAGCCTCAGGAAAATATGTCGATCTCCTTTGAAAACACCAAGGGGAACACCACCGAACTCCACGTCAAGTGGGAGAAGGCTGACCAATACGTGACCGTTACCGCCGAATAGCTACGGCAGCTTCTCTGCGGCTTCTTTCTCCAGCCGCAGCTTTTCCATCACCGAAGCCACCAGCTCTTTGGCTCCGTTGATGTTCGCCAGAACAGCCTGCAAGTCGAGCGCCGGGGCCGCAGGGTTCCGTGCGCTCGCGCAGTAGACACCATGCTGCCCCACCAGAACCAGCGCGTCCGTCAAGGCATCCAACGTCACGGCCAGTCGACCCCGCGCCTCGCCCATCATGAACTCGTACTTCTCAAGCTCCTGCTGGCGATCGTAGAAGACCGACATCTACCACTCCTTCGCGGCCGTGTCAGCCACTAAAGGGACTGAAGCCGCCGGAGCTTTCCAACGCAGCACAGGCTTCCGCGCCGCCGTCGTCTCATCGAGCCGCTGCACCCGCGTCGTATGTGGAGCGGTCTGCACCAACTCCGGATTCTCCTCCGCCTCGCGCGCAATCTGCTTCAACGCATCGATCAGCAGATCAAGCTCCTCACGCGATTCGCTCTCGGTAGGCTCGATCATCATCGCGCCCGCGACGATCATCGGAAACGAAACCGTGTACGCGTGGAAGCCGTAATCGATGAGCCGCTTGCCCATATCGCCGGTCTTTACGCCATTTTTCGCCTGTAACCTGTCGCTGAAGACGACCTCATGCAGCGTCCGCGTCTTATAGGGCAGCTCGAAGGTGCCCTCCAGCTTCGCACGGATGTAATTCGCATTCAACACGGCGTCTTCGGTCGTCTGCCGAAGACCGTCCGGCCCATTGGCCAGGATGTAGGCCAACGCCCGCACGAACATGCCGAAGTTGCCATAGAACATCCGCACCCGACCCACTGTCTGCGGACGGTCGTAGTCCAGTCCCAGCGCTCCGTCGGCTCGTGTGACGACCACCGGCGTAGGCAGAAACGGCTCCAGTATCTTCTTGCAAGCCACCGGCCCCGAACCCGGTCCACCGCCGCCATGAGGAGTAGAAAAAGTCTTATGCAGATTGAGGTGCATGACATCGACACCGAAGTCGCCCGGACGAGTTTTTCCGACCAGCGCATTCATATTCGCGCCGTCCATGTAGAGCAGCGCGCCCTTCGCGTGAAGAATGTCGGCAATCTTATGAATCTCGCTCTCAAACACACCGATAGTCGAAGGATTGGTCAGCATGAGCGCCGCGGTATCCTCATCGACCATGCGCTCCAATTCGGCGATATCGACCATGCCCTGCGCGTTCGATTTCAGATTCGCAACCTCATATCCGCAAACCGCCGCAGTGGCTGGGTTCGTCCCATGCGCCGAGTCGGGAATGAGGATCTTCTTCCGGGGATTGCCCTTGCTCTCGTGATAGGCGCGCACCAGAAGGATGCCCGTAAACTCGCCATGCGCGCCCGCCGCCGGTTGCAGCGTGATCGCGTCCATGCCGGTAATCTCGACCAGGCAGTCCTGCAGCAGCTTCATGATCCCCAGGCAGCCCTGCGACAACGACTCCGGCTGATACGGGTGCGCCTCGGCGATTCCTTCCAGCCGCGCTACGGCTTCGTTCACGCGCGGGTTGTACTTCATCGTGCAGCTGCCCAGCGGATACATGCCCAGGTCGATCGCGTAGTTCCACGTCGAAAGCCGCGTGAAATGGCGGATGATCTCAATCTCGCTCAACTCCGGCATCACGCCCAGATCAGTACGCGCGGCGGCACCAAGCAGGGAAGCGGCATCGACCGCCGGCACATCCAGCTCAGCCAGCCGATACGCCTTCTTGCCGGGCGAAGACTTCTCAAAGATCAGGTCTTCGTTCTGATTGACATGCGTCGTCGCCTTCTTTGGCGTACCTGTAAACTTCTCATCTGCCATTGCTAAAACTCCTGTGCATCGCTTGCGCTGCCGGTCTCGGAGTAGCTGCCGGACTCTGGCCCATCGATATCTTCCTCACGCAACGAAAGACCAAACACCGTGCCATTTTCAAACTCAATCGTCAGCGCATCGCCCTCTTCAAGCGATGCGGTCGCAACCTTTTCGCCGATCTGCGCGCATAGCGCATTGCGGTACTCCGGCTCGCCGTAGGCAACCGAGAAATCCGGAAACAGCACATGCGGCCACGCGTACAGCGTAAACAGAGGTGCAGCAAAGCGGAGTTGCAGATAGTCCTGCACAAACTCCACCCCCACAAGCTCCTCGCCGATGATCGCCGATACGTCCACGACTAAGCCTTCTTGCCCGTGAGCGCTGCCGCTGCTGCATCAATCTGTTTCCGCGTCGTCAACTCCGTCGCACACCACAGCGAAGCGTTCGGCCCAAGCTCCGGGTACCACTTCTGCAACGGCAGCCCGCCGATGATCTTTTCGCCAAGCAGCGCAGCATTACTCGCCTCCGCGCTCTTTGGCAGATCCAGCACAAACTCATGGAAGCGCGGCGCGCCATCGAACAACACCTTCGCTCCGGCACACAGCGCCGTCTGCGCATAGTGCGCCTTCGCCAGATTCTGTTCCGCCAGCTCCTTCATGCCCTGCTTGCCATAGACGGTCAGGAAGATCGTCGTCATCAGCGCAACCAGCGCCTGATTGGTACAGATATTCGACGTAGCCTTCTCGCGTCGGATGTGCTGCTCCCGCGTAGACAGTGTCAGCACAAATCCACGCTTGCCGTTGACGTCCTTCGTCTCTCCGATCAGGCGACCGGGCATCTGCCGCAAAAACTTTTCCTTGCAGGCAATCACGCCGCAATACGGCCCGCCATATCCCACAGCAACGCCAAGCGACTGCGCCTCCAGCGAAACAATATCGGCCTCCGCCGGCGGCTTCACGATGCCCAGTGACACTGCCTCCGCAATCGACACGATCAGCAACGCGCCCTTCTTGTGTGCAATCTCTGCAATCGCGGTCACGTCTTCAATCGTGCCGAAGAAGTTCGGCGACTGAATCAGAACGCAAGCCGTCTCGCTTGTAATCGCCGCATCGAGAGCCGCGAGATCGACCCGGCCGTTCGCCGCGTAGCCAACCTCCGCAACCGGAATCTCCTGATGCTGCGCATAGGTCGCCAGCACCTCGCGATACTCAGGATGCACTGTCCGCGCGACCACCGCGCCATCGCGCCCGGTCACGCGCACCGCCATCATCACGGCCTCCGCAGCGCCGGTCGAACCGTCGTACATCGAGGCATTGGCGATCTCCATGCCGGTCAGTTCACAGATCATCGTCTGGAACTCGAACATGGCTTGCAGCGTGCCCTGCGCAATCTCCGGCTGGTAGGGCGTGTAGCTGGTCAGAAACTCACCGCGCTGTACCAGCGAGTCGATGATGACAGGTCGGTAGTGGCGATAGACGCCCGCGCCGAGAAAGCTCGCATACCCGGCAGCGTTGTTCTCCGAAAAGGCGCGAAAGCGGTCCAGAATCTCCGACTCGCCATGCTGCCGCGGAACCGCCAGATCGCGCTTCAATTGATACTCGGCAGGAATACTCGAAAACAGATCGTCGATCGACGCAGCGCCAATCTCGGCGAGCATCTCCTCGCGGTCCACAGGGGACTTCGGCAGATAGCGCATCGTTAGTGTCCGGTCTCTTCGCTGATAAATTTTTCATAGTCCGCGGCCGAGAGCAGGCCGTCGGACTGTGCACCGTCCAGGTCCAGCTTCAGCATCCACGTCTTGTTCGCGTCCGCGTTGATCTTCTCCGGTGCGTTCGCCAGATCTTCGTTCACCGCCGTTACGGTGCCCGATGCCGGAGCGTACAGGTCCGAGACCGCCTTCACCGATTCGACCGAGCCGAAGATATTTCCCGCCTCAACCTTGTCGCCCACCTTGGGCAGATCGACAAAGACGATGTCGCCGAGCGAGTTCTGCGCGTAGTCGGTGATGCCGACGGTGCCTTTGTTGCCGTCAACTTCAATCCACTCATGTTCCTTGGTATAGCGATAACCTGCAGGGTAGGCCATTGGCTCGATTCTCCAGCTTCAATTGTAGATGTTGCGCCGCCATCGAAGGACGCGGCGGCTAGGCGGACTTCTTAGACTTTTTGTAGAACGGCAGCGGTACAACGCGAGCTTTCACCTTTTGGCCGCGAATTTCCACAGCCAGCTCTGTTTCAAGGCCGGAGTGCTCCACTGGAACATAGGCCATGGCAATGTTTTTCTTCAAAAACGGAGCAGGCGATCCGCTGGTGATCTCGCCGATCCGCTCCCCGGCTTGCGCGCCATCGAGCGAAAACACCGGATAGCCGTCTCGCCCAATGCCGCGTTCCATCATCTCCAGCCCCACCAGCTTGCGCTTTGGCCCGCCGTCAGCCTGAATTGCGAGCAGTGCATCGCGGCCAACGAACTCCGGCTTGTCGAGCTTCGCATAGCGGCCCAGCCCGGCCTCAAGCGCGTTGATCGTATCCGAGATCTCATGCCCATAGAGCGCCATCGCCGACTCCAGCCGCAGCGTATTCCGCGCGCCCAGGCCGCAGGGCAGAATGCCGAACTCCGCCCCCGCGGCGAGCACTTCGTTCCACACGCGCTCACTGGTCGCCACGTCCGAGGGGATATAGATCTCGAATCCATCCTCGCCGGTATAGCCGGTGCGCGCGATCATCACATTGTGCAGGCCGCACACCTGACCCCAGGTAAACCAATAATTTTTAATTGCACTCAAATCAGTCGAGGTCAGCTTCTGCAGCGTCTCCGCCGCACGCGGCCCCTGTATCGCAAGCTGCGTGTAGTAGTCGCTGAAGTCATTGATGTGGACGCCCGGCATACGCCCGATCGTCTGCCGAATCCACTGAACGTCCTTCTCTCGCGTCCCCGCATTGATGACGATCAGATAATCGTTGCCCGAAAGCTTGTGCACCACCACGTCGTCGACAAAGGTCCCATTCGGATACAGCATCGCCGAATACTGAGCCTGCCCCTCCGCCAGCTTCGAAGCGTCGTTCATGCAAAGCTGTTGCAGCGCAGCCAGCGACCCCGGCCCGCGCAGTTGGATATCGCCCATGTGCGACACATCGAACAGACCGACCGCTGTTCTCACCGCCATATGTTCGGCGATCAGGCCGGAGTACTCCACCGGCATGTCCCATCCGCCAAAGTCCACCATTTTGGCCTTCGCGGCGCGGTGAGTTGCGTTCAGTGCGGTTTTGCGAAGTGTGCCTGTCTCAGTCATAATGCTCAATTCCTTAGTGAAACAACCGTTTCTATCCTCAACGATAGCATCCGCGCCCGATGTTGCGCCTCGCTCAGACCACGACCGTCTCGCGGTATTCTCCAAAGACCTCCCGCAGCACATTCGCAATCTCGCCAACGGTCGCGTAACTCTCCACGGCGTTCAAAATCTGCGGCATTAAATTGCTGCCGTCCCTGGCCGCATCTTTCACCCGACCCAGCGCCGCAGCATGAACGCCCGCATCCCGCCGTAGCCGCAGCGCTCGCACTCGTTCTACCTGCCGCGCCTCCAGTCCCTCATCCATCCGCTGGGTCGGAACTTCGACCTCCTGCTTTGCGGCAAATTCATTCACGCCGACAATAATTGCTTTCTTCGCATCGACGGCCTTCTGGTAAGCATAGGCGGCAGCCTGAATCTCGCGCTGCACATAGCCCTGCTCGATGGCCCGCAGCATCCCATATTTGCCATTGCGGTCGAATCCCGCAATCGTCGCCATGTACTTCTTCGCCCGCTGCTCGATCTCGTTGGTCAGCGCCTCGACATAGTACGACCCGGCCAGCGGATCGACCGTCTGCGCCACGCCGCTCTCGTGTGCGAGTATCTGTTGCGTCCGCAGTGCAATCCGCGCAGCCTGCTCTGTCGGCAGAGCAAGCGCTTCGTCGAAGCCGTTCGTATGCAGGCTTTGCGTTCCCCCCAGTACGGCAGCCAATGCCTGCAAGGTCGTGCGCACAATATTGTTCTCCGGCTGTTGCGCCGTCAGGGTCGAGCCAGCGGTCTGCGCATGAAATCGCAGCATCCAGCTTCGCGGATTCTTCGCGCCAAAGTGCTCCCGCATAATATGCGCCCACATCCGCCGCGCTGCGCGAAACTTGGCCACCTCTTCCAGCAGATTGTTGTGCGCGTTGAAGAAGAAGCTCAGCCGCGGAGCGAACGCATCCACATCCAACCCCGCGTCAATTGCCGCCTGCACATACGTCATGCCGTCGGCCAGCGTAAACGCCACCTCCTGCACCGCCGTGCACCCCGCCTCGCGCATGTGGTAGCCGGAGATCGAGATCGTATTCCACTCCGGAATCTCGACCGCGGCCCACGCAAAGATATCGGTCACCAGCCGCATCGCGTGCGTTACCGGATAGATATACGTGCCGCGCGCGATGTACTCCTTCAGAATGTCGTTCTGAACCGTCCCATTCAGTTTCTTCACCTCCGCGCCCGTCCGTCGCGCGACTGCGGTATAAAGCGCCAGCAGGATCGATGCCGTGGCATTGATCGTCATCGAAGTTGAAACCGTATCGAGCGAAATTCCATCGAAGAGCCGCTGCATGTCCTCGATCGAATCGATCGCAACTCCCACCCTGCCTACCTCTCCGAGCGCCAGGGGCGCGTCGGAGTCATACCCGATCTGCGTCGGCAGGTCGAAGGCCACCGACAGCCCTTTCGTCCCATTGGCCAGCAGAAACTTATATCGCCGGTTCGATTCCTCGGCATCGCCCATCCCGGCGTACTGCCGCATCGTCCACAGCCGCCCGCGATACATCGTCGGCTGAATCCCGCGCGTATACGGAAACGCCCCCGGCTCGCCCAGCTCCCGGGCAGCGTCGAAGCCAACAAGGCTCTCCGCTCCATAGACCAGATCGACAGGAATTCCAGAACTCGTTTTAGGTGATTCCGGCATGACGCTGTAGTGTACTCGCCGCAGCTACGACCTATCGCCCACGGCCCCTGCGGTTGGCCCTCACAAAGCTGCTCACCAGAAAGTATCCGAACACGACCGCCATTACCAGGCACACCAGAAAGCGGGCATGAGCATCATGGTTGGTGGCCGTCTCATGCAGGTTCCCATGCAGCTTCCAGGCCCATCCCGCGCCAAAGAAGGCGAAGAGTCCGAAGAAGACCCCCGCCAGTTCAAGCCCAAGAACCCCCGAGAGCTTGACGAAGGGCGCCCAGACCGCCTCTCCAAAACGCTTGCTGCCGCGTACCAGTCCCTGCCCGGTCTGCCGCGCCTGGGTCGCCGATTTCGCAGCCTGCTCCACCACCCGCGTGCTTGTAGCCTGGGGCGGCTGCTCCACCCTGGCCGGCCCCTGAGGCTGAGCAGTTGCCGGAGCGCTCTTTTGAACCGGTCTCGTTCCTTTGGCGGAGGGGTTCGGCGCCGTTGCCGCATCGACCGCCGTCACCAGCGTCTTCGCAGCCGCACGGGCTCCAACCCCAAGCGCTCGTCCAAAGCGAACCGAATCCATAGTAGAAAGTGTAGTCGTTTCCCGCCCTGCTGTAACCGTCCCTGCCGCGAATCGTCAGACCGCAATCCCGAGTCGCCGGCCAATGCGGACGGCAGTCGCGAGTCGCGCCGCAGTGATCTCCCGCATCTCTTCCCGTGCCGCTGCGAGCACCGCCGGAGGTGCCGTCTTCGGGGTGCCGCTATGAAACGGAGGCTCCGGCGCATACTCAATCGAGAGCTGGATCCCCTGCGTCGCAGGATCGCCGCGCAACAGGGCAGCCACCGTCAGCGCGCCATCGATCCCCGCCGTCACCCCGGCAGCGCTGACATGCTTCCCGTCGACGACCACGCGAGCATCCACAGGAATCGCGCCAAAGTAGGGCAGCAGCTCAAAAGATGCCCAGTGCGTCGTCGATCGGACGTTCCTCAGCAATCCCGCCGCCCCGCAGATCAGGGCCCCGGTGCATACGGAAAATACGTATTCCGCATGAGCGGCCTGTCTCCGCAGAAACGAGAGCACAGCCTCATCGTCCATCAGCTCCTGCTGGCCATAGCCGCCGGGAACGACCAGCACATCCAGTTCCGGTGCCTCGGAGAGGGTCTCCTGCGGTGTAAGAATCAGTCCCCGAACGTCCCGGACTGGCGTTTTGTCCCTTCCGATCACATGAAAGGTCGAGTTGGGAACCCGCGACAGCACCTCGAACGGCCCGGTGAAATCAATCTGGTCCATGCGCTCGAAGAGCAGGGCGCCGATATGCAGATGCCTCGTGTTGGAGATAGCGGACACGTCTCTCCTCCTGAGTCTTACCCTACGCTGGTATTGAGGCGGCCTTGTGGAAAACCATCGTTCCAAATAACCGCAGCCGGACTTTGCTGCATCCAACTCAACAGTTGGCACATGAAAAGGGGACAAGACGCGATGAAGAGTTTTCTCTGGCTAGTGGGTGGTTTCTGTGCTGCATCGGTAGGTTTTCTGGTCTGGGGACCCAAGCGCGTCAAGCCTGTAGAGGAGCTGGCGAGGCGACTTGAGGTGGCCTGGGGCGACCACCACACGGTTATTTAGAATGCCTCCCGTCCCGGTGGAACTCGCGTCTCCGCGAACCTCAAAGGGTTCCCTTCAATCCGATTGCAGCGCGCACCCGCGAAGGCGTATCGTTTAGGAGTGTCTCAAGGTACGCTGCGGTACCCGCAATGCCGTTCCCGCCGGTCGCGTCAGGCCGGGAATACCCGATGCGTGGTTGATTGCATACAAAGGGCAGCCCGGAGGTGGCATTGAATCAGAAGGTCAAAAACCTGATCCAGAAACTTGGCGAAGCGATCCACGAGTCCGTCTCGGAGTCGGAAGACATCGCCGGCGTCGTCAAAAACATCCGTGAGCAAGGTTTCGATGTTCTCCTCATGCTGGAGGCGACGATCGGCCTCAACGAGGTCGAGGCGGAGACCGGTGAAGCGGGCGAACCTCTCGAATCCGATGCCGATGTCGAAGACGGCGAAGGCCCGTTCACCCTGAACGATCTGACCTTCCTGAAGTCCCTGCGCATCACGCTGACCGAGTCCGAAGAAGACGCGACGGAAGAATAAGGCCCATTCTGGCTCCTGTCCGGCCCGGCCACCTGCCGGCCCGTCTTGGACTGCGCTCAATTCATCGGAAAAATCAGCAGAGGGAATCCTCATAATGATAGACTCGCGTTTCCATGTGGAAGCTCGTCCGCGGGTTTGTGCATCCGACGAAGGAGTCCATAGTTTCTAAGGTTGAGGTCGTCAAAATATGAGAGATACGCTTGGTGTTCTGCTTGCCGGGGGCGCTGGTGAACGGCTGTTCCCCCTGACCCGTGATCGTGCCAAACCGGCTGTCCCCTTTGCCGGGCAATACCGCATCATCGACAGCACGCTGTCCAACTGCATCAACTCCGATCTGCGTCACGTTTACATTCTCACCCAGTACAAAGCGCTCTCGCTCAACCGCCACATCCGCGAGGGCTGGGGGACGGTCGTCGCCAACGAGCTTGGCGAGTTCATCGAGATCCTCCCCCCCATGCAGCGCGTCAGCAAGAACTGGTACACCGGCACCGCCGACGCCGTCTACCAGAACATCTACTCCATTGGCTCCGAAGAGCCCAAATACGTCATCATCCTCTCCGGCGACCACATCTACAAGATGAACTACGCCCGCATGCTCAACCAGCACAAGGACTCGGGCGCCGATGTGACCTTGGCCACGCTGCCCATCTCTCCCGACGAGGTCTCGGCATTCGGCGTAGTCGAGGTCGCGAACAACGCCGAGGTAAGCGGTTTCGTCGAAAAGCCAAAAGAGACCAGCATCCGTTCGCCCTTCAACCCCGACATGGTCGATGTCTCGATGGGCATCTACATCTTCAACACAGACGTGCTCATTCCGGAGCTGCTCAAGGACGCAGAAAATCCCGACTCGAAGCATGACTTCGGCCACGACATCCTACCCAGGCTGCTGGGACGCTTCAAGGTACAGGCGTTCAACTTTGTCGACGAGAACAAGACCAAGGCGCTCTACTGGCGCGATGTAGGTACGTTGGAGGCGTACTACGAGGCCAATATGGATGTCGCCGGCGTCTCGCCCACCTTCAATCTCTACGACAAATCCTGGCCCATGCGCACCCGCCCCTACCAGTATCCCCCGGCCAAGTTCGTCTTCGGCGAGCCGGGACGCACCGGCATGGCCATCAACTCCATCGTCTGCTCGGGGTCGATCGTCTCAGGATCGGTAGTGCGCAACAGCGTCGTCTCGCACGATGTTCGCGTCAACTCCTACGCCGACGTGGACTCGAGCATCGTCTTCGCCCACGTCAACATCGGTCGCCACTGCCGCATCCGCCACGCCATTATCGACCGCGACGTTCATATCCCCGACGGCACGGTCATCGGCTACGACGCCAACGAAGACAAGAAGAATTACTTTGTCTCCGCCAGCGGCATCACGGTCGTTACGCGGGACTACTCCGTCTACGAGAACCCGGTCTCGCCGGACTTCCTCCAGCAGCACGAAACCTTGTAGCGTCCCGGACAAAAAGCCGACCGCGGATTCCGCGGTCGGTCGTTGATAGCTGTTTCCTGTCAGGTGTAGCTTCCTTCGTTTGTCATTCCCGAAGGCAATCTGCGTTTCGTTCGTTCGAACGTTTGTTATTCCCGAAGGGAATCTGCGTTTCGTTCAAATCACCAAATCTACATCTGGAAGAAAACCGTTCAGTCCTTGTTGCCGAACCGGTAGACCACACCCGCCGAGATCGCAAAAAACTCGCGCGTCTCCGTCCCGAAGTGCTCAAAGATCAGATCGGGCGAGAGCCGGACCGCAAAGTTCTTCGAGCGATTGACGTCGATGCTGCCGCCCACCGCCGCAATCGGCTTCGTCCGGTTGGTATACAGGCCGACGTTCTGCGGAGGCACGCTGCCGGTGCCGCCATCGAAGACGCCATGCGCTACACCGAAATAACCGTGCAGGTTGAGCGCGGCAAACTGGTTCTTCGGCCCGCGCAACTGCGCTCCAAGCATGCCCATGTTCATGTACACCAGCGGGCGGTCGATGGTGCTCAAATTGGGAGAAGTGGGCGCGCTGGGAAATACCGGCGTCGTTCCCGCCTCGCCGCGATAATCGGCAGCCAGCCCGACCCGCTTGGTCAGCCAATACGTTCCCAGAATCTCGCCGCCGCCCATATTCATGCGCGTCGGCAGGTTCTGCCCCGCCTGAAAGTTCATAAAGTTCAGGCCGCCATAGATCTCAAAACGATTGTTATAGGTCACCGGCGGCGCCGCTGCCAGCTTGCCCTGGGCCTGTGCCATCGCCGCTACGCCTGCACCAAACATCATTGCCAGCAGCATTCCACTTACCGCGCGTGTTCTGTACTTCCACGTCCCGGCCATCTTCAATCCCGGCTTCACACTCTGCATCTGTTTTCCCAACATCTTCTCCCGCATTACCTCCATCCAAGATATAACGTCCGACGCACATCTGCCCGCTTGGCTGTATCGTATCTAGAAAGAAAAGAGACTGGGATTCCGGCCTCTCCATCGATCGGGTCTGTCGTCTAACAGTAGACCTGGTTTGTGCGACAATCATAGAAGCCGCGTGCAGCATGACACACCGGCTTGTTGGGAGAATTTAATATGGGCGATCTATTTCAACCTTGGCATCTGGCCATCCTCGCGATCATCGTTATAGTGCTCTTTGGCGGCAAGAAGCTGCCGGAGCTGGGCAAAGGTCTGGGTGAAGGTCTGCGCGGCTTCAAAGACGGAATGAAGGGCGTCACCGACGAGATGAACAAGCCCGCCGAGACCCCGCATGCGGTCACGCCGAAGCCCGAAGAATCGACCAAGTAGGGCAACGGACAGCCCGGAGGTCGCGACCCTCGCATCTCCGGGCACTTCCTCTGTAGTTCTGTCCAGACAGGCATCTCTCGATGAAGCTGAAATCGCCCTTCCTCGTCAAACCGCATTCGACGGTCCGCATCACCCGCCTTCCTGCCGGGGATACAGGCTCCTTCAAGACGGAGGAGTCTGCGGCGGCAGTTCTGGTCAAACATCGCAGCCAGCTCAATAGCCTTCAGGAGGTCTTCTACGCCAGCCAGCAGAAGGCGCTGCTGATCGTCCTGCAGGGCATGGACACGGCGGGCAAAGATGGCACCATCCGCCACATCTTCTCCGGCATCAACCCGCAGGGCTGCGATGTCACCGCCTTCAAGGTTCCGACACCGCTCGAGGCCCGCCACGACTTCCTCTGGCGCGCCCACAACGCCGTCCCGCCCAAAGGCATGATTGGCATCTTCAACCGGTCACACTACGAGGACGTTCTCTCGCCGCGAGTGCACAAGCTCATCTCCGGCAAGACCGTCCGCCAGCGCCTCGACGATATCAACGAGTTCGAAGACATGCTTGCCGATAACGGCGTGGTCATCCTCAAGTTTTTTCTGCACATCTCGCACGAAGAGCAGACCCAGCGCCTCAAATCGCGTATCGACACGCCGGACAAGCACTGGAAGCTCTCCGAAGCGGACTTCTATGAGCGCCAGTTCTGGCCCGTGTATGAGGACGCCTACAACGACATCCTCTCGGCCACCAGTCGCAAACATGCACCCTGGTTCGTCATCCCGTCGAACCAAAAGTGGTATCGCAACGTCGCCATCTCGCAGATCGTCGTCGATGCCATGCAGGGTTTGAAGCTCAAATATCCCGCTCCGACCTTCGATCCCAGCCATATCAAGCTTTAATCTGGCATTTTTTCGTAAACTATTCAAAATAAAAGGTTTCGCTGTAATCCCGGCGAAGTCGATGCCAGTTCCGGTGTCGCTTGCGAAAGTAGTTTATCGCTAAACTATTTAGCAGCTTAACTATTTAGTAGCTAAATCATTATCCATCCAATGGACGTGGACGAGCCCTTAAAGGGTAATCATCACAACGGCGACCGCCGCCACCGCCATTCCCAACCCCTGCCGGCGGGTAGGCCGCTCGCTCAGCATCCAGGCCGCCAGCAGGATCGTCGAGGCCGGATAGAGTGAAGCCAGCACTGCCGCCACGTCGAGCCGTCCCGCCCTTGTCGCCGCAATGAACAGCAGGTTCCCTGACGTATCGAGCACCGCCGTCGTCAGCGCCCAGCGCACCGCCGCGCGGGTCAGCCGCCCCCGGGCGATCTCCGAGGTTTTTGAGCTGGACAGGAGGGCCAGCAGCATGAGGGAGCAGACGCTGAGGCTGCCGATCCTCGCCGTAGCCATCGGCCAGAGAACGCCCGCTGTTCCGGCCATCTTCAATGCCACGAAATAGATACCAAAGCCAATGCCCGCCGCCACCGCCAGCCAGATCGTCCCGGTCTTCGCGGGCACCGCCTCGGCGTTCGGCCCTGCCGCGATCAGCCAGATCGCCGCTCCCGCCACCAGAAATCCGACGATGCGAAGCGCTCCCGGCGAGCCTTCGGCGACCATCGAGACCGCAGCCGGAATGGCCGCGGCCAGCAGACCGCTCAGCGCTGCGGAAGCGCCCATGGCTCCGCGTGAGAGGGCAACGTAGAAGCAAGCCAAGGCGAGGCCGCCGGTCACTCCCGCGCCGATCCCCCAGGCCAGCGCAGCGCCGTGCGGGAAGGCGTCCCCACGCCAGCGGGCGATGGCCACCAGCACGGTAAAGCTGGCGGCATGGCTTACCAGGATCACGCGCAGCGCGCCGCCCATGGTGCCGCCGGCGTTCTTTGCGCCCATTCCTCCGGAAAAGTCCCCGCCACCCCACAAAACCGCCGCAGCCAGGGCCAGCAGAGCGCTCCCATGCAACAGGGCGGGCCTACCTTTCCCGGACGATCGACGGGCGAATGTCCTCCGCCGTCGGATAGTAACCCTTCTTTGCGATCACGGTCAGGTTGGGACGCATCACCTTCACTTCAAGGGACCGGTATTTGCCATCGATAAACGGCTCGTGGGTGTAATAACCGACAGTGTACTGGTTACGCACCTCTCCGATGATCCTGGCGAAGCTTTGCTCGATGCCCTTCTGCCGGAACTCGCCGTCGATGTTGCCGCCGGTTGCATCCGCATAGGCCTTTAAGGCGTTGTCCCGCATCGTCAGCGGCAGGTGGATGTGGTCGAGGAAGCCGATGACGGGCAGGCTGGAGGTGCCCACTAGCGTGCCATAGACTGCGATCTTGTTTCGCTGTAAATACTTCACGACTTCCTTGAAGCTCGCCGTGCTGCCATACTCCTTGCCGTCGCTGATGACATAGACGACACGCCGCCGCCCGGGCCGGGTCTTCGCCAGGTGGTTCGCGGCGGCCAGAATGGCGTCATTCAGCGTATGCACCTCCTTGGGGACGTTCAACGTACCGTTCAGGGTGGTGCCATGGGTCGCGTTGGTATTGGGGTCGATATAGCTGTTCGCGCCGCCATTGGTATTGATGTTCTGCGAGAGGGGGCCGCTGGTATAGTCCATCGGAGCTTCGCGTCCGCTCGACTTCGACCGCTCCAGCACTGCGCTGACGCGAGCGCTCTGCGCCGTCGTAAAGTCGGTCTGCATTCTGGGGCCGTTGTTGTAGGTAAAGATGGCGATCTCGTCATAGGGCGCGAACGCTCCCTGCAACGCCTCGAGCGCATTGTTGACCTTGGTCATGTTGTCGTAGGTCATGCTCTGATCGATCACCAATGCGACCGACAAGGGGAAGGGATCGACCGTGAACAGGGCCATCTGCTGCCGCAGGCCGTTCTCATAGATGCGCACATCGCGCCATGTCAGTCCCGGCACCTCGCGGCCCTTGTTGTCCTTCACCGTAAACGGTACCTGGACAAAGTTGGTCTGCACATGCAGCGTAAATGCCGCGGGACCTTGCCCTGCCTCGGGCACCTCGGGTGGGGGGCCCTGAGCTGCCCTTTCAGCAGCCGTCTGGGGCAGGCTGCTGGGAGGGGCCTCCGCGTCCGGGCGCGAAGAGGTGTCGCCGTTGTCGTCCGCTGTCGTGCCCTTGCCGGGAGCAATCGCGTCGGCGTTGAACGGCTCTGCCTGCGGCCTGGGAGCATCGGGGATCGCCTGCTGCTGTGCTACTGTCTGCGGCGCTTTGTCCTGAGCGACCGCCTGCTGTGCCCGCGGCGCCAGCATCATGCATGCCACCGCTCCCGCCAATATGCTGTACTTCACCAAGAACGACCCCCCCATAACCTTCCAGCCAGGCATAACCCGACCAACTACCAGACTACCAGCGCACTCTCCGTGCCGCCATCCCGTACTAAACCTTTTCGTTGGACGCTTGGCCCCCGGCTTACGTTGCGCCCGATGGTTTTAGGGCCACGCCGCATTTCCGGCTGACTCCGTTCCATATTCGTCGTCTAATGAGATATGCGCTTCTTTCTCTCTGCCGCCGCTTTGTTGCTTGGCTTCTCTCTTCCCCTCCATGCGCAGGAGGCCCCCTCGCCCGACGGCCCTCCCCCGGCCAGCACCGCCGCCGCCCAGCCGCGGGGCGACCAGGACGTCGAGACTCTGAAGGTCAACGTCAACCTGGTCAACGTCTACTTCTCGGTCCGGGACAAGGACGGCTTCATCACGAACCTGCACAAGGACGACTGCTCGATCTTTGAAGACCGGGTCCCGCAGACCATCAAAAACTTCACCCAGGAGAAGAAGCTGCCGCTCACCATCGGCATCCTGCTCGATACCAGCGGCAGCCAGCAGAACGTTCTTCCGCTCGAGCAGCAGTCCGGGGCCGAGTTTCTCAAGGACGTCCTCACCCCCAAGGACGAGGCCTTCCTGATCTCGTTCGACATCAACGTCGATCTGCTCTCCGACTACACCAACGATCCGCGTGAGCTGAAACGTGCCATCGACAAGGCCACGATCAACACCGGCGCTGCCACAGGCTCGGTCACCGGCAATGGGACCCCGCGGGGCACGCTGCTCTTCGATGCGGTGTATCTCGCGGCCCACGACAAGCTGCGCCAGGAGGCCGGCCGCAAGGTCATCGTCATGCTGACCGACGGCGGCGACCAAGGCAGCCAGGAGACGCTGAAGTCTGCCATCGAGGCTGCTCAGAAGTCCAACACCATCGTCTACGTCATCCTCATCGCCGACCGGAGTTTCTACAACGGCGGCTTCGGCATCAATCTCGGAGTTACCGGGGCCGCCGATATGGACCGCCTGGCCAGAGAGACGGGCGGCCGCGTCATCAACGTCGGCAACAACGGCAAGAAGCTACAGGACGCCTTCGACCAGATTCAGGACGAGCTGCGCACGCAATACCTTGCCAGCTACACGCCGACAAATCTGAAGGTCGACGGCACCTTCCGCACGCTCAACATCACCTGCGGGAAGGGCCAGAAGGTCCAGGCGCGCAAAGGCTACTATGCGCTTGCCGATTCCATGGGTAACAACGACTGAGTTTAGAGCGGTTCCAGAGAAGAGGTTTCCGGGGAAAAAAGCAGGTCCTCCGCCTACGGCGAAGGATGACAATTATTTTAAGGTGTAGCTTCGCTGGACTCACCGCCAATAGCGGTGTTGCAAAAAGATAAAACCCACGGGCGCCCGTGGGTTTTACTTCAGATGTTTCCGTGCTTCCCTCTCGCTATGCGAACACGAGACACTGCGGAGCGGCCAAGTCGAAGCTCTTTCCCAAATTCGCCAGCTTGCCCGTCTTCGTATCGCGTGCAAACACTGAGATGTTGTTTGAGACTTGATTGGCCACGAGCAGCCAGCGGTCGTTCGGGCTCAGCGCAATATGCCGTGGAATCTTGCCGCCACAGGAGGTCCGCTCCATCAAGGCCAGCTTGCCATCCGTCTCCGAGATGGTAAACGAAGCCATAAAGTCGTTGATCCGGTTCGCTGCATAGGCAAAGCGGCCTTTGCTGTCGAAGATAATCTCGCACCCGCCGGTCTCGCCCTTGAATCCCTCGGGATTCAACTCGATTGTCTGAATCGCCTCGAGCGTCCCTGCCTCCGCGTTCCAGTGGAAGACAACTACGGTCGATGTCATCTCGGTGACGCAGTAGGCCCATTTGCCATTGGGATGGAAACGAAGCGCGCGCGGGCCCGCGCCGGGAGCCGAGTTCCATGCCGGAGGATCATTCGGGGTCAGCTTCGCCGTCTTTGCATCCAGCTTGTAGATGTGAATCTTATCGAGGCCAAGATCGTTGATGAGAAGAAACCGGTTGTCCGGCGATAACGTAACGCGATGCGCGTGGGCCTTCTCCTGCCTCGTCTTGTTGGGGCCGTGTCCCTCGTACTGAAAGAAGCTTACGGCCTTGCTGAGATGTCCATCGTCGCTGATATGAAAGCTGGCCGCGCTGCCGCCGTTGTAGTTGGCGACAAAGGCGCAGTGGCCGGTGTGGTCGACGGCGATGTGGCAGGTTCCGGGGCCGCCCGTAGGCTCCGCGTTGATCTCAGTGAGATGTCCGGTGCTGCGGTCGAGATTGAATCCCGTGATACCACCGCCGCTGGTCCCGGCGAAGTCGCTGGCCTCGCTGACGGAGAACAGCCGTTTGCCGCCGGGAGCGAGCGCCAGAAACGTCGGATTCTCAATCGTCGCGGCGAGCGCGGTCTGCTTCAACTCTCCCGTCGCCTCGTCGAACGAATAGGCGTAGATGCCTTTGCTCGCGCCCGTGGTCTGCGTTCCGACCAGCAATAACTCTTCTTTTTTGCCCATGCCCGCGCTGGCCAGTGAAGCACTCGCCGCTAAGGTAGCTGCTGCTGAACTCTGCATAAATTTCCGCCTCGTCATTCCCTGCATTCAGACACTCCTTCGTATTGTGCCACTCGCAAAGTTTATGCTTCCATCGCTCCCGAGTACACCGCCATCCCGGCGACGGCATCGACGCCCATCGCGTCCAGCGCATCGACCTCGGCGCGCTCTTTAATGCCACCGGCAACGATAAGCTGCCGTCCGGTGGTGGCCCGCAGCACAGCCGCTACGTCCATCGGAAAGCCCGACATGGTTCCTTCGGTATCGACATGCGTGTAGAGAAACGCGGCGCAGTAATCCTCCAGCCACGTCACAGCTTCCTCGGGCGTAAGATCTACGGAATCTTTCCAGCCCTTTACCGCGACCTTGCCGCCCTTGGTGTCTACGCTGAATACGAGTGCGTCTTCACCGAGTGTCTTCTTCAGTCCGGCGGCAAACTCTTTGTTCACGCCCGCAGCGCCAAACAAGCTCGATCCGTAGATCACGCGCTTTGCCCCGGCATTGAGCAACGCCTGTCCATCCGCAGCGGTCTTTAGCCCACCACCCACCTGGCAAGGCAGCCGTTTGCAGATCATCTCAATCAGCGCGCGATTGTCCCCCTGCCGCATCGCAGCGTCCAGATCGATCAACTGCACCACGGGATACTTCGAGAATCGCTCGATCCAGTATTCAAAATCATCGAAGGCGAGCTTCAGCTTTTCGCCTTGTACCAACTGCACGATACGGCCGCCCATCAGATCAATCGAAGGTATCAACATACTTTCTTCTCCCTTACAAAAAATGTCATCTCGACCGAAGCGCAGCGCAGTGGAGAGTCCCCTGTAGTTTGTTCTAAATCGGTGACAGGCTTTAGCAGGGCAGCCGCACAGAAACCCCGGCCTGCCGCAGCTCCGCCTTCAACTCTCGCGAATCCGTGACTCCGAAATGAAAGATGCTGGCAGCCAGGGCAGCATCGGCCTTGCCTCTGCCAAAGACCTCCGCAAAGTGAGCCGCCGAGCCTGCACCGCCTGAGGCAATCACCGGAATCTGTACGGCCTCGCTTACCCGCGCCGTCAACTCGCAATCGAATCCATTGCGCATGCCGTCGGTGTCCATACTGGTCAGCAGAATCTCTCCCGCGCCGCGGCGCTCTGCTTCTCGCGCCCAATCGACGACGCGCAATCCCGTAGGCTTGCGGCCTCCACTCACATAAACTTCAGCGTCTTCTACCCCTGCCGCGCCGCGACGAGCATCGATGGCTACAATCACCGCCTGCGCGCCGAAGCTGCCGCCGATCTCGCCGATCAACTCGGGGCGGGCGATGGCGGAGGAGTTGATGCTCACCTTGTCCGCGCCCGCAGCGAAGACTGCCGCCGCATCCTCCGCGCTGCGGATTCCGCCGCCAACTGTAAACGGAACAAATAGTGCTGCTGCTGTTCGCTTCACGGTATCGAGCAGTGTCCCGCGTCCCTCGTGCGTGGCCGTAATATCGAGCAGTACGATTTCATCGGCCCCCGCCGCTGCATGGCGATGCGCCAGTTCCGCAGGATCGCCGGCGTCGATGATGTTCACAAACTGAACACCCTTCACCACGCGCCCGCCGCGCACATCGAGACAGGCAATAATCCGTTTCGTCAGCATCTATCCCAGCCTCACCGGCACTGCCGCCGGAACGGCAACTTCATCGCCCTCGCAGACAATCCGGGCCAGCGCATCCATGTTCTCGATCACCGCTCCGTGCTCCACGAACCACTCCACTACCAATCCCTGTTTCGGCGCGGGAACATGAAACTCCATCGCTCCATCGGTTACGGTGCAGACGGCTTGCGCGGTTCCCACCAGCGATCCCACGGATACTAACTGCTGCACAAATGTGTAGGAAGGTTCTTCGGCTGCGATCTTCAATTCATAGACAAATGGCATGGTTATAACTCCACGAAGTTCTTCAAAACCTGTAAGCCCACGGCGCTCGACTTCTCCGGATGAAACTGCACACCCATGACGTTCTCCTGTTCAACAACTCCTGTAAATGCTCCGCCATACTCTGTAACCGCAGCGGTTGCATTTACCACTGGCGCACGCCAGGAGTGGGTGTAGTAAACAAAACCGCCATCCTGCACGCCACGCAGTAGCTTTGAGTCCGGCCGCACACCTTCAAGCGAGTTCCATCCCACATGCGGCGACTTCAACTCCGCGCCATCGAACGAAGCAGGGAAGCGCTCGCACATTCCTGCGAAGTGTCCAAGTCCGGCTACGTCGGGAGCCTCGGTCGAGCCTTCAAACAGCCACTGCAACCCAACGCAGACCCCGAGGAACCATGTGCCTTTCGCGACGCTCTCGCGCACGGCCTCGGTCAGTCCAAGATCTGCCAGCAATTGCGTAGCCCGAAAGTGTCCTACCCCCGGCAGCACTACCTTCGCCGCCGACCGTACGACCTCCGGGTCCTGTGTCACCTGCGTCTCAGCGCCAAGGTACGTTAGCGCCTTCACCACGCTGGTCAGATTTCCCGCTTTGTAATCAATGACTGCAATCACAGCAATCCCTTTGTACTTGGCAGCATCTCTCGCATCCGCTCATCGCGGGAACAGGCTCCGCGTAGCGCTCGCGCAAATGCCTTGAAGATCGCCTCGATCTTGTGGTGGTTCGAGCGGCCGTACATCGTTTTTACATGCACGTTCGCTTTTGCCCCGCGGGCGAAGCCATCGAAGAAATCGGCGAGCAGTTCGCTCTGGAAGTCGCCCACCAGCCGCACCTTCACCTTGTCATCGACGACGTAAGCGACGCGGCCGCTCAGGTCGACTGCGGCCACCGCGAGCGTCTCATCCATCGCCATCACAAAATATCCCGCGCGCATGATGCCCTTTTTATCGCCGAGAGCTTTATTGAAGGCCTCGCCCAATGCAATCCCGACGTCTTCTACGGTGTGATGCTGGTCTACATCGAGATCGCCGGTGCATTTCAGCGTCAGATCGAAGCCGCCGTGGCGCGTAAACAGCTCCAGCATGTGGTCGAAGAACCGTATCCCGGTGGACACTTTGTAGACGCCCTGTCCATCGACCACGAGCTTCAGCGCAATCTGTGTCTCTGTTGTGTCGCGCTTTACTGTTCCTGTACGAACCTTGCTCAAACTCTTAGCCATTACTCAAACTCCCTCTCGTCTTCGCTGTGTGAGACAGACGACGCCCCGGCCTGCCGCTTGTCCCATCCAATCTCTTCGAGCGACGACCGCAACGTCGCCAGCCCGACCCGTACATGCTCCTCCAGCCCAATCGTGATGCGCACAAATCCATCGCATCCAGGATCTGCCGAGCGGTCGCGCAGTAGCACTCCATGAGCGCGCATCGCCGCGACCAGCTCCTTATGCTTTGGTCCAATCTTCATCAACACAAAGTTCGCATGGCTGGGAAAGTAGGGCACGCCCAACTCCCGCAAGCCTGCCATCATCCGGTCGCGCCCCACCCGCACCTGCTCCACATACCATGCCAGGTAATCCTTGTCCGCCAGGGCGACAGGCAGGCACTCGAGCGCTACCCCATTGATGTTGTAGGGAGAACTCACCTTGCGCACATACTTCAGCAGCGCGGCGTTGCCGGCCAGCATGCCGATGCGCAGACTCGCCATTCCGTAGGCCTTCGAGAACGTCCGCGCCACCACCAGATTCGGCACCGCGTCCAGATCCCCAATCACCGACTCGCCATCGAAATGGCAATAGGCCTCATCCACCATCAGGACTGCGTGGGGAGCCGCGTTCGCGAGCGCCAGCAGATGTTCGCGACTTACCACCGCGCCTGTCGGATTATTCGGCGACGCTACAATCATCAACTTCGTCCGCTCCGTAATCGCGGCCTTGAAGCGCTCAAACGGAAACTCCAGTGTCTCGTCCGCCTGTACCTTCACCAGACCGCGCGTCATCATGCGGATGCTGACGTCATACATAAAGAAGGTCGGCGGGCAGATGATCGCCTCGTCGCCCTCTTCCAGAAACGCGCAGCACATCAGGTGAATCGCCTCATCCACGCCGTTAGTCAGCACCATCTGGTCGGCCTGCAGGCCGAAGTGCGATGCTGCAATCGCCTCGGCAGACTCGCGCTCGGGATACTTCGTCAATCCCTCTGCCGTTATTTCGCGCAGACGTTCGATCACGCTGGGCGAAGGCGCGAAGGTGTTCTCGTTGAAGTCCAGTCGCAGCGCCTCGCGCCCTGCCAGGGGAGGGTGATACTCGGGCATCTCCAATACGGCCCGGCGCGGCTTTACAGTAGTCGAAGCAGTCATCGCGGTCATCGCATCCTCACTCGAACACTCTCCGCATGGCCTACCAGACCCTCGGCTTCGGCGAGCACAATTGCATGAGAGCCGATCTTCCGCAGCCCCTTGCGCGTGTACTCCTGCACCGTAATCACCTTCACAAAGTCCATCACGCTCAAGCCGCCGCGTACCCGTCCCACGCGCCCGGTAGGCAGCACATGGTTCGGCCCGGAGACGTAATCTCCCATCGACTGCGGAGTGTAGGCGCCAACAAATACGCTTCCCGCATTGCGGACCCACTTCAAATCTGTGGCTGAATCGACTGTCAGATGCTCCGGAGCCAGCCGGTTGGTTAGCTCCCGCGCTTCTGCAACTGTCGAAGTTACAAATATGCAGCCCTGGGCGGCCAGCGAATGTTTTGCAATTTTATTTTTTGCGGCCTGGAGCTTCACTTCGGAGGCAACATCCTTCGCCAGCGCTTCGTTGCTGGTAATTAAAATGGCCAATGCCTCAGGATCGTGCTCGGCCTGGGCCACTAAATCCGCCGCAATACCTGGGGCGTCTCCGGTCTCGCTGGTGACGACGATCTCCGTTGGCCCGGCAGGCATGTCGATACCACATTCGCTCGAAACAATTGTCTTCGCCGCAGTTACAAATAGATTTCCCGGGCCTACGATCTTGTCGACGCGCCCAATCGTCTCGGTACCAAAGCCCATCGCCGCAATTGCCTGCGCGCCGCCGACGCGATAAAACTCTGTCACACCGGCAAGCCACGCCGCCGCCATCGTCTCACGTGCCGGCTTTGGCGAGCACACTACAATCCGCTCCACTCCTGCCACCTGTGCGGGAGTCACCGTCATCAGCAGCGTCGAAGGCAGCGGATATCGCCCTCCGGGCACATAACAACCCACACTTCCCAAGGGGCGAACAATCTGTCCCGTGTTCACGCCATCTGCCGGAGCGATCGTCCACTCCTGCGGTTTCTGCGCCTCGGCAAACGCCAGGATGTTGCCGCGCGCAACCATCATCGCTGCCTGCAACTCGGGGGCAGTCTCTTCCCAGGCTGCCTGCATCTCCTCACGGGAGACCAACAGGGCCTGCCCCTTCGTCAATCCATCAAACTTCGCTGCATACTTCCGCAGCCCGGCATCGCCGCGTTTGCGAACATCCGCAAGAATTCGCCGCACCACCGGCTCAACCTTTGCCGTGTTCGCCGCGCCGCGCTGCTCCAGCGTCTCCACCAGAGCAGCCGCAGCTGCCTTGCTCCGCCCAAATGTTCGTACCAGCTTCATTGCAACTCCATAAAAACTTAACACCGATAACCACCGAGAACACCGATCAAAAACTAACCCGATTTGCTTTATCGGTGCTCTTCGGTGTGAATCGGCGTTAAGCCTTTTGTCGAACTACAAAACAACCTTGCTCAGCGGATATTCCACGATGCCGGTAGCGCCTGCGGCCTTCAGCTTCGGAATCACATCGCGGACCTCGGCCTCATCCAGAATCGTATTCAGCGCAACCCACTTCTCATCGCTGAGGTGCGAGATCGTCGGAGAATTTAATGCCGGGAGGACGCCAATCACCGCATCCAGAGCGTCTTTGCGGGCGTTCAGCATCAGGCCTACGCGACCCTGTGCCGCGATCGCCGCATTCAGCATCAGCGAGATGTTGCCGATCTTCTCGCGCTTCCATGCGTCCTTGTAAGCATTCTTGTTCGCGATTAGTTGCGTCTCGCTCTCCATCAGCGTCTCGATGATTCGCAGACGATTTGCACGCAGCGAGCTTCCTGTTTCGGTCACTTCGACGATCGCATCGGCCAGCGTGGGAGGCTTCACTTCCGTCGCGCCCCAGCTAAACTCCACCTTTACGGGGATGTTTTTGTTGGCAAAGTATCGCTTGGTGAATTCAACCAGCTCGGTGGCGATAATCTTGCCTGCCAGATCTTCCGGCTTCTGGAACGGAGAGTCTTCGGGAACCGCGAGCACCCACTTTACCTTCTGCCGGCTCTGCTTCGAGTAGGTCAGGCTGGTGACGTATTCGACGTCGGTCTCGTTCTCGAGAACCCAGTCGTTGCCGGTCAGTCCTGCATCGAGCGCACCGTGCTCGACGTAGCGTGCCATCTCCTGCGCGCGGACTAACATGCACTCAATCTCTGCATCGTCGATGGAAGGGAAGTAGCTTCGCCCATTGGCGAAGATCCTCCACCCAGCCCGCTCGAACAACGCAATCGTCGCATCCTGCAGACTGCCCTTGGGAATCCCCAGCTTCAGCTTTTTCGTACCAGACATTACGCTTTCTCCGTTTCGATATTTTTGGTAAAGCAGCTCACCGTGCCTTCGTGGCACACCAGACCATCGCCCTCGACCTCGACCTTGAAGAGTAGAGCGTCGTTGTCGCAATCCGTTGCGGCCGAGATGACCTTCAACCGGTTGCCGCTGGTCTCGCCCTTCATCCAGAGCTTGCTCCGCGTCCGGCTCCAGAAGGTCACAAAACCTGTATCGAGCGTCTTTTGGTAGCTCACTTCGTTCAAGAAGCCGAGCATCAGCATCTCGCCCGTCTTCGCATCCTGCACGATGCCCGGAACCAGGCCATCCATCTTCGCAAAATCGATCTTTACCGCTTCCATCGTCATCTCCTTAATCTCTGGTCAGCTAACGCGCCATCGGGCAGCAAAAAGGCCCGCTCGCGATGTGCGCGTTAGCGGGCCTTTCCAATCCTTAGTATGCGTTCGTTACTTCGCCACACCGGACACAGCCGCCAACACGCTTTGCGCATGATGATGGGGATGGCCGTGATGCTGCAGACGAACGCTCATTGCTTTTAAAGGTAGCTGCGATGCCCTCGCTTGTCAATCATTTGCCTGCTTTTGCGGCTCCGCAGCCAAAATTTCATACGGCCGCATCATCTCGTTGTCCTCGTGCTCCAGCAGATGGCAGTGCCATACGTAGCGGCCGGTGTAGCCCTTGAACGGCACAATGATCCGCGTCAGCGTCCCTGCATCGGCGCGAACCGTGTCCTTCCATCCAGCCTCGATGCCCGCCGCAGGTTCGACATCGCCGATGAATTCCACCGAACGGTTATCGAAGAAGGCGTTGGTATCGATCCTCTGCCGGTCGAGGATTTGAAACCGCACCAGATGAATGTGGATGGGATGCGTATCCTCCGTCAGATTGACGAACTCCCAGATCTCTGTCGTATCGATCACCGGCTTCTCTGTGACCGGCGCGTGCCATGGTGTGTTGTTCAGCATCATGTCCATCGACTGGTCGGCGAGATTCAGATGCTCATCGAGGGTCAGCAGCCGCGTCTTTGCCGCAGTTGTCTCTTTGATGCGTTCTACCGCGCGCAGCTTCATTGGCAGCACGCTTGTATCGGCTGCACCTTGGGCAGCTACGCGAAACTGCATTACCGGTAGCGAGTCGCTCGCAAGCTGCATTCGCTTGCCTGCGTATTTGCTGAAGTCCACGACTACATCGGCCCGCTCTGCCGGAGCGAGCTGCAAACGCTGCAAGGTCACGGGACTTTCGAGTAATCCCTGGTCGGAGCCGATCACATGAAACGCATGGTCATCGTCAAATGCCAGCCGATAAAATCGCGCATTCGATCCATTCAAAATACGCAGCCGATACTTCCGCGGCTCGACGTTCAGATAGGGCATCGCCTTGCCATTCACCAGCACGACGTTGCCAAAGACCTCCGGCACCCATGGCTTGCCCGGTATGGCTGAGACCGGATAATCCAACTGGCCATCCCTGCGCAGAAAGCGGTCGCAGATCACGAGCGGCACCTCGTACTTGCCGCTTGGCAGATTCAGCGCGTCCTCGACCGCATCACGAATGAGGAACATCCCCTCTAAGCCCGCATAGACGTTCAGCCGATTAATTCCCATCGCGTGATCGTGATAAAAAAGCGCCGTTGCATCCTGACGGTTGGGATAGAAATTGATCGCTGATTTTCCCGGCACAAACCAGTCTTCGGGATAGCCGTCGCTATCGGGAGGCGTTCTGCCGCCATGCAGATGGATCACGCTCCGCACTTCGGGAACGTCTTTCTCCGCGCCGTGCAGGGTGTAGTCGATGGGTAAAAAATGCTTCAGCGGAAGCTCATTCGCCCACTCCACGAGGAGCGGCTCTCCGCTCCGCGTCTCAAAGACCGGACCGGGCGAACTGTCGTTGAATCCCCACACCCGCGTCGGCGGCAGGTCGCGATGCACCTTCATATGCATCTCCCGCATCGCCATCCCGTAGTAGGGAATCTGTTCGCCGCTACGCTCAGGGTTCGCCCGTGTTCCGGCGCTCTTTGCAACCGGCGGAAGCGGAAGCTCATCCACGAACGGAGCCAGCGCTCCCGGCCCCAGCACGGCGTCGCTCATCGCGGCGTCCATGTGAGCCATTGCGGAGCCCGTCTCGCTCAATAGCAGGCCGGTTGCGAAGACCCCGGCGTGGCCCAGAAATCTTCTGCGGGTGATCGTCAATGCTTCACCACGACTCCGGTTGAATCATTCAACAGATACGGCCGCGCATCCGGATGAGCAAAGTCGAACATTCCCGTAATCGGCCCTGCAATTGAGTCGAACGAACCGCCGCCCACGCGCTCGCCGCCCAGCCAGTTGTCCTCGATAAATCGAATCACCGAAGTCTGATCGGTCAGTGTATGGTCCACATAGTTTTTCTTCGCAAACGGAGAGACCACCAGCAGCGGCAGCCGCGGCCCATACCCGCACCGTCCCTGCGCGTGCGCCGTCTGCGGCCCGGCAAGCGCTGACGCGCCGTCGCCGCACTGCCCCGGTCCGGTGAGCGCGTCGGCCCGCGTCGTCGATTGATTCACAATTGGGCTCATCTGATGGTCATACCAGCCATCCGAATCGTCATACGCCAGAATCACGGCCGTACTCTTCCAGTCAGGCTGACGCTGCAAGAAGTTGATGACCTTCACCACGAACGCCTGTTCGTCCAGAGGATCAGAGTTTCCTGCATGGCCATCCTGGAAAGACGGTGCTTTGAGGAAGCTGACCGCCGGAAAGTTTCCCGCCTTCACCGCATCGAAGAAGTCATCCGTATCGTACTGGTGGTTCGCCGCATCGCCATCGTGTCCGATCATCTTGATGGAGGTGGGACGCGTGTGTTTCAGGTTCGCGGTCTCCTTGTAGTACTGAAAGGGTTCGTGATGAGGAACGTAATCGCGGAGCGTCAGCCTCACAACTTTTGAATGGGTGCTGCGGAGGCATCCTGTTGTTCCATTCGGGTTGGTCTTCGTCAGATCGAAGCCGCCCTCGAACCATCCCCAGGTCACGCCCTGCTTCGAGAGCATCTGTCCGATGTTATTGCCGCTCAACTGCGCGAGCGCACCAGAGGTAACCGAGCAGACATCTCCCAGCGGATCGGGGTCGCCGATCATGGTAAAGGTGCCGTCGCCGCCTTCGATCACCGTATTGCCTGCATTCACCTTATCGGTGACGCCGTTGGTCTGGCCTGAGACCAGGTTGATTGCCCCCGGCGTCGATGGCCCGAAGATGCTGTCGAACGAGTTGTCATTCATGGCATAGCGTTGCGCATAGTTCCATAGCGCCGTCACCGTATTGCCGTCGAAGTAGCCCATCACCAGGCCCTTGGTCTGGTGGGCATACTGTTGCGCGCCCTCGACGCCCTCGCTGGCCAGTCGCTCCCGAACCTTCGGCGACCCCAGTATCCCGGTGTATCGCGGAAACGAATCCATCAGCCCGGCGTGGAAGGCGCGCTGCTCCGCCGTATAGTCATGGTTCTCGTCCGCCGTCGCCGCCTGTGCGCGCGACAGACGGAAGGGCGCGGTCGCATCCTTGCCGTTTACCTGGGTATTGATGAAGTTCGGATTATGCTCCAGCAGCGTCGTCGTCAGTCCATTCACCGCCGGCGTTCCCGGCTTCGCATGAAACTCCGGCTCGCCTGCGGGATTCAATGCGTTGGGATAGGTCCCGAAATAATGATCGAACGAGATATTCTCGCCAAAGATCACGACTACATGCTTGATAGGCGTGGCCGTAGCTTTAGCATCGTTGCGGTGCATCTGCGCAACACCGAGGCCCATCCCTCCAAGCGTCAGCAGCGCGGCTCCCAAAGAGCAGACAGTCAAAATCTTCATTCATCCTCCAGGATTGCCGTACCAGTCTTTCAGATACCGTATAAATTTGTCTTCAACACCCCCCAGCCCTGGAGCCGGTGTCTCTTCCAGCGTCGAGGAACAGGATGTGCCGTCTCCCGGCTCCGGGACATCGGTTTCGTCTCGGTCCTCAGCAGCGTTTTCCTTTGACCAACGGGCGGGTCTCATCTACTCTTGCATCGCACGTACTCATTTTCAGGAGGGTTGAATCCTATGTTCAAGCTCTTACGTTCCCCCATTACGCTCGCTCTGGCGCTCCTCTTGTCCGCTCCGGTCATGGCGACGGCGGCGACACAAAAGCCCGCCAAGACCACGGCGAAGTCCGCCGCAACCAGCACCGCTGCCGCCACGGGAGACAAGCTCGACATCAATACCGCCAGCCCTGATCAGCTCAAAGCCTTTCCCGGCATCGGCGACGCCTACGCCAAGCGGATCATCGACGGCCGCCCATATACCGCGAAGAACCAGCTCATCACCCGTGGTATTCTTCCCGCCGCGACCTACAACAAGATCAAAGACCAGATCATCGCCAGCAAGCCTAAAAAGTAGCTGCGCGTCGGGTGCCTCGTGTTCCAGAAGGGGACATGGGGGCACCCGATTATTACGTTATATGCAGGCCAGACCGCTTATTTAAGCTCCATCACCAAGATCCGCCCATCGGAATAAAAACTTCCTCCGGTGGCCGTCCGGGCCTTTAGCATCGGGTCTGCCGGAAGCACATAGGCCGCACTCGAAAATACTCCTGCGGCATCGAAGCTGTGCAGCAGGAATTCGCGCTCATCATCGATCTTCGGGTCGATCTTGTGAGTAACGTCCCCGTTCCTCTGGTCCTTCTCAAAGCCGATATCATGCGTGGCCGAGCCCACCCAAAGCGGCACCCCGCCGATCGTCTTTGTTGTCTTCCAGACTCGCAGATGGTGCCGTTCCGCCGCCACTGTCAGCGGATCGCCGCGAGCAAAGGAGAGGTCCTGCGGCCGCCCAAACAGATAGAGCGTGCTCATCGGCATCTCGGTATAAGCCTCATGGCCGAGCGTCGCCATGAGGCCGTGCAAAAGGGCATCCTGCACGGTCTTATCCACCGCGACCCAACCCGCTGCCTTGAATGCCGCCTGCACCTGTTCCGCGCTTCCCAGCAGCGCATAGTTCACCATGTCCCCTTCGTTGCCGGCTGCATCCGAGACCCGCCGCGGAACATCCGCAAAGGTCTCGGGCGAGACCAGCCCGCTCGCCAAAGCCACGCCAGCCGTCGGCACCAGTGCGACTGCGCTCGCTTGCGGCGCTTCAAAAGCAACCTTGACCGTATAGCTTCCCGTAGCGGTAAGGTCGTCACTTACATTGACCCTTAAAAACAGACGCCCCTGCGTCGGAACCGCGACGTCACCCTTCGCGCCCACCAGAAAGGGAACCGATGCGCCCAGATCGCTCACCCGCCCCACTAAAGCGCCAACATTTGCTGAGTTGAGCGGGAACTGCCGCAACAGGTCCTTCCATCCCCGCGCCAACCCGTCCGGGCCGCTCACCCGCCCATCCGCCAGCGAAAACTTTCCCGTGGCTGTAAACGCAGCTTTCTCGCCGGCAGCCAGCACAATCCCCGTATCCAGCCACCCCGAATCCTTCAGCGTAAACTCATAACTCTTCTTATGAGCAGAGGCCGCAGCCGCGCTCGTCTGGTCGCGCATACTGACAATCGGTTGCACTGGCGGAGTCACCGTCCCTGTCTGGTTCGCCTGTCCCTGCAGCGCAGCTCCTGCTGAAAGCAACGCGAGCAGCAACGCCACTTGCTTCCACCACTGTCTAGTCCCCGAAAGTCTGTTCGCCTGATTCATGTCCGATGCCCTAATATTAAGACGCTCCGCAGGTGTTAAGATGCTCCCCCTAAACTGACGGCTCATGCCCATTTCAACCCGCCAACCCGTCCGTCAGGCTCTCTCTCTTGCTGCCCTTGCTGCGATTCTCGTACTTACCGGCTGCCAGGGCCTTATCGGCAATCCATCCAGCTCGCAGGTCCGCATCATCGACGTCTCTCCCGACGCCCCCAGCCTCGACATCTATCAAAGCCATGACGCCCTGGCCTACAGCCTCGGCTTCGGGACGATCACGTCATACATGCCGGTCACTCCCGGCGCTTACACCATCGCCGCCAACTCTTCGGGCACATCGCAGGTTATCTCCTCGGTCAAGGGGAGCTTTCTTCCCGCAACTCAATACACAGTGCTCATCGGAGACGCAGGCCGCGCGCAGCAACTCACCCTCAAAGACCAGAACCAGCCTGCACCTTCAGGGCAGATCGCCCTTCGCTTCATCGGGCAGGCCACCCGCGCCAGGGCGGTCGATATCTATCTCGTCCCTCCCGGCCAGACCCTCGCCGACGCGAGACCCATCGCCACGAGTGTCAACACAGGAGTCAATACGGGATACCTGAACATCCCCACCGGCACTTACACCATCGTGATGCTGGCCGCCGGAGCCATTCCCATCGAAAGCGCTCTTCCTGTCTACACCGGCACCCAGGTCGCCTATTCCGACGGCTCGGCGCACACCATCATCCTTATCGATCAGCTACTCGTCAGCGGCTACCACCTGAAGGTCATTACCGCCGACGACTACAATCCACCCAGCGCAAGCTAGCTTTCAGCCGCAAACAAAAAGGCCGCAGAGTAAGCTCTCTGCGGCCTTGATTCTACTAATTCTTGCTATCTCTCAATACCGGTACTGCTCCGCCTTATAAGGCCCATCCGGCGACACTCCAAGATACTCCGCCTGCTTCGGCGAAAGCGTCGTCAGCTTCACGCCGATCTTCTCGAGATGCAGCCGTGCTACTTCCTCGTCCAGCTTTTTCGGCAGAATATAAACGCCCGGCTTGTACGTGTCTTTATTCTTCCAAAGATCGAGCGCAGCCAACGTCTGGTTCGAGAAGCTGTTGCTCATTACGAAGCTCGGATGTCCCGTCGCGCAGCCCAGGTTCACCAGCCGTCCCTCGGCCAGCACAAAGATGCTGTTGCCGGTCGGGAAGGTGTACTTATCGACCTGAGGCTTGATGTTCAGCTTCGTCACGCCCTTGGCGTTGTTCAACTGGTCCATCTGGATCTCGTTATCGAAGTGGCCGATGTTGCAGACGATCGCCTGGTCCTTCATCCGCTGCATATGCTCGAACGTGATGATGTCGAGATTGCCCGTGCAGGTGACATAGATATCACCTCGTCCCAGCGTCTCTTCGAGGGTCGTGACCTCGTAGCCTTCCATCGCCGCCTGCAGCGCATTGATTGGGTCGATCTCGGTCACAATCACGCGTGCGCCAAGCCCGCGCAGGGAAGCCGCAGAGCCTTTGCCCACATCACCATAGCCGCAGATCACAGCCGTCTTGCCCGCAACCATCACGTCGGTGGCGCGCTTGATGCCGTCCACCAGCGACTCGCGGCAGCCGTAGAGATTGTCGAACTTGCTCTTCGTGACGGAGTCGTTCACGTTGATGGCAGGCACCAGCAGCTTGCCCTGCTCCATCATCTTGTAGAGACGGTGAACGCCGGTCGTTGTCTCTTCGGCAACGCCGCGCCACTCCTTCGCCAGCTTCTGGAAGTAGGTCGCATCCTCGCCATGAATCTTCTTGAGCAGGTCCTTGATGACGCCCTCTTCCTGATTTCCGGAAGGAGTGTTGACCCAGCCATCGCCCTTCTCCAGCTCCACACCCTTGTGGATCAGCAGGGTTACGTCGCCGCCGTCGTCGATCACGATCTGCGGGCCCAGTCCGCCCTTATGCCGCAGCGCCTGATCGGTACACCACCAGTATTCTTCGAGGCTCTCACCCTTCCACGCAAATACCGGAACGCCTGCCGCGGCAATCGCCGCCGCTGCATGGTCCTGCGTCGAAAAGATGTTGCAGCTTGCCCAGCGAACGTCGGCGCCGAGAGCAACCATCGTCTCGATCAGCACAGCCGTCTGGATGGTCATGTGCAGCGACCCGGTCACGCGAACACCGGCCAGCGGCTTGGCCGCGGCATATTTATTGCGGATCGACATCAAGCCGGGCATCTCCTGCTCGGCGATATCGATCTCTTTACGTCCAAACTCCGCCAGCGAAATGTCGGCTACCTTGTACTCGGAAGCTACTCCTGCTTTATCAATCACTGCTGTCGCCATCACTACCTCATCTCGATTCGAAATTCATCCGCAAACCTATCTAGAATACCAGCCATGGCCCCATTTTCCTGAACATGGAGGCAACAATGGACCGTCTGTCGCTCTATTCCTTCATGTCGAAATATCGATACGGCGTCGTCTCAAGCACATCCGGTAATGGATCCCCGCAGTCCGCACTCGTAGGCATCGCCATCACTACCGATCTTGAGATCATCTTCGATGCCGTAGCATCGTCCAGAAAATACCGAAACCTCATCGGGCGCCCGCGCTGCTCCCTCGTCGTCGGATGGGGCGCAGAGCAAACCGTGCAGTTCGAAGGCATCGCCATTCTTCCAAAAGGCCCGGATCTCAAGCGCTATCAAGACACGTACTTCGCAGTCTGGCCAGAATGCCGTACACATATGAGCTGGCCCGGCATCGCCTACTTCGTTGTTCGCCCCGCTTGGATCAGGTTCAGCGACTACGATCAAAACCCGCCACTTATAGAAGAGATAACTTTCTAGATTTTTACGCGAGCTTACCTAGGCAGACCGCTCCGCATCCAGCAGCTTCTTCTTCCGTTCCACGCCCCAGTGGTAGCCGGAGATTGACCCATCGCTGTGAATCGCACGATGGCAGGGCACGGCCACTGCAACCGGGTTTGATCCAATCGCTGTCCCGACCGCCCGTGCTGCCGTCGGCATCCCAAGCTCGCGCGCGATGCTGCCATAGCTCCGCGTCTCTCCTCGCGGAATCGCCTGTAACGCCTTCCAGACCCGCTGCTGAAACGCCGTCGCCCGCACATCCAGCGGGAAGGTAGCCGCCAGCGGATGCTCTCCCATCTGGCTCAGCACAAACGCCACGCCATCGGCCAGCCATCCGGTATTTCCTTTTGCCGAAACCAGTTGCGCCTTGCTGAACCGCTCCCGCAGATCAGCCACCAGTTCGGCATCGTCCTTGCCAAACGCAATTGAGCAGACGCCCACGTCGGTCGCCGCCACCAGCATCCGCCCCAGCGGACTCGCCGCCGTGCAATACCGAATGAGCAGCCCCGCACCGCCCGCGCGCATCATCCGAGGAGTCATCCCCAGCGAAGCCTCGCTCTTCTCATAGAGACGGCTGCTCGACCCGAACCCCGCCTCATAAATTGCGTCCGTGATCCGTGCTTTCGGCTCCCGCACCTTGTTCTTGAACTTCGCCAGCCGCTGCTCTTTGGCGTACTGCCCCGGACTCACGCCCAGAACCCGCTTGAACCCGCGCAAAATTGTTAACCGTCCTACGCCGGTAGCTTTAGCGACATCGGCGAGTTTTGTGCGCTCGTCTGCATGTTCTTTCAGATACTCCGTCACGGCGACGATGGCCCCTGCCTGTGGGTCAGCCTTCGGAGCCGTCCGCTCCGGCTCGCAACGCATGCAGGGTCTGTACCCGGCAGCCTCGGCCGCCGCAGCGGTAGGGAAGAAGCTCACCTGCTTCCGTGTAGGCCTGCGGCTGGGACAGCTCGGCTTGCAGTAAATTTTCGTGGACTTTACCGCGTAGAAGAACTGGCCATCCGCGCGGGCATCCCGCTCCAGCACCTGCTGCCACTGTTTGCCCGCAAACAGACTTGGAACCGCACTCGCTCTGGAATTTCCTTTAGCCATTGTCATTCCAGTATCTTCCTCCACCGGCACCCCGCGCCACACTCCGTTTCGTTCATTCAAACTTGAGGCGACCAAAAAAAAGAAGGGGCAGGCCATCAGGCCTGCCCCTTCTCCAAACCGTAAAAAATTACTTCGCAGCCAACTCCGACGCGGCCTGTTCCTTGAGAGCGGCAGCCTTGTCGGTTGCCTCCCAGGTAAAGCCTTCGCCCTTGCGTCCGAAGTGGCCGTAAGCCGCGGTCGCCTTGTAGATGGGGCGCCGCAGGTTCAGGCTCTCGATGATGCCCTTCGGCGTCAGCGAGAAGTTCTTCCGCACCAGCGCTTCGAGCTTCGTCTCATCGACCTTGCCGGTGCCGAAGGTATCGACCAGCACGCTCACCGGCTCAGCCACGCCAATCGCGTAGGCAAGCTGCACCTCGCAACGGTCTGCCAGCCCGGCGGCAACAATATTCTTCGCCACGTGCCGCGCCATATAAGCCGCCGAACGGTCAACCTTGGTGGCATCCTTGCCGCTGAAGGCCCCGCCGCCATGGCGGCCCATGCCGCCATACGTATCGACGATGATCTTGCGGCCGGTCAGGCCGGTATCGCCCATCGGTCCGCCGACCACGAAGCGGCCCGTCGGATTGATGTGGTACTTGGTGTCCTGATCGAGCAGCTCTGCCGGAATTACTGCCTGAATCACATGCTTCAGGATGTCCGCGCGCAACTCATCGTTCCCGATCGTGTCCGCGTGCTGCGTCGAAATGACGACCGCATCCACACGCACCGGCTTGTTGTTCGAGTCATACTCGACGGTCACCTGGCTCTTGCCATCGGGACGCAGATAAGCCATCAGCCCCGACTTGCGGACTTCGCTCAACTTCTGCGCCAGCTTGTGCGCCAGCGAGACCGGCGCCGGCATCAGCTCCGGGGTCTCGTTTGTCGCATAGCCGAACATCATTCCCTGATCGCCCGCTCCGCCCGTATCGACGCCCATGGCGATATCGCCCGACTGCTTGTTGATGGTCGAGATCACCGAGCAGGTATTCGAGTCGAAGCCGTAAAGGGCATTGTCGTACCCGATCGCCGATACCGTTCCGCGCACGATGCTCTGGAAGTCCACATGGGCCTTGGTCGTGATCTCTCCGGCAACGACCACCAGGCCGGTGCAGGTCAGCGTCTCGCACGCCACGCGGCTGTAGGGGTCCTGCGCCAGGCAGGCATCCAGAATCGCATCGGAGATCTGGTCGGCGATCTTGTCAGGATGCCCCTCGGTTACAGACTCACTGGTAAACAGAAACTTATCGCGTTTCGCCAAAATAACTCCTTTTAGGTGCCCGAGCAGACACTTGGCCTGGTCAGTTTGCAACTCTCTTATTTTACCTGTGGTCTCCGTCCCGCGGCAAAGCCCCACACCGGCCCGTGCCCATTCCTCGTTCAACGGCAATATCCTGCATCGGACGGGAGATACTCGCCCCCGGTCATCGATCAGCCCAAAGCCGTCATTTGCAGGCGATCCCTAAAACAGCCGCCCCTCGACCACAAACCTCCACACGCACCACCCCAGTCCCGCCAGCGAAGCCACCATCCCCGCCACGCCTATCCATCGCAGCTTCATCCCCGATTCGCCGGCGCCTCGGTTGCGGCGCACATTCTCCGCGAACTCCGACCAGTCCTCGACTTCCGATTCAACCGCGCCGCTCTCGCGCAAACTCGCCTCGAATCGGTCGAGCCACGAAGCCTCTTCGAGCCCCAGTGCGGCAATATAGCTGCGCACGATGCCCTTGCGAAAGACCCCGCCCGGCAGCTCGCCATACTCTCCCGCCTCTAGCGCACGCAGATGCCGCGGCGAGACCTTGGTCTCCTCGCAGATCGATTCAATCGAGATCTTGCGCTGCTCCCGCGCCCATCGCAGCTCGTCGCAGAATTTTTCCATTCGCTCCGCTCAGCCGTCAGCATTGACCGAAACATGCATTTTTTTGCTACATGGATTCCGGTTGCTCGAAGCATAATCCTGTATCTCTATCAAGTCAAAGCAGTTCCGGCAAAAATGTCACTAAAGGGGTACCCCCGCCCCAGTCTGGGAATCGGCCGAAGCGATCAACCTGTCCGTGGCCGCCCGGGCAAACGGCACCCGCGCAATGAAGATTCCCACCAGCGTCAGCAGCGTTATTCCCAGCAGAAACTCCCATTGCCAGGCCCTCGATATCGTCTGGGCGAGCCTCTCGCCGTACCAGAGATAGCAGATGAAACCCAATGCCCAGCGCGCCGCCACCGCCTTTATATTCCGCATCGCATACGCTGCCGGGAACAAGAGGACGACGTTGTCATAGTTATGGTGTTTGAAGAGCAGAATGCTCAGCACCGCCATCAAGGCGATTTGCAGCTCCCAGCTCATCCTGCTCTTCTTGCGCGCAATCAGATAGAGCAACACCGCCGAGATTGCCAGCGGCAGCCCATATTCCAGGCCGCCCATCATCGCCGGCCCAAGGTGCGACCCTTTCATCGCCAGTTCCAGCCCATCCATCAGGTTCGATCCTGGACTGCCGAAGTAACCGCTCCCCGCCACCTTCAGCGGCTCGAAGAGCATGCGCAGCAACCCAAGCGGATGCAGCAGGCTGCCCCCTGTCCAAAGGTAAACGAACACCAGTGTTGCCAGCGCCGGAATCAGACTCAGCAAGACCGCCCCCAGACCAAGCCGAAACAGCAGGAGCAGAAACACCGGCGGAGCAAAGCTGTATTTGAAGTAGGAAAAACCCGCGATCAGGCCGCTCGATACCTTCGGCGTCCGGCATAAAGCCAGCACCCAGACCAGTAGCACCAGCAGCGATTGCTGACCGTTGCCCACCGAATTCCGCATCGGCGTCGAGATCAGCATCATTGCAATCAGCGCGCCGCACCAGAACCCGTTGAGACCGTAGAACCGTCCGCAAAGAAACGCGCTCACCACCCCGAACACTACATTGCACGCCGCCCACACAGCCGTCGCCGCGCTCATCGACATCAGGCCCAGCGGCCAGATCAGGACATACAGAAGCGGCAGATAATTCGGGATCTGTACTTTGACGATCTGATGGGCGGGGTCCCCGGCGATGTAGTCGGCCCACGGGTCCATATGATGGACCACCATCTGCGTTCCGCTCCATTGAAAGTCCTGGCTGCGGCCCGGAGTCAGCGCGTTGTGAACTCCCTGCCACAGGGATCCCGCGGCCAGCAGGATCAAAATAGAAAGCAGCAGCCACTGCAGGGGCGCGATCCTGCTCGCGACAGGCTTTTCAGGCACGTTCATAGGGTTAGGCTAGCATGGGTCTCAGGCCGTGAAATTTGATTACATTGGTGATAGAGGATCCGCTTGCCATCTCCCCCAGCGCCACCCATCGCCGCCACGCCGGCCATCGCCGCTCCTTCAGGCGGAAGGCCGCATCAGCTCTCCGGCAGTGCTTCGATGCTGCTCGATATCGTCCGCTTTGCCGCCGCGATCGGCGTCGTCGTCACCCATTCCGGAGAAGGGACCTTTGGCACTGGCTGGATACATAACCAATTCTGGGGCGACCTCGCCGTGCCTGTCTTCTTCGTCCTCTCCGGATTCGTCATCCGCTTCGTCACCCGCACCCGCGAAGGCAATCCTCGCGAGTATTACATCGACCGCGCCTCGCGCATCTATTCCGTCGCAATTCCCGCAATGGTGGTGACTCTTTTTTGTTCGCTGTTATGCCTTCTGCTTCAACATGAGCTCTTTCTCCACGACTGGGCGCCGTTGTTCACTCATCCCGTTGCCCGGGTGGTCGCCAATCTAACCTTCCTCAGTCAGATGTGGGGACACAACACGATTCCTTTTATCAACTCTCCCTTCTGGTCTCTCGGCTTCGAGTGCCCGTACTACGTCTTCTATGGCCTCATCTTTTTCCTTCGCGGTTGGAAGCGGCTGCTCTCCTGCATGGCCCTCGCTGCTCTTGTAGGCCCGCAGGTGGTCTTCCTGTTCCCGCTCTGGTGGTCCGGCGTCTGGATGTACGACGCTTATCACTCCTTGCGTGGCAAGTCCGCGGGCCTGGTTGCAGCGATTGTGCTTGTCCTCTGGCTGCTCCTCAGCGTGCTGCCTGGACTATTGGGAGTGGGCAGGATGCCGCTCGCAATCCAGACTGTCTTTACCTGGATCGCCACACGCCCTAATCTGCTTGGCTTGATGGGTATCACCATCGATCGCGCTACGATGTTTGCCTACGCCGCCGGTCTGGTCAGTGCCGCGGTCCTGCTCCTGGCCTTGCTGGCCATCGACGGAACTTCGTTTTCCCCGAAACCCGTCCTGAAAAACAAGGTCCGCCGTGTAGCCGATGGCACCTTTATCATCTACCTTTTCCATTACCCATTGTTGCTGCTCGCCGCGTACGCAGGGCTCTTTCGCTTCCAGCATCATTTCAGAAACGTGGGCATCATTATGGGTGTAGTTCTTCTCTGCGTCCTTCTTGCGGGACCACTGGACAATTTGAAGCTCCAGATGCGCCGCTGGCTTCGGGCCGTCGTTCCCGGATGAGACTTCGATCCTTCGGATCGGCCCTTTACTTAGCCTTGACAGATAAAGGCGCGATCGAATGAATCGCTCCGTCATCGAACGCGATCCAGGTGGTCTTATCCTGGGTATTCAGCTTGGCAGCCGCGGCGGGATCGACAGGCTGGTCCCACCAATAAGCCTGCACGTCGCTCAAGGCACTTACATTGTCCTTTGGCCGAAATCCCCCAAGACTGTTGACGCGATAAGTCCTGGTCTTGCGGTCATAAGCCAGGATGCGCTGAAGACCTGGATCTGCAATCAACGCCATCGACTCATACGTGGATGTGGAGGCGGCGCTGGGGAAATCCACTATCACCAAGGTGTTATCCGCAGGGGAACTCGCAAGCGCCTTCGCTATCTCGTCGTAGATGATCTTCTCTTGATCCATCCCATAGGTCCCCCAGATATAACCTCCCGACGAGATCAATCCGGTCTGCTTGACCCGTATATCCAAAAATCCCAACACCAGCATCAGATACAGCGCGAAGTACGCGTTGCGCGCGGTAGGGTTTCTGTCCGCCATTCCCCCCAGTTGCGTCACCGCGATCCCGATGGCGATGCTCACAAAGAACGCGGACATCGCTCCGTAGTAAGCAACCGTGCGTGATGGCAACACAATATAGAGGGAGATTGCCGCCAGCGATGCCAGGAGTAGAAACCAGATATCCGTTGGCCTCTTTCCCCACAACGCCGGGACTCGCCGGACAAGCACGATCAAGCCGGCCAGAATCACTGCCCCCACTACGCTCGTAAGCACACGGAAGATCTCGTATTGTCCGGGTAGCTCGAATCCGATGAAATACCAGTTGATATAGCCGAACAACTGCGTAAAGCCACTCACCGTCAGGGAGATTGGATAGGGCACTTTTTGCAGCAGCGACCTGGCATGAAAAAAGATGATCGCCACCGGGATGCCATATGCGACCAGCGCGAGGACCGTCTGCGCGGCTCTTCGACGCAACGAGGGAAGCGCCGTCTGCCCGGGACGCAGCAGCAGTAGCAGCGCCACAATCAACGGAATCGAAAAGGAGCTTTGTTTCGCAAACGTCGCAACGACGAACAGAACCCATGCGAGCGCGTGGTAGCCCAGGGAGGCTAAACTGCCGTGCTTGTTTGCCCGAAGGACCGCCAGGACGGCCAGGCCGCCCAGCAGGATGACGACACCATCGCCAAGCGCGCAGGCCCACGCATTGAGCGTGTAGTTGAAACCTCGCGTCATATAGAGCAGCGAAGCGATGACTCCCGCCGCCTTCGAGTAACCCATCTCCCGCACCACGAAAAATGCGACGATCGATCCAAGTAAATTGACAATAAAATTCCCGCAGAGAAAGGCGGACGCATGCAGGCCGAAGATCTTGAACATGTAGCCGAAGTAAAGCGAGGTCACCAGTGGTCGAAAATTGCCATTCACCGTATCCAGCGAAAACCACGCAGTAGTTGGATGAAGATAGATGATCTTCCGTATGGACGCCGCCGAGACCACCAACCAGTCGTCCTGAACGAATCGCCCCCGCAGCAGGACAGGAAGCCAGCAGAGAACAAAGACGCCAACCAACAAAAGAAGAAAGTAGGAAGCAGGCTTCTCTTCGAGTGAAGCCGATTTCGAAAATGAGGTAGAGAAAAAACCTGCCAGCGCGGCAAACAGGGCAGTTAGAAGCAGCGCTTCGGGAAGGTATTTCATCCCGTATTGAAGCCTGGGATTATGAAAATGAAGGTGCGGCTGAAGCAACAGGGTGGCTATCGAAGCAGACAAGAGAGCAATCGGGATGCCCCAAAACAGTTGCTTCTCCCGCTGAGCGCTGATTGCCCTTTGCCAAGCCATTGAAATTTCCTCGTTGTCCGCGGAGCGTTAGTGCACTTATGATAGCCGACCGCGCCAATCGCCACGTCTTCGCGATGTGTTGGCTTCCGCCTAGCTTCCTTGGAACGCACTCTCTTCCACTGGTATCATCGCTGCAGGTACTCAGCCCCATGACGAAAGGCCTTTACACGACTGGCGTGTGGAATTTCGCCGCCGTCAGCCAGCGGAAGTCTGGCAATTGAATCGGTTGCTGCTTTAGACAAAGCTGGCTAGAAAGAGAAAGAGTGCGCCTCCCTTTTCCAGAACGCGTTCCCCTTCTGTACCCCGTCATCTTTGCGGTGCTGCTCTGCACCGCTCAACTGATTCAAGGGACCGATCTAATCTTCTCGCTCTGCTGTTTTCTCTTCATCATCATTGCGGCCATCACATTTAATTTGGCGGGAGGTTTCACCCGTCCCTCGGGGGGATATGTTTTCTTCTACTCCATCCTTGCTGTCATCATCGGCGTCTTTTGGAAAGCCTGTATAGGGGAACGGGCCGATTCCAATCTCCTCCAGCCTCTGGTAACCATCGAAGCCGCTCTTGGCGGCATCATAGCGATGTTTGCGGCCGTCTATCTTAGCCGCAAATTGACCACAAAGCGCGCGATCCTCGGCGGACTGGATATTGAAAACATGCGGCAGGCTTCCATCGGCTGTATGGTCGTTGGGCTATTCCTTACCACCATATTTTATGTAGTCCCTGTCCAGGCCGGTTCAGTCCTCAGCGCGATAGGGCAACTCAACGGGTTCTTGCCGCTCGCCCTGATCCTCGCAGTTATTTACGAGATTCGTAAAAGTGGAGGAACCCGTAGCATCAATCTGCCGGTGTTGATCTCAGGCGGCGTGATCTTCTTCCAGGGCCTGGTGGGGTTTTCCAAACAAGGAATATTTACTCCCGCGTTGTGCTGGGCTTTAGCCGCGGCCTCCCAGCGCTATAAGATCACCCTCTATCAAATCATCGGCTTCACTTTGGCTGGCGCCTTTATGGTCTACTACCTCGTCCCGTATTCACAGTACGGGAGGAATTTCAGGGTTTTTGCGAGCGCTGAGTCTGATGCCGGCGTTCCTATAACAGCAATCGATGCCTTTTGGGGTAATTTGGACGCATCTGTATCTCTACTTACCGAGCTGGGATATGTCCGCCAACAATATGAGCAAGCTGCGGTGCCTGGACGTGTTGATAACGTTCCAGCTTACTTTGACACCCCACAAGGATTTTTCGACCGCCTTCAGATGCTCTCCATCGATGATGCGATTATCAACGTGACCGAGCAACGAGGGCCTTTCGGGTTGTGGCCCATCGTTTTTGATTTTGAGAATTTCGTTCCGCACTTTCTCTGGCCGGGAAAACCTACACTGGGAATTGGCAATATGTACGCTCACGAAATAGGCATGATTGCGCCGGATGATTTTTCAACCGGGGTTTCCTTCAGTCCTATTGGAGAGGCCTTCCACATCGCTCGTTGGGTCGGTATCTTCCTCATCGCGCCTATCTTGTGGATCATGCTCTTCACTCTTTTCGACTCGCTCTGCGGCGATATCCGTGAATATCCATGGGGACTTCTCGTCCTTGTTCTGTTCGGACACATTGCGCCGGAAGGGGGGTTTGGCGGCCTTATCTACATGCTCTGGTACGGCGCTATCACGGTTATCTTCGCGGCGTTGGCGGCCATCTACGTCATGCCAATCCTCGGCTATATTGCAACCGGCACGAAGCGCGCCCGCCTTCGCCGCGTCCCCGTGGTCCGCAGCATCCCTCGCCGCCTGCCTCCTGTCCGGCCGTCGGAAAATTCAGGCCGATAGGGCCTCCCCGCCCCTGCTCCCATACACTGTTAATTGTATGAATAAACTGGTTGTCGGTAATCTCGTCCATCGCCCGCTGCGCTCGATCATCAGCGCCTTCGCCATCGCCATGGAAGTCATCATGATTCTCTCCATCACTGCCATCATGCTCGGCATCCTCAATGGCCAGCGCACCAGCCAGAGCGGCATTGGCATGGACATGATTGTGCATCCTGGAACCGCTACGAATCTCATCGGCATGTCCGGCGCTGCCGCTTCCATCGATGTAGCCAAGGTTCTGCGCACGCTCCCGCATGTCGAAGTCGCCGCGCCCGTCAACGTCCAGTTCACCGTTGGCAAGGCCGTCGAAAACATCTATGGCATCGACTACGCCAGCTACAACGACCTTCGTCCCTTCATCTTTGTTGCAGGCGGTCCCTTCCAGCATCCGGACGACATCATCATCGATGACGTCGAAGCCGCCAAGGGAATCAAGATTGGCGACACCATGGAGGTATTGCACCATCCTTTCCATGTCTCCGGTATCGTCGAGCACGGCAAGGGCGGCCGCAAGTTCATTCCTATTGCAACCATGAACGAGATAGGAGGCACGCCCGGCAAGGCGAGCATGTTCTATCTCCGTACGGAGAAATCTCCGCAGTACCAGGATGCTGTTCGCAGCGAGATCCTCGCGACTCCGGGTATGCAGCAGTACGATATTCAAACGCTCGATGAGTTGCTCTCCACTCTTACCCCCGAGAAGTTTCCCGGCTTCAACATCGGTCTCCGCATCGTGATCGGTATCGCGGTCCTTATCGGCTTTCTGGTCATCTTTCAGTCCATGTACACCGCGGTCATGGAACGCACCCGTGAGATTGGGATCCTCAAATCCCTGGGAGCCTCCCGCTTTTACATCATCTCAGTGGTGCTTCGCGAGACGGCGTTGCTGGCGATTGCGGGCATTATCCTCGGCATTGGCCTCACGTATCTTCTTCGCTCTGTCATTCACTACAAGTTCCCGACCCAGGCCTTTGCCGTCACCCTGGCATGGGTCGCTACGGCCACCCTGATTGCTTTCTCGGGCGCCATGCTCGGTGCTTTTTACCCCGCCATCAAGGCCGCGCGCAAAGATCCCATCGATGCTCTGTCCTACGAATAAAAGGCTTCACCGTGACCCAGCGTTTTTTTGTCACCCTTCGCCGTAGGCGGAGGACCGTTTTTGCACTTTGGGATATACCGATACTGATTCCGCTCGAGACATATCTCAGGCAGGTCTCGATTTGATGAACGTATAGCGTTCCTTGAGCCGCAGAAACGGCCGTTCGAGAAATTGATATGAAAACGCCGCCAAGCCAATCGTCAGGATCAGATCGAGAATGCCGCTAAACGGCGAGCCCCTCAATCCTGAATGCGGCCAGTGCTTGGCCGCCGAATTAATCGAGTCGCCGATCAATTCATGAAAGACATACAAGCCATACGATATCTGGCCGAGATACCGCAACCCCCTGGGCACCAGCGAGGCCTGCAATCCCAGAAAACCCAGAAAGATCAGCACCGTGCCCGCAAGAACCATCCCGTACATCGCGCACAGTCTCAGACCGCCCGGATGAACATCCAAATGGCGGGTCACATGGGTAGAAGCCATCCACAGCGCCAGCCCGCCGGCCACGCAGACAGCGCGACCATAGACCCTCAACTTTGGCACCCGCGCACGCAGTCCGATCGCCAACATGCATCCCGCCGCAAAGAACTGGAACTGCACCAGGCTGTTCGTCCACACGCGCACCGTCACGCTGGCGTTGTGTTCCCCCATCCACGCCAGCACACCGTAAGACACCACCATAAAGACGATGGAGAGCGCCCATATCGCGCGCTTGCCTCCATACTTCATAATCGTCGGAACCAGCAGATAAAACTGCTCCTCGACCGAGATACTCCACAGCGGCGAGATAGGATTCAGCGTCCAGCCAAAATAACTGGTGTACCAGTTGCCGGCCAGCAAAAGAAAAGCGAGCAGCCGAAACAGTTCGACCCTGAAGTGCGGCATCACCAGGCCAAAGATCACGCCGAAGCCTAAAAATACAAAATAAAGCGGCCAGATGCGCAGCACCCGCCTTATGTAAAACGACTGCAGATGAATGTCGCCGGTCTTATCGCGCTCCTTGCACAGCAGCTCCGTAATTAAATACGCGCTCAGCAGAAAGAAGAGGCAGACTCCATAAGCCCCGGCCTCATGCAGCTCCAACATGCGCTCAGGAAAGATCCGGTCGAGACCGAGCGTGAAGGTGACGTGATGCTGAAAGACGCACATGAAGGCAAAGAACCGCAACGCATCCAGCTCCGGTCGATAAAATCTGCTGAGTTTGCGTTCCGCCATGGGTCCTTATAGGATGGATTTCTTACATCCTAGTTCATCACACCCGCTCACCCAACGCTACCTTCTCCATGTGAACAATCCCTGACGCGCATCTTGATGCGAACCTTGATACGAACCTTGACGCAGACTAAGGGACTCGATAGCCTTAAACCTCGCCGCCGCCTACCGCGCCACACACCTCCTTCAACGCTTCTGAAACAGACAGGTAGCCCATCCAGATGAACGCCACTCTCTTGCTTCAGTTTGCCGTTGCGATCCTCTGGTGCGTCGGGCTCTTCGCTGCAATCGCCGGCTACGGCGCTCTTCTTCTGCACCTCTTCCGCGTGCGCCGGCCGTCACTCGCGCTCGCCGCTGTTACCGGCTTCGGAGTAACCATCCTTCTCGGCGGCGTTCTCAATCTCCTCCACGCCATCACGGTCCCCGTGCTCTTCGGCTTCAGCATGATCGGAGTCATCGCACTCCTCCTGCTCCGCCTCGCCGACAAGCAGCCCGACAAGCCGAAGACAAATCACGAAGCACCCACCCCTGCCAGCCACAACGCCAAACTCAAGCTGCTGCTCCTCTTCTTCGCGATCGTCTTTGCGCTGCGTCTCGCCGCCACCGTCCACACTGCCTACTACCAGCAGTCGGACGACTACAACTTCTATCTCGCCGCTCCCCAGAAAATGCTTCAGTTGCACGAGCTCGCTCCCGATCCCTTCAGCGAGCGCCGCATCATGTCCAGCGTCGGCGGCAACTACTTTCTGCAAACCCTCGTCCTCACCGAGCTCCCCCTCGAAGACGTGCAGATGGCTGACCGCGCCCTCGGCCTTCTCCTGCTCGCGGTCGTCGCCTTCGGCCTGGCCGACGAGTTCGACCTCACGCCGCTCCAGCAGGCAGCCCTCGCCGTCTTCGTCCTCATCACGCCGCAGCTCCAGTTCAACCTGACCTTCGTCCTTCTCCCCAGCGCTCTCTTCTTCGGCCTGGTCTACCTCGCGTCCAATCGAAGCTCGCTCAGGGACCATCCCAATCTGCAAGCGCTTCTGCTGGGCGTGACCACCGCTGCCATCGCCTCCACGAAATCCACCTATCTCCCCCACGGTGTGCTCTTCGTTCTCTGCATCGGCGTGTTTGCTGTCAGCCGCCGCGGCCTCGGCGCAGGTCTACGCACCGTCCTCCTCGGAGCGTTCGGCTGCCTGCTCGTCCTCGCTCCCTGGATGATCGCTCAGCACGCCACCTCAGGGACGTATTACTATCCCTTACTCGGCAAAGGATTCCACTACAGCAGCTATGGCCTCTACCCGCCGCCCTCCGGCTTTAATCCGAAGATCATCTTCCACAAGGTCCTGCCGTTCAATCTCCCCCTTCTGGCTATTCTTTTTATCGAATGGTTCTGGGGCGAAGACGACGAGCAGACCCGCGCCATCGTGGCCCTCACCGCCGCCACGCTCGCAGCCTCGGTCCTCGTCGGCATCGCCACCGGGGGAGACTCCGTCCGCCGCTACAACTATCCCGCGATCGTCCCGTCGGTCCTTCTTCTCTTCGTCGTCTTCAGCCGCCGCGTCAACCGCCTCCCCGAAGCGGGAAAATGGCGTCTCCTGCAAGCCTGTTCGGCGGTCCTCGCCGTCGCCACTGCCTTGTACATCGGGCTGAACTCCTGGACCCACGAATATCGCCGCACGGCGGAAAATCTTCACGTCACCTTCACCCCTTACTCCATCGTCCCGCTGGCCACCCGTCTGCAGTACGCCGCGATGGAGAGCGCCATCCCCACCGATTCAGCCGCCATCGTCACCGTCGACGACACCTTCCTGCTAAACTACCGCACCCACCGCCTCTATATCGCCGACTTTCCCGGAGCTGCCAGCCCGCCCCCCGGCTGGCCCGGACGTTCCGACGGCGAGGCCCTGGCCAACTATCTTCTCTCGCATAACATCCGCTATCTCGCTCATTCCTATAGCAAAGACGATGCAGACCAATCCCACCTCATCGCCGTCATGCACGACCAGAGCATCACCCAGTGGATCCGCAGCGAAGACGAGATGATGCTCGACAGCCACCGCCAGTATGCGGAGCTGGCCCGCACCCGTCGCCACCTCTATGACGACGGCTCCCTCTATGTCCTCGACCTCGCCACCTCAGCCCCGGCCAAATGAGCACCGGCCATCGCCCCTTATCGCTCCGTTCGCCGGACTGGGGGGCCCGAGGCCACCTGTGAAAACGCACTACCTCACATGCGACAAGGTCTCGGCCAGCGCGGCCTCAATCGCATCCGCCACGCCATCCTCATCATGCCGCCGGCCGATGGTCCACCCCCGCTCGCCGGCGGTCTGCTTCAGATCGTCGGGGGCATTGTCCATCAGCACTTTGCGTCCCGCCATCTCCAGCATGGAGACATCGTTCCAGTTGTCGCCGATGGCCAGTATCTCCTCCGCCTTCAGCCCGCGCCGCGTGGCCAGTCGCAGCAGCGCCGTCCCCTTGCTGCATCCCGCCGGCAGGATGTCCACGATGCTTAAATTCCGCTCCGGATATTCGGTCCGATGCAAGGCGATCTCGGCGGACGCATGCTCCTGCGGGCTCACGTCGACCGCCGAGACGCCCGGATGTTCGAGCAGCCGCGCCTCGGCCCGCCGCATCCGCTCGATGGTCCCGCACAACATCATTTGGATCGGCGCATCGGACTCCAGCGCCTTTTCGATGGGCACAACGTGCGCGATGTAGGGCTCGTTCGCCGCCATCCACTTGCTGATGCTGCCGTTCAATTCCTCTAAATCTTCGACCACCAGGGCGCCTCGCGCGTCCTCTCCGTCCGGCCCGAGGTTGTCGAACGTGATCACCAGCGCGTTGCGAAACTCCTCGATGTGGCCGCACAACCACCGTGCCGCCCCGGGCTGCATTAGGGTTCGCTCCAGCAGCGTAGCGCCGATGGTGCGCGTGACCGTGCCGTTCGAGCTGACGATCACGTTCTCGTCCCTCATCCCAAGCCCCCGCAGTTGCCGCATTGCGTAGGAGTGCCTGCGTCCCGTCGCAATCACGACCTCTATCCCGGCCTGCTCTGCCGATGCGAGCGCCGCGAGGTTCCTAATACTGATATGGCCATCCGGTCCGAGCAACGTGCCGTCCATATCAATCGCAATCATTCGTACCGGCAGGCGCGCCTGCTTGCTCTCATCTCGCATTCTTTAACTTTATAGGCAATCAATTACCATCGTATGTATGTCCAGCCTCTCCCCGGTCGAGTGCTCCCGGTGCCATCACGTATCCGCAGATCCTTCGCAGACGGTCTGTCCGCAATGCGGAGGGCCGCTTGACGCTCTTCAAAACGAGGGCGTTGAACATGCGGCGAAACGCGAAGAGATGCTGAAGCGCCATCCCCTGCCGACGAGCCTGCCCGTAGGCGGAATTATTACACCTCAGTAGAGTGGTTCCTTCTGCCCCTTTTTGTTGTTCTTCCATAGCGAAGCGGAGCAATCCGCTGTTTGAGGATGCTATCAACCGTCGCGGCCTGGCTTCAGCGAGGACGCAAGTGGTCAGGATAATGAGGCTCTACCCTCTGGGGAAATGTTCTGAAAAATTAATTAGAGGTTCCCCGGAACAGTCCTCCGAATCTCTGCTGGAAATGTCGTCCCTTATTGTCAAGAACCTGGCGAAGTGCATAGTAATGCCAGCCAACAGCGGCACAATCGAAAGAATGTCTATTCGTCGCCAAATCCGTCCCATGCTCACGCTTGCGATTCCGCTGGTGGCGGCCGAACTGGGCTGGATGACGATGGGCATCGTCGACACCATGATGGTCGGTCATATGGACTCAGCTGCGCTGGCCCTCTCCGCTGTGGCGTTGGGTCAGGTGCTTTACAGTACGGTGGCATTCGGCATTGCCGGTGTGCTGCTCGGGCTGGACACCTATCTCAGCCAGTCTCATGGGGCGGGGCACTACGACGAAGCCAACCGCTGGCTCTACCACGGCCTGATTCTTGCGGCTGGATTGGCAACGCTGCTCTACAGCATCGTTGCGGTTGCGCCCTTTCTGCTGCTTCGGCTGCCAATTAATCATGGCGTGCTGGTTGGAGCGGTTTCATTTCTCCGCGCACTGAACTGGGGTACGCCATCGCTGTTTCTCTACTTTGCGCTGCGGCGATATCTCCAGGCCTTCAACCATGTCCGCCCGATTGCAGTGGCTTTAATCTCGGCCAATCTCTTCAACGCCCTTGGGGACTGGCTGCTGATCTATGGGCACACCTGGGGGGCGGTCCACATTCCCGCCTTTGGCGTAACAGGATCGGGGCTGGCAACCTCCATCGCGCGGCTTTATCTTGCACTGTTTCTGGTTGCGGTGGTGTGGCGTGTGGAGCACAAGCACAACTACGGTCTACGCTCGATGCTTCGCCATATCGAAACTTCACGTCTGCGCCGTCTTGCGTCTTTAGGCGCACCGGCAGGCGGCCAGATCTTTGTCGAAATCGCTATCTTCGGCACGGTCACCTTTTTGATCGGAACGATGGGCCCACTGCCACTCTCGGGACACGAGATTGCCTTGAACTGCGCCAGCTTCACCTTCATGGTGCCCTTTGCCATTTCCAGTGCAGCGGCAGTTCGAGTAGGGCAGGCGATTGGGCGGAAGGCCCTGGCCGAGGCCTCCGCCGCGGGCTGGGCTGCGATTCTGCTTGGTGCTGGATGCATGGCATTTTTTTCCGCAATCCTGCTCCTGTTTCATCATGCCATCGCCCATGCATTTACGGAGAACGATGCGGTGATTGCCGCCACCGTTCCCCTTCTACTGGTCGCTGCCGCATTCCAGTTCTTTGATGGCCTCCAGATCACGGCGACGGGCGCTTTGCGCGGGGTAGGTAATACCCATACGGGATTGATAGTGCAGATTGTCGGTTACTGGTTGATCGGTCTCCCCGTCGGATATTTTCTGGCTTTCCGCTTGCACTATGGAGCACTGGGGTTGTGGCTGGGGCTTTGTGCCGGCCTTATTGTGGCTGGATTGACGCTTACTTTAAGCTGGCGTCACACAATAAGGTCGATGACAAAAACTATGCTCGAATCGGCTTAAGAGCATCCACCCCGCGAGACGAAAGCACTGCGTCAGATGACCGGCAGTTGCTCGCGCACGCGAGTCTTCGATCGAGTGGTCAGCAGAATGGCCGCACCGAGTATCAACGCACCGCCGGCCCAGGCGTCGGGGCCGAGATGCTCGCCCAGCACGATGACGCCAAGCAGGCTGCCGATCAGCGGCTCCATATTTAACAGAACGCCCGCCTGCGATGCCGGGACCTGGGTCAGGCCCCAGTTCCACAGCAGCGTCGTGGTGGCGGTGCAGAGCAGGCCGCTGGCCGCCAGCGCCATCCACACCTTCAGCGAGACGTGCGCCACTGGTGGCAGGCCGTACTCGAGCGGCACCCAGATCAGCAGCATCCCCGTACCCAGCGCCAGCCCATAGGCCGTGATGACGATGTGCGAGTGGCGCTCCATCAATTGCTTATTGAAAAGAATCCAGAAGAGGGCGATGAACAGCGACGCGACGATCAGCAGATCTCCCCCGAGCGACGATCCCCCCGCTCCCGTGTGGCGGCTTCCGCCGAGGGCGATCATCGCGGCCCCGCAGGTGGAGGCGGCCATGGCGATCCAGCCGACGCGGTCCATGCGTTCGTGCGCGAAGATCGTGGCGCCGACCGCAAGAATGACCGGCATAGTGCCCACCATAAGCGAGGCATGGCTTACGGTGGTCATCGAGAGGCCGTAGAACTGCAACAGAAATTGCAGCGGTACGCCCAGAAACGATGCCGCCAGCAGCACGCCCCACTCTTTCGTGTTCAGGTGCGGCCGATTCGTCAGGAGCAGGGGCAGCAGCGGCACCATGGCGAAGAGAAAACGGTAGAGCACCATGTGGGCGAAGTTCATCTCGGCGAGCGCGATCTTGCCGAAGAAAAAGCCGCAGCCCCACAGCGAGCTGGCCAGCATACAGGCTGCGAATCCTAGCGCTCGTCTTTGAAGAGGGTGGGAGTTGGGGTGGGGCATCCTTCCACTTTCGCATAGAAGCGACTTATACCGGTTGGCAGTCTCATCCCGACTCCATCACTCCCTTGCCTCCCCCGAATAGGCGCAGTATTAATCGCTGAAAGAACTCGCGAGGTTACTTCACCATCCGCAGAACTTTCTTCCGCTCCTGGTCGCCGCCTTTCTCATCGTTCCGCTGGCTGCTCATACCGATACCATCGACGACTTCCTCTACACCGGAGCCACCAGCATGGCGACACACGTTAGAACGGTAGCAGATTGCCAATTCCGTCGAATTCCATCTCTTTGGCAGTTCCCGCCAGCGTCACGCCAGTTTGCATGCGAACCTGTTCTGCGCATGCTTCCGAGATAAGCATGCGATCAAGATTGAGAGTGTTGGCAATGCGCACGACGCGCAATTTCTCGGGGAAAGGCGACACGAGAGAAGTGAATGCCGCCTCGATTGCCTCACGATCCGTCTCGAAATAGATTGGGATCTTCGCAGTTGCGAGACCGAGAGACGTTATTGCATTGACGTACATGGACTGTAAATTAAGCGCTTTCACCACGCGGCTGGTGGTGAAATCGGCCAAACCAATCCCTATTCCGTTGCCGTGAGTGGTGGACGTAAGATCGCGGACGAAGATTCGAAAGATTTGCGGCTTAAACGAACTGCCCGGCATAAGCGTGGCCAGATAGCCAAGGACACCGCGCCCTATCACGTTCGTATCCATGCCACTGCCGCTGATCTCCTTGCCTATCTGGTCAACAATTAAAAGATCGATTTCTTCAAATGGAAGTCGCGCCATCAGTGAGCGAGCCTTGACCAGTAGTTTGTCTTCTTGATTGGCGATATCGGCCCCTTGGATCACATGAATAGCCGCAGTCTGATGATGTTGATCTTCCAGAATGGCAACGCCGCATAAAACAGGTGCGGCACTTAAAATTACCTTTGCATTCTCGCGGATGACCGTCTCGTGTCCCAGGTGGCTAGAAGCTCCATGCGCATTAGCCGCTCCCACCTGCTTGCCAAGTCCAATCGTCAGCATTTTCTGGAGTCCACTACCCAGATCTCCATAAAAATCGGTGTGAGGTTTTATGCGATTGATAACGATGATTCCGTCCGCCTGCAATGCCGGCACACTGAAGACGACCTCGCGCCCATCTGTAGTCTTGCCGATCTGCTGGACTTCCATGCTCGTTTCAAAAGGGGCACCCATCATCTTTGGCGTGACCCCATACTCAGCCAGGACGCCCTCCTGTCCATCCGGGGTCGCCCCTCCATGGCTGCCCATCGCCGGCACGATAAAAGGCTTCGCACCCGCATCTCGCAAAGCATCAATCACGGACTTCACAATATCTGCGAGATTGGTAATCCCCCGACTTCCCACACCCACGGCAATTTTCATGCCTGGGGTAACCCGGGCAAGAACGCCGGCCTTTGCTAATTGCTCCTGCAAAAGACTTGGAAACTCTAAACGCGGCGACAGCGGATAATGCTGTCTCAATTCAAGCATGTTAGGAAAGCGATCGACCATGGTCGTAATAATACCGCTACGTCCAGATCTCAGCTTCATCAGTTGCGAACACATGTTCGACCTTAAGGGCGCCTTAGACTGAATGTGGTTTGCTCGCACAGTTCTGCTGGCGTTGAAGCACATCAACCATGTCTGGCCTTATGACTTCGTGAGTGCGAAGACGCACGATGGAAGGACAGTGCGAATGTTGAACCTGATCGATGAGCACATCAGGGAGAGCTTGCTGATGCATCCGCAACGGCGTTGGAGCAGCGCCAAAGTGATCGAAGCGCTCCGCGGATATCGCTACGCGTTTCCCAACTCTCCATGCCCCATCTGCAGCTATCTCGTTGCGCCAAAAGCTGCGCTACACTAGCAATCCAACTGGTACAAAAGATCGGACACGCACTCTGTGAAAGAACAACGTTGAAAGGGCCAATCGAAATCATGAAACACCTATTTAGGGCTGCGGCGGTTCCCCTACTCTTTTGCCTTCTTAATCTCAACAGCGGAATGGAGGCGCAGGAGAAGGCGAATACGCCATATGCACAGAATGAAATGATGCGGGAATTCAGGAATCCGCCCAACTCAGCGCGACCGCGCGTGTGGTGGCATTGGATGAATGGCAATATTACCCAAGAGGGAATCAAGTTGGATCTCGAGTGGATGCATCGCATCGGGCTCGGAGGTGTGACTGTATTCGAAGGCTCGATCGATACGCCTCAGGTCGTTCAGAAGCGTCTTGTCTATATGACTCCAGACTGGAAGGATGCCTTTCGTTATGCCACTACGACAGCAGACAAGTTAGGGCTGGAGATGGCAATCGCCAGTTCACCGGGGTGGAGCGCAACCGGCGGTCCGTGGGTGCCTCCAGCGCAGGGAATGAAGAAGATGGTCTGGAGTGCGACCCGGATTGAAGGCGGAAAGCCTTTCGAGGGTTTCTTGCCCAGGCCGCCAGATGCAAGTGGGACATTCCAGAATTACAGCGCGCAAAGCGTAGCGAGTGGGATCGGAGACAAGGCTGCTCGACCCTTACCAAGGTTCTACGCGGACAGCGCCGTCGTTGCGTATCGGCTTCCCCCAGATGATAAAACACAAGCCGAGCTACAGCCCCGGATAACATCAAGCGGAGGGCAGGCAGATGTGGCTGCCTTGTCCGATGGCGATGTAGAGAAGATCGCGTTGGCACTGACATCCTCTTCCCCCGGTAAAGAGGCGTGGGTCCAGTTTGAGTACCCTGATCCGCAGAAGATCCAGTCGGTAACACTGGCGACGCCCCACGACATGAGCAGTATCTTTGGATTCGTAGACCCTCATGCGTTGTATCCACAGGTGGAAGCAAGCGATGACGGACGCGCATTTCGGCACGTCGCGGACTTCCCGTCGAGCAGTGTACCCCAGCGCACCGTTTCATTTCCGGCGGTGACGGCAAAGTTTTTCCGTATTACCTTTCCAACGGCAGCTGTCTCCAACGACAAAGGAGTTCATGCTATCTCTGAGCTTGTGCTCAGCAGCGCCGCCCGCGTGAATGAGTTTGAAAAGCGGGCAGGCTTCGCTACAGTCATGAACTATTATGCGATTCCAACGCCTGCAGCTACTCCAGGCTCAGTGGTTCGGAAGGGCGATGTTATTGACCTTACAAGCCGGATGAAGCCGGATGGATCGTTGAATTGGCAACCCCCAGCGGGCACGTGGGATGTCTTGCGAATTGGTTATTCGCTTACGGGTCACGAGAATGGTCCAGCGCCTGCCGAAGCTACGGGCCTTGAGGTCGATAAGCTCAATCGTCAATATGTAAAGAACTATGTAGATGGCTATCTCAAGACTTATTCCGATACCGTGGGCCCTAAACTGATCGGCAAAGCCGGCATCAGTTATATGCTGAGCGACAGTGCGGAAACCGGCGCACAGAACTGGACCGACGACATGCTGACTGAATTCCGTCAGCGCCGAGGTTACGACGCCCATGTGTGGCTGCCCGTGCTCACTGGAGTCATTGTGCAGAATCCGCAAGCCAGCAACAAATTTCTATGGGACTTTCGACGTACCATTGCAGAACTTTTTGCGCAGAATCACTACGGAGAGATCGCAGCGGAGTTACATAGCCATCACATGGGCTATTACTCGGAAGCTCTGGAATATCACCGCCCATCTCTCGGCGATGATATGGAGATGCGGCGTTCGGCGGACATTCCCATGGGCGCGATGTGGACGTTTCTGCCGGGCGAAAAGCCAACACCCACGTACATCGCGGATCTGCGCGGAGCAGCATCCGTCGCGCACATCTATGGTCAAAATCTGGTCGGTGCAGAATCAATGACCAGCAACGGCCCTGCGTGGGGCTGGAGTCCCGCAACCCTGAAGCCAATTGCCGACCTGGAGCTCGCGCTGGGGGTGAATAGATTTATGATTCACGAATCCGCACACCAGCCCCTTGTAGATAAAACTCCCGGTCTTACGCTTGGTCACTACGGCCTGTGGTTCAACCGTAACCAGACATGGGCAGAAGAAGCGGGCCCGTGGGTGACTTACCTTGCGCGTAGTTCATACATGCTCCAGCAGGGACATTTTTACGGAGATGTTGCATACTTCTACGGCCAGGAAGGGCCGCTGACAGCAGTGTTTGGCTTACAGGCGCAGGAAGATGCGCCTATAGGTTATGGCTTCGATTTTGTAAATTCGGACGTTATTCTCAACCATCTCTCTTTCCAGAATGGCCGCCTGGCTACACCAGGAGGTACCAGTTATCGCATCCTCTACTTAGGCGGTACAAGCAGAAGGATGACTCTGCCGATACTCCGCAAAATCCGCGATCTGGTTGCTGCCGGGGCAGTTGTTGCAGGCAACAAGCCGGTAAGTTCGCCAGCCCTTGCCGATAATGAGACGGAGTTCCATGCTATCGCCGACCAACTATGGGGCCGCCAGACGGATGGAACCGCTTCAGTGCACAGCTTCGGAAAGGGAAAAGTTTACTCCGGTAAAACAGCGAACGAAGTACTTGCCGATCTGAAGCTTGACCGAGATTTTGAATATACGCGTCCAGAGCCGGATACAGAACTGATGTTTGTCCATCGCAAGCTTCCTGGCGGAGATCTCTATTTTGTAGATAACCGCAAAGACCGCGTCGAGAATCTGGATGCGACTTTTCGTGTTGATGGGAAGGCGCCTGAATTATGGCATGCGGACACAGGTAAGGCCGAACCGGCGTCGTATCGCTCTGCCGCCGGACGCACAACGGTTCCGTTGCGGCTGAATCCGTATGAGGCAGTCTTCGTGGTCTTTCGCAAACCCGCTGCCGCGGCTAACCGGTCTCTTTCATTACCGACAGAAACGACCCTGATGGCTCTAAATGGCCCATGGACCGTCAGCTTTCAACCGGATCGAGGTGTAACTGGAAACATTACGTTCAACGAGTTGACATCCTGGAGTGATAGCTCGAACCAGGGCGTGAAATATTTTTCGGGGACTGCGACTTACACCAGAACTATCCGCGCGCAAGATGATTGGTTCAAACCTGGTAGGCATTTCTTGCTCGACCTGGGCGATGTAAAGGAACTCGCAAACGTGACAATGAACGGCAGGTCACTTGGAATTGTCTGGAAGGCTCCGTACCGGGTCGACGTAACTGGCGCGCTGCGTCGTGGAGACAATAAGTTGTCAATTAGCGTGACAAATCTTTGGGTAAACAGACTGATCGGCGATCAGCAGCCTGGTAGCACTAAAAAATACACATTCACCACGTTCAAACCGTACCGCGCTGATTCCCCGCTCGTATCATCAGGGTTGCTCGGGCCAGTGCAGATTATATCCATTGCAAATAAGTAGAGCCGTAGAGGACCGATGTTCTATAGCGATGGATCGCCGTCGATTAAAAAGGTCTGTACTGTAGTGAAGATTCAGCCTCTTTAAATGTGTTCGTTGGGGCCGGTTGTCCCTGGTGACAGCAATGCTGGGTCTACTACTTCCAGGGAACGAGGGTTTCTTCTGGACAGCTTTGATGTTCATCGCGCTATTTCCCGGGTTGTTACGGCAGGTTCGCTCTGAAGCGTGACGGGGCCAATGAGACCGGAGGGCAGGAGTGGTGAGTCGGCGCGGTATTTGCGGATGTTGGTTTGAGTGTAAGTCCTGGTTACGCCGGGCTGGGCATCGCCGATGATGCGGTTGGGCCAGAGATTGGTAACCTCCAGTTCAATCTGATTGCTGCCGGGATTGAGGCTGTTTGAGATATCGAGACGGTAAGGCCGGGCCCAGATGGTTCCGGCGAATTTGCCATTGATCCGCACAGTGCAGATCTCGTGCAGGTCGGTGAGGGACAGGATCGTACGTCCGCTGGTTGCATAAGGTTGCTGGATGGTGGTGCGGTAGGTGGCGGTTCCGGAGAAGAAGCGGACACCGGCATCGGTTGAAGTGGACCAGTCCTGGAAGGCTGTGAGGTGTTGTGGCGTGGTCGGAGCGCCTCGATTGGGTTGGAAGGTGAGGGTCCACTGGGATGGGGCAAGGTCGGTCCGCACCGCGGGCTGGACTTCGGCGGTTAGCTCACTGCCATCGGAGAGCTTCAGAATATAGGTTCCGGGCGTAGCGTCGGGTAGGGAGAGCGCGGTCTTCAGATTGCCGGACACAGGAGTCGAAACGAGGGTGCCTGCCTTCAGGACTTCGGTTACGTGCAAGGCGGCGGGCTGGGCGAAGAGGACGAACGTCGAACCGTAGGGGGCAAGGTGAAGAGGAACCGTTGTGCGGCCGTCGGCTACCGTGTAGGCAAGTTGTGGCGTGATGGTTCCGTCAAGAGGGTTCCAGAGTTCGGGGATTCGGTTGTTGATGCGGAAGCGAGGCCGAACGTCGATCGCCTTCGCGGTACGGTTGCGGATAAAGTAAATGTCGATCCCATCCTCGCGGCGATGGATGTAGTCGAGTTCGTTATCGAACCCGTCGAGATCCGGTAGCAGATGAAGCGTGGCGAGGGCGGCACGGGTGTCTATTCCGCAGAAGACGATTCCTTTCCCATAAGCGTGCTGGGCCGGGCACGCCTGCCAGAGGTCACGCGTTAGTTGCTTGAAGCGCGCCGCGCTCTGTGGCGGTACGTTCCCGGTGGCCGCCAGAGGGACTTCGCCGATGACGCTACCGCCCTGGTGAACATAGGCGGCAATGCGTTCGAGAGACGCGAGCGAGAGGCGGTGTCCATGCGGAAGGAAGAGGAGACGGTAGGTATTGCCGGATGGATTGCGCAGGCCGGCGGGGGTTAAGGAGAGAGTATGGAGGAGGGCGTCTTCGTTGGTGACGTCGTAGTCGTAGCCGGGAAGAACGTGTGCAGGGTCGTCGCGTTTGAGCCGGACGAAGTTAGGCACCTCGTCGCCGTAGAAGTAAAGGACATCATCGACAGCGTGGCCCTGTTGAAGGAGGAACTGCGCGCGATTGATGTAGCTGAAGAAAGGCGCGCTCTGAGACCACCATGTAACGCGCGGATTCATGTGTGTTCCGGCGAAATATTCATTGCCGGGAAGCCCGAAGGAGGCGGGGGATGACGTGAAGGCATGCCAGACGAGGCGGTTCATGCCCTCGGTGAGGCCCTGGTCGAAGGAGGGTTTGAGGTCGGTGGCGAGGGATTCGCTCCATTGCGGGCCGATGGAGGTCATGCCCTCCTGAGCGACGAGCTTTTTGCCATAGATATTGGCGGCGCTGGCGGCTTCCTTGGTAAAGAAACGGTCCTCGTCGGTGGAGCGATGCTCGTTGGACTGCGCCCAGTATTCGGTCTGCGGGACGGCAGCGGAGCGGAAGGTTTCGAGAGCGTCGAGAGGCGCGGCGTGCGGTCCGCCGGACTCGGACTGGATGCCGAGACCATACTCTTTGGCGCGTTCGGCGAAGTGATCGTAGTGATCAGTGACGAGATCGCCTACAGTGCGGCGAAGGTCGTTGAGGAAGCGCTCAGAGGTGCCGCGGTCTTCGAGGATACGGCCAGTGACGATGGGAAGGTAACGGACGGGGTCGTAGCCGCGGCGGCGCTGGAACTCGGTCCGGAAGCGTCCGGTCCAGTTGGTGCCGCCCAACTCCCAGGAGTCAGTGGCGAGGTTGACGAGGGTGGTGTGGAGGTATGGGCGGCTGGCCTCGAGCAGAGGCGTGACGGTGTGGGTCCAGTAAGTGTCGAAAGCGCCGCGGTCGAGGTAGTCGATGGCGAGGCCCTGCCAGGCGCCGCTGGAGGTGGATACCCTGGCGTCGGAGGAGGTGTAGCCGATGCGAAGGATCTCCCAGGATTCGTTCGCCACGGTGGCTGGTGGATGCCAAGCAGTGTGGCCGGAGGCGTCCACCTGCGCGGTGATGTCCAGGACGCTGGAGAGCTTGGCGTCGGCCTCGGCGGGGTCTCCGGTAGCGGCTCCAAGGAGATTTTCTGTGTGCGGCATGGAGAAGCTGCCTTCGGCGGCGGCGGATTTAAAGCGAAGCTGGCGGATGGGGGCGCGGGTGTCTCCGGACTTGCCGGGGAGGTTGGCTCCGTGTGCGAGGGGATAGGCGAGGACAGCGATCTGCTGATAGAAGCCGTTCTTGATGGGAGGCATTGGAAGATTCGCCGGAACCTTACCTGCCGCGACAATGATTCTGGACCAGGTCAGTATCTTGGAGGCCTGGGCGGGTTTGACATCGGGGCCACCGAGGTTCCAGCCGCTGGTGATATTGAGGGTGACTTCGAGGTGCAGGGCGGCGGCGGTCTTGAGCGCGTGCAGATAAAGCTTCGTCCATGCGGGGCTGCCGAAGGTGGGGCCAGGTGGGACGTTGTCGTTGCCGTCCTGGTTGGACCCATTGGCATCGACGAGAAGGACGCCTCCGAAGCCTTTGCGGCTCATCTCCGTGAGCTCGTAGGTGATGGTGTCTTCGGTGGTATTGCCATTCAACCACCACCAGTAGCAGCGCAGTTTGGCCTGCGAAGGCGGGGATTGGAACCCCTGGCGCAGTTTTGCCTCTCGGGACGAGGTCTGGGCCGCCATTTGGGCAGGTGTGCATGCGGGGAGCAGGGCCGCCAGTAAAAGGGCAAGAATAGTCTTTGAGCGAATGGGCATGACACCTGAGTTTTGGAATGTTTGTCGAGAGTACAAGAAATCCCGGGGACTCGAAGCCCCGGGATCGAAAGGTGTGCAGGTTAGAAGTTGATACGGCCGGTGAGCTGACCGATGCGGGCGTCGTTGGCCTGGGTCAGGGTCACGGCGCCAAAGGCAGAGTTGCCGATGCTGGTGTTGGGTCCGCCGAAGTTCGGGGTGTTGAGAACGTTGAAGAACTCACCGCGAATTTCGAAGCTGACACCTTCATGCAGGGCGAAGACCTTGAAGAGGGAGGCGTCCATCAGAGGATGGATTCTCTGGCGGATGTTCAGGACGGTGCTGTTGCTCTGAGTGGTGTAGGCAAGGCGCTGGCGGTAGGCCGGGTTGGGAGACAGGTTGTCGCAGGCGTGCGCCGAACTCGTGGACTGGACGTTGACACCGGCAGCGTTCTGGTAGCAGGTGTTGATGTAGCGGGCGTAGGTGGGATTGGCCTGGTGAGGATCGCCGATGATGTCGACCGAGCCTGGGGCGCTGATGAGATTGCCGTTCTGCGCCCGGAGGACGCCGTTGAGCTGCCATCCGCCGAGGATGAGGCGCTGGTAGTAAGGACTGGCCGCGAACCGGGGGAGCTGGAACGAGCCGAAGATGTTTCCGACGAGCGTGGAGCTGCCATCCTGTACGGAGTACAGCTGCGGGTGTGCGCCGAAGTTGTTGACGAAGCCATTGCGGAGCATGGTCTTGGACCAGGTGAAGTTGCCCTGGAGCGAGAAGTGGTTGTGCATGGGGCGGCTGACTTGGATCTGCAGCGAGTTATACGGCGCGCTGCCGATGGAGGAGTACTGCTCGGTGACCGAACCGAACTGCGGGTACGGCAGGAGCAGGAGGTTGCGGGCGATGGTGGCATTGTTGAGTGAGGTGGTCCCGGTGAATTTGCCGGCCATAGGATTGGCGACGGCAGCGTTAAGGTAGGTGATCTCGGCTCTGCCTTGGTTGTAGTAGCTCTGGGGCAGGACGTTGATGTTGTGGTTGACCTCAAGACGCGTAGGGCGGGCCCCGACGTAGGCGACCTGGAGAGCGAGCGATCCGGGGAGCTGCTGTTGGACGCTGGCCGAGTATTGGGCGCTCTTGGGCTGGACGTGGTGGGGGTCGATGAAGCTAACGTTTTGGCCGAGAGCGGTGGCGAGGCCGAGCGAGCTTCCGGTAGGCGCGGCAACGCCGGAAGGGAACGGGTTCGACAGGCTGTTGACCGGAGCGCTGGTGGTGAAGTTGTTATAGCTGGTGCTCTGCGAGAAGCCAGTGCCGACGGGCGTTTCGAGGGTGTTGAAGTAGATGATGCCGAAGCCGCCGCGGACCACAGTAGTGGGAGTGGCCTGGTAGGCAGCGCCAATGCGCGGCTGCCAGTTATTCAGGTCGCGGGGATAAGGGAAGCGATTGGACGCGCTGGTGTATTGGAGCCCGCCGTTGAGGGTGAGACCGACGACCGAGGCCTGGAGCGGGCTGACGCAGGTGGTACAGAAGTTCGAGACCTGCTTGTTATAGCGCTCGGTGAAGGGCGACTCATAGTCCCAGCGGACGCCGAGGTTGAGAGTGAGCTTGCTGTTGACGCGCCAGTCGTCCTGCACGAAGGGAGCCGCGTAGATCTGCTGCAAGGCGTAGGCCGCCGAGTTGTTGTAGGAAGCCGAGGAGAAGGCACCGAGAAGGAGCGAAGCGATCGGATCTCCGGAGCTGGCGTCCGATCCGACTGACGCGGTGACGGAGTTCTTCTGGGTGAAGCGGCGATCGAAGGAGAAGGCGCCGAAGCCGCTCTGCGGGTTCTGCACGTTGTATCGGATAAGGTTGCCCTCAAAGCCGAAACGGACGGTGTGGCTGCCGAAGGTCTTGGTCAGGATCTCTTCGAGAGAGCCGGTGGTGTCTTCGCTGATCTGTCCGGCGGCTCCGGGCGCGAGGCCGACGTAGCTGTCGCTGGCGGAGAAGCCCGGGAAGGTGCTGTAGGGCAGCGAGTTGTTCGTAATGCCGATGGAGCTGAGGTCGAAGTTGGAGTTGCCCGGATAGGTCAGGCCGAAGGGGTGGAAGACAAGACCGAAGCGCGAATCCAGCACCATCGAGGACGAGAACTGGTGAATATCGTCCAGCGAGCCGCCACGGTTATTGCGGTAGACGTTGTAGCCGTAGCCGGTGGGCCCGATGCCCTTCGGAAAACCTTGAAGGGGGTAGTTCTGGGTGAGACCGGAGCGAAACATGATGGCGTTCAACTTGTTCTTCGCGCCAAAAGCATGGTCGATACGGCCGATGAAGGAGGGGTAGGTGCTGGGGTAAGAGGTTTGGGTGGAGATGTAGTTGGCCGAGCTGGTGATGGCGGCTCCGGCTACGTTGGGCAGTGGGGTGTAGGCGAGGAGCGCGGCGCCGGCGGGGTTGATGCGCGAGGCGATGTTGTTGTTGGCGAAGAAAGTCGTGCGGTTTCCGTTGGCGTCGACGGGCGAAAGGGGATCGTAGATCTGAACACCGGCGAGGCACTTGCCTGTGCCGTCGAAGCCGCCGGAGCAGAGAGCGGAAAAATCTCCGGCGCGCTCAGCCTCAGAAGGGACGCGGGTACTGTAGTTGACGGCGGTGTGGGAGGCGTAGCGCTCGAAGGCGAACATGAAGAAGGTCTTGTCGCGCCCGTCGTAGATCCGGGGGATGAAAACGGGGCCGTCGATGACGAGACCGGTCTGGCTGAGCTGGTCGTTGTTGCGGTGAGTGGGTGAAGCCGGGTTCAGAGCGCCGTCTTGGTTGGGCACCTTCTCGTAGGTGTTGGCGTTGAGGTAGGTGTTCTGGAAGGCGTAGTAGGCCGCGCCGTGGAGCTTGTTGTTACCGGACCGGATGACGGTGTTGGTGACAGTTCCATTGCCGTGGCCGATCTGTGCGTCGAAGATCGAGGTCTGAACTTTGACCTCCTGGACCGCCTCCGGTGAAGGCACGAAGCCGGTGTAACTGGCTCCGGAGAAGCGCTCAGCGGGATCGTCAGGGATACCGTCGAGGGTAAGGCGGTTGTGACCGCCGTTGCCTTCAGCGGTTATCTGGACCGAGACGCCGGAGAAGGGCTGGGTGAACTGGCTGGATTTGCTCTGCATGTAGGCGCCGGTAGTGACGCCTGCGGCAAGGGTCGCGAGGACGAAGGGATTACGGCCAACGTTGGGAAGGTCAGTGACCTCCTTGGTGCTGAGGGTCGTGGCGATGTTGGCCGATCCGGCATCGAGGAGCGTATTGGTCGCGGTGACGTCGATGGTCTCGGAGATGGCGCCAGAGGTGAGCGCGAAATCGACGACCTGAACCTGGCCAGCGGTGAGGACGACGCCCTGACGATTCTCCGTCTTGAAGCTGGGAGCGGTGACGCTGACCTTATAGGTCCCGGGATTCAGGGCAGGGAAGTTGTAGGCACCGGAGCCGTTGGTCGTACCTGCAGTCTTGAAGTGAGTCAAGATCTCTTCGGCGACGACCGCCGCTCCCTGGATATTGGCTCCCGTAGAGTCAGTGACCTCGCCCTGGATGCCGCCAAGGTAACGCTGTGCGCTCGCCGAGAGATTGATGCCAAACATAAGCGTGAAGACTGCGGCGATGCATAGAATGGGATGGTTGAGACGAATTTGCACTGGAACCTCCGAAGGTTTGAAGCAGGAGCATAGATGGCACCGGTCGAAGCCTTCCTCCGGGCAAGCGAGTTCCGGGAGTCGGACGGCGGCTGCTGAAATGGACTTATAAGAGACACCCCATCCTCTGGATCGCACATCATGGCAGGCAAGTTAATTTACAGTAGAAGTGCGCGATAATTTACTGTAAGAAGAGCTGGTAAATTTATTTATTTCATAAACTTACGCAGGATCTGAAATAGTTTTATTGAAGGAAAAGAGAGCGTAATCGGGCCACTCAATAAGGCATTTGCGTTAGACTTTGGCCTTTGGGATATCAGGATCATGGACTCTGCGGTAAATACAGAGGTGAAAACACCCACGGACGAACCAAGCGTCGACGAACGCCGCCGACTCATCGAGCGGGTCGCCTCCAGTGCGCATTTCCGGAGGTCGGTTCGTCTGCGCGATTTTTTGCTGTATGTCGGTGGACAATCCCTGAAGGAAGGCCGCGCCGAGATCCATGAGCAGGAAATAGGTGCAAAGGTCTTTGAACGTGGACCCTCGTACGATCCGAGCCAAGACAATATCGTCCGGGTTAACGCGACCGAACTACGTAAGCGGATCGACTTGTACTTCGCCACCGATGGCGCCCACGAGCCGCTTGTTCTCAAGATCCCGCGCGGCGGATATAAGCCGGTCTTTCACTGGAGGCTTCCTGACGATTTGACCCGGCCAACTCCTCCGACAGAAATTGCCCCAGCAGAGGTGGCCCCGAGTGCTCCCATGGTTGCGGAACGGAGTACCGGCCGCACTGCATATCTCGCCTGGGCAGGGGCGGCTATCGTGCTGGCCGTCGCGTGTGTCATTCTTTTGAGACAAAATCTGACTTTGCGTTCGTCGAGCGCCCAGTGGGCTGGAAGGCCGACGGTGGAGGCTTTCTGGAAGGACTTCGTAAAGGGACAGCAAGAGGTTGACATCGTTCTGCCGGACGCCTCCGTCACGATGAGCGCGGAGATAACGCATCAAAGCATGATGCTCAGCGATTACTTAGACCACAACTATATCAATCAGCAGGAAGCGGCATCGCTGAGCCCTGACCGCGTGAGCGACCTGACGGACATCTTCTCACACAGTCTGGTGACGCTTGGAGACTTTCACGCCGCACAGCAGATCCTTGCGCTCCCTCCAATCGCGCCCTCACTTCGCCTGGTGCTCGCGCGATTTTATACGGCAGACTCGATAAAGCGGAATAGCTTTGTTCTGCTTGGCGGCCGGAAAGCGAACCCGTGGATGGGACTGTTTGAGGAGCAACTGAACTTCAGGCTGGCTTTTGACCCGCAGCACAATGAGGCGTTTGTGACGAACCGGCATCCGCAGAGAGGAGAGATGTCGAGCTACGCCGCGTGGACGGATGCGAATGACTTGACTACCGGCTATTGTGTGGTCGGGTATCTCCCGAATCCAAACCGAACGGGAAACGTAATCATGCTCGCTGGGACCGACTCCGACACCACCAACGCAGCGGCGGAGTTTTTGACCTCAGAGACTTCGTTGGCGAAGTTTCGCAATACATTAAAGGTAAAGAAGTTCCCACACTTCGAGGTGCTGTTGAAGACATCCCGAGTGAGCAATACCTCATTGAATACAGAGGTAATTGCATACAGGATCCATCCTGAGAATAACTAGGGAGTTTGATCTCGCCAGCCATGGACACTCCAGCCCACACTGCTGGCCGGTAGTTATCGATTTCAAGGTGTCAAAAATTCGGTCCAACGTGCCGCCTGAGCTGTTCGATCTCCAAAAGCTTCTCCTCCGATAGGCTGCGCGGCGAGCAATGAGGTCGCGAACTCCGATCCCGCAGACCGACCCCGCCCTTGCTCTCGATAACGCCAGACCCACTTGCCCGTACTCTGCCGGCTGAGCCTTCCACAACACTCTTGCTAAATATCCTCGACCAGACAAGGTCAGTCGGGAGGAAGACGAGGAGGAGGGAAGGGCTTATTCGAATGCTCTCTTCTTTTTGATCGTCAGGAAACGGAGCAAAGAAGTCGACGTGAATATAATGTCGCAACCAGTGTCTACATCGCGACAAAAGAGATTGCGAACTTCGCGATAGCGGCGTTGGGGCGCTGCGGATGTTGGAAAATACCCCGTGGCTCATGGCGTCAGCTATTATGTAGGTCGGTTGGACCCGTTTTCTGTATAAGTTGCAGAATAATTTTGTGGCAGTGCCTAGGACAGTGTCGAGACTGCGGCTGCGATGCCGGTGGTTCCTCAATTTTGGAAACGGTTTTGCGAGAATATCAGGACGCAATTAATGGGCCTTAGCAGGGGATGATGGTTTCCACGGAAAGGTCAAGAATGCGCCAATTGCACAGTGAGAATCGACCGATGACGACGGCGGGTAAGTCCGATGTATTAGAGGCTGTTGTTCAAATACTCATACTGAAGGTCCTACATGAAGGTGGTACCGTCGAGGGACAATCAATAGCAAGAGAACTGTGGCGGAGAGTGAATGGCCTGATTGTGATTGAGGAGGCCTCGGTTTATATCGCCCTTTCAAAGTTGGAATTGAGCGGATGGGTCAAGAATCAGAGGTCTGCTGCGCTGGCTCGCTCGGGGGAATACGTTCTATCCAAGTCGGCTAGGAAATTTCTTCCACAGGAGATCAAAGAATGGCAAGATTTCGTTGAGCAGTGGCCTCAAATTAGCCTCATCTTGGATGATGTATTAAAAATGTAAGATCGATTGCAGCTCATCCCCATCTTGTTTCAATTAACATGCCGCCGATTTTAGCTGGACGTTCGTTTGCTGAGCACTCTTTACTCGGTTCTCTATACCTGTACCGAACTCTAGGCGTAGCTCGTTGCCTTGAGACAAGCGCTGGTAGAAGGCCAATTGCGGCAAATAATGCAATGAGTGCAGCGATGGCGATTTCAATTCCGCGCAAACTGCGTAGGCGCCTCAATGCCGCCGGCAGAGTGGATCTGCGCGATACGAGCGACCTCTGTATACTCACCCCATGAAATTCATGGGGTGCGCCATCGCAAGCTGAGCGACGACACGCGACCGCCATTTGTTTCCCTGGCTCCCGATAGTGAGGTTTAGTGTTGTCCGCGACAGCAAAAAAGTCAGTGAAATCAGCTCCGCCGGAGAAACGGACCTCATTAAAGGATCTCGCGGCGTACCTTAATCTATCCCAAACTACGATATCTTTTGTTCTCAACGACGCGCCGCTGGCCAAAGACCTTACCGAAGAGACGCGCCGGCGCGTGCGGGAGGCTGCCCGGAAGTTTAACTATCGTCCGAGTTACTTCGCTCTCAACCTCAACAGAGGCGGCAGCGAATCGATCGGTGTGATCGTGCCGGAACACAGCGAAGGGTACTTCAGCGTGGTCATGGGGGGTGCCGAGCGCTATCTCATGCAGAAGAATTTTATGTACTTCACGGTCTGCCACTACTGGAAGCCGAAGCTCATGATGGAGTACCCCAAACTCTTTAAAAAGCGAGGGGCTGAAGGCCTTCTGCTATTGAATACGAACGCAGATTTCGATTCCACTCTGCCGGTTGTCGCGATTTCCGCTCACCTTGAAAAAGACGGTGTGACCAACGTGATTATCGATCACACAAAGGCCGCGCAACTCGCAATCAAGCATCTTTACGATGGGGGTCACCGAAAGATCGCCTTTATGAAAGGCGACCGTCACATCATGGATACGGAGTCCCGATGGGAAGCTCTGATGTCCATCGCACAGCGATTCGGCGTCCAACCGACTCCCGAGCGCACAGTGCAGATCAAATCCAACAGCTGGTCTCCGCAGGTCGGATACGAGCCGACAAAGCGGTTGCTCAGCGCAACTAGAGACTTTACTGCGCTAGTCTGTTTCAACGATACGGCTGCACTGGGCGCTATCCGAGCCCTTCACGAAGTGGATATGCTGGTCCCGCGCGACGTCTCTGTCGTGGGGTTTGACGACATCGTAGGCGCCGAATTCAATGTGCCGAGTCTGACGACAATTCGACAACCACTCGACGCAATGGGAAGAAAAGCAGCACAGATTCTCCTTGACCGGATCGCACGCCCAAGGGCGAAGTATCCACCACGCGTGCTCATGCAGCCGAAGTTGATTGTTCGGGAAAGTACACAAAAAGTTCGAGCCGGGAGCAAACATCGTCATGCATAGTCGGACCCCAGTAATTCTCCCCGCGATACGTCTGTAGTTGGGGCTGACTGACGTCACCGGTGTGAAAGCCGTGGGGGTCGCGTTCGGGTCGGTGCCATGGGAGAACAAATTCCGCTGGCGCCGCCTTCGTGCCGACAAAGAAAGTAAGCTTCATCATGTTCCGGTTCAACGAGTGGCAGGAACCAGCAACGGACATCCGCCCAAGCGTGGCTAAACGTTCCTGTCAGGTAGTTTCCGCTGTATGGCATACTTCGCGATCATGCGGTGGAGTTCAGATTGCTTCTAAGTAAGATGGTCAGTCCAATTTGTGGGTCGACCAATCGGATTAGGCGGCTTGGAACCTCCACAAACTAGGACCATTACGCGTCAAAAGACGAGCAGGGCCTCCGTTATTTTCGTGGCGAAATCGGTTCTTAAGAATTTACTTGACACGGTCTTGCCTCTACTCGTATTGTTGCGTTCGCTCAATATTAAAGCGATTTAGAAGTTTTTACCGAAGCGTCTTCAGACTTTCGCATTGAGGCTAAATGGACTCGAAACAAAAGATTTCAAGCTGGGCTGCAATATCAACAGATGTCACAAATTTCACAGGAATGTCCCAGCATGACTTAGTTCGTTGGAGTGAGCGGTAAATCCAGAATTGTAATTTTTTGAGGAGGTACATTGTGAAGAATCGTGGAAGAACCAAGATATTCACGCTAGTGATGTTCTTATTGTTCGCCTGTGTCTTTACCCAAGCACAGCAGAACTCAGTGATAACCGGAACCGTAACCGATAACCAAGGGGCAGCAATTCCTGGTGCACAAGTATCTGTTATTGCCGACGCAACCGGTTTCGTCAGTAATACCGTAACAAACGCTGCCGGCATTTACAGTATTCCTGGGCTTAACGTCGGCACCTACGACCTGAAGGTCAATATGAATGGCTTTCAGGCGTATGTCGCTAAGGGGCTGCAAGTAAACGTCTCCCAGACTTTGCGAGCCGACGCCACTTTGTCTGTGGGCAGCGTGTCCGAGACGGTGACCGTCTCGGCAAATGCACTTACGGTACAGGCAGATTCCAACGTTGTCAGCTCCCTTATCAGCGCCGAACAGATAAGCGAAATCGCGACCCAGAATCGCAACTTCGCCGCGCTCGCCGCAATCGGACTCGGTGCAAGCTCTATGATGCCCGACAACAACACGCCATCCGCCGGGGCCGGCGGGAGCAGCTTTAGCTTCAGCATCAACGGCCTCCGTCAGAACCACAACATCTTTCTCATCGACGGCGGCGAGTCTGATGATCGTGGCGGCGCCGGCGGCATGCAGATTATGCCTTCTCAGGATGCCATCGCCCAGTTCGAGACTCTTTCCAGCAACTACCCGCCCGACTACGGCATCTCATCGGGCGCAACCATCTCTCTGAGCCTCAAGAGCGGCACTCGTGACTTTCACGGATCGCTATGGGAGTTCAATCGAAACACGGCCTATGATGCCAACTACTACCTCAACAAGCAAAGCGGCCTACCGCGCCAGGTGCTAAGGTACAACGTCTATGGCTTCAACATCGGCGGCCCGGTCATGATTCCTGGGCTCTACAACAAAAATCGGTCGAAGACCTTCTTCTTCTGGAATGAGGAGTGGCGCAAGATCAATCAGGGCAACTCGCCGAACATCGTCAACACACTGCCCGCCGCAGACTTTCCAACTGCGGGTCAGGATTTGAAGTATGTGGCGCCGGGATTTGCGTCCAGCTCGGCCATTCTCGTTCCTTCCGCCAGCAGTGTAAGTGATCCAGCCTATGCAGCTAAACTTGCATCGTTGGGGCTGACTCCAGGACAACCCTTCCCAAACAACACTATTCCTGCAGCACTGTTCGACCCGAACGCCGTAGCTTACCTCAACTCCGGAATCGTTCCAAAGCCGAATCTATCCAACGATCAGATCGCCAGCTCCGCGCAGACGCCTCTTAATGTGCGCGACGATGTCGTCCGAATCGACCATCGCATAAACGACAAATGGCAGATCCTCGGTCACTACCTGCACGACTCCGTAACGCAGGTGCAGGGTGGACCGATGGTCGGGTGGTCTGGCGCGAGCTATAACACCATCACCAGCTCCATCATTACTCCTTCCAACAGCGCTGCTGTCAAACTGACCGCAAGCATCACTCCAAACCTGCTGGCGGAAGTCAGCATGAACTACGACGGCAACGTCATTAACATCGTCAACAGTCCGAATTCGCAGTTGCCCTCCGGCTTCAACGTCAATCGGTTTTTCAACAACAGTTCCAAGAATGTGCCTAACATGCATTGGAACGGCCAGTATGGAACGCAGGAAAACCCTGGTTCAGCTCCATGGCACAATGCCGCCCAGGACTTCAGTCCTAAGGTGGATATCTCTTACCTGAAGGGTAAGCACTCCATGAAGTTCGGCCTCAGCTATAACCGTTACACCAAGAACCAGCAGCTTTTCGGAGCCCCGGGCGGCGAGTTCTTCTTCGACAATGTCACCGGCGGAAGCATTGGATCTACAAAGTACTCTGGCGATCCATTTATGGACATGTTGCTGGGCCTTTCCACCAAGTATTCGCAAACCCAGAGCCTGCCAATCCGTCACTACGTCAATCAGACGACATCGGCTTATGTGATGGATAACTGGAAGGTTACGCCGCGTCTCAGTCTGCAGCTTGGACTTCGTTACGATGCTCTCCCGTCCGCCTGGGAGCGTGGGAACAACGTAGCCAACTTCGACCCCAGTCAGTACCTCGCAAGCCAAGCTCCAAACTATCTACCGGGAAGCAGTTCTCTCGACCCCGACGGACCCGGATTTCAAACCGTGAACGGTCAACGGTTCTACCTCAATGGTATATACATCGCCGGACAGAATGGTGCACCAAAAGGTCTGGTCAGAAACGACTACAAGACCTTGCAGCCGCGTGTCGGCTTCTCTGAAGACCTCTTCGGAACCGGCAAGACCATTCTCCGCGGCGGCATCGGCTCCTTCTACGAGCGCTTGCAGGGCAACGACATCTACGATGTTGCTCCCAGTGTTCCTTTCTCCAATACTCCCAGTGCATCGAATGTCTACCTAGCCGATCCGGGGACAAGCTATGTAACTGGTGCAAAAGCAGCCCTGCCTTTTGGTCCTCAGGGACTGACTACTTTGGCGCGCACATTTCCGGCGCCAGGGATTGTCCAGTTCAGCCTTGGTGTGCAGCATCAAATCGAACCGTCAGTCGTAGCAGTAGTGCAATATGTTGGCAACCTGGCCTGGCATCAGAACATAAGGCGCCAGATCAACACTTATCCGCTCGACACGCCGATGGACATCCGTGCTAACAACGGAGACCCAAGCAACAACTCCGGAACAAACCCCAACCACCAATCACTAGCTAACGGTGATTTCTATCGTACCTATCGGGGATATAACACCATCAACCAGCAGGAGAACACCACCAATGGAAACTACAATGGATTCCAGGTAGGCGTTCGAGTGCAGAACCGCTGGGGTCTCTCGGGCGAGGTGGATTACACTTACTCCCACGAGATCGACATCTCCAGCAACGACGACCAGGGTGTCGGCAATCCCTGGAACCTCAAGTACGACAAGGGCTCCGGTGGTTTCGACCGTCGCCACATCCTCAACCTGAACTACATCTACAAATTGCCTATCTTCACCTCAGGTTCGGGTCTCACCCACTCGCTGCTTGGAGGCTGGGAGCTTGCAGGCACGGCAAACATACAGACCGGCGGCATCATCAACGGAGGAGGCGCGAATGCAGGTACGAGCCTCAACGTCGGATACGACACCATCGGACTGGGCGGCGGCTACACCAACCGGCCCAATGTTGTGGGCAAGATCCACTACACCAAGAAACAAAATCAGTGGTTTGATCAATCCGCCTTTGCAGCGCCCATTCCGGCATGGGCAGGCGGTCCAAACCTGGGCTTCGGAAACGCTCGCAAGGACACGGTCATCGGTCCGGGCCGCGTCAACTTCAACACGTCAATCTACAAGTCCTTTGCCATGACCGAAAGGGCGCGCTTCGAGCTTCGCGTGGAGTCGTACAACACCTTCAACCACACGCAATTCGACAACATCGGCCAGCAATTCCAGGGCTTCAACAATGATGGAACCTCCAAGGGCAGCTTCGGTAAGGTCACCAGTACGTATGACCCCCGAACGCTTGAACTGGGAGGCAAGCTCATCTTCTAAACTAACTTCCGTCTCCGGGCGCGGCAGCGAACCCTGCCGCGCCATTTTTTTTCATTTTGTACAGCAGGCGAACTTGAATATCTGGCAGTACCATTCACACCAAATTCGCTAAATTGAAATCAGTGGAAGAGAAAGGCCCCGCTGCCAACCGAGGCCTCTTCTTGGTCCCGCCGTGTCTTGCTATTAGGGTGATCTTTGTTGAGAATGCGATGTAGCACCAAACCAGAGCCTACGATGTCTCTTATGAAAACATCGCGTACCGACGTGCTTCCCTGGGGAGGGCCAAGGTGAAACGCCAAAGTCGAACCTGGTTACTCCTGGGAGCGCTGTGGATTGTAATTTCGGGAACCGCCATCCTCTCAGCTCAAGATGGTTCCGCCCAGAAGGCCCTGGCGCTCGAGCGGCAGGGACAGAATGCCGAAGCCGAGCAGGCATGGCAAAGCATAGCTCGCAGCAATCCGCAAAACGCAGAGGCGTTCGCACACCTTGGCTTGATCGAAGCCCGCCAGGAGCACTACGACGATGCCATCGCCAACTACCGCAAGGCGCTCGCACTCAACCCTGCGCTGCCTGGCCTCCAGATGAATCTCGGCCTCGCGCTCTTCAAGACGAAAGACTTCAAAGACTCCATCAAACCTTTCACCGCCGAGCTTAACAAGCATCCTGACGACCAGCGCCTTACAATTCTGCTCGGCATGGCGCACTACGGTATGGGCGACTATTTTGTAGCCATTCCCTACTTAAGGAAGGCGGCGGAGAGAGATCCGCAGAGTCTGCCCCTCCGGCTGGCGCTCGCACACAGTTGCTTGTGGAGCAAACAGAATCAGTGCGTTCTCGATGTCTACAAGCAGATTCTCGCACTGAATGCCGAATCCGCAGAGGCGGACATGCTGGCCGGTGAAGCGCTCGATGAGACGGGCGATACCGCGGGAGCGACCGAACAATTTCGCGCGGCCGTTCGATCCAATCCGAAAGAGCCTAACGTCCACTTCGGGCTGGGCTACCTCCTCTGGACTCAAAATCACTTTTCGGAAGCCGCCGGCGAGTTTCAGGCTGAGCTCGACAATGATCCCCATCATCTCCAGGCGCGAGCCTATCTTGGAGATTCCTATGTTCACTTAAACGATTACGCAAAGGCGCTGCCAGAGCTGGAAAAAGCCGTTGTTGGCGATCCGTCATTTGCCCTTGTGCACCTCGATCTCGGAATTGTATACGGAGAAAACGGCCAAAAGGACAAAGCAATCAAGGAACTTCAGAAAGCGATTGCGCTCGATCCGAAAGACGTCGCCCCACACTGGCGGCTGGCGAAGTTGTATCAATCCACGGGAAGAAAAGAGGATGCTAAAGCCGAGTTCGCCAAGGCAAGCACAATGAACAAAGAATCACTTCAGGCGAGCCACGCACTCTACGAGAAGCTCCTTGAGGCTCAACGGTCACCAAAGCAGTAGATATCTTCTTCTCCATTACGCCGTACAGCCGTAAGTCACAACGCATCTTGTCTAAATTATGTAGGTCCAGGGCTCATTGATTGGAATCAGTATTGCATTCATCGCTCAGTGTTGTCTCATCGCTTTCCAGTGCCTGGATAGATCTTGATCCAGTGATTCCGCATGGTCGCTCGAACTACCTTATCTGCTGTTTCTGAGACGATCACCCTTGTCGGCTCAACCGGCATGTGGCAATCAATGCAGTTATTCGCAATGGAGTGTCCTTTAGTTTTTGAAACCGGACAGCTCTGCCACTGATGGCAGGTCAGGCATTTCGCTGAATAGGCTGCAGCCGGCTGCTCCTTTGCATGCACGTCGTGACAGGTCGAGCAGGTCATGTTCGGCGACGATTCATAGCAGCGGCTTCTCTGCAGCAGGCCGACCTGATTGCCGTGAACATCTGGATGCTCTGCTGGATCTGTCTGCAAGAGTCTGAAGTAATCGCTCAACGGTTTGCCGGGCGTGTAGGAAAACGCTGGTGCGATAGCTTCACGTTGAATACCGTTGTGGCACAGTGCACATAGATCGACCTGCCGGTCCCGAGAAAACTTCGCCGGGTTCAGGATCTCCTGCCCAGCCGATGCGGAAGCTGAACCGGCTTTTTGTCTTGCCACGTGCTCAGCGCCTGGACCGTGGCATCTCTCGCACGAGATTCCGGTCACCAGACTGTTCCTGTCATAACGATTCGTCTCAGGATCCAGCGAGAGTGGTCGGATATAGGTAGCATGGCACTCCAGGCAACCGGGGTTAACTGGCCGCGAGAAGTCAACGGAACCGTTTTCGTAGCCGGGGCTATTGATCCACTGACGCCCATCGGTCCAGTAGCTTACCGGAAGTTCATACAACTGGTCGGCTTGCCAATAAAGGTAGGTCGCTCCTCGAACCCCAGTGCCAGTGACTATATCGATCGGCTCGGTGCGAGTTTGCACCTGCTTGCCCCAGCCGGTCACTGCGGTTTCATAGTAGCGGCCATTCTTTGCCTCCATCTTGAAATAGAGAAAAGGCTCAGCCGTTATAGCCGGGTCAACGATCGTGAGAACATTTGATCCTTCCTGGAACGAACCCCGCACCGACTCCTTATTCGCTAGCTGCGAGGTAAGGTAGTGCGACGTGTGCAGGTAAGACAGGCCCTGTTTTTTATGGCAAGAGATACAGGCCGTATCGCCCACGTAATTAGCGCGTCCGGCGTCAGCCTCATGCTGACTTGAGCGAATCGCCCGTACGTCGGATGAAATCGACGCCGGTTTCATGGCTTGAATTGCAAGGGAGGACAAGCCGATCAGACCCAGAAGAACAATCGCGCGGACTCGAGTCATTTCGAAATAGTCTCACGGCGTAGCATCGGTTCGCCTCCATACCACTCTAACGTCGCTCCGCGAAACGGACAAGAGTTTCTGCGTGATAGAGCCGAAGCTCTTTCGCGCAGGCCGAGCCTGATGGGCCTACTTGTTCACGACCGTTACGACTGGCCGATCCAATTCGCTCCACGCTGGTGCACCTTCGTGTTTCAGTTGATGTGTAGCGTCATCCCAATTTAGTTTCGTAAGTTTGCCGCCGCTCTTTTCGTACTCGTAGGTGTTGCCGTCATCCTGAAAGAGCGTGAACTCTCCGTCCGCTCCCGGATACACCCGAACTGACGCAATCGTCTGTGGCTGCTGTGCGCTCTGTACCTCCGACCCAAGAGGCACGATGCTTCCGGCCTTTACAAAAAGCGGCAACGTATCGATCGGAGCATCCGCCACAATTGTCTGTCCGCCATGTAGCCGTTCATTGGTCCAGTAGTTGTACCAGTCACATCCGGCAGGCAGATAGACCGTCCGGTGCGTCGCGCCTTGTTGCGATACCGGGGCTACAAGGAAAGCCGGGCCGTACATATATTCGTCAGGAATATTCGCGGCCTTGGGATCTTCGGGGAAGTCCATGAAGAGCGCCCTCATATACGGAGCGCCCGTCTGGTAGCTGCGATATGCAACCGAATAGGTGTACGGCAGAAGCTGGTAGCGCAGCTTCAGGTACTTCGCCAGGATCGGTTCCGCCTGCTTGCCGTACGACCACACTTCGTTGTGATTTCGCTCCCCATGTGCGCGCATTACAGGCTGAAATGTCCCCCATTCAAACCAACGCACAAACAGCTCGGGATAATCCTCATAGTTCCCTATGGTGCCGTGTACATCCGATCCGTCGATCAATGGCTTATGTTCCGCGTGGTAATCCGCAGGAAGCGAGGGAGAGAAGAACCCTGCGATATCCGTGTCCCAGTACGGCATTCCGCTCGCCGTAAAGTTCAGGCCGGCAGGAATCGAGCGTTTCAGCATGTCCCACGTCGAAACGATATCGCTGGACCAGAAGACCGTGCCGTTGCGTTGTGCCCCCAGGTACGCCGCCCGTGCCAAAATCATCACCCTCCGGCTATCCCCAAAATCCCTCCGAAATCCTTCGTACACCGAGGCTGTATGAAAGAGCGGATACGCGTTATAAAAGCGCGTTCCCGAGCCGATGAAAAACATGTCTTTCGCCGGGTCGACATCCGGCTCCGTTTCATCCAGCCAAATATAGTCAAACCCGTATGGCTTCACGTAGCGGTCCCGAATCTTTTCCCAGAACCACTTGGCCGCCTCGGGATTGGTGGTGTCGATGTTCGGCCCGATGACATCCTTGTAGCCTCCCGAGTCGGGTTTTCCGTCGCGCGTATGTACCAGCCATCCCTTGTCGAGCAGCATGTTGTAGAACTGGGTGCCCTGCGAAAAGTGCGGCCACACGCTCAAAAGCGTATTGACATGCATGGCATGCAGCTCACGATTCATGGCGGCTGGATCCGGCCATCGTTTGGGGTCCAGATCCATTTCACCCTGCTTCGTCATGTTGAGGAAATCCACGACAACCACATCAAGCGGCAGCTTCTTCTCGCGATACTCCTTCGCTACATCCAAAACCTGCTGCTGCGTGGGATAGATGGCCTTGCTCTGGATGTAGCCGTAGACCGCACGTGGCAGCATATGCGAGACGCCGGTAAGCAGCCGATAGCCCTCGTAGATCTCGTCGCTGGTTTTACCCGCGATGACGAAGTACGACACACGGTCTCCAACCTCGGACGACCATACATTCTGCCCGTTGAAGCCAAGGTCCACTGTCGTTTTTGATGGATTGTCCCAGACTAGCCCGTAGCCCCGCGTCGAAACCATGAAGGGCACACAGACGTCCTCGCCTCCGATGGCGCCATAGTCGTGCCAGCAATGGATCTCGTGATCGCGCAGGTCCATCCAGCCCTTCTGCTGCTGCCCCAATCCGTAGTAGTGCTCATCGGCGCGCGAGTCGAATACGGCAGCAACGCGATTACCCTTTGCATCCGTATCCAGCTTGGCGGCTTCCGGGCGTTCGGGCGCCATGGTCCAGCCGCGCATGTGCAGCAATGTCTTGCCTTCGGTTGTTGTCACCACGAGCGAGTCGTTGGGCGGATGGTGACCACCTGCGCCGCCGAAGTAGATATTGCGCAACTGTCTGTTCAGGGTATCGAGCGGCATGGGTTTCGGCAGCGTCTCCTTCGGCGGGTTCTCCGGCGAGACGCGAACCACCATGCGGGATGATCGGAAGACGTCGCCTTCCCCATCGTGCTCATGCGTCCATCCCGTCACGGAAGGCTTGCCAACAAATCCATAGCCCGGATCGCTTGTCGCGGCGGCCAGCTCGGTGCTGATCGTCACTCGCAGAATGTTCGGAGCATATGGAACCAGGGAAATTACGCGCCCATCGCGCTGCAGAACCAGCGAGCCATCCTGGGCCATTACTGCTCCGCCCAGCCACATTGTCAGAAGCAAAGAACTGAGCCCGAGCCCCATCGACGTCCGGACGAAATGCTGCCCTATCTGAAGCCCGCGAATAACACTCTTCCATCCGTCCAACAGCCACGAAATCAGCATTTTTCTCCCGGACGCCAGCGCATCCTATCCTACGAAAAAATTCTACTCGCCCGACCTAAATTGTAAGGAGCTGCCCCACGACGTCAAAGCATGTGCTCTAACACTTGCGTGCATCCACGGTGATAGTTATTAACGGTCAAAATATCAGTCATGGCTCCGCTAAGGATGAATGTAAGTCAAATCCGGCGCACTCAAGATATGCACGATGGGATAACGCTCAGGCGTGCCTAAAACTACAGTGGGAATCCACTGAAGAATGGCTTGCCAACGAATGCAACATGCGAGTAGTATTTGGCTGCTTCCAAAGTCACTAAATGCATTTAGTTCTAGTGGTAAACGCTTCCTCGTGATGGTGTTGTTCGCGAACCGATTTCCGTTCCAAGCGGTCAGGTTAATCATGCGTAGCTAGTAAACAGACATTTCCGTGAGAACACAGGTCGAAACGGTTAGATCGGTGTTCTCCAGATCTGCTTAAGGAGAAAGCGTTGATGGAGTCATCCTCTCGAAGGACATTTCTGAAGCACAGTGCCGCGGCGATGGTTGCCGGGCCAGGTTTCATGCATTCGCTTCCCTCAGCCATGGCGCAGGTCTCTGCTTCCCCGGCACCAGAGAGCGGCTTCCGCCCAGCCTCGACAAATGTGCCCGACGCGGAGTATCCGCGGATTGATGACCAGGGCCGTGTGCAGTTTCGCATCAAGGCGCCCGATGCACAACGCGTGCAAATCATGGTGGGTGGGGGAGGAGGCGAAACGCCCAGAATGGACCTGGCGAAGCAGGCCAGCGGCGAGTGGACGCTCACCACACCCTCAATCGTTCCGGGCTTTCATTACTATCCTGTGTACGTGGATGGGTTCGAAGTCACGGATCCCGGCAGCCACACGTTTTTCGGCGAGGGCCGGGATATGAACGGGATCGAGATCCCATCTCCGGGTGAGACCTTCTACGAGATCCAGGAGGTTCCGCACGGAGAGGTGCGAGAGCGTTGGTATCACTCCACTGTCACAGGTACGTGGCGCAGGATTTTTGTGTATACGCCTCCCGGCTATGACGACCACCCGCATCGACGATATCCCGTGCTCTATTTGCAGCACGGCGCCGGCGAAGACGAAACTGGATGGACGCGGCAAGGCCGGGCAAATCTAATTCTCGATAACCTGATGGCCGCTGGTAAGGCGAAACCCATGATCATTGTCATGGCCTATGGTTATGCGCGGCGGGTGGCTGTTGCCGCGCCGGATATGAGCAAACTCCGCTTTGGCTCACCGGAAGCTATGGCTGCCATGCGGGCGCAGACGGCCGCTTTTGGAGATGATTTGACCCAGGTTGTCATTCCGCTGGTCGATAAGACCTATCGCACTCTTACCGACCGCAATCATCGTGCAATGGCCGGCCTCTCCATGGGAGGCATGCAGACCTTCGAAGTGACGTTGAACCGTCTCGACCTCTTCTCCTACATCGGCGGCTTCAGCGGCGCTCCCTTTGTGCTGGGAGATACAAAATTCGACCCAAAGACTGCGTGGAACGGAGTCATGGCTGATCCTTCTGCCTTCGCCAAACGCGTTCACCTGTTGTGGCTCGGTGTGGGCACCAAGGAAATGGCTCGGATTCATGATGGTCTGATCGCATTCAACCAAGCGCTCGATGACGCAAAGATCAAACACGTCTTCTATCAGTCGCCCGGCACGGCTCACGAATGGCAAACGTGGCGAAGAGATCTGAACGATTTCGCTCCTCGGCTATTTCAGCAATCGTCCTGAGATCCGTATAGCTTCCAGACCGCTGGTCTATTGCAGCCCGTGGTCGAAGATCCTCGACGACCCAAAAATTTCACTTCACAATCACATCAAATCGGCGGAGCAGATCGTTGCATTCGTCTAGTTCGCTTCTCCTTCGAGAAAGGTATTGCATGAGACTTCATCGGTTGTTGATTCTGGCAATCGCTGCCTGCTGCGCCGTAGTGACCTGCAGGGCGCAGACAGCAGATTCCTGCTCCGCTCTCAACAATATGAAGATGGACGGCGTTGAGATCACAGGCGCGATTAAGGTCGCAGCAAATAGTCCGCTGCCATCCTCGTATCCGCCCTACACCGGCCTGCTTCCGGCGCATTGCCGCGTCGAAGGCATGATTCACCGGCGCAAAGGTGTTGACGGCGTCGAGTACGGTATCGGCTTTGCAGTTGCCCTGCCCGCGAAAAACGTCTGGAACGGCGACTTCATGATGCAGGGCGGAGGGGGAAGCAACGGTATCATCAACTATCCAGCCGGAAACTCTTACGCCGGTGACAAATCGGCGTTGGAACGCGGCTTCGCGGTCGTCAGCACCGATACAGGGCATAGCTCCCGAACTGGCTTCGACTTCTCCTTCATGCGCGACCAACAGGCGTATCTCGACTTCGCCTATCAGGCCAACGCAGAAGTGGCCGCAACGGCCAAGCAGATCATTGCGCGCTACTACGACAGGCCGGCAGCCTACTCGTATTTTGTCGGGTGCTCTACTGGTGGACGCGAGGGGATGATCCTCTCGCAGCGCTTTCCTACGGTTTTCAACGGCATCGTCGTCGGCGACCCGGCGATGCGCACCGGCCTCTCCAATCTCGCGATCGGCCAGTGGATTCCGGTGGCCTGGAACCAGGCAGCTCCGAAGGACGCGTCGGGCAAGCCGGAGATCGAAAAGCTTTTTACGGATGCAGACCGCAAGCTTGTTGTCGATGGGTTGATGAAGAAGTGCGACGCACTCGATGGCGTGGCGGATGGAATGATCTTCGATCCTCTCAGCTGCCATTTCGACCCCGAAGAGTTAGCCTGCAAGCCGGGACAGAGCGAAGGCTGCCTGGCGCCGGAGAAAGCGGCGGCGATCAAGAGGGCCTTTGCCGGTCCTAAGAACACTTACGGGACGCAGGTGTATCCGGGATTCCTCTATGACGCGGGGATCGCAGCTTCCGGTCCATTGCCGGGACTGCTGAATCCCCATTCCCGCGGACTCTTTGGACCCGTCACAACGGCGACCACTCTTGATGTGGACAAGGCAGCTCTCCACGCCTCCGACCCGCTGGTCGAACCTGCCTCGACGAATCTCTCCACTTTTTCGGGCAGCGGCGGGAAACTGATCTTCTTCCACGGCGACAGCGATCCGTGGTTCTCGCCGCTCGATACATTTGAGTACTATCAGTCGCTCGCTCCAACCAATGGCGGAGCCGAACAGGTCGCCAGGTGGAGCCGGTTCTTCTTCGTTCCCGGCATGAGCCACTGTGGCGGCGGTCCCTCGCTGGACCATTTCGACATGCTGGACGCGATAGTGGATTGGGTTGAAAAGGGAAGGGCCCCGGATTCGGTGATGGCCACCGGAAAGGCATTTCCGGGAAGAAGCCGTCCGCTCTGCGCCTATCCCAAGCACGCGCAGTACACCGGACAGGGGGACACGCAGAATGCCAGCAGTTTTGCATGCAAGTAGCACGGACTTCGGAATGCTCTGGTATGAAGACGAAACAACCGTCTCCGCGGCCAGCAGCTGGGTTCTGGAGGCAAATGCGGCTAAGGCCATCGTAAAGGAGACGACTGCTTTATCTAACTCAGGGAACCCTGTTTCCAGTCATTCTTCACGAGTTCGTTGAGGAACACCACATCGCGATTCATAAGGAAGAGCACGAGGCAAGTACATGACTTTGATACTCAAGCAGGGCAGGAAAGAGAACAACGATTTCTTTCAATTCAAGCGTCGGGCGCTCACTGTAGTGACCCTGTGGTTCGGATGCGCGAGCCTGGCGGCAGCCCAACAGTCCGTTTCCAGTCCTCAGAAGCATTTAGTGGTGACCATCGATGCCCGGCAAACTGCGACTCCGGTCTCGAAATATGAGTACGGGATGTTTATCGAGCACGTCGGCTCATTGATCTATCGCAGCTTGTGGTCCGAAATGCTGGATGATCGCAAGTTCTATTTCCCCATCACATCGACGATCGACGATCGCCCTGCCCCTCAAGCAACTGGCGCCAGAGGCGCACAGCTTCGCAAGTGGCGTCCCGTCGGTCCGGACGAAGCGGTCACAATGGACAAGGAGCACCCCTTCGTTGGCGACCAGAGCCCAAAAATCGAACTCACCTCGTCGACCCCGCATGGGATTCAACAGTCCGGGCTCGCTTTGACCAAAGGAAAAACGTATACAGGTCACGTCTATCTGCGTGGCAGTATCGGGAGCAGGGTCAAAGTTGCCCTGATTTGGGGTGAAGGCAAGAACGACAGGCAGATCGTCTCGATTGCGGGACTCGCAGCAACATACAAGAAGTTCCCTTTCACCTTTACTGCCCGGACCGACACGAGCGACGCCACACTCGAAATTACCGGAACGGGCAATGGAAGCTTCCACATTGGCACCCTTTCTTTGATGCCAGCAGATAATGTTGAAGGCTTTCGGCCTGATACCATCGCCCTGCTGCGCGAGCTTCACTCGGGCTTCTGGCGTCTGCCCGGCGGCAACTTCCTGTCGGACTGGAACTGGTATGACGGTCTGGGTGACCGCGACAAGCGCGCGCCTATGTTTGATTACGCATGGAACGCGATGCAGCCCAATGATGTGGGCATGGACGAGTTCATGACGCTTTGCAAGCTCATTGGCACCGAGCCCTACGTCACGGTCAATGCCGGATTCGGCGATGCGCATTCTGCGGCCGAAGAGGTCGAATACATGAATGGCTCCGTTCACACGCGGCTCGGCGCGGAGCGTGCGCGAAACGGCCATCCTGCGCCGTATCGCATCAAGTTCTGGGACATCGGCAATGAGCCTTATGGCACCTGGCAACTCGGCCGGACCGACCTGAAGTACTACGTCCTTAAACACAATGAATTCGCGAAGGCCATGCGTAAAGTTGATCCGTCGATCACTTTGCTCGCCTCCGGAAATATGCCGGAGCCAATGGACCTAACCGGCGAGATGCGGGCAAAGGGTGTCGACAACATGAAGGCGGTTGAAGGCACACCCGAAGACTGGACCGGAGGACTGCTGGAGCATAGCTGGGGGAACTTCGACGGCATCACTCAGCACTGGTATGCACAGGGTGGCAGACACTTCGACGTGCAGAAGGCAAAGAACCTTCCGCTTGATGCGCCCACCGACGCGGGTTATGAAAAAGTCGACCAGACGCCGCTGGAATATGCGCGCTATCCCGCCAACATCGTGCACCTCAAGGCACAGGAATGGGAGAGATATCAGCAGAGATTCCCGGCAATGCTCCAAAAGAAGACATTCCTGTCTATCGATGAGTATGCCTACTTCGGCGGCGGCTTTGGGCGAGTTGCGAATCTCAGGCTGGCCCTTGCCTACGGGATGATCTTCAACGAAATGCTTCGCCATACAGACTTTCTACAAATGTCGGCGCATACGATGGGTGTCTCCTCACTGGATTACACACCCACAGCCGCGACCCTCAGCACCACCGGGCTCATGTTCAAGCTATACGGCGACCACTTCGTACCGGGTTCGGTGCCTGTTGCTCTTTCAGGGAATTCGCCTCAGCCAGCGCCGAGATATCCCATCGGCGGTGATCAACCGCAGACAAACTCGGGCAGCCCAACTTATCCGCTTGATATGTTCGCGGCGCTGTCTCCAGATCGAAAATTCCTAACCGTCGCGGTGGTGAACGCTACTGCACTCGAGCAGAACTTCGATCTGAACACCATAGGCGAGCGGTTATCAGGCAATGCGACACAGTGGCGACTGACGGGAAAGGAACTTGACGCCGCCAATCGTGCAGGTCAAGTGCCACAGGTCGAGATCAAAGCTATGTCGATGGGCAACGATCCTAAAACGATCACAGTCGCTCCGATCAGCGTGAACATCTATCGTTTTCCGGTGACGGAGTAGAACATCGATAGATCTTTGCGAGGACAGCAGAGTGCCTCAAGACAGTTTTGAAAAGATGCGCGGCTGCAAGAAAGGCTTGCAGTTGCGCAGAATGGTTCTAAAGAAATCCCGATATTCCAAGGAGTAGATGGATGAAGAAAAGATTTACTGGACCGATATTGTTGCTTTCTTTAACGATGGTGCTTCCACTGCCGGCACAGGTGCAGACCGAAGTGCCTGCCGTGGTTCCCGGGGCGAAGCCGGTAGCGGTCGAACATATCAAGGTTCACAGCGCTGCTCTGGAAGGCAATCTGGAAGGAGAGGCGGTCGATCGGGAGGTGATCGTATTTCTACCCTCCAGCTACAACGCCGACAAGGACCGCCACTATCCCGTGGTCTACGCGCTTCATGGCTATTCCATCGGAGCGGAGCAGTGGACCCACGAGATTCATGTCCCGCAGACCATAGAAGGCGCCTTCGCCCAGGGGTCGAAGGAGATGATCGTGGTTCTGCCTGATTCAAAGACGGCGTACGGCGGGTCGATGTATTCAAGCTCTGTCACGACAGGCGACTTTGAGAAGTTCATCGCTCGCGATGTAGTTTCCTATATCGATGCCCACTATCGGACCATCCCCAATCGCCTGAGCCGTGGTCTGGTTGGACACTCCATGGGAGGCTATGGCGCAAGTCGCATCGGGATGAAGTATCCGGATGTCTTTGGCAGCTTATACATCATGAGCCCCTGCTGTATGTCGCCACGGCCGGCTGCACCAACCAATGCCGCGGCCGACAAGAAGTTTGAAGATAACGAGAAACAGTTCGAAAGCGCGGTGGCGGCCCTCAAGTCTCCTGCCGACGCGGCAAATTTGCCATTCTTTTCGCGTGCCCAACTTGCGACCGCGGCTGCGTGGTCGCCCGACCCCAAGAATCCTCCGCTGTACTTCGATATGCCGATGAAAAACGGGGTGCCGCAACCTGACATACTGGCCAAATGGGCCGCCAATGCGCCACTTGCCTTCGTCGATCAATACATCGGCAATCTGAGACAGTATAAGGCGATCTCAATGGACGTCGGCGATCAGGACGGCCTGCGTTTCGATACGAAGAAGCTGCACGAAGTCCTCGACAGCTATGGCATTCGCAACAGCTTTGAGATCTATCACGGGACGCACACGAGCGCCGTCTCCGTCCGATTTCAAAATTACGTGATGCCGTTCTTCAGCCAAAATTTGTGCTTCTCAAAAAATTGCCAATAGAAATAGCGTGACCCCGTTTATAGCCAATTGATTTTTAAACCTGGAGACACACCATGAAGCAAAATGTAGTGCGAGTCGTGATCGCTTTTATCGCTTGTGTTGGGATGCTTGTTCCCGCTGTTGCCCAGTCGTCCGCGACAGCCCCGGAGAACGCAACCCCGGCCTATCTGAATACGAATTTGCAGCCGGAGGCGCGCGCCAAGGATCTGGTTAGCCGCATGACGCTTGAAGAGAAGGCCTCGCAATTGGTCAATGGTGCCCGTGCGATTCCGCGGCTCAAGGTTCCCGCCTATAACTGGTGGAGCGAGGCGCTCCATGGTGTGATCAACTCAGACGTGACAGAATTTCCCGAGCCGATCGGCCTCGGCGCAACCTTCGATGTGACGGGAATCTATGCTATGGCCACCGATATTGGCATTGAAGGACGAATTAAATATGTACAGGATCTCCGTGCGAAACACGTGGGCATCATGGGAGGTCTCGATTTTTGGGCTCCTAATCTGAACATCTTCCGCGATCCGCGGTGGGGGCGTGGCCAGGAGACCTATGGGGAAGACCCGTTCCTTACCGGCCAGATGGGCGTCGCCTTCGTGACCGGCCTGCAAGGTGACAACCCGAAGTATTATCGCGCCATTGCTACACCGAAGCACTTCGACGTGCACAGCGGGCCCGAGCCTACACGTCATTTCGCCGACGTGGACGTAAGCAAGCATGACGAAATGGACACATATCTGCCGGCATTCCGCGCCGCGGTCGTCCAGGGTCATGCGGCATCCGTGATGTGCGCCTACAACGCCATCAATGGCGAGCCTGCGTGCGCGAATCAATTTTTGTTGCAGGATCAGCTACGCGGCAAGTGGGGTTTTCAAGGTTACGTCGTCTCAGACTGCGACGCTGTCCAGGACATCTTCACTGGACACCGTTACCGTCCGACCCAGGCCGAGTCTTCCGCAATCTCGCTCATTCGCGGTATGGACAACGAATGCTACGGCGCCGGCGCGCCTCCCAAGGATGGCCGAGACTACAAGCCTTTCATTGAGGCCGTGCAAAAGGGCTACCTTCCCGAAAGCGCCATGAACACGGCACTGGTGCGCCTTTTCACGGCCCGGATGGCCTTGGGTATGTTCGACCCGCCCGATATGGTTCCGTACACGAAGATTGACGAGAAGGAACTAGGCAGCCCTGCCCACCGCACTCTGGCCCGCAAGCTTGCCGACGAATCCATGGTGCTGTTGAAGAACGACGGCACTCTTCCCTTGAAGCCGGAGGTCAAGAGCATTGCCGTAGTTGGTCCTCTCGCCGACCAGACGCAGGTCCTGCTTGGCAACTACGCTGGCACTCCTACCCACACGGTTTCGTTCCTAGAAGGACTCAAAACGGCGTATCCAAATGCGAAGATCACCTTTGTTCCGGGAACCCAGTTCCTGCGCAATGATGGAACTCCCGTTCCGGATAATCTACTAACAACTCCTGATGGCAAACCCGGTCTTAAAGCGGAGTATGCCAATTGGGAGGGCGTGGAATTCGCGCCGGGCGCAAAGCCTGCCCCCCTGGCAAGACGGGTTGATCCGAACATTGCACTGAGCAAGAATAATCTGCCTGCTGAGGCCGCCGGAAAGAAGAACATCGGCGCGCAGTGGACCGGTTTTCTGACACCGACCGAGTCGGGAGATTACATGCTCGGCATCCGCGCCGACGGATTCGTCAGAGTGCAGGTCGATGGAAAGACAGTGGCGATGGAATACGAGACTCACGGCGTCCAGGCAAAGCTGGGGCGCGTCCATCTTGAGAAGGGGCAAAAAGTCGCGCTCGACGTACTCTACGGCGACCGTGGCGGCAACTCGCCCGCGGCGCAACTGATCTGGGCTCCCGTCGATAACACGCCGTCACCCCAGGCCGTCGAAGCGGCCAGACACGCCGATGTCGTGATTGCCGTCGTCGGTATCACCAGCCAACTTGAGGGTGAAGAAATGCCGGTCAGCGAGCCGGGATTTCTCGGCGGAGATCGCACCAGCATCGATCTGCCCGAGCCGGAACAGGCTTTGCTGCAGTCCGTTGCCGCCGCGGACAAGCCGCTCGTCGTTGTGCTGATGAACGGCAGCGCACTCGCGGTGAACTGGGCCCAGAAACATGCCAACGCGATACTCGAAGCATGGTACTCCGGAGAAGAAGGCGGAACAGCGATTGCCGATACGCTTAGCGGAAAGAACAACCCTGCCGGCAGACTACCGGTGACCTTCTATAAGGATGTAAGTCAGCTGCCAAAGTTCGAAGACTACTCGATGGAGAATCGGACTTACCGCTATTTCACTGGCAAGCCGCTCTATCCCTTCGGTTACGGGCTTAGCTTCACGACCTTTGCCTACAGTGACCTCAGCGTCCCCGAGTCTCCAGTCGCTGCCGGCGATCCAGTCAACGCCGCAGCGACGGTGACAAATACCGGTAAGGTCGCGGGAGATGAGGTAGTACAGCTTTACCTGAAATTCCCGCCGATCGACGGCGCCCCGCGTGTGGCTCTGCGGGGATTCCAACGGATTCACCTTGATCCGGGCGAGAGCAAACAGGTCCATTTCGAGTTGAAGAATCGCGATCTCGGGATGGTAAGCACAACTGGTGACCCGATGATCCCCGGAGGGCAATATACGATCAGCATCGGCGGAGGTCAGCCCGATACTGGAGTGCCCGCGGTTAGTGGTCACTTCAATGTGAATGGCCAGATCGCTCTGCCGGAGTAGTGCACGGTGTACGCATCTCCAGACCAACGAAAGTCTCGAGATCCAAGCGTTTGTCGCGGTTGCGGAAGGAAGAACTGGCAACAGATTGGCGCGCCCTTATCCTTCGCGCATTGCGAAAAGAATTCGGCTGTCGAGCCAACACAGTATCTGGGAGTGGTCGCTTGGATCGGTTACAGCAAGATGGGCCACGCGGCAAGTTTTGCCCTTACACCGGCAATGTTCTATGATGGACGCGATTTCTCATTTGAATTATGGTGCTTCCGAATCCAAATGCGCGATCTGCGGAGGCAGAACGTGCGGAATTCCAGTGCGTTGTAGAAGCGCTGGCCACGCGGCCGCGTCTGTCGCTTCTGCTCCGGTATATAGGGGAGAAGTTCTTTTCGGGCGAAGTCGACCAGCTAAACGAATACAACATCGCGACTGAAGTTCTTGGCCGTTCTAAGACTGCATTTAATGCCGGAGAGGACGCGATCGCAAGGGTTGAGACTCACCGGCTACGAAAACGTCTTGCGGAGTTCTATGAGAACGAGGGGAGAGATCATCCTATTCAGGTGACTCTTCCTGCGGGCAGGTATGCTCCAGTCTTTGTTCACAAGGCTGCTGAGAAGTTTTGGCCGAGTCCGCCAAAGACTGAGCCAGCGCGTGAACCGGAGCCCCTCGACCCGGACGGACGGCGATCTCATTGGCTTCCAGGTTGGATATACGCGGTGATCGTTGTTTTAGTCGTTTTAGTCGCTTTGGGGCTTTCCGCGTACGTTCGCAGCAAAGAGACTTCCGTGCGCGTAATGCCGCCGGATGGCATCCGGACATCGGCTTCAGCAATTCTTCCGGCCAGAACCCCGTCTTCAGCGATCCGGTTGCTGGCAGGCTATAGTGGGCCACCCAGGACCGACAGTGCGGGAAGAGTATGGAGTCCAGATGAATACTCGCTAGGGGGCGGCAGCTGGCAGCCCTCGCCGGAACTCATCAAGCGAACCAGCGCTCCGTTTCTGTTCGAGTATTCGCGGACAGGCGACTTTGCCTACAACATCCCGCTCAAACCTGGCTTCTACGAGTTGCACTTATACTTTTCGACGCTGGTTCATGCGAATGAATCCACTTCTTTCAATGTTGAGATGAATGGACAATTGGTCCTGCCGGACTTCGACATAGTCGCGGACGCGTTGGGTGACAATGTTGCCGACGAACGCATCTTCCGCGGCATTTCTCCCGGTAAAGACGGATTTCTTCGACTTGTGTTTACTGGCGGAACGGGAGCTCCCTCCGTGAACGCAATCGAGATTCTGCCCGGCTTGCCTCATGCACAGCTTCCCATCCGGCTGATCATGCAAACCACACCGATTATCGATCGAAATGGCCGGCAATGGGAGCCGGACAACTATTACATGTACGGACGGCTATCGCCTCAAGCTCATCCACTGCGGGATACTCCAGAGCCCGACCTGTTCTCCGGAGAACGGTATGGGCATTTCACGTATGCCATTCCGGTGGATACCCGAGACCGGTACACTCTGGTCCTGCACTTTGCCGAGTTCTACTTTGGTTCCGGAGCGCATGGGAGCGGAGGCACAGGCAGCCGGACCTTCAAGGTCATGTGCAACGGCGAGACGCTGCTGGACGACTTCGATATCTATAAGGAAGCCGGAAGCCTGCACGAGCTGACCAAAACCTTTCGACACCTGAAACCTAGTGCGGAAGGGAAACTGAACCTCACCTTCGAACCGATCAAGAATAATGCAACGATCTCCGGGATCGAGGTACTGGACGAGTCTCAGTAAGTACTTTCTCCATTTTCTTCTGTAGTCCTGCCGATGTCTAAGGCGCGTCCGACGGCGTCGATGCGGAGGTGTGTGCATCTGAATTTTCGGCGGTCAGGCACAAGATTTTGAGGCCTTTGAGTTGGGGGCGCGGGGAGGGAACGGCCGGTCTGGGTCGATTTTCCTCATGGCTGCACGCTGACTGCGTGTTGGCTGCACGTTGGCATGCGTCCGAATTCCAGGTTTTACCTCCGCGTAACAAAGTACTTAATGCCACGTACATGGTTTGTTTTCAGCGACGTACAACGTTCAGCGCATGCGTACAAAATGGAACTTCACGATCGTCGCTCTTCCTATGCAGGATTCGTGGCGATTCAATTCACAGGAATGCGCTGCATCGAGAACTCTGGCTGAGCCGAAGAGTACCGGACCCGAGGGAACACTCGTCGAGCAGTACCATCCGAAACCCCACGTCAGTGGGTATTTCCTTCTTGCGGTCGATCCGTGGGAAGGCTTGGAGGCAGTACATGCGTAGATCAATCTTAAGAACGATGTTGATGGTGACCATTCTTGTCGCTCTGTCCTCATCGCTATTTGCTCAGGAGACGGGAACTATCGTTGGCACTGTCGTGGACTCAAGCCAAGCGGTCGTCCCTCATGCCAAAGTGACGCTCACCAACACGGAAACCGCGGACGCTCGCTCAACCACGACGAATCCCAAAGGATTCTTCGTCTTCAGCGGTGCGGTGGCGGGGGACTATTCCGTAAAAGTTGAATCAAAAGGGTTTCGGGCGGCGGAACAGTCCGGAATCCACCTTAGTCCTGGTGACCGCCGCAATCTAAGCGTTTCCTTAGTGGTTGGCGGGGGGACCGAAAGCGTGACTGTCGAAGCTAATACGTCTGCCATCGTGGATTCCGGCGATCTTTCCAATACGCTCAGCGCGAGCAGTATCTCAAAGCTCGCCCTCACCGGTCGCGACGTGACCGAACTGATCAAAACGCTGCCGGGCTTCAATCAATTCACCAACTTCGGCGGCATGCAGAACAAAGCCAACTATAGCACTACGGTCACCAGCATCCAGTCGGCGGTCGGTAATGGCATCAACACCGTTGGCGTTCCCTCCCGCGCAGGTGGAGCGGACCTAACTTCCGACGGCGCCCATATTCTCGACCCCGGCTGCAACTGTAACGCCACCCAAACGGTGAATCCCGATATGGTGGCGGAGGTGAAGGTTACCAGTTCGGCGTATGGAGCCGACCAGCAAACCGGTCCGGTTGTGATTGCCGCCGTAGGCAAGTCAGGCACCAGCACGTATCATGGCAGCGCCTATCTGCACTTCCGCGACGGCGCCATGAATTCCACCGACTGGATGGTCAACCACCTTGCTCAACCCAAGCCGGATGAGCGCTACTGGTACCCCGGCGGCCAGTTCAGCGGCCCGGTTCCCTTTACCCACAAGAAGCTGCTCATTTTTGCCGGCTATGAGTATTACAACCAGCGCTTCCCTGAGCAGACCAGTGGCGGTCTGATTAAGTCCAATGTTCCGACTCTCAGCGAACGTGCCGGCCACTTCGACCCCTCGTTGCCCGACAACAACGCAGCGTGCCTGGCCATGTCCCCGTCGGTCTCCGGATATGATGCGGCCACTGGGAAGTTTGACAACAGCCCTATGCGCTGCAGTCAGTTCACCACCATCGGCACGGCCAACGGCACAGTCACCGGCATCCAGAATGACGATATTTCGTCCTACATCGCTCCGGGCGCCCTGGCTTTGCTGAACGAGATCCCCAAACCGAACCGCACTCCGACCGGAGCATTGGATTTCAACTATGTGAAGTCGCTGCTCAACACAAACAATGGATACATGTTCCACACCCGAGTGGATTACGCCTTCAGTGACAGTCTGAAGCTGTACGTCAGCTACAACCAGCAGCACGAACTCTTTGGTTCACCGGTGATGCGCTGGTGGCTGGCCAATGATGCGGTTGATTATCCCGGAGGTATTTCGTCGAGCGATCAATCCAAGACCATCTCCGGCAATCTCGTCAAGGTGATCAATGCCTCAACCACCAACGAACTCCAGGCCAGCCTGAGCTATCTGTATGCCCCGAACTCCATTGGCAACGAGAAGGTGGTGGACAAGACCGCGACGGGGTATCCATACCAGTACCCAGCCTCGTCCAAAATCCTACCGTCCATCTACAACACTTGGTGGAATAGTGATTTCGGCATTCCATTCCAGTACGACACGGGAAGGTACGCCTATTTCATCCATAAGATGCAGCCTTCGGTCGAAGACAATTTCTCCAAGGTCTTCAAGACCCATACAGTGAAGGTCGGCGTCAGCTATTACGGAGTTTGGGACAAGGAAGCCAACTTTGGCCAGGGCAACGGGCCGAACGGTACCATCGGGTATGGGCCGGTTTACGGCATGGCGAACTCGGCCTTTGGATTGGATCCCGTGCTGAATTTCATGACCGATCTATCCAGCGCATACTCCGTTCAGAATGTAACCGCTCCCGACCTGACCGGTTACACCTTCGGCTTTTATGGACAGGACGATTGGAAGGCTACCCGCCGGCTGACGCTTAATCTGGGGCTGCGCGTGGTGCACGATGCTCCGTACACGGACGCTACCGGCAACTTTGGCGTGGCGGCATGGACGCCCACCTGGTACCAATCCGACATCGCCGCCGGCGTTACAAGTCTGCCTGGCATGCGCTGGCATGGTCTGGACCTGTTGGGGGGAGGAATCCACTCGGATCCGAGCGTTCCGATGGCTGGCCATACCGTGAACTCATTGTTCTACGCTCCTCGTTTTGGCCTCGCATACGATGTCTTCGGCACCGGCAAGACAGTCGCTCGCGGCGGCTTCGGCGTCTATTACTATCGTGACGGAATTGGCGGCTCCGCGGGAACCAACCAGGCGCAGGGTGGCTCCTCATGCCAGACGACGGGCTCGATGACCAATTCGTACCTTTCCCAGATCAATGCCACGACGATTACCTGTGCCAACAGCAACAACGGCGTGACCGGAGGCACCGCGAACGATCCCAACGATCACGTCGAGCCACGCTCCTTGACCTATAACTTCACCATTTCGCAACAGACGATCGGCAAGACGTCGCTGGAAGTCAGCTACATGGGCAGCCAGACTACCGATTTGCTGAATCCGCTCACCGGGAACCTGAACGCACAGGTTCCAATCGGCGCCTACATGAAGCCGGATCCGAACCCAGCTTCCTCAATGCATGGTCAAATCCTGCCCGTTTCCGTAATCGGCTCCACCTATGCTCAAGACTATCTTCCATACCCAAACTACTCTACTTTCAACTTGATCAACCACGGCGCGTGGGCGAATTACAATGCCCTTCTGGTCTCCTGGAGCAAGCAGCAGGGTTCACTGACGTACAACCTGAACTATGCCTTCTCGAAGACAATGGGTATCATCAGCAACGCGATTGACCCCATCAACATCAACAACGACTATGGAGTTTTGAACGCAGATCGCACCCATGTGCTCAATGCGACGTACTCGTATTCCGTAGGCAACCGCTTCCGAACGAATAAGCTCGAGGGCGCAATCCTAAATGGCTGGATGATCTCCGGCATCACCGCCTTGCAGAGTGGCCCTCCGATTCAACAGAGCTTCTCATTGGACATGGGGCTCACGGGCACAGATGGCTCTACCGACGTCAAGCTCATGAACCCAGATGGCACCACCAAGACCGACTTCGGTACCAATAGCCTCAAAAACGTCAATTATCTTGGTACCCCGACCTACACCTTGTTTCCCACGCTGACCTGCAATCCCGGTAGGAGCCTCAAGAGTGGACAATTCGTCAACCCAGGCTGCTTCTCTCTTCCCACCGCACCTCAGTTTGTCACAAGCGGTCCCAATATGGGTGTGCTGGCGGCGCTGGGAGGCAATGGCCCGAGCCGCATGCCGTATTTCCGGGGTCCTGCGTATTTCAACAGCGACCTCGCCGCGTCCCGTACGATCAAAATCAACGAGAACCAGAATGTACAAATTAAATTCTCGGCAACGAACTTTCTCAACCATCCGCTGACTTCGTTCGACCAGAGCAACGGACAAAATCTCACTCTGAATTATGCGGCCGGCGCTTTACAGACTCATGGCACGGCGAATGGCGGCAACTGGGTCTACGGCATCCCGAACGAGAAGTTCGGCCGTCGTGTTCTTGAAATGACGCTGAGGTACAACTTCTAAACCACACGAGCGGTCGCTCCTGGGCGGCCGCTCCTTCATTCAAGTTTACGAGCGAGCCACCTCGCGTCACCATGGGATGGACCCATACCATTCCGTAGCTTTTTTGCGAAGGAAAAAGGAATTAAACCGTGAATCGCAAGGTCAGTGAGTGCGCCGTCGCAACAATGACGTCGCGAGCATGTGAGACCAGCTTGGCTTGCTTCTGGTGCGGGGGCATTGTCGCAATTGATCGCCGGGAGCAATAGAGGATGAAGCACTTTCTTTCCGTATTGACTGGATTCATTTGTGTCATTCCTTTTCTGAGTGGTTGCAGCAGTGACTCCTCGGTGAGACCCGTGGTACCAACCATCACATGGCCGGCTCCTGCAGCAACCGTCTATGGAAGAGCATTGAGTTCCACTCAGCTCAACGCCACGTCCAACTATGCAGGCACATTCACTTATTCCCCGGGATTGGGAACTGTGCCGGACGCCGGTACGCAAACGCTGAATGCGACGTTTACGCCCAGCGATTCATCCAAGGTCGCATCGGCTACGGCTACAAATGCGATCACGGTGAATAAGGCGACTCCTGCTGTAACTGTCAGCCCGGCATCCAGCAGCATTACGACAGCGCAGAGCGTTGCGGTCACCGTCATCGTCTCGGCCACGGACTATGGAAGGACGCCCAGCGGTTCAGTTGTTCTTTCGAGCGGAAGCTATACCTCATCCTCGGCGGCACTCAGCTCCGGTTCGGCGGTGATTACGGTTCCGGCAGGGTCGCTTCCTGCCGGTTCCGATACGCTGACCGCTACCTACATGCCCGATTCGGGCGGTTCGTCCTACAAAAACGCAACTGGAACGGCCGTGGTCTCACTGACTGTGAACAGTCAATTGTGCACCTCGTGGTCCTATTGCTGGAATAACGTGAGAATCGTCGCGGGCGGTTATGTCACCGGTGTCTACTTCCATCCCACACAGCAGAATCTGGCCTACATCCGGACGGATATTGGAGGCGCCTATCGCCGCGGGCCGAACGATTCGCAATGGGTGCCTCTGCTCGACTTCTTACCGAATAGCAACGGCAGTTGGATCGGCGTCGAAGCACTGGGGTTGGATCCCACCAATGCGAACATGCTTTATCTGGCAGTCGGCGAATACATCGACAGTTGGAACACACAAAACGGAGCGATGTTGGTTTCCTCCGATCAAGGCGCCACATTCAAAACGGTACCACTGAACTTCAAGAACGGTTCGAACGATTCGGGACGCGGCACCGGCAATCGGATTGCGGTTGATCCCAATAACCCCAGCACCGTGTACTTCGGCACTCGAACCGCCGGACTGCAAATCTCCACGGATTCCGGAAGCACATGGAATCCGATGGGCAGCTTTCCCCAAACAGGAACCGTTCCAGGCGACTCTGGCCCGATTGCGACCGGCGTGGTGTCGGTGCTTCCCATCAAATCGAGTGGGTCTGCCGGTTCCGCCACTCCGGTGGTCTATGCCGCTGTAGGCGGCACGGGAACAAACGGTAATCCGCAAGGATTCTATGTGAGCACCAACGCCGGGTCGGCAAGTAGTACCTGGGTCGCGGTTACCGGTCAACCATCGCTGACCGGCGCCTCGCAGAACATCAGCGAGACCGTCAACGGAACACCCACCTTGTTCTCGCTGGCACCGCTGGAAGCGAAGGCCAGCTCCGACGGGTCGATTTACATTCTCTATGGCGATCAGGCTGGTCCCGGCTCGATGAATATCAGCCAGCTTTGGAAGTTTGTTCCTGGTTCAAACTGGATATCGGGCACTTGGACCAAGATCAGGTTGCCCAATTCGGTAGCAGGCGGCAAGGAGAATTACACCCCTGACGGCGTGCTCTATAACAGCTATGGAGGGCTCGAGGTAGATCCGACCTATCCTGGACACCTGCTGCTGGGCACGCTGGACCAGTACTACCCGACCGGGGATGTTGTCTATCGTTCCACGGACGATGGCGCGACCTGGCGGGATGTGTCCTCCGTCGACACGGGAGGATCCAGTCTGTCTCCCAACCTGGCCACGCACGATAACACGATCGCGCCTTACGGCGGCGCGCCTGGAAAGGTCTCGACAGGAAACTGGCCGACGGGGATTGCGATCGATCCATTCAATCCCGATCGAGCGATGTACGGGTTCGGCGGGGGACTCTGGATTACGACCGATCTAACCAAGTCAGATCCCAGCCTGAGTTCAACCGGCGTGGTCGACTGGAAGCTGGACGACCTCGGCATAGAGGAAACCGCCATTATGGGACTTCTAGCTCCGCCGTCGGGGAATACGATCCTGTTGAGCTCGATCGGAGACATTTATGGCTTTGCGCATACCGACCTGACCGTCTCTCCCGCGCAGGGCAACTTCAGCAATCCCGCGGCGACTCCCACTTCGCTTGACTTTGAACAGAACACACCCACGACGGTCGTACGGGTGGTGGATGGAACCTACGGCGCCTCGCCGCTCGGCACGATCTCAACCGACGGCGGAATGACGTGGAAGGGATTTGTCTCGTTGCCCGCTGGCAGCACCAAAGGGGGTGGCTCGATCGCGATCGCTCCCGACGGTTCATCGATGGTCTGGGCGCCGGAAGATACTTCATCTGTCTGGTACTCGAAGAATGGAGGAGGAACCTGGACGGCTTCGACGGGAATTAACGCGCAGACCTCGGTGATCAGCGATCGCGTGAAGGCCGGGGTCTATTACGGCTACGACGCGGCTGGCACATTCACCATGAGTGCAGACGGCGGCGCCACCTTCACAATCCTGCAGACAGGACTGCCTGTTTCGCTGTCCTGGCAAAGCGTCAAACCCGTTCTCCATGCTCTGCCGGATGCGCAAGGGGATCTGTGGCTCACATCGGGGCCGAATAACTCCGGTCTCTATACCAACACGGGTTCCGGTGCTTCTCCTAATTTGACGGCGATTTCGAGTGTTCAACAATCGAATTATCTGGGATTCGGAAAAGCTGCGCCTGGCTCCTCCAAGCTCACTCTCTTCCTCAATGGCACGATAGGCACGCAATGGGGGCTGTACCGGTCCACCGATGGCGGATCGTCATGGATACGGATCAACGATGACGCCCATCAATGGGGAGGAACAGGTCCGATTTGCGGGGATATGCGAACATTTGGAACTGTATACGTAGCAGCAAGGGGAATCATATGGGGAACGAGTGCCAATTAGACGCACCAAACGGCAGACGATAACAGAGCTGCATGCCAGTCAGCCTCCGAACACATGGCAAAAGCCATGGTCGCTCGGAGGTGGGCTGCGCATCCCTTGTTGAGGGGCGCAGTCTTCGCGGAGGGTTGATCCCGCAAGCCGATGGAGTGGCCCATGTGAAGAGTGGAGCATCGTACCGTATCGCGTTCCACGAGAGCGGAAGATCATTCGCAGCTGGTCCATCATGAGTGCGAAGAGTCACAAGCAACATTCTTAAATTCTTTTGAGGGAATTACCACAGCTATGCTCGATTCAGTTTTGCGACAGCTTTCAGTCCTTGTTCTCGGCTCAATAACAGCTTCTTCCGCATTGCTTCTCACGGCTCAGGCACAACCCCCTCGGAGCCGCTCTATTGTTGCTGACGTCAAGCAAGCGGGAGGACCGGTGGATCGCTTCTTCGATCTGTCGGTTGGCTCGGATTATCCGGGTACGCTGATTCGCGATGACAGCCAGGCGCAGCTCAAGGTCATCGCGAAGGAACTCGGTTTTCGCTATATCCGCTTTCATGCGATCTTCCATGACGTATTGGGAACAGTTAAGGTCGAGAACGGAAAAACCATCTACGACTGGACGAAGATCGACCAGCTTTACGATGATCTGCTGGCGTGTCACATCAAGCCGTTTGTTGAACTCGGATTCACTCCCAAAGCGCTGGCAACTTCACAGAACAGCGTCTTCTACTGGCAGGGCAACACATCCCATCCGAAGCCGGATGGTTGGCATGACCTCATCGATGCGTTTGTTCGCCATATTGAACAGCGTTACGGAAAAGACGAGGTGCACAGCTGGTTCTTCGAAGTATGGAACGAGCCCAACCTCTCAGGCTTCTTCGAAGGTGGAGACCAGAAGGCATACTTCGAGCTGTACGATCTAACCGCGAAGACCATAAAGGCGGTCGATCCGGCGCTGAAGGTTGGAGGCCCGAGCACTGCGGGGGCGGCGTGGGTTCCCCAGTTCCTGGCGCATGTGAAGCAAAGCGGCGCGCCGGTTGATTTCGTAACGACGCACACGTACGGTGTGCTGGGCGGATTTCTGGATGAGTACGGGCACGCGGATACCAAGCTTGACCCATCTCCGGATGCGATCGTCGGCGATGTGCGCCGCGTCCGTAAAGAGATTTCGGCTTCGCCGTATCCGGGTCTTCCTCTGTATTTTACCGAATGGAGCACGAGTTACACGCCGCGTGATCCCGTGCACGATTCCTACATCAGCGCGCCGTACATCCTCACCAAGCTCAAAGGAAGTCAGGGACTGGTGGAGGGCATGAGCTACTGGACATATACGGATCTGTTCGAAGAGCCGGGTCCTCCGACGGCGCCCTTTCAAGGTGGCTTCGGTCTGATGAATCCGCAAGATATTCGCAAACCAGCCTTCTTTGCCTATAAGTATTTGCACGCGCTTAATGGAAACACCATCGCGACCAGCGATGCGCAGGCAATGCTGTCGACGAAGGGCGGAAACCTTACGGCTGTAATATGGGACTTCGAACAGCCGGACCAGAAGGTGAGCAACCGCCCTTTTTACACCAAGCCTGTTCCTTCGCATTCTGCTGCGCCCGTAAAATTGCAGGTGACGCAACTTGTTCCGAAAGCTCCATACGTGCTCGAGGTGCATCGTGCCGGATACCACGCCAACGATGCCTACACGGGATACCTTGAGATGGGTTCTCCGAAGCACCTGACGGCGGAGCGGATCGCAAAACTGAACGAGCTAACGCGCGATCTTCCGGAGACGAACAAGATTGTCGACAGTGGCAAAGACGGCACGGTGGAGTTCACCATCCCGATGAACAGCAACGATATTGTGCTGGTGAAACTGATGCCCGTCAGACTGAATACCACCGGCGAAGAGAAGTGAATTCCGATCACCGGCAGCAAGCAAGCAATTATTACTCATCGCGTGTATGAGGGGACGGTCGCTCTCGGGCCACAAGAAGCAGATCTGACTCAGTGATGACCGTCTCTAATCGGCCCAGGTGCACACTTGAATATATGTAGATAAGGCTTCATTCCTACCCCGGATCTTTGATTTACAAATTTGAAGGGGTGACCATGCATAATCGGATTCTGCGCTCATGCCGGACGGTACTGGCATTAGTGCTCATATTTGCCTCCACGGCCAAAGCCCAGACGTCCTGCAGCGTCGAAAGCCCAGACGTCCTGCAGCGTCGAAAGACAAGACGAAGTCGCCGCATCTGTCACCGGATGACTTCATCTTCGCCAACGAAGTTGGAGGGTTCCTCGACACCGACAACTTTCGGAAGCGGGTGCTTCACAAGCTGGGTTGCAACCTGGGGCTGCCGAACTGACGTTTCAGGCCATCTCCCGCACGATTGCGACTCTGGCTCAGAAGAAGGGCACCGTCAAGGATGTGCAGGGCACGATGCGTTACTCACGGACGGCGACGATGGTCTACATGCAGGAGATTCCCGAGAGCGTGCAGGTGACGGTCAATTCCATTAATCGGGAGCTGAGAAAGTCGTCGGAAAAAATCACCGGAAAAGGGTGAAGCCATTGCCTGATGCGGTGACGTTTGAAGGTGTTTGGAAATTTGACACCAAATGACACCAAGCGGGAAAGGAGGGGGCTTGCAAGTTATTGACTTATTTGGTGGACCTGATCGGGATCGAACCGATGACCTCTTCCATGCCATTTCGGCAACGTCACGCAACTCATTGAAATCAGATGGTACAGGCCACACCCTACGCACTGATCACACGGAAAATCTCCTTATTGGACCTTTGTTGGCCCTTTTTATTACAGATTCTAGCGTTCTCCGCCTGATCCGCACTTAGACTTGTGGAATGGGGTCCCAGCTCCATCGCAGGGCTCCTGTGCGCGCATCGAAAGCCCGCACGACTCCCGAAGGCATGTCGACCCGAGTATTGTCGTCAATGGCGGATCCAACGATGACCATATCGTCGATCGTTACCGGAGGTGAGGTCATGTGATACCAGCCCCGCAGGTGCTCGCCAGTCCGATTCTGATCTGACTTGACCGTGAGCATAGAACGCAAGGTTGATCGAAGCTAAGACGAGTGCAGTGTGAAGAGCAAAGCGCAGCCATCTTTGAAATGTCATAAGAAAGTACTAGGGCCAAAGAGGTTGATTCAGCAATAGGATTTCGATTCTGCGCCCAGTCCGTCATTATTGCCGAAGGGAACCACCGCCATACCAATCAAGAATAGCCCTACAAACAATGCAGTTGACCGTTTTGTGTCCGCAATGGTGAACGGCTAAATACGCGAACACGATCGTGTATCGTGCCAAGCACGAGGGCCGGATCACGGTGGTTACCGACGCAAGGATCGCTCAATTGGTCACCCCTCAAGAAAGAGCAGAGATAGTTGATAAATCTTCCATGCAGCCGTACCGCTGATCTTCCCGCCCGTTTATCCAAGTACAGGGACATCACACGTTTGCCGTAGGGGTAATGCGCCGTTCGGGTGATGGGCGAACACCCCATGTCTGCATAGCATCGATACAATGCCTGCCTGGATGTGATATGGCATCGTCTGTGCAAACGAATAATAGTGAATACTTCCATTTCATCTGAACGCCCGCTCCGTCCCCGTTTCTTCAAGCTTGCTCAAAGCGTAGATCCGATGCAAGCCAGCGCCTCCAGTACGGGCCTTTCCAGTTTGATGCATCGGCCTGCGTTCTGGCGCGTGATTTTTTCTTCAGCCGCGCTGCTTCTTCTCTTCTGCGGCGCCTTGCCAGCCCAGGATTCTTCAGACCTGACTGACCGCAGCCTGCAGGATCTGATGAATATGAAGGTGTATAGCGCGTCGCGTTATAGCCAGCTTGTTTCCGAAGCGCCTGCATCTGTCACGGTGATTTCGCGCGATCAGATTGAACGAGGCGGCTATCGCACGCTGGCCGACATTCTGCGTAGTGTGCGCGGGTTCTATATCTCTTATGACCGGCAATACAGCTACCTGGGTGTCCGTGGATTTTCCGACTCCGGGGATTACAACACCCGTGTTCTGTTGATGGTAGATGGTCACCGCATGAATGATGCCATCTACGAACAGGCGATGATCGGTACGGAATTTGTTCTGGACGTGGGCACCATTGAGCGCGTGGAGATTACGCGTGGGCCTTCTTCGTCCCTCTATGGCACGAACGCGGTCTTTGCCGTGGTGAATGTGATCACGCGCAATGCATCCGATGTGAGCGGGCTGGAAGTGGAAGGCGGCGCAGGCACGCTGAACACATATCGCGGGCGCATCACGTATGGCGGTACTGTTGCCGGAGTGAATGCGCTGTTATCGGGGGCATTTTACGGGAGTAGAGGCAACAAACGACTCTATTATCCGGAGTACGACTCTCCAGTGACCAATAATGGGATCGCGAGAGACGTGGACGACGACCAGGCGTGGAATTTACTGGCTACTTTATCGATCCGTGGATTTCGTTTCCAGGCGGCCTATAGCGATCGCGATAAGGGCGATCCCACGGGCTCATTTGCTGATGTGTTTAACAATCCTTGGAATCGTGAGCGGGATGCGCGTGGATATCTTGATTTACGTTATGAGCGAACGATAGGTGAAACCACATTGATGGCGCGGACCTATTATGACCGCTACGTCAATGACGGTCAGTTTTTGCAGGATTATTCTCCTGATCCACCTGTATTCAATCGAGATTTTGGGCGGGGTGAGAGTTGGGGCGCGGAGTTCCAAGCAATCTCGACTTTACGGAATCGTTACAAGGTGGTTAGTGGATTTGAGTATCGCAATGATTTCCGGCAGGAGATGCTCAACTATAACGTCGATCCGCTGAGCTACTATACGAAATCCGATCACCCTTCTTTTGTGGCGGCGCCCTATATCGAAGCGGAGATTCCATTGACATCGCGCCTGTCGCTGGCACCCAGTCTGCGCGCGGACTACAACCCGCGTGTGAATTGGATGGTAAGTCCGCGGGCGGCATTGAATTACCGCTTTACGGATAAGACACGTGCAAAGTTGATTTACGGTGAGTCGTTCCGTTCGCCCAACTCCTACGAGCTGTATTATCTCGAGGGACAGCAGCCCCTTCACGCGGAGAGAATCGCGACATGGGAAGGTGATTTTGAGCAGGAACTGGACAGCCACCTAAGCGCTTCGCTTTCTGCGTTTTACAACAAAACCAATCACTTTATTGCGATGGGCGAGGACGACTTCTGGGGGTCCCAGTTTGTAAATGAAGGCCAGCAGAAGCTGGCCGGTGTGGAAACGGAGATGCGAGGCCATTGGTTAAATGGAACGGCTGCAACACTGAGCTACAGCAATGACTTTGAACAGAGAGACGTATCGGGAGCGGTTCCTGAGAACTCTCCGAAGCACATCGCCAAGTTGTACCTGAGCGTGCCCGTGTTTCACCAGAAGCTATTTGCAACAATGGACGCGCAGTACCTCAGCCATCGCATGACAATCCATGATGAGCGCGTGAGCTCGTACGTTGTTGTAAATCTGACGTTGTTTGGCAAGCAGATCCGCAAAGACCTCGATCTCACCTTCCGCGTGGATAACCTCTTTAACAAGCGCTATAGCGACCCTGCCGCGCAACAACATCTGCAGAATGCGATTCCGCAAGATGGCCGCACCGTATCTGGAAAACTTCTGTGGAGGTTCGGAGGAAAGTGATGCAACGACCACTCCCTACGGGGCGCCGGTTGTTGCGCGGCAAACGACGACCTATCTGGATACAGGGCTTTACCATCATGGCGCTTCTGCTTGCCATGGGACAAAGGGCACAAGCTGCTCCTGAGAGCGCCAACGAATATTCAGTGAAAGCTGCGTTTCTATTTCATTTTGCGCAATTGACGACTTGGCCCCCACGAATATTTACGAGTACGGGGAGCCCCTTAGTCTTCTGCACGATCGGCAAAGATCCATTCGGTGGCGTATTAGATAGCGCAGTGGAAAACAAAATAGTGCAAGGCCATCCGGCGAAGGTGCTCCATCTGAAACAAGTTATCGGATTGGAGGGGTGTCACCTGCTGTTCATCGGAACGCAAGAGATGCCCCGAATGCCTGCTATCATCGCTGCGCTTCATGGCTTGCCTGTTTTGACCGTGGGTGAAGCAGATGAATTTCTGAAACAAGGTGGAATGATCGATTTCCGTTCTCAGGACGACAGGCTGCGGTTTGATGTGAACCTTGAGGCAGCGCAATCGAGCAACCTCGCATTCAGTTCAACGTTGCTATCCCTGGCGCGAACGATAACCCGCTAAGTATTTCCAAACTGGAGAAGAGCAAGTTTTCTTGAAAGATAAAAGCCATGAGATTTCGCGATCTTCCAATTCGAAAAAAACTGACGGTCTTGATTTTATGCGCAAGCTTTGTGGCTCTCGCGTTGGCTGTTACAGGATTCGCGCTATATGAACGGGCGCAGTTCCGGTCTTCATCAGAAACCCAGCTAGCAAGTCTCGCCGAGACGCTGGCATCCAATTCAGCGGCTTCGCTTGCATTTAACGATCCGGATACAGCACAGCACACGCTCGCTGCGCTGGGACTGGAGCGCGATGTCGTGGGCGCAAATCTGTACGACATAAATGGCAAGCTGTTCGCGTCCTATCGCGCGCCTTCTGCAACCGAGCAGACATATGAAGAGGCAAAACGCAATGGATTGGATGGGAACAATGCCGTTACGCTTACGCGCGCAGTCTCGCTTAGCGGCGACCCAATGGGCAAAATCGAAATAGTCGCTTCTCTGAATGGCTTCAAGAACAAACTGCGCCAGTATCTGAAGATTGCTGTGCTCGTGCTGCTGGTCTCAATGCTGGGAACGTATATCATTGCGATCCGATTTCTGAGCATCATCAGTGATCCGATCGTACAGCTTTCCGCATTAGCCGATGAAATTGCCCAGAAGAAGAATTACAGCCTTCGCGCGTCGGTGGAGAGTTCCGACGAAATCGGCAAATTGGTGAAAGGTTTCAATCAGATGCTGGGGACGATTGAAGAGCGGGACCATTCGCTGCATGAGTCCAATCTTGCTTTGGAAGCTCGAGTAGCTGAACGAACCTCAGACCTGGTCAACGAAGTGGCCGAACGCAAGCAAGCTGAAACGAAAATGCGGCAGGCCAAGGAGGCTGCTGAAACGGCGAACAAGGCAAAGAGCGAATTCCTCGCCAACATGAGCCATGAGATCCGCACGCCGATTAACGGCGTGATTGGCATGACTGGCCTCGCATTGGAGACAGACCTTACCTCTGAACAACGCGAGTACCTTGAGATCGTCCGTGTTTCGGCTGATTCCTTGTTGGATGTGATCAACGATATTCTCGATTTCTCCAAAATTGAAGCCGGAAAAATGGATGTGGAGTGTACTGAGTTCGATCTGCGCGAATCGATAGAAGTCACGCTTAAAACCCTCGCATTGCGAGCGGGCGAAAAGAAGCTTGAATTGCTAGCAGATATCTCACCGGATGTACCTGACTTGGTGAAAGGAGATAGCGCGAAGCTCCGGCAGGTGATCGTAAACTTGATCGGGAACGCAATCAAGTTTACTTCCAGCGGCGAAGTTTGCCTGACGATCCGTCCAGAGCCAGGTCAGCCCGATCCCTCGCGGCTACATTTTACGGTGAGCGATACGGGTATTGGCATCCCGCAGGACCGGTTACAAGCGATCTTCGATCCCTTCTCGCAGGTAGATGCCTCAACAACGCGGAGATTTGGCGGAACAGGTCTGGGCCTGACGATCTCTTCTCGCATAATCGCAGCGATGGGCGGAAAGATTTGGGCGGAGAGCACACTCGGTGTCGGCAGTAAATTCCATATTGTCCTTCCATTTGAGGCGGTCACTTCAAATGCAGAGCATCGTGAAGGCATGGAAATAACCGAGGGTACGCGTGTACTTATTCTCGACGATAACGCAACAAACCGCAGAATCCTGGAGCGCACAGTCGAACGTTGGGGCATGCATCCTAGCTGCGCGGCAAGTGCGGACAAAGCGCTGGAAATGCTTTTAGCGGCAAGCAGCAGCGAGGCTGCCTTCGCGCTCATTATCACCGATATGCACATGCCTGAGGTGGACGGCTTCCAATTTGTGCAGCGAGTACGGCAGAACAGCACATTAACTGCACCCACCATCATGATGCTGACCTCTGGCGGGCATCATGGCGATGTCGACCGCTGCCGCGAACTCGGAATCGCGGTCTATCTCAATAAGCCAGTTCGCGGAGCAGAGTTGAAAGCGGCCATTGTGCAGGCTTTAGGAGAAAGATCGGTAGATGATGTGCTGACGGTACAACAGCCCGAGCCTCAAAGCCAGGTGGCAGCTTTCAGCTCGTTGAAGATTTTGCTGGCAGAAGATAACACCATCAATCAAAAGCTCGCAATTCGACTACTGGAAAAGCGCGGACATCACGTAAGGGTCGTCAACGATGGTGTGGAAGCCCTCAAGGCCGTGGAGACTCAAACCTTCGATCTCGTATTAATGGACATTCAGATGCCAAATATGGGTGGCATTGAAGCAGCGCAGGAAATCCGCAAGATCGAAAAGAGATCTTCGCATCGAACCCCCATCGTTGCGCTCACAGCGAACGCAATGAAAGGCGACAAAGAAATCTATCTCAACGCCGGCATGGATGGATACCTTGCCAAGCCCATTCGCACACATGAGCTTGATGCGATGTTAAAGTTTTACGCGGATGCCCTGGGTATCACGCAATCGCAGAGCTCCCAGGAAAGCATAGAGCCCGTCCGAGATCGGTCGATCGACAAGGTTCAAAACGAAGTGATCTTTGAAATGGAAGACTTACTGGTGCGCATAGAGAACGATCGCGGTTTTCTGCAAGAGCTCTCTGAGATATTTAGCGAAGAGTATCCGCCGCTGCGCTCCGCCTTGCAAGGCGCAGTTGTGGATTCCGACATGTCGCAGGTGCGGAGTATAAGCCACACACTGAAAGGTATGTTAGGCAATCTGGCCTGGACCAGCGCCGCACATATTGCGCGCTCACTCGAAGAGATGGCGCAGAACGATGCTAATGAGCCAATGAAGGCTGAGCTGGAAAAGCTGGACTTCCATATCGGCGTATCGAGCGGCAGGCTCGACGCTTTTCTTAAAGAAGGAGTGTCATGAAAATCATTCTGGCCGACGACGATTCCATATCCAGAAGACTGGTCCAACGAGTATTGCAGACCGCAGGTTACAACGTCCTCTGCACAAAAGATGGCCGCCACGCGCTGGAACTTCTGCGCGGTGAACAGGACCCGTGTCTCGCGATTCTAGACTGGAACATGCCTGAGATTGATGGACCGGGCGTATGCCGGGCGATCAAAGAAGAGAGCGGCGATCGGAATGTATATGTGATTCTGCTCACGTCTCGCGAATCCATGCAGGATTTGGTGAAGGGCTTCAGTTCTGGAGCGGACGACTACCTGATTAAGCCGACACATCCGGAGGAACTGAAGGCCCGTGTCCGCGCGGGAGAACGGATTCTTCTGCTTCAACATAGGTTGAGGTATGAGGCCAGGCATGATCCCCTGACGAAGCTTTCAAACCGCAAGCACTTTATTGAGCAGCTTGAACGCACGGCGACGCGAAGTCGGCAGCAGGACGGGCGCTTCGCAGTTCTGTTCGTCGATATCGACCGATTTAAAACAATAAACGACAGCATTGGTCACCTTGCCGGAGACGAGTTGATCTGCGGACTAGCGGAGCGGTTGGCACATTGCGTTCGCTCGGTCCCGGCAATCGGACAGGCTGCTTTACAAAATGGAAATGACACGGTTGCTCGGGTCGGCGGTGATGAGTTCGTCATCTTGCTGGATCCCATCGCAGGTGTAGAAGACGCAACGCGCGTCGCTGAGCGTATTCATGAAGAGTTGAGGAAGCCATTCAAGATTGCGGGCGAAACATTCGTGGTAACGGCCAGCATCGGCATCTCCGTCAACACGGACGAATCCAAAGAACCCAAGGACCTCTTACTCGATGCCGACACGGCAATGTACCAGGCGAAGGCTGCAGGGCATGGGCGCTATCGGGTTTGCGATTCCGGGATGCACCACGCCGCGATAGACAGGCTGGCCTTTGAGGGCGACTTGCGGCGGGCGGTGGAGTTAAAGCAATTTCAGGTGTTCTATCAACCGATTCTCTCTCTCGTAGATGAGCACCTCGAAGGATTTGAAGCGCTCGTACGCTGGGACCGCCCCGGCTTTGGCATCATCACCCCGGATAAATTCATAGCTATGGCTGAAGAGACTGGCTTGATTGTTCCTTTAGGTGAATTGGTGCTGCGCGAAGCCTGCCGCCAGACTCAAGAATGGAACCAGCAATTTAACACTGACTTGAAGATTGCTGTAAACGTGAGTGCAAAACAGTTTGCCAAGGAGGGTTTCTTGAGCATCGTATTGAAGGCACTTGCTAATTCCGGATTGGCGAACGACAGACTGACCCTGGAACTGACCGAAAGTCTTACGATGGTGAACGTAGACCGCATCATGCCGGTACTCAATGCGTTGCGTGCCAATAACGTTCGTTTGAGCTGTGATGATTTTGGAACGGGATTCTCGTCACTCAGCTACCTGCACCGGTTGCCACTGAATACGCTTAAAATAGACCGTTCATTCATTGCACAATCCACAGCCCTTCCGGAAGCAAAGGGTATTGTTGAAGCTATCGTGACGCTTGGCCATAAGCTACACATGGATGTAGTGGCAGAAGGCGTAGAAGATGCCGCTCAGATTACATGGCTGAAGAACCTCGGATGCGACTCCGCACAAGGATACTTATTTGCAGAGCCGATTTCCGCAGAGGAGGTGCATAAGGCACTTGGAGAGAATAGGTTTATCCTCGCCGGAAGTCCGAAGGCGGAACTGCGCCGATTGGAGTTGGAAATAGCCTGGATTCAGTAGTGGAGGTATTTGCCGGAAGAGAAGCGTAGCGCATCTAGCTAAATCGTGACTATTCTGAGATGTCCGCGGATCTGACTGACCCACATTTGTATTTCGGAGCTTAGGACTGCGCTTCGGCGGTTCGAATCCAGTTCATATCTAATCACGGATTTTGGGGTATGGGCCAGAGACGCTTTGTTCAGTGATGCACACCATCTGTCGGACATGGCAAAGGGGCGGAAGTCATCTTCGGCAGAAATACCTGGAATCGGACTGTCCTCAATCTCCATATCAGCGGTTCATACCGCGCATGCTCTTTGATTCTGTAGTTCATTTCCCGCTTCAGAACACATGGAGTACACGCTTTCGGATGGCACTCTCTTTATATGTCTATTCATGTGGATTGGCTTCACTTGGGCGGCGCAGAAAGAGCATTTTAGCTCATTCGTTGGTTTGAAACCGACCCTCGCGCAGCCGTTTTCGTCAATTCTGGTAACGAGGAACAGCAGCTTTGGGTGTGCAATTTGTTGGTGCCTCTCATGAGCAATTAAGGAACGTGTGAGCTGCTGCGAATAGGGTTCGCTCGCGATATATATGCCCGCTGGTCAGCCTCCTCAAACGGCGGTCAGGCCATCCGCGTTGACGGTGCCAAGTCCACTGGAACGGAAGCAATTCGGATTCGTTCCCGTACATGTACAAGGTTTCGACGGCAACGTATATCAGGAATTGTCAAAATAGGGCATCATACGAACACGGTTAGCTTCCGATGAATTCACACCCGAGGCCGAACAGGGGCATAAGAGGAGTGGACGAAATGCCACGCCCACGTCAATCCGGTGTAGGGGCGATCAGTAAGATGAATCAGAGGGCACCAGGCCCCCAGCCCAGACGCCGCGAGAATCTGAGACCCATCGAACCTGCAATGAAGCAAAAACTAAAACGTGTGCATTTATAGGATTTCTTACCAACTGTGATCTTCCCGGATCGACGAAGGATATTTTTCGACATCCAGCCCCATCCGCAGATGCACGCGTTCTTTAATTCGTGGTTGTAATTCGAGTTCAGGCTGCGAGTTAATACCGGTCTTTTCTGCGCTCCACCTTCCGTCAATCATGGGCTGCGCCGCAGCGAGTTGATCGGGCTCAAGTGGATGGACGTGGACTTCGAACAGCTAGAGCTGTCCGTCACGCGCTCGGTCTACCGGCAGCGAGTGGGCAGGTGCAAGACGGAGATCTCGCGGAAGCCGGTCCCACTCGATCCATGGGTCGCCGAGGAGCTGCTGACGTGGAAGCGCGCCGCTCCCTATAACCAGCCGGAGGACTGGGTCTTCGCCAGTACGCGGAAGAAGGGGAAGCAGCCCTACGCTCCCGACTCGCTGCTGAAGCGGAACATCCGCCCGGCTGCGGTCAGGGCGAAGATCGCCAAGCACGTCGGTTGGCACACCTTCCGGCGTACCTTCACTACCTTGCTCAAGGACAATGGGGCGGATGTGAAGGTGATGCAGGAACTGTTGCGGCATGCGACGGTGAAGATGACGCTTGAGGTTACGCGCAGGCGGTCACTCCGGCCAAGCGGGAGGCGCAGTCGAAGGTCGCGGGGCTTCTGAAAGCGGGGTCCAAATGACAGCACGCTCTTATTGGACCTTCTTGGACCTTTTTCAAAAAGCGGGAAATCGTCTAAGTTGTTGGAATGATTGGTGGACCTGATCGGGATCGAACCGATGACCTCTTCCATGCCATGGAAGCGCGCTCCCAGCTGCGCCACAGGCCCACTCTTAGGAAGGACTCTCTCTATTCTGGAGTAGCACGCGACATTCGTCAACGTCTTCGGGAACTTATCTCCTATCTTATGGTGTCTAAAGATATAGAGTGAGCGAGCACTCTGCCGTCGGCGGCGCAGTTTTACTGAATTTTGTTATTTGCCAGTCGTTTCGCAAAAGTCGTACTGTAGAGGACACCCGATATGCAGGCGGGCATCGTAATGGGTCATTTAGCGAGCGTAATAGGCATCAGCACCGAAGATGCTGCACTTGTAGCCGACCTCAAAGCCGGCTCCGAGGACGCGTTCGCCATCCTTATCGCCCAGTATCATCAGCCTCTCTATTCGCTGATCGCACGCAGCATCAACGATCCTGCTGACGCCGCCGACATCACTCAGGAAGTCTTCATCAAGGTCTTCCGCAGCATTCGTAGCTTTCATGGCGATGCGAGCCTCCGCACCTGGCTCTATCGCATCGCCCTGCACGAGGCCTCGAACCAGCGACGCTGGTGGTCGCGGCACAAACGGCAGGAGGTCACCATCGACTCGCCTTACGATCAGGAGGAGGACGGCAACAGTGTCTGCCTTGGTGCGACGCTGGCCGACGAGGGCAATTCGCCCTTCGATAACGTCGTTCAAGCCGAGGTACGTGAGCGCGTCGAAGCGGCCCTGCGGCAGATCCCCGAGGCCTTCCGCACCGTGGTCGTCCTGCGCGAGATCGAAGGCTTTGCCTACGAAGAGATCGCTGAAATTCTCAACGTCAACCTGGGTACAGTAAAGTCGCGGCTCACTCGTGGCCGCTCGGCCCTACGGGCTCTCATCATCGCGGAGCAAACTCCGTCCCAAAATAATTCTGCATCTTCGTTTGCCATGCAGTCATCCGAAGAGATGGTGGCGCAATGAGCACACACTGCGACAGTATTCGGCCCGCGTTCTCGGCTTATCTCGATGGCGCGATCTCTGGCCGCCAGATGCAGGAGATCGCCCGGCATCTGGAGTCTTGCGACGACTGCAAGCGTGAGTTCGACGGACTTCGTGCCATGCAGCAGACGCTTGCCATCCTTGGCCCGGCCAAGGCGCCGTCCGATCTCGGCATGAAGCTTCGACTCGCCATCTCGCATGAGCGTGCTGCGATGAAGTCGAGTTGGAAGGATGCCTTCAGCCTTAAATGGGACAACACCGTCCGGCCGCTGCTGGTCCAGGTCTCAGCCGGTTTCGCCGGATCGGTCGTGCTCGTCGGGGGCATCATGCTTCTGCTCGGCATGGTGGCCGCACCCGAGCCCGTCATGGCCAACGACGAGCCCCTCGGCGCCATCACCGTTCCCCACTATCTCTACACGGCGGTGAACCCGCACGCCATTACCACCAGCCATGACGCCCCTATCGTTGTTGAGGCTTACGTCAACGATCAGGGCCGCGTCTATGACTACAATATCGTGTCCGGCCCCGTCGATGCGTCGGTCAAAAACCAGGTCGTCGACCAACTGGTGATGAGCGTCTTCCAACCCGCCAGCGTCTTCGGCTCTCCGGTCCGGGGCACGGTCGTACTTACCTTTTCCGGAGTCTCCGTTCGCGGGTAAATCTCCGGCGAAGCCCACAGCAGAACCCATCATCCGGTGCAATGGTTGCAACCAGCCCGTTGCTCCCCTAAACTCCATGGGAGCGTCGAATTTATCGTGTCTTTTCAAATCAAGCCCTTTTTCTTCCCATCCTCGTCCCGTCAGCCCGCTTCGTGGTTGAAGCCCTTGAGAGCTGCCGTTGTACTCGGCGTCAGCTTTGCTCTCACTGCGGCAGTGCAGGCGCAGTCTTCCTCCAGCAGCAGCACGCCTGAACACTCCGCGCAGGAGTCGACCAGCGCGCCCCCTCGCATCGCCCAGCCCGAGGCCGCCGGAGCCTCCGTCACCCTTGAGACCAGCGAGCCGCTCTTCGACATCGCTGTAGGCCTCAACGCCTGCGGCTACGACGCCGACCTCGCCGCATCAAGTCCGGTCCGGCTGGCCATCCGCAACGAGATCAACGCCGAGCTCACCACCTCGGCCAACGCTCGCAATAGCCGCGATGCCCTCTGCGCCTACGTCCGCAGCCATACCCTCAATGACAGTAGCCTCAACCTGGCGCAGTACATCTCCCTCGCGCTCTATCTCTCTCCGCCACCCGAACTGACCCCTATCGTCGACCAGACCCAGCTCCCCCCCGACTCGACTCAGGTCGTCAATATCCTTCCCCTGCTGCGGAAGTTCGCCACGGATGTTAACCTCCACGCCATCTGGATCGAGCACCGGCCGCAGTACGAAGCGCTGCTGAAAATCGTCCACGATCCGCTTACGCGCATGGTGCTCAACACCGACATCTACCTCCACGTCCCCGTCAGCAGCTACGATGGGCGCCGCTTCCTCGTCCTGCTCGAACCCATGCTTGCCCCCTCGGCGACCAATGCCCGCATCTACGGCAGTGACTACATCGTCGTGGCCTCTCCCGCCTGCGAGCCCCTCGGCGCAGTCCACATGGACGAGATCCGCCACACCTATCTCCACTACGAGATCGAGCCGCTTGTCTACTCCCGCGGCACTGCCATCCAGCGGCTCGTCCCGTTGCTGAAATCAGTGCAGGACGCCCCGCTCGACTTCGCCTACAAGTCCGACATCTCGGCCCTACTGACCGAGTGCCTCATCAAGGCCGTCGAGATCCACACTATGGACACCGGCATCGTCAAGCCTCAGAAGCCTGAAGCAAACGCCAGCCGCGCCGCCTTCGGAAAGTACAGTGATGCGATGGGTGTCTACGACCGCCACGCCGAGACCGTCCGCCGCCAACATGTCGATCTCGCCATGCGACAAGGATGGGTCCTCGTCGATTACTTCTACGGAAAACTCGGCCAGATGGAGAAAGACGGCGTCGGCCTCAAGGAAGATATCGGCCAGATGGTGTACGGCATGGAAGTAGATCGCGAGGCCCATCGCGACAAGCAGATCGTGTTTCTGCCTCAGGGAACCCACGATGTCGTCACCCGTGTACCCCGTCAGCTTGCGGGATTGGAGCTTGCCGAGATGAAGCTCCTCAAAGGAGACGTGGACGGTGCCTCGACCATTGCAAAGTCTGTCCTCGCCGATCCGCAGGGTGATCACGCTCAGGCGCACTACCTCCTCGCCCGCGTCGATCTTATGCAACGCCAGCCCGGCGCAGCCATCGGAGACTTTCAGGAGACACTGAAGTCCTCAAAAGATCCGCGCACCCTGGCCTGGTCCCACATCTATCTGGGACGCCTTTATGACGTCATGCCCGACCGGGAAAAGGCCCTTGCGGAGTACCACGCTGCCCTCACGGTTCGCGACGGCCAGCCCGATACGAAAGCCGCCGCCGAATTGGGCATCAAGCAGCCCTTCACCGCTCCCAGCCAGCATCAGGCTGCCGAGCCGGACGAAGACGCTCCGCTCGACCCCAGCGGAAAGGCCGAAAAAGACGCCTACCGCCCCCCACCCTCTAAATAACGATCAAAGCTCAGGCAGAGATCCCTGTATTTGCTTTTGCGTTGTTTTCTTCAGCTTGTGTAACCCTAAACTACCCTGGTTCAATCATTGCGACCACTGACCCTCTTTCAGGAGTACACTCTCCCAACCTCCGGCGTTGCTGGAATTCGTAAGCATCTACCAACTCCAGTAAAGTAAAAGACAGGGGTTTGCAGGGAAGAGATGACGACGCGCCGCAAAAAGACTGCACGGCCACCCTCGGGGCAAGTGGTGTTGAATCTGTTCGACCATGCCTTTAAGAACCCCGACTTGCTGACCTGGGCCCTCACTCACCGTTCGCTCGCCTATGAGACCAATCCCGAGACGTCGCCCGACCCCGGCTCCGACAACGAGCAACTGGAGTTTCTCGGCGACGCGGTTCTGGGCCTTGTCGTAGCCGAATCCCTCTTCCTCCGCTTTCCGCGCTCTCGCGAGGGCGAACTCACGCGCCTTCGAGCCTCTCTCGTCAGCCGCCGTCACCTCGGCGAAGTCGCCGCCCGCATCAACCTCGGCGATCTCCTCCGGCTCGGCCGCGGCGAAGAGCAAAGCGGCGGCCGCCAGAAGCCTGCCCTGCTCGCCAACGCTATCGAGGCCGTCATCGCCGCCCTCTATCTCGACGGTGGTCTCGATGCCGCCCGCGCCTTCATCGAGAAGCACATCATCGAGCCCGCATTGCCCGACCTTAACCTCGCGCTCAAGGCGGGCGATACCTTCAGTGGGGCCATCGGCGACCACAAGTCTGCACTGCAGGAGTATCTGCAAGCGATCGGAGCAGGCCAGCCCCAATACGTCCTCACCGCCCAAAGCGGTCCCGACCATCAGAAGCGCTTCCGCGTCGAAGTCCGCATCGAAGATAGTGAGGGCGTCTCCATCGCCCTGGCCGAATCGGAAGGAAGCACCAAAAAACAGGCCCAGCAAGAGGCCGCCCGCATCGCCTTTGAACGCCTTCTCTCCAAAAAAAGTTCCCGGGAAGACGGCATCGAGAGAGATGCAGGCAAGGATGGCTTCGAGGTGCGGAAATGACGCAACCAGCCAGCGATTCAAATCCGCGCCGCGTCTCCCCGCACGATCCTCACCATGGCAAAGAAGGCTTCCTGTCCTCGATTCAGTCGCTGCTTGGCATCATCGTGGTTGCGATCTTTATCATCACCTTCTCCATCCAGCCCTTTCGCATCCCCTCCGGCTCCATGGAACCCACCCTCCTCATCGGGGACTTCCTTCTCGTCGACAAGCAGATCACTACCCCCGGCGCATCCGATTTGATCTTCCCCACGCCGCGCATTCACCGGGGGGAGGTTGTCGTCTTCCACTATCCCGTTAATCCCACGATGCACCTGGTCAAGCGCGTCATCGGATTGCCCGGCGACCATCTCAAGCTGCGCGACGGCCGCGTCTATATTAACGGACAGGCCCTCCCCGAACCCTACGCGATGTACCGCCCCAGCGCGCCCGACAACTACCGCGACAACTTTCCCCGCCTGCAAAATGCCGATCCTGCCGTCGATTCGCGCTGGTGGATCAGGATGCACAGTCTCATCGACGATGGAGAACTTATCATCCCCTCTGGAGAGTACTTCGTCCTCGGCGACAACCGCAACGATAGCGAAGACAGCCGTTACTGGGGCTTCGTCCCCCGCGCCGCCATCGTCGGCGAGCCGCTTCTCATCTATTTCTCGCTCGAGCAACATCCAGGCAACGACCAGATCGCCTTCGCGCCATCCTCCAACGCCGCGGTGCTGCACCCTCATCGCTCCGGTGCCGTAGATGCCCTGGCCGACTTCGCCCGCTGGGACCGGACCCTCCAGATCGTCAAATAATCTGGCTCACCTGAGCCGACTGTCTGGTCTCATTCAGACACCACGCAAAATTGCCGCGCCCACCACTCCCGTCATCTGGTCCTGCGCCGCCCGCCCCACCGCAAGGGCAACCCCATTCAAGCCCCTCAAATAATCACCGAAATCCCATGCCAGGTCCCGCGCCTTGCAGATGTTCCAGAAGGCCAGCACCCGTCCGATCTTCCCCGTATCCTCGGCCGCCAGTCCCAGAATCCCCACTGCGAGCATATCGAGCGCGGCAGGCATCACTGTATTCAGCAACCCGTTCACCGCCTCGTAGTCCACCCGCTGCGGGCTGTCCATTCCCGGCACAAGGTTCATCTCCTGGTCGGTCTCGAGCAGTGCCAGGGCAAGGTCATGGTTGATGTGAGCATTCATCCCCGCCACCGCAAACTGGATGCGGTCGATGCCCGCCTCATATCGTGCCTTCATCAGCACGCTCCATGAACTGGCTGTCTGGCCCGCGCCCTCCAGAAATCCAGAGATCGCCCTGAAGTAGAACCCCGCAAACACCACATCCAGCCGCAGCAGCCAGGCAGCGTCCTTCCACCCTCCCGCCGGCGGGCTGAGATCTACCTCTTTCGTTACCATCATGTACAACCGGTTAAACCACTTCAGCCCATCGTTATCGGCCAGAAGTTTGTCGATCTGCTGCATCCTCTGTAACACCTCATCGATCGTCGCCGGCGCAGGGCCGCTCACAATGGCATACAAAGGTTGGTCTGGCGTAGCAACCGCGGCAGCACTCACAGGCACCTCTCGTTCACGCAAAAAGTATAGCCGCACTCTTTTTCTGGGGGAGACAGGCGCACGATCTCCCCACGAACCCGGCGTTCGCCCGCCAGAAATCTTTGTAGCAGGGAATCACTCGCGATAGCATCTCTCTAACATGTCGATTACCCGAACCAAAGCTCTTCTGACCCTCTCGCTCGCCTGTATCGTCACCCTCTCTGCCTCCGCGCAGATGCTCGCCCGCCCCGGCTGGGCAGGTTTTGGCCAGAAATCCGAAGCATGGTGGAAGCACTCGATTATTTATGAGGTCGACCCCCACGGCTTCAGCCTCGAAGGGCTCAAAGGCGTCGCCCAGCGGCTCGACTACATCCACTCCCTCGGGGCCGATGCCATTTTACTGACCCACATCGCTCCCGACGCCACCCATCCCCAGTCGCTCGATCCCGCCATCGGCACCCTCGACGATCTCGATACTCTCAGCCGCGAGGCCAGTAGCCGCAACATGCGCATTCTGCTCGACCTGGGCACACCGCCCGCCGGGACCGACCTCAACAGCCTCGCCCGTCTCTGGCTCAATCGCGGCCTCGCCGGCTTCCGCATCGCCGATCCCCAGCAGGCCGACCAACTCCGCAAGATCACCGGCTCCTACATTGGCGAGCGCATCGTTATCGGCGACCTCGACCCGTCCGCCAACGGCCACCAGCAACCGCAACTGCTTCTTGATCCGAGCCTGACAAAACTCTCCCAATTCAATGCCGCTACCCTGCGCCCTGCAATCGAAGCCATCCAGTCCAACTCCGGCGCTCTCCTGCTCGCCACCGACGGCCCGGACATCACGCGCAGCGCAGTCCGCTTCGGCGACGGCCAGCACAATCTCGACATCGCCAGGGTCCTCGCCGCGGTCCTGCTCACCAACCGCGCCTCCTCGCTCCTCTACTATGGCCAGGAGATCGGCCTCGCCTCCTCTGCAATGCAATGGGGTACACCCGCGCCGCTGGCCGCCGCACATGCCAGAAAACCCCTCCACCCAGCGCCTGCCAACGATCCCATCAGCGTAGCCGCACAGGAGACAAGCAAGGCCTCGCTTCTAAGCTGGTACCGCCAACTCAGCGCGCTTCATCACAGCAATCAGACGCTGAGCTCAGCGCCCAGCGTTATGCTCAATCACGACGCTCAAAACGTTCTCGCCTGGGTGCGCAGGCCGGAGGGCGCATCGCTGCGAGACCCCGCCGTCGTCTTCGTCTGCAACCTGACCGCGCAGCCGGTGCATCTCTCGCTCAAGGACGATATGCAGAAGCTCCATTTGAAGGGCAACTTCCTCCGCACCGTTCTTCGCTCCGACAGCGGAATGGGTCCCATGAGCCTCGACTCGATGACGATTCCGCCCTTCGCCGTCTACATCGGCCAGCTCCGCTATTAGCAACCGCCGATGAGTTTGCGTTTGCCGCCGCCAAGGACGCAAGATATCTCAATGGGCATCTAACTCAAGAGCCGCTCCCTCGCTGAAGTGATCGGGTGGAGAAGAGGCTCAATCGAGGGCTTTTCGTGAAAATAAAGCGTACGCGTCACCTTCTCCCGACTGTCTTTCTCATAATCTCCATCTCCTGCGGGCCGTGTATCGCATTGGCAGCGCAACCCCCTGCTGCTCCACCGTCGGTGACGCCGCAAACGCCGAGGACTCCGTCCGCAATCATGCAGCCCGCGATCGAGACACTGCGGCAGACAATCTGGATACTGCGGCCGGAGAAGTGGAAGGCGTCGGATGCGATACGCCAGGAGACGTCCGCCAATATCGATTCCATTCACCGCGATCTGACGAACACGCTGCCCTCGCTGCTGACGGCTGCCGATCAGACTCCCGATTCCGTCTCGCGAATGCTGCCTGCCTATCGCAACATCGAGGCGCTGTATGACGTGCTGCTCCGCGTGGCCGAGGTTGGGAACATTGCTGCTCCCAGCAAGGAGAACGGGTCGCTGGAACGGGCAAGAACGGCGCTTGAGGATGCCCGGCGCACCTTCGGCGACAGGCTAACGTCGGCCGCGCTTGCACAAGATCAACAGGTGCATAGTTTGCAGGCTGCCCTGCGCGCTGTACCGCCCGCTGTTGCCCCTGTAGCCTGCCCGCCTCCGCCGCCTGTGAAGAAGCATAGGACCCGCAGAAAGGCTGCGAAGAAGCCCACTCCCGCTCCCGCAAGCCAATCAAGTCACCCCCTTGCCCCGCATTAGAGCGGAGTGCCCATTGGAGTAGAGCGCAGTCTTCCGTGTTTGTCATTCCGCAGCGAAGCGGAAGAATCTGCTGTTGGTGTGCCTCGAAACCATCGCGGACACCGCTCACATTCCTCCCCCAGCTTCAATGCGAAGGTTTTTCTATCGCCGTTTCGGTCGAAAGCGGTTTGCCGAAGTTCGGTGTACCGTCGGCGTTCCAGGTGAAGGGCTGTATCCGCGGCGAGCGTTTGCCTCCGCAGCCCTCATTGGTTGCGGGATTGGCGTGATAGATGATCCAGTCCTGCTTGCCGTCGAGCGATTTGAAGAAGCCATTGTGGCCGGGACCGAAGACGCCGGCATCTCTGTCCTGTTTGAAGAACGGATGGTCGAATTTCTTCCATGCCGCGGGATCGAGCAGGTTCGCTCCAGCCTTTGCCTGCACCACGCCCAGCTCGTAGTAGTCGGTCCAGCAGGCGGAGCCGGAGTAGACGAGGAAGATGTTCTGTCCATGCTTCAGGATCTCCGGGCCTTCGTTCACGCTCACATGCGGCATCGCGGGACGCTGGGGCAAGTCGCCCACGCGCTCCCATGGATATTGGGGATAGGAGATCTGGACCCGTTTTGAGTCGACGGTCCACGGATTTTTGAGGTGCGCGAGGTAGATGCGCTGCTCGCCATCGGTGTCGCCCTCCCAGCCCGACCAGACGATGTACTTCTGGCCCTTGTCCTCAAAGACGGAGGCATCGATGGCCCACTTGTCGGTCGCATCCGCAACTTTGCCTTTGAAGGTGAAGTTGCCATCGAGCGGATCGGCTGCCGGATTTTCGACGACATAGATGCGGTGCGATTCATTCTGCCCTGCGTCGGCTGCAAAGTAGATGTACCACTTGCCGTCCATAAAATGCAGCTCCGGCGCCCAGATGTCGTGCGAGTAAGGTCCGGTTGCAGGAGGCGTCCACACCACCTTCTTTTCTGCGTGGGCGAGGTCGGTGATGTCGCGGGTCTTCCAGACCGTCAGGTTGCGGCCCGTGGTGTTCATGTAGTAATAGAAGCTGTTGCGGGTGACGACCCACGGATCAGGCCCGGTCTGGAGGAGGGGATTATGAAAGGTGTCGGCGCTGTTCTGGGCCTTCGCTGTCGGCGTGAGGGTAGGAAGAGCAAGCATAGCGAGTAAAAACAATCCGGGAAATAGTCTCGAAGATGATTTCATGGCAGCCTTGGCGGAGTCGGAGTTCACAGCAGCGTACATTTTGCTTTCCCCAGCATCATCTCATCTTGCCGGAGTGAACAGGCACCCCAACAGCAAATTCTTCCGCTTCGCTGCAGAATGACAAACCAAAAGCAACGACCTCAATACCAATGGGAATTCTGCTAGATATGTCCGAGGTTGCGGATGACCATGAAGATGGCAGCAACGGCCAGAGTTGCATAGACCGCGGAGCGTGACGGCTGTGGGAATCGAATAGGTTTGCGCTGGAGGAACCGGACGTAGCAGAGGGCAGCGTAGATTGCAGCGAGTGGCATCAGCAACGCGGTGAGCGCGTTGAGGCGAAGGGCTTCGAGAACGTGGCCGTGGAGAAGTGCGGCGAGGGCGCGGGTGGTTCCGCAACCCGGACACTGGAGATGCAGGAAGTTGTAGATGGGACACTGCGGATAGAACTGCGCATATTGCTCCGGCGGGAAACGCAGAAGCATGGCAGCGACGAACGCGATGGCGGCCAGAGGCGCCGCCGTGCGCAAGACATCTGCGGCTCGGCGGCGGTTGGGAGTCATCGTACTGCGTTCCGGTAACGCAGGGTTTCCTTGATCTCGTTAATGCGGTTGAGTTTGTACTGGAAGTAAATCCCGCCGAAGAAGAAGGTCATGACGGCGCTGAGCCGCAGGCCGAGAGGCTCGGGGCCATTATAGTGCTGCTCCAGCGTGTCGCGCAGGGTGAAGCGCGCGATGAGACGAATGACCCAGGTAGCAATCGCGATAAAGCCGCCGAGGATGCTCTGATGGTGCGGTTGATGGTGCATCGCCGCGAGGAGACCGCCGTACGAGCCGCCGAAGTTCAGCACCATCAGCACGGTGGCGATGATGTAGTACATCAGCGCGTTGCTGGCCGGCTGAACGCGCTTGGCCCAGGAGGCAAGCACCAGGTTCCACGCAATGACGAAGAGAACGCAGGTAAGAAAGCCGAGCAGAAGTTCGAGCGCCCAGTTGAGATTGGGCGGATCGGGATAGGCGCCAGTGGCGGGCTGCCCGTAGACAGGCTGGGGCGCATAAGCTGGCGCAGCACCGAGGGGCGATGTTCCTAAGATCCGGGAGACAGGCAGCCACTCCGCCATGTCCTCGCTTTTAGCGAGATCGGTATAGAGGACGTGGCCGGAGGCGACATAGCGCTGAAGGTCTTCGAGCGTGTAAGGGCCATACATCTGGCCGTTGCGTGACACCTGGTATTGCATTGCTGGCGCTCCTGTCGGTAACTGGTGATGCGCACGGATGCGTAGTGAGATGAAAACACGGAGTGCGCTTCTGCACAATACGATTCCGCCGCCGTGATAGTTCAAGGGGAGGCCGGAATTCGTGGAAATTGAATTCCCCTTCTGAAATAGTTTCCAAACAGTGGGTCGGCGCTGTATAAATCTGCTGATGGTATTTATGCGCTGCGCGGGTGAAAAAGGACAGGAACGGTTGATGAAGAAGATGTTTCCAGCGGCACTGGCTTGCCTTGTTTCAATGACCGCAATGGCCGAGCAGCCGTGGCAGAAGATACAGATGCCGACCGCAGCCAACGTGCAACAGGCATGGCTGAATCCGCCGTCGGAGTATGGACCGGAGCCATACTATGGACTCAATGGCGCGGTGGATCAGACCGTGATCGAACGCGATCTGGACACGATGAAGTCGCTTGGCTACCGCGCGGTGACGGTGCAGGCCGGCTTCGGAATGCCGTTCGCATATCTGTCGCCGGAGTACTTCAAGTTCTTCCGCATGTTCGTAGAGGAGGCGAAGAAGCGCGACATGCGGGTGTGGATCGTGGACGATGCCGGATATCCAAGCGGATTTGCCGGGGGCAAGTTCACGCAGTTGAAGCCCGAGCTGCGGATGCAGGCGCTGGAGGTAGCGCAGAGAATTCCAGCGAAGGCCGGCGATGTGGTGAAAGCGGTAGTCGGGCCGGATACAGTCGCCGTAACGGCGGTGAACGCCGATGGAGAAACTGTAGCGGTTCCGGTTACAAATAATGGCATCGACTGGACAGCTCCCGCGGGTGACTGGACGGTGATGGTCGTGGAGCATCAGTTCCGGACCTCACCGACTCGGTCGGATACGAATCCCGCGCGCAAGAAGGATGGTTCGCAGTCGCTTGAAGACTATATGGACCCGGCGGCGACAGCGCAGTATCTCGCATTCACGCACGAGCAGTACAAGAAGGCTATGGGCGATGAGTTTGGCAAGACGATTCTGGGGTTCCGAGGCGATGAGCCCGACTACTCAATCTCCGGGCTGCCTTGGACGCCGAAGTTCTTCGCGCGGTTTCAGCAGGTGAAGGGCTACGATATTCGGCCTTATGTCGCGACGTTTCTGCTGCCCAAAGGCACGGCAATGACAGAGACGCAGCGGCGGGCGAAGGCCGACTATTATGACGTGTTCTCGCAGATGTTTCGCGATGGCTTCTTCAAGCCGCAGGGCGAGTGGTGCGCTGCAAACCATCTGGAGTATCAGGTGCACCTGAACCACGAAGAGATGGAGATGCAATTGACGCGCAGTGAAGGCGAATTCATGCGCGACATGAAGTACGTCGAGGTGCCGGGCATCGACACCATCTGGCATCAGATCTGGACGGACACGGTCTCGGACTTTCCGCGACTGGCCTCGTCGGCGGCGCATGTGTATGGGCATCCGCGCGCGTTCACGGAGAGTTTTGCGGCTTACCGGCCAGTGCCCGATGTCACGATGGCGCGCTACATCTTGAATGAGCAGTTTGTGCGCGGCGTGAATCTTGTTGAGACGATGTATTTCCCTGCCAGCACGGGTGGCCGTCCGCTGTCGGGATATATGAAGGACCCGGCTTATCCGGCGCTGCTGACGTATGTGCGGCGGATGAGCTACCTGCTGTCGATGGGCGAGCCGGCGGCGTCCGTTGCGCTGTTTATTCCTTCCAGCTCGATGTGGCTGGGCGATGCGGCCTCGGACACGGCATTTGTTTCGACCGAACGGCTGTTGTCGGAGCATCAGATCGACTTCGACATTGTGAACGAAGACGCTCTGGCCATGGATTTGAAGGCCGGCCAGGGCACGCTCGAAACGATGAGCGGAAACGGATACCGCACGGTAATCGTGCCGGGAGCGGCGGTGATCTCGCAGGCGGCGCTCGACCGGTTGCGGACCTTCGCGACGGGTGGCGGCAAGGTGCTGTTTCTGGGGCGAACGCCGGGACTGATCTCCGGTCGAACGATCCTCGATGCGCGGGCAGCAACGGCTGCCGACTTTTCGTGGGCGAAAGTGGAGACATCGGCGCAGTTGCCCGAGACGCCTACACCGCCGGCCTATCCTCCGGCGGCTCCGCCCGCTCCGCAGGTGGTGGCTCCGGCGATTCTGCAGGCGATGAAAGAGGTAGTTACCGACCCGGATGTGTGGCTAAGTTCGCCGGACACCTCCCTGCGCTGCATGAGGCGGCGGCTTAAGGACTCATCTGTCTATCTGTTCTTCAATGAGAGCGCCGCGCCCATCTCCGACTCGGTGAACTTTCGCAACGAGGGAGAAAACACCCGGCAACTGGTAGAGCAATGGGACCCGGCCACTGGTGCGGTCTCGTCCGTCGTCTCTACGCGGAGCAAGGGTGCGATGTCCGTGCAGTTGAAGCTGAAGCCTTACGAGACGCAGGTGTTGATGGTGCGTTAAGCCAACCCTGTGCTCTGGGCCTGCTCGTGCGCGTGATAGCTCGAGCGCACCAGGGGGCCGCTTTCCACATGGCGGAAGCCCATGCCCAGCGCCTCGTGCTTCAGGAAGGCGAACTCTTCGGGCGTGTAATACCTGCTCATCACCAGATGGTCGCGTGATGGCCGGAGATATTGCCCGATCGTCAGGATATCCACCTTGCGGTCGGCGAGGTCGCGGAAGACCGCCAGCAGTTCGTGCATCTCTTCGCCCATACCGACGATGATGCCGGTCTTGGTCACAATGGTCTCGCCGGTCTCCGCCGCGATTGCCTTGGCCTTTTCGAGAAAGCCCAGCGAGCGCTCGTAGCGGCCGCCGCTCTTGGCTACGCGGTACAGCCGCGGAACCGTCTCGATGTTGTGGTTGAGGATCTCGGGCCGCGCCGCGACCACCAGCCGCAGCGCCTCTTCCACACCTTGAAAATCCGGCGTCAGCACCTCGACGCGGCAGCCAGGGGCCTGCAGCCGGATCTCTTCGATCACCTTCACAAATGCCCGCGCCGCGCCCAGATTATCGTCATCGCGGTTCACGCTGGTAACGACGGCGTGGGCTAGGCCCAATTGCGCCACGGCATAAGCCACCCGGCGCGGCTCGTCAAAGTCGATGGGCTCGGGTTTGCCCTTGGGGACGGCACAGAATCCGCAGCGCCGCGTGCACAGGTTGCCGAGCATCATGAAGGTGGCGGCCTTCTGGTTCCAGCACTCTCCGATGTTGGGGCACTGGGCGCTCTCGCAGACGGTGTGCAGGTCCAGCTCCCGCGCCATCTTTTTGAGGGCGTGGAAGGTCTCGCCCATGGGAGCTTTGGCCTTGAGCCACTCGGGCTTGCGGGCGGGCTTGCGCGGCGACAGATCGATCTGCACTAACTCGGCAATGGGAGTCATGCCCTCTATTGTATCCACCTGCCACCTGTCCCCGTCTCCGGACTTGAAGTACCCCACCCCCTGTACTTTAAGTCCTAAAGTCTTGTTAATAAGGGACTTAATTTTCAAAGTCTTGATTCTACATTACTTATATCTAAGTTGCTAAAAATGAAGCCGTTATTCTGGGTATCGCCGCGCCGTTTTCTTACTGCTTTGATTTTAACGGATCGAGCGAAACTTAATTGCAATCTCTATTTGGCTTGTTTTGTTGTAGTTAGGTTGTTTCCGGGCTTGACAGGCGATTTTGCTGGCGTTTTTTGCATCCGGCGGGGCGCGTGAACTATAGCTGCCATGGAATCAGTCATTTAATCCTTAGGGTGCCGTCAGGAACCGGAGTGCTGTCGGCCCTACGAGAGAGAATCGGCGGGCTTTCAGAGGGAGCTGAAGAAATAGCGACACGGAGAGAAGACGCGTATCTTCACCGGTTGAACGGCAAAGAACGCCACCTCCGGTCGAGATGACATGACTTTGGGGGATGGTCGAGGAGAACGACGGCGAGACGCTATTTTGCGTCTTCGTATTCTTCGTGCCAGGCCTTCTGGATGGCTTCGAGAATGCCCTCGTTTGACTTTGCCGGGTCGCCGGTAAACCCTGGCAGCCCGGTCACATAGCTGTGCAGGTCGGTAAACCGGACGGTGTAGGGATCGATCTCCGGGAACTTCTCCTGTAGCTGGATTCCGATCTCTTCGGAATCTGTCCATTCAATCTCGCGAGCCATAATCTATCTCCTCAATCGTTATTTTACGGCCCGTTACCGCCGACGAAAGTATTGTCAATTGTGCTGAAACTCTATAAAAATACTTCCCAAAGTAGGGTATTCTGGTATATATGTATCCCAGCCGGGATGCGTATTTCCCAATTCGGGACCGTTTGGAGGTGTATTTTTCTTGGCAGAGGTTCGAGTACAGGAAGGCGAACCCCTTGAAAATGCTCTGCGCCGCTTTAAGCGCAAGGTGCAGACCGAAGACATTATCAAGGAAGTCAAGCGTCACTCCTTTTATCTGAAACCAGGTGAAAAGAAGCGCGTGAAAGAAGCGCTCGCACGCAAGCGTAATCGCAAGAAGGTCCGCAAGGAGCAGGACTAATCGCTCCTAAACCAAGTCAGGCCGTTCCGGTCCTCAAGCCGCGGACGGCCACTTGAAACCATCCACCCACCAGAAGATGGACTCCCGCCATTGAACTGGTACTTCGGCAGAGAGAGCCTGTGCAGCGGCTCCCGTGACCGGAGAACATTGATTTGTCTGAGAAATCAGTAACACGGGCCCCTATACATCCTGCAACGAGAGATTATGAAAAGGTTGAGCGCCCGTCGGCCTCACAATAACCAATGCCTACGGGTATTCATCCTTTTTCCGCAAGACGGGAGAAGCGGCTATGGAATTTGTGGATAGACTTTTAACCTGTGCAGACTGTGGTGGAGAATTCATCTTCACTGCCGGCGAACAACTTTTCTTCTCTGATAAACAATTCAAGAACGACCCCAAGCGCTGCAAGCCCTGCAAGTTCAAGCGGGCAGCTATAGCGTCGCTGCGCCCCGGCACCGTGGGCGGCTCGATCGGACTGTCGCGAACGGAGACGCGCACCCTCTGCTCGGAGTGCGGCGTCGAGACGACGGTGCCCTTCAAGCCGACGCAGGGACGGCCCGTGCTTTGCCGCCAGTGCTTCCAGCACAAGCAGCCTGCTTCGACGGCGACCGCGCACCTGGTAGCGACGGCATCGGAGGGTGTGTCGGCCAGCACGGATCCGATTCCACATGCCTGACCATGCCAGGGGCCTCCTCTCCAATGCCGATGGGCGCTACGATGGAGTGGGAGGACGTCGATGCATCTTACGGATTCCGATCTGGTGCGCGGGCGGACGCAGGTCGGCGACTTTGAAGTGACGGTCTGCACGGATGGGGCGTACAAACTGGATGGCGGCGCCATGTTCGGCGTTGTGCCAAAGACGCTCTGGGAGAAGCGAGCGGCCGCCGATGCGCAGAACCGCATCTTGCTGGGGTTGAATACGGTCGTGGTGCGGACCGGAAAGCATACGGTGGTGATCGAGACTGGGATCGGCAATAAACAGCCGGCGAAGATGCGCGCGATTTTTGAGAACCAGGAGCTTTTGCCTGCCTCGCTGGCCGCGGCTGGAATTGCGGTCGAGGAGGTAGACATTGTTGTCAACACTCACCTTCACTTCGACCATTGCGGCTGGAACACGACCTTGCAGCCGGATGGCTCGGTGACGCCGACGTTCCCGAATGCACGGTACTTTGCGCATCGCGGCGAGGTGGAGCATGGACATCTGCAACTGGAGCGGGACGGCGTCAGCTACCTGTCGCCGAACTACGATCCGCTGATTGAATCGGGACAGATGACACTGGTGGAAGGCCATGAGATGGCGATCTGTCCGGGGGTCCATGTTGAGGTTTTTCCCGGCCATACGGCGCAGATGATGGGCGTACACATCGAGTCGGGAACGGAACATGCCTGCTACATCTCGGACCTGATTCCAACGAGCGCTCACCTGGATACGACGTGGGTGATGGGATACGATCTCGATCCTCTGGAGACAATCGTGCAGCGAAAACGGTTCTATCAGCGGGCGATTCCCGAAAAGTGGCTGGTGCTGTTTACGCACGACCATCGGACACCGATGGCACGGATCGGGTTGAATGAGAAGGGCAAGCCTGTGGTGGTTGGCCCGGAATAATCTAGTCGCAACGCGGAAAAGCCCTGCCGGAGCAGGGCTTTTTTGTGCTCCGACGAGCTATGCCGAAACGGCGATAGGATCGATAGAGACGAAGCGGCCGATCTGGCCGCGATCCTGGAAGCGGACTACGCCGTCGATCTTGGCGAAGAGGGTATCGTCCTTGCCGCGGCCTACGTTTGCGCCCGGCTTGAGCGGGGTTCCACGCTGACGGACGAGGATGGAGCCGCCGGTGACGGTTTCGCCGCCGAAGCGCTTGACGCCGAGCCGCTGTGCATTTGAGTCACGGCCGTTTTTAGAAGAACCTAAGCCTTTTTTATGTGCCATTGCATTGCCTCTTTCGCGCGGCCCTCAGGCATTCGCGGGATAAAAATAAAATCGAATACTTATTTAGCTTCTTCTTTGAAGCTCTTGCCGTTGACCTGAATCTCGTTGATCTTCACTTCAACGAAGTTCTGGCGGTGACCCTGCATCTTTTTGTATTGCTTCTTGCGCTTGAGCTTGAAGACGAGGATCTTGTCGCCGCGGCCTTCGCCGAGGACGGAGGCGAGGACCTTCGCGCCGGACAGCTCGGACTCGAACTTGCCCGCTTCGCCGCTGATGGCGACGATGTCGGAGAATTCTACGGCGCCGTTTTCGTGGGCAGTGGTTTCGATCTTCAGTTTGTCGCCTGGGGCAACCCGATACTGCTTGCCGCCGGTGCGGATGACTGCGTACATAGCTAAAACCTCAAGCGTGCGTTGTTAGAACGCTGTCGCTTCTTCACATAGATTGTGCTGCATGGGGCGAATACAGGAGCACTGCATCAAGCCAACTGGCTGAATCGTCGCAATCGTGCGGACTCAAGCCGGTCGTCCCTGTAACCCAGAATCGAGACACACGAGTTACAGCGCCAAACTTAAGAAGTGTATCGCGTTCTTGGGGGAGGGTCAACGGGGATGATGATTTGTTCCTTCTTTACGATTTCCGGAGAGGTATCTTTGTATCGGAAATAACGCATTCGATGTCAGTTATCAAGATCAGCAAGACATCGACCTAGCGGACGGAGGCCATGGCCTGTTGTGCTTCTATTCTCGAATTGCGCAGGGAGGCGACGGGATCGATGGTAGGGCTGTACTCCATGGCAATGAAGCGGGTGTAGTGCAGCTTCGCCAAGGTGCGATAGATGTTGGTGTAATCGATCTCTCCGGTGCCGGGCTCGTGGCGTCCGGGAACGTCTGCGATGTGGACCAGGCCGACCCAGTCGATGTTGTTTTCGAGCTTCTCGATCAGGTTTCCGCCCGCGCGCTGCTCGTGGTAGAAGTCGTACAACACCTTGACGTTGGGGCGGTTGACGGCGCGTACGATCTCGAATCCTCCCGTTACCGACGTGAGGAAGATCGTGGGATTTTCGATCAGGTCGATGGGCTCGATCACAATGTTGATGCCGTTCTCGGCGGCAACGTCGGCGGCGCGCTTGAGGTTGTCGACGGCGGCGGCCAACTGCGCCTGCGGAGCCACGCCTTCGAGACGTTTGCCGGACTTGATGTTGATCTGCGGACATCCGAGGTCGTTGGCGACGTGGCAGTGTTGCCGCACTTTGGTTACGAATTCCTCCGTCTGACCGGGAATGGCGAAGCTGGCCTGAAGGCCGCTCAGCATGTCGATCATGACGCCCAGCGAACGCATCTTTGCCATCAGGCGGCGCTGCTCCTGGGGCGTCCACTTCTGGAAGTAGCCGGTCAGTTCGACTCCTTGATAACCGGCTTCGGCGACGACTTCGATACAGCGATCGAAGGAAGGAAGTTGCAGTGTTCCGATCTCGCAGGAGAATTTATTGGCGGAGGCGGAGGGGGTTGCAGGCTGGGCTCTCGCGCGAAGCAGGGTTGCTTCCATTGCGGTTGCGGTGATGAGCTGGCCGAACTTACGACGGTTCATAACACTCCTGATGCTTTGTGGCGGTCGAGAGGAGTTTACCGGAGAGGGGAATTTGGTGCTGCTACACCCATGTCCCGGATCCGGGACAGGGGGCACTCGGTTCTGTCGGGATTTCAGCTCTGGCGCTTTGGGTTAGTAGCTGCGCTGGTAGATGCGGGAGATACGGTCGTGCCAGCCCAGGCGGTCGTCGTCGAGCCAGGCCCAGAGGAAGCCGAGCCCGAGGGGGCAGGCTGCGAGGAGTGCAGCGAAGATGCGGCGGCGCATGGCGGCGCGAGAGGGGTTCTCGTCGTTAAAGGTGCAAAAGGCGATGCGGGCGTAACGCATTCCCGGGGTGGCCTCGGAGAAGGTGAAGAAGAGGACCTGGTAGAGGATTGCCAGGATCGCAAGAACGCCTGCTGTGCCGATGGCGGCGGTCTGGAAGGTGAGCGTGCCGAGGACCGGCAGTCCCGGCAACTTGGCGAGCGTCAGAGCGAAGACGGCAGCGAAGGCGAGGAAGGCAGCCAGCAGGATGCAGCCGTCGACGAGGGCGGCCATGAGGCGCAGGTTGAGCGATGCGGCCTGAAGGGGGAGAACTGGATTAAAGGGGAGTTGGGTCGTCTCCGGCTCGGCATAGGTGGCTGCGGAACGGGCGCCGAGCAGGATGGACGACCACTCGGGGATGATGGATTCGGCAAACTCGGCTGCTGGTGCGGTGGAGAACTGGGTGGACTCGACCTCGAAGATGCGGAGTTGCGTGGGGTCGTGGGGATGCTCGGCTTCGTCGCGCAGCGGGCCTTCGGCGATGCGGGGACGCGCGCGGCGGGAGGCGACGAGCTGGCGGGGAAATTCGATGAGGTTGGCAGGGATCTCGACCGGGGCTACGGGGTCCTCGAAGGTGGGCGACTGGCGGAAGGCAATCTCGTCTTCGAGAGCGAGGCGCTCGTCTTCTTCAATTTCATCGAAGGGGTTTTGACGATGCTGGTGGTAGTGGCTGCTGAAGGGTTCGGGGATGGAGTGGGTGCTGTCCTGGTAGAGACGGACGGTGAGGCCGGCGCTGGAGACCTGGGTGGAGTCGGAAGAGGCAAGAGCAGATCCTCCGCCATCCCACCCCAGCGAACCAAAAGCGCTCGCCGGGGACCCCGGTTCGGCGAAGGATGACAATAAAGAAGAGGAGGAGGCTGGTTCCGAAGGGATTGGGGGAGGAGTGAGTTCCCATTGGTCGAGTTCGGCGAGCAGCTCGTTCTGGGCGTCCGCGATAGCCTGGGCGCTGCGGGCGGCGACTTCGGCGGCGGCCTGCGCCTCCTGAATGGCGCGCTCGGCCTCGGCGGCGAGGAAGGCACGATAACTTTGCGAGTGGGCGTAGCGCTCGGCTACGGCGGCGGCGATGCGGGCGGCGCGGGGCTTTGTGGCGACGGAACGGGCGACGGGCGGTGCGGGAGTCTCCGACTGCCGGTGATCGGAGTGGCGGGCGCGGTGGGCGGCAAGCCGCTCGGCCACCTGCTGCTTGAGGGCGAAGGGAGCGAGCGCTGTTTCCGATTCTTCGGCGGCTTCGTCAAGTGGCTGAATATCAAGCTGTGCAGAGCTCATTGTGCTCAAACCTAAACCCGCTTCCGTGAAATCGTTTAGCCTCAGAGAGTGGTGCGTCCGACAAGTTTCGAAAGCAGTGAACGGGAGATGAGGGCCAGGGAGCGAAGCCGATTGCTCTCGCGTACTCTGCCGTTCTTTAAATCCATTGCCGCACTGCCCGAAAGACGTAGGGGCTCCCGCATCCTGAAGACCATTTATCTCTTGATAACTATCACGATGATTGCGGCAAGTCATCCACAGGTTCGCGCGCAAGAGGTGACGAATGAGGCAACCCCGGCGGCGGCGCTTCCCGATGCTCCCTCTTCTTCGTCCGTTGTCGCGTCCGACGCCGCGCGGTATCCCGAGGCCGTAGTCGTTCCCGCGACGGATAAGACTGTGCCGGTGGTGATGGAGTCGGAGACGCAATCGAAGACGGGCGACCGCTATGTGCTGGATGGCAACGTTGTGATTACCTACGGCAATCGCAGGGTCGAGGCCGATCACATCGAGTACGACAACGCGACCGGAGAGATCGAGGCCACGGGGCATCTGAAGGCTACCGGCGGCGCGAACGATGAGATTATTACGGCGAGCCACGGAACGATTGACCTGAACAGGCAGACGGGCCGGTTCTATGATGTGACCGGTTCGGTGGGGCTCAAGAGCTCGGGCCACAAGATGGTCTACGCAAATGGGCGTCCCTTCCTGTTCACGGGCCGCGTGGTGGTGAAGAAGGGGCCCGAGGAGTATGAGGTGTATGGCGGGACGGTGACTTCGTGCCAGTTGGAGCACCCGGACTGGCTGCTGTATGCGGGCAAGTTCGAGGTGAACGGCGAGATGGCCAGCGCGCATAACAGCGTCTTTCACCTGTTCAATATTCCTCTACTGTATATGCCTTATGTGACGCATCCGGTGAATACGGAGGGGCGGCAGAGCGGCTTCATGATCCCTGTGATCGGGGAGTCTTCGACGAAGGGTTTGATCCTGGGGGAACAGATTTACTTCGCGATCAACCGGAGCACCGACCTGACGGTGGGCACGGAGTTTTTTTCGAACAGAGGATGGTCGCAGTCGGCGATGTTTCACTATCGCGGGCGGGACAACGATTTTGTGATGGCGCATTACAGCGGCCTGATCGACCGCGGGTATGAGAAAGGCGGCCAGGTCGTGAATCAGGGTGGGCAGGATGTGGCTTTCGCGGGACGGCACGATTTTTCAGCGCAGACGCGAATGGTGGGGAATGTGGAGTATTTGAGCTCGTACGCTTACCGCGAGGCTTTTACGGAGAACTTCAACCAGGCAGTCTCGACCGATATTCTCTCCATCGCGTATGGCATGCACGAGGCGGATGGGTATGCATCGGATGTTCGGGCGGACCGCTACCAGGGACTGAAGCGGGTGGCGGCGCCGGCGACGCCGACCACACCGGCGGTTCCCGCGCAGGAGGTCCGCATCTTTCATGCGCCCGCGTTGGAGATGGTTTCGACCGACCATCCCTTAGGCAGGAGTGACGCACTGTGGAGCTTTGAGACTTCGGCGGCGGGGCTGAAACGGGTACAGCCGGACTTCGTAAGCGGTGGCGTGACGGAGCGGTTCGACCTGCACCCGCAGATCGCTTATCCCCTGAAGCTGGGGGAGTGGAAGCTACTACCTTCCCTCGCCGTCCGGGAGACGATGTACAGCCGCAGCCTGAAAAAACCGGCGACAGGCAAGCAGCCATCGGTGGAGCATCGAGGCGGATTGAACCGGAGCGACATGGAGGCACAGGTGGACCTGAGGGCGCCGGTGATCGAGCGGACGTTCGACTCGAAGTTCGTGGAGCGAGTGTTCGGCCATGATCTGCGGCACACCGTCGAGCCGGAGATCAAGTATCGCCATGTGACCGGAGTCGGAGATTTTTTGAAGGTGCTGCGCTTCGACGATGTCGATATCGTCAGCAACACGAATGAAGTGCAGTATGGCGTGACGCAGAGGTTGTTTTTGCGGCCTGCGAAGGGAGGGAAGGCGAAGCCGTGCCTGTCCAAGAAGACGGACCAGGCGGCAGCGGCAAGCGATTCGGAGGCAGGTTCGAACGAGTGCGGCGCGCGGGAGTGGATCAGTTGGCGGCTGACGCAGAAGTATTTCTTCGACAAGAACTTTGGCGGAGCAGTGGTGGATGGCAGGCGGAATATCTTCGATACGACGCTGAATCTGTCGGGAGTTGCATTCCTGACCGAGGCGCGCGAGATTTCGCCGCTGGTCTCGCGGCTGCGGGTGAGGACGTCGGCGAAGATGGACCTGGAGTGGGACTTCGACCTGGATACGGGGGCGAAGAAGTTTACGTCGAACAATGTGCTGTTGAATCTGCATGAAGGAGATACCTTCGCCGGAGTGAGCTATGCGCGGTTGAATGCTCCGGGGCGGTCCTATACGCAGGGGGCGTCGTCGCTGGTCTCGAACTTCAGCCAGTTGCGTCTGCTGGCGGGGTATGGGTCGCCGACCAAGCCGGGCCTGGGTGTCGCCGCAAATGTGGGGCTGGATTTGAATCTCGGGTCGGTGCAGTATGGGGCGCTTCAGACCTCGTATAACTGGGACTGCTGCGGGTTAAGCGTGGAGTATCGCAAGTATGAACTGGGGTCGGTACGAAATGAGAACGCGTACCGGTTCAATTTCACCCTGGCCAACATCGGGACGGCAGGAAATCTGCGGCGGGCGGAACGGCTCTTTTGAGTCGGAGATGAAGGCTTTTCGCGGGGGGTGAGATGGCCTCTGCGTGAGATAGTCTGCGATAATCAAGGGGTGCTGATTGCTGTTAGACCCTTTCGGATTCTTGTCTTTGCCCTTACCCTGGCGGCCCTTGGTTGCCACGCACAGGTGCCAGCGGTGGCGAACGGAGGAAAACTCTCTCCTGAGCTGGCGCGGCGGGTGCAGGTCCTGATCCGGTCGCGGTCGGGCGTTCCACCGGAGTACAACATCGCGGTGGGGCCGCGCACCAAGAGCGACGTTCCCGGCTTTGATGCGATTGCGGTCACGTTTTCGTCCGAGGAACATACGAGCAAGCCGGTGACGTTTCTGCTGTCCACGGACGGCAAGACGCTGGCGCAGTTCAGCAAGTTCGATATCAGCGCCGACCCCAAAAAGCTGGTGAGCGATGAGGGGCGCCCTGCGCGGGGCGGCCCGGAGAATGCCCCGGTGCTCGTAGTGGGGTTCGACGATCTGGAGTGCCCGTACTGCGCGAAGATGCATGAGCAGTTATTTCCGGCGCTGACGGAGCGGTATAAGAACCAGGTGCGCATCGTTTATAAGGATTTTCCGCTGTACCAGATACATCCGTGGGCGATGCGGGGGGCGATCGACGTAGATTGCCTGGCCGCGCAGAGTCCGAAGGGCTACTGGAACCTGGTGGACTACATTCATGCGCACGCGGCGGAGATGGGCGGCGCGGAGAAAAGCGTCGCCAAGGCAAACGAGACGCTCGATTCGCTGACCAAGGCCGAGGGGGCGCGGCAGAAGGTGAATGCCGAAGTTTTGGATGCCTGCATCGCCAAGCAGGATGACACTGCGGTGCGTGCCTCGATGAAGCTGGGCGAGGAACTGGGGGTGGATTCGACCCCGATGCTGTTCGTCAATGGAGAAAAGGTTGCCGGTGGCGCAATTCCGATGAAGTATGTGTATAAGATCATTGACGACGCGCTGATCGCAGAAGGCCAGACTCCACCGCCACCGCCGCCGGATGAACCTGTCCAGGCAACCGAGACCTCGCCGGCGACCAAGCCCGGAAACTAGCTTCCATGCAGGAGAACTTTTACGTGAAGAGATTGCTGACCGATACTCATGCTGTTTTCTCTGGCCGCTTGCAGCGCCAGATCTCGATTGCGGCTGCACTGCTGATGGCTGCCGCGCTGTTTCCGGTGGCGGGGTGCAAGACCGAGCACAAGGCCGATGTGGTGGCGACGGTGAATGGCCACGCCATCATGAAGTCCGAGATGGACAAGGCGTATGAACAGCAGTTGGGACAACAGCAACAACGACCGTCATCGGAGGACCAGGCGAATTCGCTGCGGCTGAACGTGTTGAGTGCGCTGATCAGTGAAGAGATTATGCAGCAGCGTGCTGCCAAGATGAACCTGACGGCGACCAACGAAGAGGTCGACGCCAAGCTGAACGAGATGAAGGCCCGGTACACCGAGGACCAGTTCAACCAGCAGTTGGCAGCCAACCATACGACGCTCGATGAGGTGAAACACGATCTGCGGCGGTCGCTGACACAGAACAAGCTGCTGAATAAAGAGATCAACTCGAAGATCACGGTGACGGATGCGGACGTTGCCAACTATTACAACCAGCACAAGTCCGAGTTCAACTCGATCCAGACTCACTATCATCTGGCAACGATCCAGGTGACGGATGTGCCGTCGGCGCAACCGGTGAACCTGCAGAACAGTAAGGCCACCAACGACGCCGAAGCGAAGAAGAAGATCCAGGCCCTGAAGAACCGACTGGACAGCGGCGAGGACTTCGGCACGCTGGCGATGAACTACTCCGAGCAACCGGAGTCGGCGGCGAATGGCGGCGATATCGGATTTCCTACCGCGGAGCAGATGAAGGCCGCCGACCCGGTAATCTACGGCGCCGTGATGAAGCTGAAACCGGGAGAGATGACCCCCATCCTTCCGCTGCCTGATACGCAGACCAAGAAGACTGCGGGATATGCGATCTATAAATTGCTTTCTATTGAACCGGCGGGTCAGCGAGAGTTGAAAGACCCCAGCGTGCAGCAGGCGATTCGGCAGCAGCTCCAAGGAGGCCGCTCACAATTGCTGAAGAACGCATACTTCGAGATGCTGCGCGACCAGGCGAAGGTCGAGAACTTCTTTGCGGAACAGATCTTCAAGAACGACGCGCATTAGAGCATGTTTGTTCAGTGAAGTTATAGGTAGTCTTTCACCCCTTGGTTTTACGGCGGAACGTTTCCTGGGGCGTGCCCCAGGCTGGTATGGAGCCCGCCGTTGGCGCTTCTGGAAATGGTCTAAACTCGACACATGACATCGTCTCCGGTACGTTTTGCGATCCTTGGCTTTGGGCACCATGCGGTGCGTCGATTGCTGCCCGGGTTTTTACGGTGTGAGGAGGCTGCGATCGTCGGCATGTGGCGACGCGATCAGGCGGCAGCGGCCAAAGACTGCGCTACGCACAATATCGCCCATTGCTTCCCGACGCGAGAGGCGCTTTGCGCTTCGCCGGAGGTCGATGTGGTCTTTATCACATCGCCGGATGCGATGCACAGGGACGATACCCTGCTGGCTTTGCGACATGGAAAGGCCGTGCTATGCGAGAAGCCTCTCTCGATGAATACCGCCGAGGCGGAGGAGATGGCGGAGGCAGCGAAGGTTGCGGGATTGCTCTTTGGCGTGGGGCAAAACTTTCGCTTCAACCACACTCTGGACTGGATGCGTGAGCAGATTGCCGCGGGACGTATCGGGCAGCCGCAGATGGCCCATGCGGAGTATGCGTACCCTGCGGGAAAGGCGCCGCGAAAGTGGATCACCGACTCGACGCTGGCCTGTGGTGGACCGATCGCCGATGTGGGCGTCCATTGCATCGATGCCCTGCGTTCTGTGCTGGGCGAGGATGTGGTGAGCGTGAGTACGCTGGCGCGGCGGGACGATACCTCGGGCAAGGTGGAGGCGGTGGCGTCGCTGCAACTGGAGATGACCGGCAACGTGTATGCCAATGTGACGGTGAGTGCGCGCGCGCCGTATCGGACGCTGATCGAGATTACCGGCAGCGATGGTGTGCTGGTTGCCGAGAATGGTTTGACCGTGGACCGTCCGGTGCAATTGGAACTGCGGCGGGCCGGGGAACTGGTCGAGACCGTCACCCTCGAAAACGGAGATGGGTATACACGGATGCTGGACAGCTTTGCGCAGGCGTTTCGCGGAGTGGGGACGTTTGCCGCATCGGGTGAGGATGGGGTGCGGAATATGCGAGTCCTGGATGCGGCGTATAGGAGCTGGCGGACTGGATTGCGCGAGACGGTTTAAGGGCAGGAAGTTGTTCGCCCCCCCTTAGCGATGAGACTGTGCAGAATGGGCACCGGGCTTTTGCGGCTGGTGGAGACCCATGTCCCAAAGGCGGGACATGGGGCACCCGGCTCTCGATCTAAAACCTACAGGAAAGTTGCGTTAGCGGATGGCTGTTGCCAGTGCGCTGGCTTCGCCAGCGCGGTGCGTGGCGAGATCGCGGCGGGGCACGTTGGCGGGCGGCAGGTATTTTTTATAGACGCTGATGTGGAAGCAGGACTGCTGAAACTCTTCTTCGACATCGATCTTGCCTTCCTGAATCAGCGGCATCAGGTAACCGCGCATCCAGGCGACTTCGGTGCGCGAGAGGCCGTGCTTTGCGATATCGACAGCCTGACCGGTGAGATGGGGTGAGGCGGTGTCGCCTTCGGCTGGAGCGGCGTTGCCGTTGATCCGTATCAGGTGCTGTTGAAATTCAACGGTGCGGACGGCGGAGTTGACCTGGAGCGGAGAGTGGAAGTGGGCATAGTGCGCCCGCGCCATGCTGCGGAGAAATACCGCGGTCCAGGGGCGGGTGTAACGACGGTCCGCGGGGAGGCGGTCATCGATCTGGAGAGCATAGCTTGACGGGAGCGGGACCAGCATACGCTTGTTCCTCATATCGAGGAGGTCGGCGTCGTTCTGGATGCGTTCAAGGCCCTCGCGGTCGGCAACTTCGTTCTGATGCAGGAGTATCTCGTGGGTGCCTTTGAGAGGCGGAGGAACGATGAGACGCCCGCGCTTGTTGTAGAGCACAGGGAGGATGGCGGGAGCGACGGCGTCTTCCGAGACGCTCTTCAACTGTGGCTTCTCCGGCGTGGGGCGGACGACGCTGACGACGGAAACGGCTTTCGCTACGGAGCGGTCTTTGCGGGAAGAGCGCCGGCGGGAGCGGGAAGCGACGGCAACACGCTCCGTGCCACGAGAGGAAGGGGTCTTTCCGAGCTTTGATTTGGCCGAGGCAGCCTGGAGAAAATCGTTCGCGGTGGCTTTTCTGCGGGACTGATCGCTCACTTTGGCAGCGCGGGGAACGGAGGCGCGCACTTTGGTGCTGGCTCTCTTCGCCTTTGGATGGCGCTTTCGCGTGACGCGGGAATGGGCAGGCGTAGCCTTGGCATGGGTCCGCTTGTGGACGCTCGAGGTCTTATGGGCACGGTGGTGCACAGGTTTAGCGAGCAGCGTGGCAGGGATGAGAAACAAGACTGCAAGCGCCAGGAGGGCCGTAAGTGGAGCGTTCAACCGCATCATGTTTTGAGAGGCGCGGAACGCCAGAGCAATTCCTACCTTAGACACTATCCATAACCAGTGTAAGTAATCAGGCGGGTTCCGTATACTAGTCGGTAAATAGGGGCGAGGTGTATGAGGCGGTTGGCGGTTGTTCTGGTTGCGATGGGAATCGCCTTGCTGGGATGGGGTTGTAAAGGTGGACCGGGGCAGCATGAAGCACCGAAGACCGATTTCTATTCGGTGAAGGTGCGGCCGATCTTTCGGGCGAACTGCTATCGCTGCCATGGCGGGATGAACCACCGCGGCGGGCTGAGCCTGGCGACGCAGGCAGGGATATTGAAGGGCGGTAAGCATGGCCCGGCGGTGGTGCCGGGAGATCCGGCGAAGAGCCTGCTGGTGCAGTTGATTCGGCACGAGCAAATGGCTGATTTGAAGCCGATGCCGCCGAAGTCGCCGAAGATCTCCGATGCGGATATTGCGGTGGTGGAACAATGGATCAAGGCAGGCGCGATCATTCCCGAGGATGCGGCTTCGCGTTAAGGAGCGGGCGCGAGATTTTTGGAGTGAGCTTTCAATTCACTCTGATATTTAGACAATGATTTTTCACAGCGATCGGTGAAGGATTGAGTGAGGGGAGATGCGGAACCGAGTTCGCGGTGGGCGATGTGGGAGAGAGTGAGCCAGTCGTGCCAGTCGCCGCCGGATTGCTGGAGCGACTCGAAGGTGCGGGCGAGACGATGGGTTGCGGGAGAGTTGGCCGATTCGGCAATATAGCGGGCCAGTTTGGCGGCTTTTCGGATGTCGTGTAGTCGGCGGTGGTCTCGTTGCGTGGCAGGTGGGACGTGGTTGGTGTACCAGCCGAGAGTGAGTTGGCTGAGATGGGTGGCGGAAATGGTGAGCGATTCGGCGGGGCCCAACGTCTTGAGCAGTGCTTCGAGGGTTCGTGTGAGTTTGGACTGGTGTTTATGAAGGGCGCTGAGAAGGCTTTCTGCTGCTTCCCCGCGCTGCTGTTGAAAGAGGCTGCGAAGTTTGCGGGCCTCCTGTGATTTGGATTGGGTGAGGTCATGCTGGACGTCGAGGTCGCGGACGAGTCCGGCAGCGCGGCGAAGTCTGCGGAGAAGCTTGCGGGCCTTCTTTGCCGGCTTGGCGTGCTCGGGAAGATCGGGCAGAAGAGCGAGAAGTTCCATCTGGGCTTCGATGCGGCGAGTCGTGGTTCGGAGGCGGTGGACGGGTTTGCGTTTGGGATCGGCGAGCGTGAGGGTGATGGCGGCTTCAAGGTCTGTGACCAGGTCGCGCAAGGTGAGCACGGGATGGGTCTCGGCTGCCATGGGAGTTGGATGCGTGGCTGAGAATTGAAGCGCGATGCTGGAATGCTAATTTGCCGCGAGCGAAGTCGCTGGTGATATAGACTTGTGCCACTCCTGTGGAGAGGAACCGAAGACGGTGACCGAGATGGCCCCGCAAGAGGCGAAGAGTTCTTTTACCAGGAAAGTCATCGGATTTTCCAAGATTCTTGGTCCCGGCATCATCACGGGGGCAGCCGATGACGACCCATCCGGCATCGCCACCTATTCGCAGACAGGTGCGCAGTTCGGATTTGGCCAACTGTGGACATCGCTTTACCAGATACCGCTTTTGCTGGCGGTGCAGGAGGCGTGCGGACGGATCGGCGCGGTAACGGGCAAGGGGCTTGCCGGAGTCATCAAAGACCATTCTTCACGCAAGGTATTGATCGGCGTGGTGGTGCTGGTGGCGGTGGCTAACACGATCAACATCGGCGCCGATATTGGGGCGGTGGCCGCTGCGGCGCAATTGGTGGTGGACGTTCCGTTTTGGTTGCTGGCTGTTGCCACGACGATGCTGTTGGTGGTTTCGGAGGTGGTGGTCACCTATAAGACCTATGCGAATGTGTTGAAGTGGCTTGCACTTGCGCTGTTCTCGTACCCGGCCACCGCGCTGATTGTGAAGCAGCCGTGGAAGGAGATACTATACGCAACCGTGGTGCCGCATATCGAACTCTCGTTTGCGTTCTTCTTCATCATTACAGGCGTCTTCGGAACCTCGATCTCGCCCTACATGTTCTTCTGGCAGGCTTCCGAAGAGGTGGAAGAAGAGCGCGCCGTGGGGATAGGTTCCGACAAAGAGGGCAAGCCCCGGCTGCCGCGGAGATTTATCCGCGATATGAGGATCGACACCTTGATCGGCATGGCCTCGGCGGAGCTGGCGCAGTGGTTCATCATTATCACGACAGCGACTGTGCTGTTCAAACACGGTAAGACGACGATCAACACCGCTGCCGATGCGGCCAAGGCACTGGAGCCGCTGGTGCGTTCGTTTCCCGACTCAGGACAGGTGGCGAAAGACCTGTTCGCAGTAGGGGTGATTGGCCTGGGGCTGCTGGCGATCCCGGTACTGGCGGGTTCAGCTGCTTATGCGCTGGCGGAGGCCTTTGGCTGGAAAGAAGGGCTCTCCAGGAAATTCAAGAAGGCACGAGGTTTTTATGGCGTCATCATCTTGTCGATGCTGATCGGTTTGTTACTGAATTTCATCGGTATCGATCCGATGAAGGCGCTGGTCTTCACGGCTGTCTTCAATGGGATCGCCGCCGTGCCTCTGCTTTTTCTGATTGCGAAGATCAACGGCAATCCGGAGATACTGGGCGACAAACGGGGCGGAGCACTGTCGCGGGCCTTTGTGTGGGTGACGTTCGGCGTGATGGGGTTGTCCGCGGTTGCGCTGCTTTATACGCTGGTGTTTCAGCATTTCGTTCGGTAAGGCTGCGCGGGTTTTAGAGGACGCGGCTGTGTTTATAGCCGCCTGCACTGAGAGCGGCAAGTAACTCCGAGACCTGTTCGCGTCCACGCGTCTCCATGGTGATATCGATGACGGTGTCGCCCAGGTTGACGCCGTAGTAGGCGCGGTTATGCAGCGTATCCACAATGTTGGCGCGATGGTCGGCAATCAACCGTGTCAATTCGGCCAGCGCTCCCGGCTTGTCGAGCAGATGAATTCGCAGCCGGATCAGACGGCCGTCCTGCACCAGGCCCCGCTCGATGATGCGCGAGAGCAGCGTTACATCGATGTTGCCCGCACTGACGATCACCGCCGTATGCTCGGACTTCAGCGTCGTCTTCTTCTGGATCAACGCCGCCAGCGCCGTTGCTCCAGCGCCTTCGGCCAGCGTCTTTTCGCGCTCCAGAAGCACCAGAATCGCTGAGGCGATCTCATCCTCGTCAACAGTGACGATCTCGTCGACGTACCGCTCGATGACGGGGAAGGTAACCTCTCCGGCGCGGCGGACGGCGATGCCATCGGCGATGGTCGTCGCCGAATCCAGCGTTACCGGATGATGCTGCGCGACAGCCGCTGCCATGGAGGGAAGCCGCGAGGTCTGTACGCCGATGATGCGGATGTCCGGACGCGATTCCTTCATGGCGCAGGCAATTCCGCCGATCAGGCCGCCGCCGCCGATCGGCACCACTACAGCCTGCAATTCCGGCACCTGTTCGAGCAGTTCCAGCCCAATTGTTCCCTGCCCAGCCATTACAAGAGGGTCATCGAAGGGGTGGATGAAGGTCATTCCCTCGGCGGTGCAGATGCGCGTCGCCTCGTCGCAGGCCTCGTCGTAGTTGGCGCCGTGCAGCACGATCTCCGCGCCGAAGTTACGCGTCGCCGTCACCTTTACAAGCGGCGTCGCCAGCGGCATCACGATCACGCTGCGGATTCCCCGCTTGGTGGCGTGGTAGGCGACTCCCTGCGCATGGTTGCCCGCGCTTGCCGCAACGACCCCGCGCGCGGCCTGGGCGGGGGTGAGGGTCGCGATGCGGTTGAGTGCGCCACGCTCCTTGAATGCACCCGTCATCTGCAGGTTTTCGAGCTTGAGATAGATCTGCTGGCCGGTCAGCACAGAGAGCATCTGCGAGTGGGGACACGGCGAATAGTAGATCGATCCACGCAGCCGCTCACGCGCGGCCTGTACATCGGCGAGGCTGATGCTGAGGTTGTTGATGGATTGGCTCACTCTGTACCGATGTTACCCGATGGGCGATGGCCCGGCACGGTTTTGCCGATTTTATCGTCGCTGGCGGAATCTGTTGGCCAGGGTGAACTCATCGCGAAGCTCGGGCGTGCGCAGGTTCTCGCGGACATGCGCGAGCCGCTGTTCGAGGGCAAATAAGGTATCGGCGATAGGGCCGGTGTTGGTCATGGCCACGTCGCGCCACATGCTGTAGGGACTGGCGCCGAGCCGCGTCGTCTCGCGGAGAGCACGCGCGCCAATAGCGCCGATCTCCGGGGCATCGCCGAACTTGTCTTCGAGCAGCGCGGCCAGCGCGGTCGATAGCATCTGCGGCAGATGGCTGACCCAGGCGCATAGCTCGTCGTGGCGCGTTGCGTCCATGTCGAGCGTTCGCGCACCGAAGAAGCCGACCCAGTCGCGCCACTCTTTTTCCATGGGCGACGTTTCAGGTGCAGCTGGGGTAAACAGCCACATGGCCCCGTTGAAGAGCCTCGCCTCGGCCAGCATTGCGCCGCCGGATTCCTTGCCGGCCATGGGATGCCCGGGCAGAAAGTCCGCTGTCTCGGCACCCGCAAACAGTGCCTTCCCGAGTTCGGTGATCTCGAGTTTGGTGCTGCCTACATCTGTAATCAACTGTCCGGCGCGGACCACCGGAGCAAGGCGCTGCATCCAGTCTTTGATCGCCAGTACAGGCACGGCGAGCACGATCACATCCGCCGTATGCGCCAACTCGAGCGCTGCCTCGATGCTGGCGGCAGCGGCGTCGATGGCACCCATCTGCGCCGCCGCCGTCCGCTCCAGCGAACTTACGTCCCAGCCATCAATGCGGCCGGCGAATCCGGCCGACCGCAGGGCCAGACCGGTCGAAGCCCCGATCAACCCTGTTCCGACGATGAGAACGCGCTCCATTGCTCCAGCAGGCATGGTCAGGCGATCTTCCGCCCGACGATCGGCGCGAGCTGACGCAACTGCGCCACCAGCTTCTCCAACTGCTCGGGATAAAGGCTCTGCGCGCCGTCGCTCATGGCCTTATCCGGATTGGGATGCATCTCCATCAGCAAGCCGTCTGCCCCGGCGGCAACGCTGGCCAGCGCCATCGGCGGCACCAGGTCGCGGATGCCGACGCCGTGCGACGGGTCGCCGAAGACGGGCAGATGGGTCAGCTTCTTGAGGACGGGGATCGCCGAGATGTCCATGGTGTTGCGGGTGTAGGTCTCGTAGGTGCGAATGCCGCGCTCGCACAGGATCAGGTCATAGTTGCCGCCGGAGAGGATGTACTCCGCCGAGAGCAGGACCTCTTCGATGGTTGCGGCGATGCCGCGCTTCAGTAGGCAGGGCTTGCGGACGTGGCCAAGCTCGCGCAGCAGGTTGAAGTTCTGCATATTGCGCGCGCCGATCTGGAAGCAGTCGATGTAGGGCAGCATGACTTCGATCTGCGAGATCTCCATGACCTCGGTGATGACGAGCAGGCCAGTCTCATCGGCGACCTCACGGAGGAGCTTCAGGCCTTCGACGCCCATGCCCTGAAAGCTGTACGGCGAGCTGCGGGGCTTATAGGCGCCCCCGCGCAGGAACTGTGCGCCCGCAGCCTTCACCTGCTTCGCGCTGGTGAGAATCTGTTCGCGCGACTCGACCGAACAGGGGCCCGCCATGATGACGATCTCGTTGCCGCCAACGACCACGCCGTTGGGAAATTTAACCTTCGTCCCCTCGGGCCGGAAGCTGCGGCCAGCAAGTTTATAGGGCGACGAGATGCGATAGGCGTCGTGAACGCCGGCCAACACCTTGAACTCAGCGACATCGAAGTGCTCCGGCGTTCCTACACCGGCCAGAATCGTCTGCGCTGCGCCTGTCGTACGATGAACATTGAAGCCGAGCTCAACCATCCGCTCGATCACGCGCTGTATGTGTTCCTCTGTTGCATGGTCCTGCATGGCTACGATCATTGTTTTCGCTTCGCTCTCTTTTATCTGAATAACTGAATTTAATTGTCTTTTTGTAACTGAATTCGATCTCAATCCGTGTCTACAAGTCCCGCCGCTGCAGGCTCCGCATCACGTCGATAATGCGCTCATAAACGTGCTGTATCTCGGCGTCGGCCAATGGACCGGGATTCGCGGCACGAACATGGTCGAAGACAGTCTGCTCGCGGTGCGGCTCGTAGACGGGAAGGTCCGATAGCCGCTTGAGTTCGCCGATCGCCTGTGCAGCCTCGGCGCGCTGACTGATAAGGCGAACAATCTGTTCATCCAGTTCGTCGATCTTCTTCCGCCAGTCGGAGATATCCATGCATCAGCCTCATGTTGCAGCGGAGCGCGTCCCGGCCTTACCGCCTCCGGCGTCGCTCGCTGCGGAAAATTGTTGTTCACCCTATGATAAACGGCGGCGTCCATGCCGATTGAGTTATCTGCGCTCTCGGCCCTCATGCGCGCAACCCCGCAATAAACCGTCCAACCGCCGCCGGAGCCTCGGATGGGGTGCTTTTTTCGATCAGCGCCACCAAGGCGCTACCAATAATTGCCGCATCGGCAAACTCGCCAACAGCTTTGACATGCTCGGCGTTCGAGATACCAAAACCCACGGCAACCGGCAGTTTCGTAAACTTTCGCAACCGGGCCACCAGCTCTGCGGCGTCGCCTGCGACCTTTTGCTGAGTTCCTGTAATTCCGACGCGAGAGATGGCATAGACGAACCCTTCGGAGGCGCTGGCGATTGCCTTCAGCCGTGCGTCGGGGCTGGTGGGCGCGGCCAGAAATACCGGGGCCAGCTCGTGCACGTGCATCGCCTCCAGATATTCGCCTGCCTCTTCGACGATCATGTCGGTCAGCAGCACGCCGTCCGCACCTGCTTCGGCAGCCTTGGCACAAAAGGCCTTCATGCCCATTCGCACTACGGGGTTCAAATAAGAGAACAACACCAGCCCCGCCGTCGGACGCGCTGCACGCAGATCCGTCGCAAGCCCCAGCACATCGGTCAGCGTCGTTCCACGAGCTACAGAGCGCTCGCTGGCGCGCTGAATCACCGGGCCGTCTGCCAGAGGGTCACTGAACGGCACGCCCAGTTCGATTACATCCGCGCCGTTATCGATGGCTGCCAACGCGATGTCACGCGTCGTCGCCAGATCAGGATCGCCTGCCGTCAGATAAGCAACAATCCCCGGCTTCTTTCTAAACTCAATCGCCACAAATCCTCCAAAGGTACTTCATCTGCGGTAGTTCGCTAGTCCCTATTCCCTGGGCCCTGGTCCCTGCTTTCAAGCGCCTTTCAAATCCAGTTCCTGCGCCAGAATGCCCATGTCCTTATCGCCTCGTCCGGAGAGGTTCACCATCAGCACATCCGTCTTCGCCATCGTCGGCGCAAGACGAATCGCCTCCGCCACGGCATGGGCGCTTTCGAGTGCCGGAAGAATTCCCTCCGTCCGTGCCAGTGTTACCGTGGCCTTCAGCGCAGCATCGTCCGAGCAGGAGACATACCTCGCACGACCGGAGTCGTGCAGCATGGCATGTTCCGGTCCAACGCTGGCGTAGTCCAGACCGGCGCTTACGCTGTGGGTCAGCGAAATCTGTCCCGCGTCGTCCTGCAAGACATACGAGTATGTTCCCTGCAAAACGCCCGGCACACCACCGCCGACCTTCTGAAATCGAGCCGCATGTTCGCCGAGCTTCGGCCCGCGTCCGCCTGCCTCGACGCCGATCAACTGCACGTTGGCATCCGGAATAAACTCATAGAAAGCCCCAATCGCATTCGAGCCGCCGCCCACGCAGGCGACGATCGCGGTCGGCAACTTGCCTTCCTGCTCCAGCATCTGGGCCTTGGCCTCGCGGCTGATGACGCGATGAAAATCCCGCACCATGGTCGGATAAGGATGCGCTCCAAGCGCGCTGCCCAGGATGTAGTAAGTCTTACGAACGTTGGTCACCCAGTCGCGCATCGCCTCTGAGATCGCGTCCTTCAGCGTAGCCGACCCCGCCGACACGCCACGCACCTCGGCCCCGAGCAACCGCATCCGATAGACGTTCAACTCCTGCCGTCGCATGTCCACATCGCCCATATAGATCACGCACTCCATCCCGAGCAGAGCGCACACCGTGGCCGTTGCCACTCCATGCTGCCCCGCGCCGGTCTCGGCGATGATCCGTTGCTTGCCCATCCGCCGCGCCAGCAGCCCCTGCCCCAGCGCATTGTTGATCTTGTGCGCCCCGGTATGCAGCAGGTCCTCGCGCTTCAGATAAATCTTCGCGCCGCCAAGCTGTTCGGTAAGCCGCTTGGCAAAGTAGAGAGGCGTAGGCCGTCCGCAATAGTTGTGCAGCAGGTCGTTCAGTTCTGCCTGAAAGGCCGGGTCGTCCTTCGCCTCAGCATAAGCGACCTCCAGTTCCTCAAGCGCCGCCATCAGCGTCTCCGGAACGTACCGCCCACCATAGGCTCCAAACCGTCCCGCCACCGCTTCCGCCGGATTCAGCAAAGTCTCAGCACTCATAACTCTCTCCCTAAGCCCTGCACTAAAAAAGCCGCAACCTAATCAGGTCGCGGCTCGTGTGGATATCGAATCAACTGAAACTCAGTAATCTCTCAGATGAAGCTACTCCGCCGATGCCGCTACCGTGTGCCAGTAGCGGAAGGTAAACCAAAATCGGCTGGAAAAGGTCGTCATCTTGATTTCCAAGATACATTTTTCCCTTCCTCGCGGCAAGCCCCTGCGAAATTCAGTCTCCAAAATGCAACAGCCGAAAGCCAGGGCCATCGGCCGTCAGCTAAAGTGGATGAATCAATTCGCCGCCAGGAAAGGTTTTTCACCTATGAGTAGATTTACCCGTCGCAGTTTTCTCGGAACGACCTCCGCCGTGCTCGGAGGCCTGTCTTTATCGAAGCGCGGGTTGGCTCAGGCACTCAAAAAGGCGGCCCCTACCGAGGCCGCCGACCTTACGCTCTGGTACGAAAAGCCTGCCTCCCAATGGGTCGATGCGCTGCCCATCGGCAACGGACGTCTCGGCGCGATGGTCTACGGGGGCGGCGAAGACGGCGACTTTGGCAAAGAGCTCCTCCAGTTCAACGAAGACACCTTATGGTCTGGACAGCCGCGCGACGGCAACAACCTCGACGCAAAGAACCATCTTGCCGCTGTGCGCCGCGCTGTGCTCGAACAGAAGGACTATCACCTCGCCGACAAGATCTGTCAGAAGATGCAGGGACTCTTCGCCGAATCCTATCAGCCGCTCGGGAACCTCAGAGTTAATCTCACTCATGCTGGTTCTGCCGCAAACTATCGCCGCCAGCTTGACCTCGATACGGCCTGTGCATCTACTTCCTACGAAATTAACGGCGTCCGCTTTCAGCGCGAGGCCTTCGTCTCCGCTCCCGACCAGGTGCTGGCCTTGCGCGTCACTGCAAGCAAGCCCCATCAGCTCAATGGCACAATCTCGCTCGATGGGCCGCTCCAGAAGGCAGTCATCGCTCTATCCGGTAACCGTTTGTTGCTCACCGGCAAGGCAGCGGCCCATATTGCCGGGGCCGGCCATCCTAATAGTGAAAAGCCTGTCACCCTGTCGGACGAACCCGGCGCGGGCATGTACTTCGCCTCCATGCTGCAGCTACAGGTGCAGGGCGGAACGGCCAGCGCGGACGCGAACAAGATCACCGTTGCCAATGCAACTTCACTCACCATTCTGTTGACCGCGGCCACCGGCTATCGCGGCTATCAACTGAAGCCGGATACACCACAAGAAGAGGTCACGGCCAGTGCGAAGCGGCAGCTCGACGCGGCTGCAAACAAATCATTCGCGGCCATGCGTGCGCGCCATGTAGAAGACCACCGCCGCTTGTTTCGTCGTGTCTCTCTGAATCTTGGCACGCCCCGCAGCTCGCAACCGACCGATCAGCGCCTCAAAAACTTCGCCGCGTCGCCCGATCCATCGCTGCTCGCGCTCTACTTCCACTATGGCCGCTATCTTCTCATCAGCAGCTCGCGGCCGGGGACGCAACCCGCAAACCTGCAGGGCATCTGGAACTACGAGGTAACGCCCCCCTGGAGTTCCAACTGGACCTCCAACATCAACATCGAGATGAACTACTGGCCCGCCGAGACCTGCAACCTCAGCGAATGTGCCGGGCCCCTGTTCGACCTGATCGACGGACTCAGCAAGACCGGCGCAGTGGCAGCCAGGGAGACCTACGGCCTGACCGGATGGGTCACTCATCACAACATCGATCTTTGGCGAGCCGCCAACCCAGTAGGCGAAGGCGTAGGCGCACCCACCTGGGCAAACTGGGGCATGAGCGGGCCGTGGCTGTGTGCCCATCTCTATGAACACTATCTCTTCACGCGCAATCACGAGTTCCTTCGCACCCGCGCCTATCCCCTGATGAAGGGCTCTGCTGAATTCTGCCTCGCCTGGCTGATCGAGGACGGGAAAGGCCACCTCACTACCTGTCCCTCGGAATCGACCGAAAACAACTTCATGGCGCCCGACGGCAAAACCGCCATGACCAGCGCCGGCTGCACCATGGACATGGCGCTAATCCGCGAACTCTTCGCCAACTGCATCGCCGCATCGAAAGAACTCGGCATCGACGCCAGCTTTGCCGCAAAGCTCGACGCGGCGAGCAAACGACTCGTCCCTTACCAGATCGGAAAGTATGGCCAGTTGCAGGAGTGGTCGATCGACTTCGTCGAAGCCACTCCCGGCCAGCGCCACATGTCGCACATGTACCCGCTCTATCCCGGCAGCCAGATCACGCCGCGCCGCACGCCGGAGCTTGCCCGCGCAGCACGCGTCTCGCTCGAACGCCGCCTCGCCAACGGCGGCGCCTATACCGGATGGAGCCGTGCCTGGGCCATCGCCTTCTGGACGCGGCTCGGCGACGGCGACAAGGCATGGGAGTCGCTTTCCATGCTGATGCAGCACAGCACCAACCTCAATCTCTTCGACACCCATCCGTCCAACCCGGCACCCATCTTCCAGATCGACGGCAACTTCGGCACCACGGCAGCCATCGCCGAACTACTGCTGCAAAGCCATGACGGCAGCGTCGACCTGCTGCCCGCACTGCCCTCAGCGTGGCCCGACGGAGCCGTCAAAGGTCTGCGCGCCCGAGGCGGACTGGAGATCGACCTAGGCTGGTCTGGAGGCAGAGCGCAAGCATGCACGATTCGCCCCGACTTCACCGGAGAATATCGCCTGCGCGCGCCTCAGGGGCAAGCCATCGCGGCAATCAAGAGCGGTGCGAAGATGGTAGCTCTTACTCGCCAGGCCGACGGCAGCCATCAGGTCCAACTCGAAGCGGGCCATAGCTATCGACTGAGCTTCGCGTCGCACACAGTCTGACTTCACAACGATGCTGGCCAGCTAGATCTTCTGCACACGATGCACGTCCCGCACCCCGGGAACCTTGCGCAGATTCTGCACCAGCTTATTGAGGTGGCGTACATCCACTGTCTCCACCACGAAGTCCACCACCATCGTTCCTTCAGGGGTGGGCTTCGTATCCACGCTGCGGATGTTGGTGTTGTCGTCCGAGATGATCGCAGTAAATTCCTTCAAGAGGCCCGGACGATCATCGCAAAGCACCGTCAGTTTCACCGGATAGGTCTGCGCCTTGGTCGTTCCCGTCTCTGTCGGCGAAGGCGCCCATTCCACCTGAATCCGTCGATCCGATTCATACAACAGGTTCTGCACGTTCGGACAACTCCGCGCATGGACGGCCACGCCCTTGCCCCGCGTGACATAACCGATGATCTCTTCTCCGCGAATTGGGTTACAACAGCGAGCCCGGTAGACCAGCAGATCGTCCTGTCCTTCCACCTGCAGCGAGTCCGATCCTTTGCCGAAGAACACCTTCTTCACGGCGTCGGACATCTGTCCGATGGCATGACCGACAGCACCTTCAGGCTGTACCGGCTCCGCTGCCATCGTCGATCCTGGCTCCAGCTTGTTCAGGACCTGCCGCGCGGAAAACTTGCCAAAGCCAACGCCTGCTAGTAACTCCGACTGAGTCCCCAGCCCATATTCGCTGGCGACTTTGTCGTAGTCTGCCTCGTGAAATTTTCCCAGCGACAGTTTGTACTTTCGCGCTTCACGATCGAGCAGCTTTCTGCCGATCTCAATCGCCCGCACCCGCTGCTGCTCATTCAGCCAGTGCTTGATCTTGTTGCGCGCGCGAGAGCTTTTGGTAAAGCTAAGCCAGTCGCGGCTGGGAGCGTGTCCCCCCTGCGTCGAGATCTCAACGATGTCGCCGTTGCGCAGCCGCGTGCGCAGCGGAACGATCCGCCCATTCACCTTCGCGCCCACCGTCGCATTTCCGACCTCGGTATGGATCGCATAGGCGAAATCGACCGGGCTGGAGTCCTTGGGCAAAACGACCACCTTGCCCTTTGGGGTGAAGGTGTAGACCTCCTCCGGGTACAGGTCGATCTTCAGCGTCGACATGAACTCGTTGGGGTCGGGCATCTCGCGCTGCCACTCCATCAACTGCCGCATCCACGCCAGCCGCTGCTCATCTTTCGAGGTCACGTTGTCGGAGGCCTTGTACTTCCAGTGCGCCGCGATGCCCTCTTCGGCGACGCGATGCATGTCCTCGGTGCGGATCTGCACCTCGAATTGGTGTCCCCCCGGCGCGATCAGCGTCGTATGCAGCGACTGATAAAGATTCGGCCGCGGCATAGCGATAAAGTCCTTGATGCGCCCCGGCACCGGCCGCCATACGCTGTGCAGCAGCCCCAGCACGGCATAGCAGTCCTGCACCGTCTGGCAGATGACGCGAACCGCCAGCAGGTCATAGACCTGGTCCACCGGGATCTTCTGCGACTCCAGCTTCTGCTGGATGGAATAGAGACGCTTGATTCTCCACTCCACGCGTCCCTTGAGATGGTGTTCGCGCAGCTTCTCTTCCAATTCGGTCACGATCTTCTGGAGAAATTCCTCGCCCGCGCCCCGCAGCGAATCGACCTCGGTTGATACCTGGTCATACGCATAAGGATCGGTGTAGCGAAAGGCCAGATCTTCGAGCTCACCGCGCAACTTACCCATGCCCAGCCGGTGCGCCAACGGAGCGTAGATGTCCAGCGTCTCTCGCGCGATCCGCTGTTGCCTCTCCGGCTTCAAATGTTCCAGCGTCCGCATGTTGTGCAGGCGGTCGGCCAGCTTGATGATGACCACTCGAACGTCCGTCACCATGGCCAGCAGCATCTTGCGGATGTTCTCCGCCTGGTGGTCGTCACGATTGGCGAACTTGATCTTGTCCAGCTTGGTGACGCCTTCGACGATATGCGCCACCTGGTCGCCGAAACGCTTGCCCAACTCAGCCGAAGTGACATCCGTATCTTCCACGGCATCATGCAGCAAGCCGGCGGCAATCGCGGTCGAGTCCATTTTCAGTTCAGCGAGAACCTGTCCGACTTCCAGCGGGTGGATGATGTATGGCTCGCCCGAGGCTCGCTTCTGCCCCTCGTGCTGCTGGAGCGAGAACGCCCACGCCTTGCGAATGATATCGAGATCATCACCGGGACGGTTCTCATGCACCGTCATCAGCAGCTTTTGGAACTTGGTATCGACAGTCTCAATCTGTCGGGTGGAAAGGCCCGCGAGATGCGAGGCCGAAGATTCGTCCCGGCTGGACGGCTCTATCGATTCAACATGTGTCTCGTCCGCGCGCAAGTTCACTGCCGGAGTGGTCGTCACCTCGGCAACAGGAAGAGCCTCTTTCAGCTCCATCTCTGTGTCGGTGTTCGGTTTCTCCGGTTGGGTCGAATCGTTTTGCGACCGCGATTGCGGATCAGCCTCCGAAGAGGCCGAACGAGCGCTGACCATAGGTCATTATAGGCTGTGCCGTCAAGTCTGAAATCTCACCAAAGGGGACATCGCTTCCAGCAACAGACGCAAAACAGCCCCGGCAGAAACCGAGGCTGTTCCAACAAATTACGGTTGCAGCTTAAGCCTGTGCTGTGACAGGCTCCGGTGCGGATGCAGAGCTCGTCGCCGTGCCGCCCTTCAGGTCGGTACCGCCCGGCTTGCGAATATCGATGCCGCCCTTGAAGAACGCGCCATCCTCAATCGAGATTCGTGCCGCGATGACATCGCCCGTAAGCGAGCCTTCGCTGCGGATGTCGACGCGATCGCTGGCCTGGCAGTTGCCGCGCACCTTGCCCAGTACGACGACTTCTCGAGCAACGATGTTCGCCGCGACCTGTCCGTTACGACCCACCGTCACGCGATTGCCTGGCAGATTGATTGCCCCCTCGACCTTGCCGTCGATGTACAAGGACTCAGAACCGGACAACTCTCCCTTGACGATCAAAGACTTGCCGATCGTCGCCTGCTCGCCCGTTGGAACTGCCGAAGCCGGAGTCGCGCTGCCTACACTCGGCTGGCGCGTTGGGCTGGCCTCGTAGTTATTCGGACTCGTTGCCGGCGCCGGACGTACTGGTTCGGGAGTTGAAGGGTTATTGCTTCCAGGCTGATTCGGTTTCCACATAGGTCTCTCTGTCCTTTCGTACTGCTTAAATATTCCCGCCGCGGGCTATCGCACGCGCCACCACGACGGCAGCACGCATTCATTCCACGATACTACTCTGGATATCCAGTGCATAACGTCGACATCTGCGATGAAATCCACAGATTTTGCGCCGATTTCAGTGTCTTGGAAGGTTCTTCCCAGCTTCCCGCCGCTTTCTTCCAGGCATCCTCCCATTTATTCCGTTCATCGATCCCACTCCTTCCTTCCACTCCCCAAAAGTGTTACTCCATATCTTCGCGGAACCGCAGCGCGCCAGTTAGCATGGCAACACTTTGAAATTATTTATTTCGCCATGTTGCAGCGATCTCGAAACCCAGGCCCAATCTTGAATCTCTCTCCCTTGCGCAACTATCGTTCGACGCTCCTGGTGGCGCTCTCCGCGCTTTTGGCGGCACCGCTTCTCGCCGCACCCAAAGTCCACACTGTCACCCTCGGCCCGAATCGCCGTGTCTCCTACGTCCCGACCGATGCGACGCCCGAGACGAAATCGGACGAATCTTCCAGCCTGCACGTCCGCGCTCTCTACGTCGATGATCGCCAGAAGGAGTGGACCACCGGCGCAATCCACGACGTCACCGACCGCACCTTCACCGTCCGCCGCGCCCTGCGTCTCAACGACGCCCTGCCTACCGACCCTGCTCCCCGTTGGGTCTGGGAGCCCGGCCCCTGGCTCATGGTCGACCGCATCACCGGACACATCACCGCGCTTCATCTTCCCGACTTCGACTCGACCGTCTCCAACGTCGTTTGGTTCCGCGATTACGCCGCCTATTGCGGCATCGCTACCACCGCCCGTGGAGGACTCTTCGCCGTTGTCGCGCAGCTTGGCACCCGCAAGGCTGTCGTCCAGAAGAAGATCGCTGAATGGCCGCAGGCCAACCACTTCATTCCCGTCTGCCAGCCCGCGAAGTGGCAGCGCCTTCCCCTGCGCGTCACCCTCCAGCCCACCAGCGGCGAAGCGACCACCTATGCCGTTCTGGGATCGACGTCGCTCATCGAGGAAGGCGACAACTCCGGCGCCGACCAGTAGAGACCCGTCTGCGCGAAATAAATCTCCAGAGATGCGCTCCTCTCAACCATAGAGGTGGAAACTGATCCGCCCCCGGAGACGTAAAATATCGCATGAGACTCGTCATCGCATTCTTCTTTCCCTGGCTGACCTTCTTCACCATAGGACGCCCCTTCGCTGGAGTGGTCTGCCTTCTCTTGCAGATCACCGTCCTCGGCTGGATTCCCGCGACCATCTGGGCCGTCTATGCGCTCAGCCAATACAAAACCGACCAGAAGATCCACCGCGCCCTCAGCCGGCAATATTAAACTCATTGCGGAGCGGTCAATACAGATGAGCGCAAGTAAAAAGTTTCGCGGTCTGCTTGAGCCTTATCCCAAACTCAGCTGGACCATCGTCAAGCTGCCCTTCGATATCGCTACGGCATGGAAGAAGCGCAATCGCCTCCGAGTCAAAGGCACCGTCAACGGCTTCCCCTTTCGCACCTCGCTCTTCGGCTCCTTCGCGGATGGCCACTTTCTGCTGGTCAATAAACAGATGCAGAAGGGCGCAGGCGCGACAGTGGGCGGCATGGTCGAGGTTACCGTTGAGCCGGATATCGAAGAGCGCAATTCATCTATTCCGCCCGAACTCGCAAAACTCCTTAAGCAACACAGCCAGCTAAGAAAATGGTACGAGCAGCTAAGTCCCTCCGCCCGCGACGACATATCCCGCACCGTCAACGGTCCTAAAAGTTCCGAAGCTCGCCGCCGCCGCGCCGAACAGACCGCCGAGCGAATGATGCTGGCCATGGAAGGCGAGCGCGAACTTCCACCCATTCTGCAGATGCAGTTCACCCGTCATCCCCAGGCCCGCGCCGGCTGGGAGGCCATGACGCCGGTGCAACGCCGCGGTCATCTGCTCGGAATCTTCTACTACCAAAGCCCGGAGTCGCGTGAAAAACGAGCTCGCAAAGCAATTGACGATGCGCTCAAGATAGTGGGAGCCAAAGGCCGCGAAGCCTAGCTGAATCGTTTTATGACTGGACATTGTTATCAGCGACAGAAGACAATGCTCTGCATGAAACGCAGCCGGGTTTTCAGCATTGCATCTCTTCTTTTGATCTTTTCCGCCTCTTCTTTCGGCAATCTCGAACTCCACGCACAGTCTCGTGTCAATCAACCGCTGCCTCGTATCGTCCAGAAAGATGGGCGTTATGCCTTGTTTGTGGACGGTGCGCCATTTTTGATGCTTGGTGCTCAGGTCAACAACTCCAGCGCATGGCCCGCGATGTTGCCAAAGGTATGGCCCACGGTCGAAAAGCTTCACCTCAACACGCTCGAAGTCCCCATCTACTGGGAGCAGTTCGAGCCCCAACAGGGACACTTCGATCCCTCGGTCCTGCACACGCTTCTCGATCAGGCCCGGCAGCATCATGTTCATCTTGTGCTGCTCTGGTTTGGCACCTGGAAGAACGGCAGCGGACACTACACGCCGCCCTTCATCAAGCTCGATGAAGCGCAGGTGCCGCACGTCGTCAATGCGGAGGGACATAAGGTCGATTCGCTGTCGCCGCACTCCGAGGTTGGCCTCAAGGCCGATAGCACTGCCTTCGCCGAACTCATGCGCGATCTCAAGTCGGCCGATCCCGAACACACGGTCATCATGGTCCAGGTGGAAAATGAATCCGGCACCTATGGCAGCGTCCGCGACTTCTCGCCTCGAGCGCAGAAGCTCTTCGACGGACAAGTCCCCGCCGCACTCCTCAAGGCCATGCAGAAACAGTCCGGAACCTGGCAGCAGGTCTTCGGCGACAACGCCGACGAATTCTTCCACGCCTGGTCCATCGCCCATTACATCGGACAGGTCGCCGCAGCAGGGAAGGCCGTCTACCCGCTCCCCATGTACGTCAATGCCGCCCTCCGCGATCCCTTCCATCCCGGCAAACCCGGCTCCTACGATACCGGCGGCCCAACCGACAACGTCATTCCCATCTGGAAGGCCGCGGCTCCTGCCATCAATCTCCTTGCGCCCGATATCTATATGCCCGACTATGCGCGATATACCAAAGTACTGGACCTCTATCGCCGCCCCGACAACCCGATGTTCGTTCCTGAGACCGGCAACTCGCCAGCCTATGCCCGCTACTTTTTCGCGGCGCTGGGACATCAGGCGATCGGCTTCTCTCCCTTCGGCATGGATACGACTGGCTATGTCAACGCGCCCATCGGCGCTACTCGTATCGATGACGATGCATTAGCTCCCTTTGCCCTGAACTATCGCATCTTTGGCCCCATGGATCGTGTCATCGCCCGCCTGAACTTGGAAGGAAAGCTGCAGGCCGTCTCCGAAGATCCGGCAGTTCACACGCAAACACTCGACTTCGGCAAATGGAAAGCCGTCATCTCCTATGGCCTGCCCCAGTTCGGCAATGACAAAGTGCCATCGGGCAACACGCCGCCTGATGGAGGAGCGATGGTCGCGCAGCTCGGACCGGATGAGTTTCTCGTCACCGCCGTTCATGCCCGCGTCGACTTCGAGCTTGCCAACCCGGCAACAGCAAAGCAGCGTCAGTTCGTAAAAGTTGAGGAGGGCGCTTACCAGGGTAATGACTGGCACTTCACTCGCATCTGGAACGGAGACCAGACCGACTATGGCCTGAACTTCACGTCGGCGCCACAGGTCCTGCGCGTCAGCCTCGCAATGTACTAGCTCTCGGATAACCCAGCGATGGCGCGAGCGTCGGCAAGCACGCGCTCGCTCAGCTCCTTCGGCTCTATGACTCTCGCCCTTGGGCCAAAGCCAAGAGTGACAGATCGTGCCTGCTCCTCGTTCTCAAAGTCCACTCGCAGAGCGGCCCATCCCTCGGGCATCTTCGCTGTTGCGCTCTCGACCGGCACGGCATCCATCCATCTGCTCATCGAGCGCGCTGCCTGCGGATCGAGCAGCAGTGTAACCTCATAGCTCTGCCGCGCCTGCCGCAACTGCGCGGTGGACTCCTTCCAGTAGGCGCCCAGGTTGAACTTTGCCGGACGCTCAAAGCTGGAAGCCAGCACCGTCACCGCCTGCATGCGCGAGACGCGATACGTGCGCAGCCCATTTGCTGCCCGTGCCACCAGATACCATGTAGAACCCTTGGCCACCAGTCCCAGCGGATCGACCGTGCGCGGTGCCGTCTCGCCGTCCGCCCGGGTGTAGTCGAAGGTGAGCCTGCAATCTCGCGCCACTGCATCCTGCACGATGGGCAGCATCGACAGATCTTCGGAGGTGGGATGCCATCCGGTGTGGTCGACGTGAAGACGCTCGCGCATCGCCTCTGCCTGTTGGCGCATCGAGACCGGCAGCGCAGCCATCAGCTTGCCGAACGCCCGCTCCGCCGCCGCAGCCAGCCGCGGATCGCCCAGCGCACGCGGCTGCGTCATCAGCAGGGCGCGCAGCTCGGGCTCGTCCAGCCCCGGAACCTGGGTGCGCCAGCCCTTCTCCAACCGCCATCCGCCCTGGGCTCCGCGCATCGCTGTTAGCGGAACCCCCGCTATGCACAGCGCCTCCATATCGCGGTGCACGGTGCGCGGGGATACCTCCAGCCGCTCCGACAGCTCCCGGCTGCTAAGCTGCCCGTGCGCCTGCAACAACATAAGGGCTGACATGAGACGGCTGGCCTTCACGCTTCTCTCCCTCCCCGGCGAACCGGTGAACTTTTTTATCTTGCCAAACTATATATGACAGTACATGGCATATATCGCCTTTTAGTTTCCAATCTGTAGGCGAAGCAAAAACCAATCTTAAGGAGAACCACCCCATGGAACTAAAAGAGTTTTTCCTCGGCCAGCTCGACCGCGAAGCAGCATCTTCCCGCAAGGCAATCGAGCGCACCCCTGAAGGGCGCAACGACTGGCAGCCGCACGAGAAGTCCATGAAGCTTGGCCTGCTCGCCGCGCTCGTCGCCACCATGCCCGGCTGGGCAGCGATGATGATCGACACGGATGAGCTGAGCCTCGACGATCCTAAAAACGAAGAGTTCAGGACCAAGCCAGTCGCCACCAAGGCCGAGCTGCTAAAGCTTCTTGATGAAGGCGTCGCCAAGGCCCGCAAGTCGCTCGAGGCCACTACGGATGAGCATTTGCGGAAGCCGTGGAGCTTCAAGATGGGCGGCAAGACGATCAGCAAAGAGCCACGCCATGTGATGATTACCGACTCCGTCTTCAGCCATCTCGCGCACCATCGCGGACAGCTAACGGTCTACCTCCGCCTCAACGAAGCCAGCGTTCCCGCTATCTATGGGCCGTCGGCAGATGAGCAGTTCTAGTCGGGCCAAACGCGAAGGAGCGCAGCGAACCCAGGGCGGCGCTCCTGTCTGTTTTGATCTGCTCTATTGCGAGATGTAAGCCTCGAGATGCCGGATCCTTGCCTCCTGCTCGGAGATCACCGAGTTCACCAGGTCGCCAATCGAGACCATTCCCACGACCGTGCCGCGGTCCTCGACCGGGAGGTGCCGTATGCGATGGTCGGTGACCATGCGCATGCACTCGCCCACCGTGTGCTGCAACGAGACCGAGATGACGGGAGAGGTCATAATCTCCCGCACCATGGTCTCCTTCGATGATCGCTCCTGCAGGATCACTTTTCGGGCATAGTCGCGCTCCGAGATGATGCCGACCAGCGACCCATGCTCCATGACGAACAGAGCGCCCACTTGTTTCTCGGCCATCATCACGATGGCCTCATACACGGAAGCGTTCGGCGTCGTCGACCATATCTCCCGCGCCTTCTGTTTCAATACTGTGCCGACCGTCGTGGTCAATTCGCTCATGGGCAGCCCTCGGGCCTCGGATAATACCCCCGTCGCGCTGCCGTGTGCAAGATGTTGCCGCTTGCCGAACTTTGTCGATGGAGCGCATCCCGCCTATCATCACCCCATGCAGACCTTTGACGAGCTCCTCCGCGAAGCCGAGATCGCCCATGGCCACCTCTGCGCCGGACAGATTCTTGGCGTCCGCATGGCCATGCTCGGCTGCCGGCGCCTCGGCATCGACGATCCTAAGGGCGCTGATCGCAAGCGGCTGGTCACCTTCATCGAAATCGACCGCTGCGCCACGGATGCGATTGCGGTGGTCACTGGTTGCCGCCTCGGCAAGCGGGCGCTGAAGTTCCGCGACTGGGGCAAGATGGCTGCTACGTTTCTCGATCTTCAGGCCAATAAGGCCATCCGCATCGCTGCGCTTGAGTCCTCCAAGCAGCGAGCCGGCGAGCTTTATCCCCACATCGAAAATAAGAACCAGCAGCAGATGCTTGCCTACCGCGAGTTGCCCGACGAAGATCTCTTCTCCGAGCAATGGGTCCACGTCCCCCTGCACGCACGGGAATTGCCCGGCTATAAATCACCCCGCATCGCCTGTGCCCGGTGTGGAGAGGGCATCAACTATGATCGCCAGGTCGAAATCGACGGCCAGCTTCTCTGCCAGGGCTGCGCCCACCCCGCAGGGCGTTACTACGAATCCCTCTAGCGGGTTTAATCAAGCAACCTTTCCTCTCGCCATCCCCTCTCCTATAAACAGAATTTACATCTTGTTTAACCATGCGGAGAGAGACCGTGAGCAAGCGCAGCCCAACTTCAAAAGCCCTCGTTGACCCAACTCAGCTTAAGACGCTTCATAAGAAAGACGGGCTTCTCCAGGTCATCATCGAAACTCCCAAGAACAGCCGCAACAAATACTCCTTCGACGTGGAACAGCGCGTCTTCGCGCTTAAAAAGGTTCTTCCGGCAGGTATGGCGTTTCCGTATGACTTCGGCTTCCTGCCTCGCACCATCGCAGGCGACGGCGATCCGATCGACGTTCTTGTTCTGATGGACGAGCCCGCCTTCCCTGGCTGTCTGCTCCGTGCGCGGCTGATTGGCGTCATCGAAGGCGAACAGTTCGACGGCAAGAAGCGTATCCGCAACGACCGTCTCGTCGCTATCGCCGAAGCCAACCACTCCTACACAAACATCAAGCGGCTCAAAGATCTTCCTCGCCAATTCGTCAAAGAGCTTGAAGTCTTCTTCGTCGATTACCACAAGCTCGAAGGGAAGAGGTATAAGCTGCTGGGCTGCAAAGGCTCTGCCGCCGCCCAGACACTCATCAAGCAGGCGCAGAAGGCGGCCTGAGATGCGGCACGTGCGGCCCATACCATGACCGATCTCCTTCTCCGCTTCCTCTTCGGCGGTATTATCATCAGCGCCTTCGCTGCTTTAGGCGACATCTTCCGGCCTAAGTCTTTTGCCGGTCTCTTCGGAGCAGCGCCTTCCATCGCGCTTGCGACCCTTGGTCTAACCATCGCCCATAACGGCAAGTTCTATGCCGCCACGGAAGCGCGGTCGATGGCGCTAGGGGCCGTCGCTTTTTTCATCTATGCATCGGCTGCATGCTTTCTGCTGATGCGCTATAAGTCACCGGCGTTTGCGACTACTTTCGCTCTTTTACCGCTGTGGCTCGGAACTGCCCTCGCGCTTTGGGCTATCTTGCTGAGATAAAAATCCGATGAAAATAGAAGCCGATTTTTCCGCTCTCAAAATCGTCAAGTTCCATGAATACGCCCTTCGCTTTTTCTTTGGCGGTCTGGTGACAGCGCTGGCGGGTGTCATTGCAAAACACTATGGCCCGGTCATCGGTGGGCTCTTTCTTGCCTTCCCGGCCATCTTTCCGGCGAGTGCAACGCTGATCGAAAAACACGAGAAACAGAAGAAGCAGCGGGCTGGTCTTGACGGCACACGGCGTGGCCGCGAAGCCGCTTCTGTAGACGCTGCCGGAGCTTCGCTCGGGGCCATCGGCTTGGTCGCCTTTGCCGTCATCGTCTGGCGATATTTGCCTTCTCATTCGTCGTTGCCTTCATGGCTGGTGCTGGCTGCCGCTGCGATTGCATGGTTGGCCTTCACGATCGCGCTCTGGACGCTCCGCAGGCACTTTTGACCGAATTTTGGCGTGACATTTGACGGGCATCCCCGCCTTCGCGCCCTTTTCGCCCCTGCCTGCGGTAAACTAATAGTGACGCGCATTTCCACCTTTCGTCCCATCCTCCAGCGCCCAGACAGGACATACATCGCAGTGAGCTCTTCTACCGCAGTTGCCGTTAAGCCCATCTTCAACATCGCCATCATCGCCCACGTCGACCATGGCAAGACCACCCTCGTCGACGCCATGCTCCGCCAGTCCGGCACCTTCCGCTCCAACGAAGCCGTCACCGACCGCGTCATGGACTCGAACGACCTTGAAAGAGAGCGCGGCATCACCATTCTTGCCAAGAACACCGCCCTCTACTATCACGACAACAAGATCAACATCGTCGACACCCCGGGCCACGCCGACTTCGGCGGAGAGGTCGAACGCGCCCTCAAAATGGTCGATGGTGTCGTCCTGCTCGTCGATGCCTCCGAGGGCCCTCTGCCGCAGACCCGCTACGTGCTCTCGAAGGCACTCGAAGCCGGGCTCACCCCCATGGTGGTCATCAACAAGATCGACCGCCCCGACGCCCGCCCGCAGGAGGTCCTCAACGAGGTCTACGACCTCTTTATCGACCTTGACGCCGATGAGTCCGTCCTCGACTTTCCCGTTCTCTACACCAACGGCAAGCTCGGCACCGCGACCACCGATCCCGCCGTCCCCGGCACCGACCTTCAACCGCTTTTCGAGCAGATTATCCAGACCATCCCGGTCTCCAAGGGTGATCCTGAAGGCACCGTCCAGATCCTCGTCACCAATCTCGACTACTCCGACTACCTCGGCCGCCTCGCCATCGCGCGTGTCTTCAACGGAACCATGCGCACCGGCCAGGAGTACAGCGTCGCGAAGATCGACGGCACCTTCACCAAACATAAGATCACCAAGCTCTTCAGCTTCTCCGGCCTCAAGCGCACCGACATCGAAGAGACGCAGGTAGGCGATATCGTCGCCATCGCCGGTATCCCCGGCATCTTCATCGGCGAGTCGTTCTGCGATGTTGAAAACCCGCAGCCGTTGCCGAAGATCACCATCGACGATCCCACGATCGCTATCCAGTTCAACGTCAACAACGGGCCCTTCGCTGGCCGCGAAGGCAAGTTCGTCACCTCGCGCAACCTCCGCGACCGTCTCGACAAGGAACTGCTCACCAACGTCTCGCTCAAGATGGAAGACACCGGTTCGCCGGACAGCTTCAAGGTCCTCGGCCGTGGTGAACTTCAGCTCGGCATCCTCATCGAGATGATGCGCCGCGAAGGCTTCGAGCTGATGGCCAGCCGTCCCGAAATCGTCACCAAGCGTATCGACGACCAGCTAATGGAGCCGGTCGAGCAGCTCTCGATCGACGTTCCTGAGAACTTCGTCGGCACCGTCATCGAGCGTCTCGGACCCAGAAAGGGCGAGATGACCAAGATGACCAATCACGGTTCAGGCCGTGTCCGCATGGAGTTCCGCATCCCCAGTCGTGGCCTCATCGGCCTCCGCTCGGAGATGCTGACGGAGACCCGCGGCACCATCATCATGAACTCAATCCTCGACGGCTACGTCGCCTACCAGGGTGAGATCCCGCAGCGCCTCTCCGGCGCTCTCATCTCCGACCGGCAGGGAACCACCACCGCTTATGCACTTGAAGGCCTGCAGGACCGCGGCGTTCTCTTCGTCAGCGACGGCGTGGAGGTCTACGAGGGAATGATCGTCGGCGAGCACAGCCGCGACAACGACCTCGACGTCAACTGCGTCCGCGAGAAGAAGCTTTCGAATATGCGTGCCTCGGGTTCGGACGACGCTGTCCGCCTCGTTCCGTTCAAGGCACTCACCCTCGAGCAGTGCATCGAGTTCATCGCTGACGACGAATTGGTCGAGGTCACCCCCAAGTCACTCCGCATGCGCAAGAAGGTATTACAGGCTAACCGCCGCCCCCGCAAAGGCTCCAGCGAGTAACGGCTAATATCTTTGGTGCTTTAAAAGAGAGATGGCTTCTCGCGGGAAGCCATCTCTCTTTAAAGCTCAACGGGCTTACTTCTTTTTCGCTGTCTCGAACCGCTTGTTCACTTCGTCCCAGTTCACGGTGTTCCACCATGCGGCGAGGTAGTCGGGGCGCTTGTTCTGATACTTCAGATAGTAGGCGTGCTCCCAGACGTCGTTGCCCAGAATCGGGTAGTGACCCTGCGAGATGGGGTTGTCCTGATTGGCCGAGGTGACGACCTTGAGTTTGCCGCCGTCGAAGATCAGCCAGCCCCAGCCGGAGCCGAACTGCTTGGCGGTCGCCTCGTTGAACTGCTTCTTGAAGTCCTCGAAGGAGCCGAAGTCGGCCTTGATCTGGGCAGCAATTGCGCCCGACGGCTCGCCGCCGCCCTTGGGCTTCATGATCTGCCAGAACATGGTGTGGTTGACGTGGCCGCCGCCGTTGTTCTGAACTGTCTTGCGCACATCGTCGGGCACGCTGGCCAAGTCTTTCAGCAGATCTTCGGGAGTTTTTTTGCCCAGCTCGGGGTGCTTCTCGACCGCGCCGTTCAGGTTGGTCACATACGCCTGGTGGTGTTTGTCATGGTGCAGCTTCATCGTCGCTTCGTCGATGTAAGGCTCAAGCGCCGCATAGTCATAGGGCAAAGGGGGTAGTTCGTAGGCCACGGTCATTCTCCTGTCGCTGTTGTTTGGGCCAGGCTCGGTCACACACTGGCGGTTCATTCTGTTTGGATGCCGGGCAGACATCTTTCGATGCCATCGGCGAATCCGTTCGACCCTCGAATCATAACGCACCTCTGGCATTCATCTCTTATTCACCGCGAGGGCAGAGCCATTTACCGGTTTTTTGGAGTCTAATGAGGCAATGAGCGATCTCGCCGCCGCCTACCGCTGGCTCGACGATCAGGGAGCCGCCTTCGGTGCTCCCGGTCTCGAACCCCGCTGGACCTCCAGCCAGAAGGACGCCGTCTCCACCGCCTATGCCGCTTCGAGCCGCGTCTGGTTCACCCTCTCGCACGGCATCCTCAACGAGATTTACTACCCCACGATCGACCGTCCGCAGACGCGCGACATGGAGTTGATCTTAACCGATGGCGAGACCTTCCTGCACGAAGAGAAGCGCGACATCCACTACGATCTGCGCTACATCCACCCCAACGCTCCCGCAATCCGCGTCACCGCCACCGACCCCAACGGCCGCTATACCGTCACCAAGCAGTTCATCAGCGACCCTCATCGCCCCGCTGTGATGATGCATGTGCGGATCACCGGCGATGAAGCCCTGCTCTCCCGCGTCAAGTGCTATGTCCTGCTCGCGCCCCATCTCGACGGCGGCGGCGCGGGAAACTCCGCCCGCTCCATCGAGGTCGCGGGCCAGCGCTGTCTGTTGGCATGGAAGAACAATATCTCGCTGGCCATGGGCGTCAGTTGCGGATTCACCCGCTCTTCCTGCGGCTACGTCGGCTCCAGCGACGGCTTTCAGGACCTCGCCACCGATATGACGATGGACTGGGAGTTCGGCCAGGCGCTCGACGGCAACGTCGCCATCATGGGCGAGATCGATGTCGCCCATACGCGCGAGTTTACCGTCTCGATTGGCCTCGGCGACGGCCACCACGCCGCGCTTGCCTGCATGATGCAGGCCCTCGCTACACCCTACCGTGCCCATTGCGAGCGCTTCATCGAGCAGTGGCTTCGCGTCGATTCGCCGAAGCTGATCGCCGCCTCGTCCACCGATGGCGGAAGGCTGGCCAACATCAGCCACAACGTCATCCTCACCCACGAGGACAAGACTTACTCCGGTGCGTTCATCGCTTCGGCCTCGATCCCGTGGGGAGCGTCGAAGGGCGACTCCGACCTCGGCGGCTATCACCTCGTCTGGACCCGCGACATGGTCCAGTCCGCGACCGCTCTGCTCGCCTGCGGGGACACCGAGACCGCGCTGCGAGCGCTGGTCTATCTCGCCTGTACCCAGCGCACCGACGGCAGCTTCGCCCAGAACTTCTGGATCGACGGCGTCCCGTACTGGTCCGGCATCCAGCTCGACGAGGTCGCCTTCCCCATCATCCTCGCGTGGCGCCTATGGAAGGAGAAGGGCCTCGGCAACTTCGACATCTTCCCTCTGGTCGAGCGCGCCGCAGCCTTCCTTGTCTGCTATGCCCCGGTCACGCAGCAGGAGCGATGGGAAGAGACCGCGGGCTACTCTCCTTCGACTTTGGCGGCAGTAATCTCCGGTCTGATCTGCGCGGCCGACATCGCCCGAGCCAAGGAGTCAGACGAACTCGCAACCTTCCTTGAGAACTACGCCGACTGGATCGAGGCTCATCTGGACGAGTGGACGACGACCACGGAAGGTGTCCTCTGCCCGGAGATCAAATACCACTACATGCGGATCAATCCGCCTGCTCCCGGCGAGCCCTTCTATAACGATCAGGTCGCTCCCGGCCACATTCGTATCGCCAACCGTGCACCGGACGAAAAGCAGGTATTCGAGGCGCGCGAGATCATTGATGGTGGCTTTCTTGAGCTGGTTCGCTACGGCATCCGCCGGGCCGACGACCCGCTGATCGTCGATTCGCTCAAGGTCGTCGATGCCATTTTGAAGCGTGATACGCCCTTCGGCCCCTGCTGGCGACGCTATAACCACGACGGCTATGGCCAGAAGAAAGACGGCGGCCCCTACGATGGCTGGGGGCAAGGCCGCGCATGGCCCCTGCTGACCGGCGAACGCGCGCACTACGAACTTGCCGCCGGGCATCCGGTTACTTCATTCATCTCAGCTTTCGAGAAGTTCAGCTCGATCGGCGGCATGCTTCCCGAGCAGGTGTGGGACGAAGCCGATCTGCCCTCCGAAGGGATGTACTTCGGTAAAACTGCCGGCTCGGCGCAGCCACTGGTCTGGGCCCATTCGGAGTACCTTAAACTGCTTCGTTCCGTGACCGACAAGCGCGTCTTTGACCGCATCTCTGTTGTCGAAGAGCGCTACGCCGTCCCTTCTGCAAAGCGCTCCTTCACCAGCCGGATTGAGATCTTCCAGATCGCCCGCCCCATCTCGTTCGTCCCCGCCGGGTTTACCCTTCGGGTGGTCGATCGGGGCCGGTTCCGGATCGTCTATACCTTCGATAACTGGATTACCGTCAATCACCTCGACGCCCACAGCATGGGCCGGATCGGCTATTCCGCCGATATTCCAACGACATCGAAACAGGATGGAAAGATCACTTTTACGCTCTGCTGGCCCAACCAGAGCCAGGATTCAAGCCAGCCCGACCGCTGGCTCGGCAAAAATCTTGAAGTCTCCATCATTCCGTCATCCTCTCCTGCCAAATTCTAAGGATGTGCAAGGCCCCCGTCCCGCTTGCTACACTGTCATTGAACGACCAAAATCATTGCACAGCAGATTCGCCGCCCCGCGCCGCGACACTTCATACAAGAAAAAGGAAAAGAATGAGCGACCAGCAGCAGTCAGACAAGCAACATGCGTTAGATCAGCTCTCTATCAACGCCCTCCGCTTTCTCGCCGTCGATGCGGTTCAAAAAGCCAACTCCGGCCACCCCGGCGCCCCTCTCGGCTGCGCCCCCATTGCTTATCTGCTGTATCACAAGATCATGAAGCACGACCCCGCGGACCCCAAGTGGATCGACCGGGACCGCTTCGTCCTCTCGAATGGTCACGCCTCAGCCCTGCTTTACGGTTCGCTCCACCTCTCCGGTTACGACCTGCCGATGTCGCAACTCGAGCAGTTCCGCCAGTGGGGTTCGCATACCCCCGGCCATCCTGAGTACGGCGAGGCCCCAGGCGTCGAAGTGACCACCGGCCCGCTCGGCCAGGGCTTCGGCATGGCGATCGGTATGGCTACGGCGGAGAAGCACCTCGGAGCCGTCTACAACCGCGACGGCCACAAGGTTGTCGACCATCACACCTATGTCCTCTGTGGCGACGGCGACCTGATGGAAGGTATCTCGCATGAGACGGCATCGCTGGCCGGAACGCTGAACCTGGGCAAGCTGATCGTCTTCTATGACGACAACCTCATCTCGCTCGACGGCCCTACAGAACTCAGCTACACCGAAGACGTCACGCAGCGTTTCGAGGCCTATCACTGGCACGTTCAGATGGTCCACGACGGCAACGACCTGGTCGCCCTCGAAGCTGCCATCGCCGCCGCCAAGGCCGAGACCACCCGCCCCTCGCTGATCCGCGTTCGCACCGTCATCGGCTACGGCAGCCCCAAGGCCGGCACCAGCAAGGTCCACGGCGAAGCGCTCGGCGTAGAGGCCGTCAAGGAGACCAAGAAGAATCTCGGCTGGCCCGAAGACAAGACCTTCTACGTGCCCGAAGAGGCCCGCGCCAACTGGGACACTGCCAAGCCTCGCGGCAAGAAGGCCCGCGAAGCCTGGAATGCCGATTTCGCGGAGTACAAGAAGGCCTATCCCGAGCCCGCAGGCGAGTTCGAGCGCGTCGTCAAGGGCGAGCTGTCGAAGGACCTGCAGAGCAAGGTTCCCGTCTTCCCGACCGACAAGGCGGTTGCCACGCGTAACGCCGGTCAGGTCGTCATGAATGCCATCGCCGGTGTCGTCCCCGAGTTGTTCGGAGGCGCCGCTGACCTCACTGCTTCGACCAAGACCATCTTCAAGGACTCGCCCAGCTTCCACGTCGATCCCAAGGGCCGCAACGTCTTCTTCGGCGTACGCGAGTTCGGCATGTGCGCCATGGTCAACGGTATGGCTGCCCACGGTGGTCTCATCCCCTTCGGCTCGACTTTCTTCGTCTTCTCCGACTACGCTCGCCCGGCCCTTCGCCTGGCTGCGCTGATGTCCGTTCACTCGCTCTTCGTCTTTACCCATGACTCCATCGGTCTCGGCGAAGACGGCCCCACCCACCAGCCGGTCGAGCACCTGATGGCCCTTCGCGCCATTCCGCAGTTCACCGACTTCCGCCCGGCGGATGCGAACGAGACTGCGGCCTGCTGGCAGCTTGCTCTCGAGCGCAAGAGCGCCAGCTTCATGGCTCTTTCGCGTCAGGACCTTCCCGTTCTCGACAATGAGAAGTACAAGGTGCATGAAGGCGTAAAGAAGGGTGCTTATGCGCTCGACAACAGCGGCAAGGACATCATCCTGATCGCCACCGGTTCAGAGGTTTCGTTGATCCTGAAAGCTGCGGAAGAGCTGAAGGCCGCGGGCATCAACGCTTCGGTCGTCTCCATGCCCAGCTTCAGGGTCTACGACGAGCAAACGGATGCCTACAAGGCAAGCCTGCTGCCCGAGAACACTCCCAAGCTGGCCGTCGAAGCCGGAGCCACGATGGGCTGGTACAAGTACATCGGCCACAACGGAGCGGTCATCGGTATCGACCACTTCGGCGCATCGGCTCCCGGGCCGATTGTCATGGAGAAGTTTGGCTTCAACGTTGCGAACGTTGTTGCGCAGGCAAAGAAGCTGGTCAAGAAGTAAGCAGGGAATCGAAGGCGGGGCCATCAGGCTCCGCCTTCGCTACATCTGGAAGTCTCAATATCTGCCGGAGAAAGTTATGGTCAACAGCGAACGCGAGATGGTGCGTCGAAACGAAGAGTCGCCTAAGGAGGAGCGCTTTACTTCTCTGCAGCCGACCTACGAAGACAGCGTCCCCCCGGAAGATGATTGGGAGCTGGAACAGGACTACTAATCGCTTCACCCGGTTGTTGATGCTGTCGAACTGTGCTTGTTTTTCTGTTCTATTATCGGCCTCGCTGTACACCACTCTTACGGAAACCAGAGGTAGTACAAAACCATGAAAATCGCTATCGCCTCCGACCACGCAGGCTTTCCCCTTAAAGAAGAAGTCCGCGATTACGTCCGCAAGCTCGGCCACGAGGTCGAGGACCTCGGCGCCTATAACACCGAGCCGTCCGACTATCCCGACTTCGCGCTTCTCGTCGGCAAGGCGCTCATCGCTGGCACGGTCGAGCGCGGCATCCTTATCTGCGGCTCAGGCGTAGGCGTCTGCGTCGCTGCCAACAAGATGCCGGGGGTTCGCGCCGGTATGTGCCACGACACCTATTCCGCACATCAGGGCGTCGAGCACGATGAGATGAATGTGCTTGTCCTCGGGGCACGCATCATCGGCTCTGCTCTCGCTTACGAGTGTGTCGACGCCTATCTCAAGGCCAACTTCATCGCTTCAGAGCCTCGTTTCGTGCGCCGCCTCAACAAGGTCAAGGCCATCGAAAAGACCTACATGCCCGACGCGGCGGGAACAACGCTCGCCTCGTAATCAGGAGTTGTTTTTCACATTCGCTCGACGGAACCTGCGCGGAGCGTCGAGCCGAAATGCCGCGCAAAAGCATCTGAAAGTACATGGCAAACGTCACCACATCCCGCACATGGTTCATCACCGGAGCCTCCACCGGCTTCGGTCGCATTCTCGCTGAAGAGGTCCTCAAGGGCGGCGGCAAGGTCATGGCCACTGCCCGCAAGCTGGATAAGATCGCTGACCTCGAACAGAAATATCCCGGCAAGGCCAGGGCCTTCGCGCTCGATGTCACCGACCCGGCGCAGATTCTCTCCATCGTCGCTCAGACGCTCACCACCTTCGGCCCGGTGGATGTGCTCGTCAACAATGCGGGCTATGGCCTTGCAGGCGGTATCGAAGAGGCCAGCGAAGAGGAGTTCATGCCCGTCTTCGAGACTAACCTCTTCGGGCTGATACGCGTGACCCGTGCCTTTCTTCCGCACTTTCGCAACCAGCGCAGCGGCAACATCGTTAATCTCTCCTCGATTGGGGGTCTCACCGGTTTGCCCGGCTGGGGCTACTACAACGCCAGCAAGTTCGCCGTCGAAGGCTTCTCAGAGGCGCTCGCCACGGAACTCGCTCCTCTTGGCATCCACGTCACCATCGTCGAGCCTGGCCCCTTCCGCACCGATTTCCTCGGCCGCTCTGGTGTCGAAGCCAAAGAGCGCATCGCCGACTACGACGCCACGGCCGGAAAGACCCGCCAGTATTTTCACGACCAGGCAGGCAAGCAGCCGGGTGATCCGCTCCGTGCCGTCCATGCCATCATCCAGGCGGCCGAGTCCCCCCAGCCGCCTCTGCATCTCCTCCTCGGAGCGTTGGCCCTCCAACGCATGAGAGGCAAACTCGACCAGTGGAAGAGCGAGATGGACGCCTGGCAATCCACCACCCTCGGCGCAGATTTTCCGGAGGGCGAGTGAGCCTCGCTCCCGTTCAGACGATCTTCTGGGACATCGGCGGGGTTCTGCTCAGCAATGGCTGGGACAGCAGCCAGCGCGCTCGCGTTCTCACCGCTCTCGGTGTCAATCTCAGCGCCTACGAGGCCATCCACGACGAAGTGAACTACTACTGGGAGCGTGGACTCATTACCGCCGAGGACTTTTTCGCGCAGACTGTTCTTGAAACCAACCCCGATCTCAACCTCACCTTCGAGCAACTCTGGCCTCTGGTCTGCGGCGAAAGCAAAATCCTCCATCAGGAGTGTTTTGACATCCTCGCCGCTCTCAAGAGCTCAGGCCAATACCGTCTCGCCACCATCAACAATGAGTCGAAAGAGCTGAACGCCTACCGCCTCGACACCTTCCAGCTTCGACAGTACTTCAACTACTTCATCTGCTCGGGCTACGTCCACGAGATGAAGCCTCTCCCCGACATCTATCGCGCGGCCATCGACATCTCCGGTCTTCCTCCGGAGACGGCTCTCTTTATCGACGACAAGCAGGAGAACTGCATTGCTGCTCGCGCCTTTGGCATGAAGGCCATTCACTTTGAATCACCCGCGCAACTTCGCGCTTCACTTACTCAACTCGGCATCGCCGTTTAGCAACGAAAGGAACTACATCATGGAACTGGGAATTATCGGTCTTGGCAAGATGGGCTTCAACATGGCGGAACGCCTCCGCCTCGCCGGTCATAAAGTCGTCGGCTTCGACTTCAACAAGGAAGCTACCGCCAAGCTGACCGCGACCGGAAATCTTGGCGTTAACTCGATTGAAGAGCTGGTCAAGAACCTCTCCGCTCCTCGCGCCATCTGGATCATGGTTCCCGCAGGCGACCCGGTTGACCAGACGATTGCACAGCTTGAGCCTCTGATGGAGAAGGGCGACACCATCATCGACGGCGGCAACTCCAACTACAAGAACACGCAGCGCCGTCACGACGAAGTGGCCGCGAAGGGCTTCCACTTCGTCGATTGTGGAACCTCGGGCGGCGTCTGGGGACTCAAGGAAGGCTACAGCCTGATGATCGGCGGTGACAAGGCTCCCGTCGAGCGGCTCACCCCGATCTTCCAGGCGCTCGCGCCTTCGGCCACCGAGGGCTGGGGACACGTTGGACCCTCCGGCGCTGGCCACTTCGTCAAGATGGTCCACAACGGCATCGAGTACGGCATGATGCAGGCCTTCGCCGAAGGCTTCTCCATCATGAAGGCAAAGGAACCCCTCAACCTCGACCTCACCCAGATCGCTCACATCTGGCAGAAGGGCTCAGTTGTCCGCTCGTGGCTGCTCGACCTTACCGCCAGCGCGCTCGACAAGAACCCGACCCTCGACGGTCTCGAAGCGTGGGTGCCCGACTCCGGCGAAGGCCGCTGGACTGTCACCGAAGCCATTGACCTCAACATCTCCGCGCCGGTCATCACCGAGTCGCTCATCCGCCGCCTTCGTTCACGCGAAGAGAACAACTTCACCGACCGGATGATCTCGATCATGCGCGGCGCCTTCGGCGGCCACGATGTCAAAAAGAGCTAAGCCGTCAAAAAAACTCAAGCCATCAACAAGCCCTAACCAAGCACGAGAGGTAATTGATATGCCAACTGAACCCCACGTCACTCCAGCGGTCAGCCACGTCAGCCCGCAGCCTGAGAGTACGCCCGATCCCTGCGTCGTCGTGATCTTCGGCGCATCGGGCGATCTTACCAAGCGCAAGCTGCTGCCTGCGCTCTATCACCTTGAACAAGCCAACCTGCTTCCCAAGGACTTTGCTGTGGTCGGCGTCGCCCGCCGACCGCTCGAAGACTCCTTCGCTGCCGACATGAAGGAAGGCATCATCGCCGGCGGCGGCGTCGAGGAGTCCGATCCGAAGCTCGCTCCCTTCGTCGACAAGATCCAGTACCACGCCATGAACTTCGATGACGCCTCCGGCTACGATGCTCTCAACAAGCTGCTTGCCAAGATCGACAAGAAGTTCGGCACCTGCGGCAACCGCCTCTTCTATCTCGCCACGGCGCCCGAATACTTCTCCGACATCATCAACTTCCTCGGCCAGCACGGCATGTCGAAGCCTTGCGAAGGCGGTGGAGCGGACGGCAAGAAGAACTGGGTCCGCACCATCATCGAGAAGCCGTTCGGCCACGATCTCGACTCCGCCCGCTCGCTGAATGACGAAGTCAACAAGGTCTTCGACGAAGACCAGATCTTCCGCATCGACCACTATCTCGGTAAAGAGACGGTGCAGAACATCCTCGTCTTCCGCTTCGCCAACGGCATCTTCGAAAATGTCTGGAACCGCAACTACATCGATCACGTCGAGATCACCGCTGCCGAGTCCATCGGCATCGAAGGCCGCGGGCCTTTCTATGAGACCGCCGGTGCGCTGCGCGACGTAGTCCAGAACCACGTCATGGAACTGCTCAGTTTCGTCACCATGGAGCCGCCGGTCTCCTTCGAGGCCTCCGCCGTCCGCGCCGAGAAGGTCAAGGTGTGGCGCGCCATTCAGCCTATCCACCCGGCAGATACTGTCCGAGGCCAGTACGGCCCGGGCACGGTCGATGGAAAACCCGTCATCGGCTACCGCCAGGAAGACCGCGTCCATCCACGCTCGCAGACCGAGACCTATGCCGCTCTTCGGCTCGAGATCGAAAACTGGCGCTGGGCTGGCGTTCCCTTCTATATCCGCGCGGGCAAGCGTCTCGCCAAGCGCGTCACCGAGATCACGGTCCAGTTCAAGCAGCCGCCCCTGCTCCTGTTCAAGGGCAAAGACGGCGGCAAGGCGGGCAACGTCGAGCCGAACATCATCTCCATGCGCATTCAGCCCGACGAAGGCATCACCCTCCGCTTTGGCGCGAAGGTGCCGGGGCAGGGCATGAACATTAGCCCGGTCAACATGGACTTCAGCTACGCCGAGTCCTTCGGCAAGTCTTCTGCCAATGGTTACGAGCGGCTGCTGCTCGACGCCATGCTGGGCGACGCTACCCTCTTTGCCCATCGCGACGGAGTGGAGGCGACCTGGGCGCTTATCACCCCCATCCTCAAAGCGTGGGCAGAGAAGCCGGTCAAGGACTTCCCCAACTACGCCGCCGGAACCTGGGGACCCACCGCCGCCGACGCCCTCCTCGAAGTCGAGGGCCGCAAGTGGCGCAAACTCTAAAGGTAGCGCTGAATCTGTTCGTCGAAGGGGGCGGGACTTTACTCCCGCCCCTTCCGTTCATTCAGAAGCCGCGACTTTAGCCGCTGAGAGAATCATTTGATATCTCAGCGAAAAACTCAGGAGCTGAAGATGCCCCGTCCCGTCACCATCACCTATCAGATCTCTCCTACGCCTGCCGCCGTTGCTCAGGCTGCCGCAAAATTCTTTACCGATGCTGTCAACGCAGCCGTTGCGGTCCGAGGCCATGCCCGCATTGCCATCTCCGGCGGCACCACGCCCGAGGCGATGTTTGCGCTTCTCGCCGATCCCGCGCAGCCATTCCTCAAGGAGGTTCCCTGGGACAAGCTGGACCTCTACTGGGTCGACGAGCGCTCGGTTCCCCCCACCGACGCCGACTCCAACTACCGCATGACGAACGAGGCACTCCTCTCCAAGGTGCCTCTCGCGCCCGAGCGCATTCACCGCATGGAAGGCGAGCTCGACTCTGCTGTCGCTGCCGCTCGCTACGAGTCCACAATCCGCAACACCTTCCGGCTCGAAGGCGCAGAGACTCCCACCTTCGACCTCATCCTGCTGGGCATGGGCGACGACGGCCACACCGCTTCGCTCTTCCCGCATACCGAAGCCATCAACGACCTCACCGACATCGTCACCGCCAACCATGTTCCGCAAAAGGACACCTGGCGCATCACGCTCACCTGGCCCGTCATCAACCAGGGCAGGGAAGTGGCGTTCCTCATCGAAGGCGCGGCCAAAGCGCAGGTCCTGCACGATGTCCTGCTCGGGCCTTATCAGCCTGAAACCTTTCCTTCGCAGATCATTCGCCCTGCCAGCGGCCGCCTAACCCTCTTGCTCGACTCCGCCGCGGCATCTAAGCTTCCAGTACCTGAGAACTCGGAGACGACAGGTACGCTGGAGCTTAAATAAATGATCCTCGCTGGCGACGTAGGCGGCACCAAGGTTCACCTCGCGCTGTACGATTTTCAAAACGGCAAACTCCACTCCATCCGCGACCAGAAGTTTCCCGCGCACGAGTTCGCGTCGCTCGACGCCGTGGTCGAGCAGTTTCTCGGAAGCGACCAGGGCGAGCGGAGCAAGATCGCCGCCGCCTGTTTCGGCTGCCCCGGTCCGGTGCGCGGAGGCCGCCTCAAGCTCACCAACCTACCCTGGGTGCTCGACGTTCACGAGCTTCAGAAGTCCCTCGACATCGAGCACATCTTCCTCATCAACGATCTCGAAGCCAACGGCTACGGCATCCTCGAACTGACGCCGGACAAGATCTACACTCTCCACGCAGCGAACAAGGCGGCGGTGGGCCATCGCGGCCTGATCTCCGCCGGGACCGGTCTCGGCGAGGCGCTTCTCATCTGGGACGGCAAGCATCATCGCCCCATCGCCTCCGAGGGCGGCCACTGCGACTTCGCCCCCCGAACCGACCGCGAAGTCGCGCTTCTTCAGTACCTGCTCCGCACCCTCAAAGGTCATGTCAGCTACGAGCGCGTCCTCTCCGGCCCCGGCATTACCAACATCTATACCTATCTCCGTGACGTGGAAAAACTACAGGAACCGCAGTGGCTTCGCGACCGCCTCGCGACGGAAGACCCGAACGCCGTCGTCGGCCAGTGCGCGCAGGATGGCTCCAGCTCCATCTGCTTCGAGGCGATGCGGACCTTCAGCGCGATCTATGGGGCCGAAGCCGGCAACATCGCCCTCAAGGTCCTTGCGATGGGCGGAATCTACCTCGGCGGAGGCATCGCCCCCAAGATTATTCAGACGCTCGAGAACGGCGATTTCATCCAGGCCTTCCTCGACAAGGGGCGCCTCTCCCCGCTGCTCCAGTCCATCCCTGTCCGCATCATCCTCGACGACACCTGCGCCCTCCTCGGAGCTGCCGCCTATGCCGAAGCTCGCGCCGCCGACATCTCCAACCACTCCGAACGCGCCGCATCGATCAAACACTGATTCCGCTCCACTGTACCGCAGCGTGGTACAGTGGAACGAATATGATCGCAAGCTGGAAAGATACCTGGCTGCAGGACTTCTTTGAAAAAGACAAGCACTCGAAGAAGATTCCTGCCGATCTCAGAGACAGGCTCTTTCGCAAGCTGCAAATGATTGACGATGCGGAAACAGATGCCGATCTCCGGGTGCCTCCCAGCAACCACTTCGAGCAGTTGGAAGGAACTCTTACCGGTTGGCATTCCATTCGCGTCAACGCACAATGGCGGCTGATCTTTCGGTGGAACGAAGGCAAAGCCATTAATCTCTATTTGGACAACCACTCCTACAGGTGAACGAACCATGCTGATGACAAAACGAAAGCCCGCAACCGTTGCTGAAGTTCTCATCGAGGAGTTCATGGAACCGCTCGGCATCAGCCAAACCGATCTGGCCGAACGTACTGGCCTCCCGCGAAAGCATGTCAACGAGCTTTGCCGTGACCGTCGCTCCATAACTGCAGACACCGCTCTTATCCTCAGCCGCGTCTTCGGCAATAGCCCCGACTTCTGGCTCAATACCCAGAGGCGCACCGACTTGTGGGAGGCGCTTCACACACCCAAGCGGCTTCTTCGCATTCAGCGCGCAAAACCTATTCGCAAAACTCCTGCTCGTCAGTGGAAGCTCTCAGCCTGACGTCCTTTCCCTCGCAAGCGCATTGCTTCCTGGTCGAAGAGACCACATCGTACAGGTCCAGCGTTTGTCTCAATCGGTTCCACCATGTACCGTGGACACATAATATTTATGCCGATCACAAAGACCCTCCTCTCCTCAGCCCTGCTCGTCATTGCGTCCTGCATCGCGCCTCTCGCGGCTTCAGCCCAACGCCTCCCCTCCGGCGTCCATCCCGAGCACTATAGCCTCGCGCTCACCCCCGACCTCGAGGCCGCGACCTTTGCGGGCACCGAGACCATCGATCTCACTCTCGACCAGCCCAGCACCACGATTACGCTGAATGCCGCCGAGATTAAATTCCTCTCTGTCACCGCAGGTGCGCAGACCGCGCAGGTCTCCCTCGATCCCGATAAAGAGCAGGCGACCTTCACCTTCCCGCAATCTCTGCCCGCAGGCAAGGTCACGCTCGACATCCGCTACACGGGAATACTTAACGATAAGCTGCGCGGCTTCTATCTCTCGAAGACCGCGAAACGCAACTACGCCGTGACCCAGTTCGAGCCCACCGATGCCCGCCGCGCCTTTCCCAGCTTCGACGAGCCCGCACTCAAAGCGACCTTCGACATCTCCCTCACTGTCGATCGCGGCGACACCGTCATCTCGAACACGAACATCGTCTCCGACACCGCCGCGCCGGACAAAAAGCACACCATCAAGTTTGCCACCACGCCGCGTATGTCGACCTATCTCGTGGCCTTCCTCGTCGGCGACTTCCAATGCACCAAGGGCAGCAGCGACGGCGTCCCCATCCGCGCCTGCGCCACGCCCGACAAGGTCAAGCTGACCCAATACGCCGTCAAGTCCGCCGAATACATCCTGCATTATTACGACACCTACTTCGGCATCAAGTACCCCATGCCCAAGCTCGACATGGTTGCCCTCCCCGACTTCGAGGCTGGCGCCATGGAGAACTTCGGCTGCATCACCTACCGCGAGACCGACCTGCTGATCGACAGCAAGACCGCCAGCATTCCCGAGAAGAAGAACGTGGCTGCGGTCGTCGCCCACGAGATGGCGCACCAATGGTTCGGCGACATGGTCACCATGCAGTGGTGGGACAATATCTGGCTCAACGAGGGCTTTGCTACCTGGATGGAGCACAAACCGCTCGCTGCATGGCATCCCGAATGGAACATCCTGCAGGACCAGGCACAGGAGCTCGACAGCACGCTGAACTACGACTCGCAGGCCACGACGCGCACCATTCGCGCCACCGCCGATACCCCCGCCCAGATCAACGAGATGTTCGACGGCATCGCCTACGGCAAGGCGGGCGCCGTTCTTAATATGGTCGAAAACTATGTTGGCGAAGAGACCTTCCGCCAGGGCGTCCACAACTACCTCGCCGCGCACCTCTACGCCAACGCCACGGCTGAGGATTTCTGGAACGCCCAGACCGCGACCAGCCACCTGCCTGTCGACAAAATAATGTCCAGCTTCGTCGAGCAGCCCGGCGTCCCGCTGCTCACCTTTGCCAATGCCTCTAACTCCGGCGCGCCCGTCACGCAGAGCCGCTTCTTTCTCTCGCCCGATTCCGCCAATCACACCAGCCAGCAATGGACCCTTCCCGTCTGCCTCAAGACCAGCGGCAAGCCTGTCTGTCGCCTGCTCACCCCCGGCGAAGCGGCTCTGCCCATCCCCGCCGACCTCGGCGCGCCCTTCTTCTATGCCAACGCCGCCGCCAAGGGCTACTTCCGCACCATCTACACGCCGGAGCAGTACAAGGCCATCGAAGCGAAGGCCGAAACCGCCCTTACCCCGCCCGAGCGCATTAACTTCATCGGCGACCGCTGGGCGCTGGTTCCGTCAGGACGTTCTTCCATCGCCGACTATCTCGACCTCGTCCTCGCGCTCAAGCAGGACCCCAACTCCGCCGTCCTCGAAACTGCTCTCAACAAGACCTACGCCATCAAGTCCGAGATCGCCACGGGTAAGGACCTCGACCAGTTCAACGCGGTCATCCGCCGCGAGTTCAGTCCGATCTATGCGGCTCTCGGCAAACCGTCGAAGCACGACTCCTTCGACCGCAGTCAATCACGCGCCGTCCTCTTCGAGCTGCTTGGAGCTGCCGATGATCCAGGAGTCGTAGCCGAGGCCCGCGAGATAGCCGACCGCAGCTTCAGCCACAACGGCAAAAAAGACAAAGACCCGCTCATGGCCGACGCTGCCATCTCGGTCGCCGCCAGCAAAGGCAACGCCGCGCTCTACGACAAGATCATGGCCGCCAGCAAGGACCCCAGCGACCCTGGCCTTCAGTCCGATGCACTTGCCGCGCTGTCCCACTTCCGCGATCCGGCTCTCGTCACCCGGACGCTCGATTATGCGGTCCTCGGCCAGGTCCGCAATCAGGATAGCTGGCGAATCTTCGTCGTTCTCCTTCGTCAACGCGCCACGCGTGCCCAGGCCTGGACCTACATCCAGCAAAACTGGGACAAGGTCCACGCCCAGTTTACGACCAACTCCGGCGTCCGCGTCGTGGCAGCCACCGGCTCCTTCTGCACGGCCGATGGCCGCGACCAGGTCACCAGCTTCTTCAGCACCCACCCGGTCGACGCCTCGGCACGCACTCTGGCCAAATCCATCGACAGCATCAACGCCTGCATCCAGTTCCGCGCCACCCAGGAGCCGAGTTTCCACCAGTGGCTAGCCTCCCATCCTACGCAATAGGTTTATTTTCTCTGCCTATCAGCTCACGCCATCTCGACCGAAGCGTAGCGTAGTGCAGAGCCCCCTGTATCTCGTCGTTGCTCATCGTGCCTCAAATGCCGATGCCAGCCTCTATAAAGGCTGGCATCGGCAACATACATTTATTGGTGCAAATCGATGCTGAGCCTACGGCATCACCTTCACCATGACGACTCCATGGCTGGGCACCTCGGCCGAATAACCACCGGTCTTCCGTCCCACATCCTTCTTGGCCCAGAGATCCCTGACCGAAGCGCTCAGCGTATCCGGATACCCAATATCTGTCCACGCCACTGAGATTTTTGCCGCCGCCGCGCCGCGATTCAGCAGTGCCACGGCACGGCCGCCGTCGGCCAACTGCTTCGACCAGATCTCCAGGTCGCCGTCCTTCTTCACCCGGCGTCCCTGCTGACCCAGCGCATCCTGATCGATGGCGATGACCTCTTTATTCAGCAGAATCTCTTTCGTATCGGCCGACATGTGTTCAATGTCATTACCCGCGAGCAGCGGAGCCGAAAACAGTGCCCACATGCTGAAGTGCGCGCGGTTCTCTGTCGTCGTCATGCCGCCGTTGCCAACCTCGAGCATGTCCGGATCGTTCCAGTGTCCCGGTCCGGCATAGCTCTCGATGCCATTCATCAGGTCCAGAATCTGGACCACGCCGTTGCCTCCCCAGGTCTTCTTGCAATCCCAGCAATCCTGAATGTCGCCGGTGGCCCGCCACATATTCCCAATCGACCCTGCCCAGAGCCACGGCTTGGTCGATCCCCACTCGCAGATGCTGAAGAGAATCGGCCTTCCCGAAGCCTTCAGTGCGTCGCGCATCGTCGTATATGATGCCTCACTGTTCTGCCCCGGCACGGTGTTGCACCAGTCTTCCTTCAGATAGTCGACGCCCCAGGCTGCATACTGCCGCGCATCCTGATACTCATGGCCAAGGCTTCCCGGCCGGCCACCGCAGGTCTTCGTACCTGCGTCCGTGTAGATTCCGAACTTTAACCCTTTGGAGTGGACATAGTCGGCCACGGCCTTGATGCCGTTGGGAAACTTCTCCTTGTCCACAATGATGTTGCCCTCGGCATCGCGTCCCGTCTGCCAGCAGTCGTCGATGATGACGTACTGGTACCCGGCATCCTTCATCCCATTGCTGGCCATCGCATCCGCGGTCTCGCGAACGACGCCTTCATTGATGCCTTTGCACGCATACTTGTTCCAGCTATTCCATCCCATCGGCGGAGTCCGCGCCAACCCATTCTCCAGCGCGTGACCGGCGGCAGGCGCCAGCAGCACAAGCATCAGCAACGAAGAAATCCAAACTAAACGCAACACTTTCATCATGTCTCCCTTTCAATCCCTGCAAAGATATCCATTCCCGCTCGTCGATGCGCAGGAGAACGGAACGACTCACATCAAGCTGCCCAGCCGTCGCGCCAATTGTAATGTAACCATTTACATGATGAGAAATTACGCCTGATTTAAGCGCTTTTCATAGCAAATAACACGTAGCCCGGGCCGAAACGAAAGTCCGATCTCCCCGGTCTTCCCATACCCCAGTTTGAGAAATAATCTCTGTGCCGCCTCATTCTCCACGCTCGTATCGGTGCGTACTGCCGGGAAGCCGCGCTCCATCGCCACCTCTTCCGCCTTCTGCATCAGGGCCGCTGCCATCCCCGCCCCGCGAAACTTCGGATCGACCGCCAGCCGATGCACCATCACCCCGTTCTCTTCGACATCCCAGCCGGCGTGCCCATACTCGGGCTCCTGTCCCGTCGTTACCGCAATCATCCCCGCCAAGGCACCATCGACCTCAGCCACCCAAAGTTGTCTCTGCTCAACATCATGCTCAAACACAGCCGCAGTGGGATAATTTTCATCCCATTGCAGATTTCCCGCAGCCCGCATCGATGGAACGATGCGCCGCAACAATTCGATTACTGACGCAACATCCTCCTGCACAGCCAACCGTATTTGCATCTTCTGAGCACTCAATCGATAGGTATCAGTCAAAGTTACATAATGCGAAATCGTTCCCGCATCAGCCGTTGAAATCGCGGCTTCCAGATCAGGTCGTAAGCCAATTCCTTCCCCGGAAACATGGCCAGCGCGGCCCTCCTGCTGTCGCCGATCATCTGCGCCGCCTCATCCACCGTCAGCGACCCATCCTGCGCGATTACCTGCATGGTCATATTCATCATCATCTGCAACCGGCGAAGCAGCTTCTGCTCCTCAGCTCGTTCCGCCGCGTTGACCTGTGTAACTACTTCGGTTGTCTGATTCAGCTCCATTGAGTTACCTCCGAATTCCACCGACACCTGGTTAGATATCCAAAACCCTCCCATGGATTCCTGCTTCACTTCTTCTGCCGTGCGCACCAAAAAGATCAAGGCCGGAGGCAATCGCCTCCAGCCTCGATCCATGCTGCAAACCGACTAAGCGTTATAGGTCGAAGAGGCAACCCTTCCGCCGCGTCCGGTCCAGTTGGTGTGGAAGAACTCGCCGCGAGGCTTATCGACGCGCTCGTAGGTGTGAGCACCGAAGAAGTCGCGCTGCGCCTGCAGCAGGTTTGCCGGCAGCCGCTCGGTCCGGTAGCCGTCGTAGAACGCGAGCGCGGTCGAGAACGCCGGCATGGGAACTCCAATCTCAATCGCGTGAATCACTGCCTTCCGCCACGAAGCGCCATACTTATTCAGCGCATCCGAGAAGAAGTCGTCCATCAGCAGGTTTTGCAGCTTCGGGTTCTTGTCGAACGCAGCCTTGATGTCGCCCAGGAAGGCGCTGCGGATGATGCAGCCGCCGCGCCACATCAGCGCGATGCCGCCCATATTCAGGTTCCAGTTCATCTCTTTTTCAGCCGCACGCAGCAGCATGTAGCCCTGCGCGTAGCTGATCATCTTCGAGCAATAGAGCGCCCGCCGAACGTCTTCGATAAACTGCGCCTTCTCCGAAATCGTCAAAGCCTTCTTCGGCCCGGACAGTACCTTCGAAGCGGCAACGCGCTCATCTTTGAGCGCCGACAGGCAACGCGCAAACACGCTCTCGCCGATCAGCGTCACCGGCATCCCCAGGTCGAGCGCCGAGATGGCCGTCCACTTGCCCGTTCCCTTCTGTCCCGCCGTATCCAGAATCTTGTCGACCATTGGCTGGCCGTCATCGTCCTTTTTGGCAAAGATCTCAGCCGAAATCTCAATCAGGAAGCTGTCCAGCTCGCCCTTGTTCCAGTCGTTGAAGACCGTGGCAAACTCATCGGCGGTTAGTCCCAGCCCGTCCTTCAGCAACTGGTAGGCCTCGCAGATCAACTGCATATCGCCATACTCAATGCCGTTGTGCACCATCTTGACGTAGTGGCCCGCGCCGTCCTCGCCCACCCAGTCGCAGCAGGGAGTGCCGTCTTCCACCTTGGCCGCGATGGCCTGAAAGATCTCCTTCACATGCGGCCATGCTTCCTTGTTGCCGCCCGGCATAATCGACGGGCCGAAACGCGCACCCTCTTCGCCGCCGCTCACGCCAGTGCCGATAAACAGAATTCCCTTGGCTGCAAGGTCTTTCGTGCGCCGGTTCGAGTCAGTGAACAGCGAGTTGCCGCCGTCGATGATGATGTCGCCCTTTTCGAGATGCGGCAGCACCTGCGCAATCGTCTGGTCGACGACCTCGCCTGCCTTCACCATAATCATCACCCGGCGCGGCGTCTTCAACAGCTTGCACATCTCTTCAATCGAGTGCGCCCCAACCACTTCGGTGCCCTTTGCTTCGTTGTTGATGAACTCATCGACTTTAGAAACCGTCCGATTGAAAACGGCGACCTTGTATCCGTGGTCGTTCATGTTCAGCACAAGGTTCTGACCCATTACTGCCAGACCAATCAGTCCAATATCACAAGTTGCCTCTGCCATTTCAATCTCCAAAGCGATCCGTCGCTACGCATCGCTGCATTGTGTGGGTTTATTTTGTCGGCCCATTATCGTCGTGGAAAGCGGTCCGGCCAAGGTGTCTTTTTATCATACGGAAGCAACGATAAGATAGACCCTCGCCACAGAGGTGCTCATCGGGGCTGTGTGCCCGCCCGCATTTGTAATCGGTGTCATCGGTGCAAATCGGTGTTAAGCCTTTCGCTAAAACCCGCACCGCTATTGATCCCCCGCTCCAAGTACATCGCGAATCCCCCCATCCCGATCCAGCAAAAATGTAGTCAGTCCAAACTCATCCGTCCGGTAGAGTCGCGTATGCGCGCCGGCAATCCGGTCGATCACCTCGACCCTTGGATGCCCAAAGGTATTTCCCTTGCCCACAGAGATCACGGCGTCCTTCGGTGCGGCTTCGGCAAAAAACTCAGGAGTAGTTGAGCTGTTACTCCCATGATGCCCCACCTTCAGCAGCGTCACGGGTCGAATCTTCCCATCCGCCACCATGGCCTGCTCGCTCGAGGCCTCCGCATCGCCCTCCAGCAGCACCGAAGACTTCCCATACTGCATCCGCATCACCAGCGAATCGTCGTTCACCGGAGCGCCGTCATTCCTGTAACTACTCTCCGGAGCGAGTATCGAAATCTCCGTTTTACCCCAGGCGACATCTTCTCCCGCATGAAAATGCCGCACCACCACCCCCAACGTTTTTGCCTCTGTCAGCAGCTCGCGGTAGGCCTCCGACTCCGGGTCGATCCCCACCCACAACTCCCGCGGACGAAAGTCCCGCAGGATCGCCGGCATTCCCCCCATGTGGTCACTGTGCGCATGGCTCAGCTCCACCACATCCAGCCTGCGAATCTGCCGCGACCAGAGATACGGAGCCACCACCTCCTCGCCCACGTCGAACCCGCTTGCTGCTGCCGCAGCCTCCGACGGCCCGCCCACCGGCCCGCCTGCATCCACCAGCATCGTTCGTCCTCCTGGACCCACCACCAGCAGCGAGTCCCCCTGGCCGACATCGATCGCCGTCACCTCGAGCGCCCCCGGTGAAGTCACCGCCGCCTCCGGCCAAAGCACCATCGCCGCAATCAGCGGCAGCATCACCATAGCCACCCAGCTAGCCGCTCTGGATCTCCGCACTGCCCAGCAGCAGAATCCCCATCCCGCCACCGCCAGCAAAGCGACCCACCAGGCCGGCCCAGGAACCCGCATGTCCGCTGCCTGAACCTGACTCACACGTCCGATCACGCCGGTGATCCCATGCAGCAGCAGCGCCGTCACCGCCCCCGGCGCTATCGCCAGCACCGGGCTCACCAGCGCCGCACAAAATGTGATGACTGCCATCGGAGCCAGTACCCCAACCAGTGGCACGCTCAGCATATTTGCCGGCAGCGCAAACACCGTGGCCCGGTGAAAGTACATCGCCATCGGCAGCACCATCACCAGCTCCACCACCACCCCGATCAAGACCAGCTCCAAAGCCCAGAATCCGCAACGCACGATCAGCGATGGAACTCCTCGTGCCCACCGACCCAGCAGACCTGCAAACGCCTCCCCCCAGACCCCCAGCATCACGCGAAACTGCGCCACGCGAGGCCGCTGCCGAACATCCTCCCACTCGTCCCAGAGATGCCGCGCCGCCCGCGCATACTCTCCCGGCCCTCGCTCCCACAGCGGAACTGCGATGCCTCCAATCGCAATGATTGCCAGAAACGTCATCTGAAAGCTCGCCTCAAACAAGGCCCCCGGCGACCACACCAGCACCCCCAGCGCCGCCGCCCCCAGCGCATTCAGGACATTCCTGTCCCGCGATAATAACCGCGCCATAAGAAAGATCACGATCATCCACAAGGCCCGCTGCACCGGAACCCCAAATCCGGTCAGCAGTGCATAGCCCGCTGTCAGTCCAATCGTCAACAGCGTCGCCAGCCACTCGTGCAGTCTTAGCCGCCGCGCCGCCCAGAATATCAATCCCGCCAGCAGCGCCACATGCATCCCCGAGACCACGAAGAGATGAAACGATCCCGTCCGCTCAAAGCCCAGTCGCAGCGTCCGGTTCAATCCGGCACGGTCGCCAAACAGCATGGCATTCAGCATTCCCGCATCGCCCGCACTCAACTGCAACATAGGCGGCATCCGCCGGTTCGCCCCCGATCGCACATACCCCGAGAGTTGGTCCGCCGCCCAGGTCTGCGCTGCATAGACCCTGCATTGCAAGTCGCGTGCACCCTCTCCCAGCCGCGAGAGCTTACTGGCCTTGACCGTCGCATGAACTCCCAGTCCCTGGCCCAGCAGATAATCCGCATACTGCCACGCCCCCGGATCGCGATACCGCTCCGGCACCTTCAGCCGCATCGGCCCCTCGATCACGTCCCCACACTTCAAATCAGGAAGCGACCCGGCATTTGCCAGCACCGTAACCCGAACCCCGCCCGGCACCGGAACCATCCGCGAGATATCCGGAGTCAGATACTCCACATCCTCCACCTGCAGATCGACCGAGACAGCTTCCGCAGCATCCGGCTCCCTCTCCAGCCACCATGCCGGATCGTTATCCCGGTCCACGGCTTTCTGACGAGGAGGCAGTTCGCGCACCCTCACCACGCGCCCTCTCACCTGCCTGCTCAGCCCATCCGCATAGCTCTGCAAGGCCGTCTGTGGCGCTGGATACGGCTGCACCTCGGCACACCATATCCCCACCACCATCCAAACCGCTGCCACCGGAAAAACCGCAACTCGAAGCGACCATCGCAATCCGGCTACAGCGAACGCCACCAGTAGAACCAGAGCCACCACCAGCACCACTGCTGGCTGCCGGTTCCGCGCCATCACCTCACCCAGCGCAAACCAGACTGCCGCAGCCAGCAGGGGAGCACGCCCAAACCGCAGCCGCTCAACCCCGCCCCCGCTCCAAAGCGCCGGATCAGACTCGCCCTCCGCAATGTCAGCTTTTAAATCTCCGCTCACTGACCGCATCTACCATCCAATTCGCCATGTCTTTACTGTTTCAAGCACGATGGAGTACGACGACGGTCTCCTGATGAAACGTCTGCGGAAACATATCGACAAGATGTAGCTCTTTGATTGTGTAGCCGAAGTCTACCAGAGCCTTCAAATCACGCGCCAAAGTCGCCGGATCGCACGAGACATACACCATCGCCTTCGCCCGCACTCGCCCAAGCAGCGTGCAAACCTCCGCTCCTATCCCAGCCCGCGGAGGGTCCATCACCACCAGATCCGGTCTCTCCCGCTGCACGACCGCGCCGCGCAAAAACTCCAGCGTCGTCGCCGCGACTGCCCGCCTGCCGGGTCCTTTGAAGGTCTTTGTCAGATCGTCCGCAGCGGCTTCCACCGCGACCACTTCATCGAACTCATCCGTCAAAGCCCGCGAAAAAAGTCCTACTCCCGCATACAGGTCCCAGGCCAGCGTTCCGCGACGACCGGCCGTCACCATCCGCACAAGCTCCTCCACCAGAAAGCGGTTCACCTGAAAAAAACCACTGCGGCTGACCCAATATTTTTCTTGAGCCATGGCATAGCTCAACCCTTCAGCCCCCCATGCCGCGATGGCGCGCGGTCTCTCCAGCCGCCGCGCCTGCTGCGAGCCTTCCGGCCTCAGCAGCATCGCTCCGGCCCCCACCAACTCGGGCAATGGCTCGCGCAACCGCTCACAAAAACTGCCGAACCCCGCCACCAGATCCGGGCCCAGCTTCTGCCGCACAAATACTGTCATCTGTAATGTGCGTTCATCCTTCGTCGCAAAAAACTCGACCTCGACCACCGCCCTCAACCATCGTGCCGCCGCAGCATCTTCGCTCAGGTTCAATAGAGCTTCCGCCGCCCGCCATAACACTGGAGCGGCAATCGGGCACATCGTCACCGGCAGGAAATCATTCGACCCGCGCCGCAGATATCCCACCCGCGGCAAGCCCTCCACCTCCGCCACCCGCAGCCGGATTCGGTTGCGATATCCCCAAGGCTCGCCCGCATGGACCTGCACCTCCGGCAGGTCCGTCAACCCCGAACGCTCCAGCGTCTCCCGCAAGATGCCAGTCTTCAACGCCAGTTGAGCTTCATACGTCGCATGTTGATAGTGGCAGCCGCCACACTCTCCAAAGTGCACGCACGACGGTGTCGTCCGATCGCGCGAAGCCTCCAGAACCTCTGTCAACTCCGCATCCGCAACGCCGCCCCTGCTCTCCGTCAGCCGAGCCTCGACCAACTCCCCCGGCAAGGTAAACGGCACAAAGACGGTTCTGCCGGTGCTACCTTCTTCCGCCTGATGAGCCAATCCAGCCCCACCATAGACCGTCTTTTCAATTCGTAACTTCATCCGTTACTTTTTCTTTCTCGCCGTCATGTGCCTTATTGGAAGCAGGAAGCTTTTGTCCTTCGGTGTCATCGGTGCAAATCGGTATTAAGTTTTTTACTCATGGCTCATATAGAAGAGGCTCAACCTTGGTAGCTTTCGCGCTTCCAGCATTCGTTTCTGCAAAAACTGCTGCTGCACCTGCTTGATCTGCACCGCTTGCATCTTCCCTTTGTAGGGTGCAAGCTCCCGCGCTGCCTGCTCCCTCAGCCCCACCAGTTCTTCCTCCGGAGCAGCCGTCAACAAGGCCGCGAACAGCTTCTCCTCGAGCACCGTCAGCGTCCGGTCCAGCTCTTCAAGAGCCATCATCGGCTCAGCAATCAGCCCCAAAGCCAATGCCCGCAGCCGCGCCGCGACCTCCGCTGCCACGCCATCCGCCGGAGCGTTCAACTTCGCCGCCTCAACGACCACCGCATTGGCCTCCAGATACCGCCCTACCCGTTCCGTCTCAAACCCACTCTCCGTGGCCTCTACACTCGCTGGAGTCGCCGCTCCAATCGCAGCCTCTCGTGCCTGTTCCACCGCCTCCATCACACTCTGCGCACACCATGCGAGTCCATTCACTTTTCTCGCTCTACCCGCAGCCCGCATCGCCTTTGCATCATGCTTATCAAAAGCATTGTCGATGCCGCGCAGCACCGCTTCCAGCGGAACGCCCGCCTCGCGCCACGTCTCAATCAAGGCCCAGTCGAGTGTCGATAGCATCAGCAGCGATCCACGCCGCCGCTGAAACCGTTCCTCGATCTCCGTAAAATAATTGAAGTAATTCTGCATCTGTCCTATAAAAACTTTGCCGAAAGCCGTTAGTTGAAGAGGCGGGACTTCAGTGGTTCCCTGCGACGGCCCCGCGCTTCCTATGCCGGTCGAGATTGCGCTCATAGACAATCCGCAGTCCGGTCAAGGTCAGCATCTCATCGACCGCGCCAATATACTTTGACCCTTCGGCAATCAGCTTCGCCAGGCCGCCCGTGGCAACCGTCTTGGTCTCCGGCCCCGTCTCGGCGATCATCCGTTCCAGAATTCCATCCACCAGACCGATATATCCGTAGTACAAGCCGATCTGAATATTATCGACCGTTCCCGTTCCGATGACCTTTGCCGGCTTCTTCACGCTGATGCGCGGCAGCCGCGCGGCACGCGCAAATAATGCATCCGCCGAGATCCCCAACCCCGGTGCAATCGCGCCACCCATAAACTCGCCCTTCTTCGAGATGACGTCGAACGTAGTAGCCGTTCCAAGGTCCACCACAATCGTCGGTCCGCCAAACCGCTCAAATGCCGCAACGCAATTCACAATCCGGTCTGCACCCACCTCGGTCGGATTGTCCGTCAACACCGGCAACCCAGTCTTCACTCCCGGCTCGATAAAGACAGGCTTCACCTGAAAGTACATCTCGCAGACCTGCCGCAGCGTCGGGTCCATTGGAGGCACGACTGAAGAGATGACAATTCCATCCACCACGCCCATCTCCAAACCTTTCAGCCCAAACAAATTCCGCAGCCGTATGGCAAACTCATCCACCGTCAGCTTGGGCCATGTGGTGATTCTCCAGTTCGCAACCAGTTCCGTCGCTACAGCGTCCGGGGCGCTCCCATCCGCCAGCCGGTACAGCCCAAGCACAGTATTCGTATTGCCGACATCCATCACCAGCAGCATCGCAATCTCGCCTCGTTATCCTTCTCGAACCCCGCCCGAGAGCACGGTATGCAGCACGCCATCGTCTCCCTCGACCAGCAAAAATCCTCGTGCGTCGAGCCCGGCTGTCACGCCAGTATAGCCGCCGCCCTCGTCCACCCTCACCCGTCTGCCTTGCACCCAGCTCGAAGCGTTTGCAAACCGCTCCAACAACCCGGCACCGGCAATCTGCCCACGATATTCCTGAACCAGCAACCCAATCTCCTGATCCAACGCTCGCAGCAGCGCGCTCAAAAGCGCCTCCCGCGAAACCTCGCCGCCTCTCTCCATTCGTAACGAAGTAGCCAGCGCTTCAATCTCGGCAGGAAACGCGGCATGATTCACATTGATGCCAATGCCGATCACCGCATATCGAAGCATCGCTCCTTCGATCTCCTGCGTGGGAGCCACTGCCGTTTCGACCAGGATCCCGCCACACTTCCGTCCCTTCAGCAGCAGATCGTTCGGCCACCGAATATCTACCGCCAGCTTGGTGACCTCGACAATCGCAGCCCGGGCAGCCAGCCCCGCAGCCAGAGAAAGCCATAGCGCCATCGTCATCGGCAGCGCCGGAGCGACCAGCGCGCTCACGTAAAGCCCGTCCCCCGCCGTCGAATGCCACCCATGCCCTCCGCGGCCGCGGCCAGCGGTCTGCTCGTCGGCAACCCACACGCCACCGCGCGCGCCTGCCTGCGCAGCCTCCAGGGCCAGCCCATTCGTCGATCCCACAGAAGGGAAGTGCAGCACCCGTCCAGCAAACGCCGTCCCAGCAATGCCAGCGTTCACCGCCGCTAAATCGAACACGCCACCCTCAGTAAACATCCGCCGTAATCTTCATGCTCAGGTCTACCGCTACAGCCGAGTGCGTCAGCGCTCCCACCGAGATGAAATCCACTCCAGCCAGCGCATAGTCTCGCACCGTCTTCAAATTCATATTGCCCGAAGCCTCGATGGGAGCGCCCGGCAGGCTCGCACGAATCTGCTTCACCGCCTTCTTCACCACCGCCGGTATCATATTATCCAGCAGGATCGACTCGGCCCCGCCCGCAATGGCCTGCTCCAGTTCCAACTGACTGCGTACCTCGACCTGCACGATCTGCCCGGCCTTCCGACCCGCGAGCGCCCGCTCCAGCGTCACCGGCAGCCCGCCGCCGAGCGAGATGTGGTTGTTCTTGATCAAAATTCCATCCTGCAGGTCCAGCCGGTGGTTCACCCCGCCGCCGCAACAGACAGCGTATTTATCCAGCGCCCGCAGACCCGGAATCGTCTTTCGCGTATCGAGAATCTTCGCCTTCGTTCCGGCAATCGCCTTTACAAACTGGTTCGTCAGCGTTGCGATCCCGCACATCCGCTGCATCAGGTTCAGGGTCACGCGCTCGCACGAAAGAATCGCCGATGCATTATGCCGGATCACCGCCAGCGACTGGCCCTTCTTTACGTGGACGCCGTCGAAGATCTCCGGGTGGCTCACCACCTCAAACCGTCCCATCGGAGTAGAAGACATCTTTGAAAAAATATCCAGGATCACCGGAATGCATCCCAGCCCCGATACCACGCAGTCTTCCCTCGCGATGATCGTGCCAGAAGCCCGCAATCCCTTGTCAATCGTCAACGCTGTGGTCACATCATTGGCAACCTTATCTTCCGCCAGCGCCGCCTCGAGAATCGTCCGTACCCGCGTGCTCTTCCAGTCCATTCTGTAATCCTAGAGCAAAGTAGGAGTTGGTGTAGCGTCTGCCGAGCCCTTTGTTTGTCATTCCCGAAGGGAATCTGCGGTTGCCTGCCTCCACGCCAACAGTTAATCCGCTCTAAACCCGCCGCCCGCATCTCACTGTAAAGCACCTTCGAGTGACCAGTAATGCTCATGTCGCTGCATCGCCAATTCGCCTACCTTTTCCTCCTCGCGCTACCGATCGCCTGCGTCGCCTGGACCGTCACTCACGAAGAGGTCTTCCGCGAGCCACGCGAGTGGTGCAAAGAAAAAAGCGAAAACTGCCGCCCCCTGCCTGTCCGGAAGTTCTTCTATCTCTTCACCTGCGAGTACTGCTTCAGCCACTATGTCGCGGCCTTCTTTCTACTGATCACGCGCTTCCAGATGCTCTACGACGGCTGGCGCGGTTATCTCATCGCGTGGTTCGCGCTGGTCTGGGTCGCCAACATCTACATGAGCTTCTTCAACCGCTTGCGCCTTGACATCAAGCACGAAAACGTAGCTATCGCTGTAGACCAGACCAGAGTTGAAACCGATCCCCCTCCTGCGATACACCAGCTCTGAGTCATCGCGACCGTGCCTATGCCCGACTCGCTTCCGTAACCTGTCCGGAATGTGCGCTGTGCGTCAAAGCCTTCCTTCCATGGCTATCCGCAACGAATTGCCCCCGAGGGCAGCTTTCTCAAACAGCATGGTGAGGCCTATAATTCCGGAATTCCGGCACCATAGAGGAGGTTTTCACTATGCCTACCGATAGCAATTCAATGTCCTCCAACAAGGAGATCGTGCACAGGTACATGGACGACTGCTGGAACCTGGGCAAGCTCGACGAACTTAGGGAACTGGTCACGGATAACTGCACTCACCATGATTCCGTCTTCCCATCCCTCCAACCTGGCGTCGACAACCTCAGACGCCACATCGCCATGTGCAGGAATGGCTTTCCCGACTGCAAATTCACAATCGACGACACCATTGCCGAACGAAATGAGGTCGTGATCCACTGGACCGTCACCGGCACTCACAACGGCCAGTTCCTCAGCATGCTCCCCACCAACCGCAATATAACGGTCACAGGTACATCCATCTTCCGCCTCGAAGACGGAAAGATCAGCGAACAATGGGCCGACTGGAATCTCATGTCGATGATGGAACAGCTCGGAGTCACCCCACAACCCAAAGCGGAAGCCAAAGCACGCACTTAACTGCGTGCCGGCCATCCCTCCGAAGGCAGCGACTCCAGTGCTGCCTTCGTCTTGTCATGCAGCATCTTCGTCTCCGTCGCCTGCTTCCGCAGCCCTTCAACAATGCGCGCCGGAGCCTTCGCCATAAACGCTTCATTGCCCAACTGGCGCTCCGCCGCCGTCAGCCCCTTCTCAAACTTGACCAGGTCCTTCGTCAGCCGCTCACGTTCAGCCACAACATCGATCTGCCGCTCGTACACTACAGCCACATCGAAATCGGCTGTACTCCTCGCGCCATCGCCGGTTAGCGGGGCCGACGTAAACTCCATCTCGCTCACCCGCGCCAGCCGTCGCAGCAGATCGACGTTGTCGTCCGCCAGCGCCACCACGCGGTTGCCCGCATATACGCGAATCGGCGCAGCCTCTTTCTCCGGAACCGCCATCTCCTTGCGCAGTCCGCGCACCGTCACAATCACCTGCTGCAGCACTTCCATTGCAGCGATGCTGGCAGCGTCCGCGATCACATCCTCAGCCTGCGGAAACCGCGTCAGTGCAATCGACTTCGCCGGTGCCGCATCCTCATAAAACGCGTGCCAGATCTCTTCCGTAATAAATGGCATGAACGGGCTCAGCAGCCGCAGCGCGGCCTCAAATACCGCAAGCAGCGTTGTAAGCGCAGTCCTCGAAGCAGCCAGATCAGCACCTTCGCCAAACTCCAGCCGCAGCTTCACAATCTCGATGTACCAGTCGCAGAAGTCTCCCCAGAAGAACTGATAGACAGCGCTTGCTGCCTCGTCGAACCGGTAAGCCGTCAGCGACGCGTCTACCGCCTCCGCTGTTGCTCCCAGCCGCGCCAGTATCCATCGCGTCTCCAGCGGAGCGTCCTCAACCTCCTTCAATGCCGCGCCCAGCTTCGTCAGATCGACAGCAACGCCTGCCTCTTTCGCCCGGTCCACCTGCATAAACAGGAACCGCGCCGCATTCCATATCTTGTTGGCGAACGCTTTGTACCCATCCGTGCGCTCTTCACTGAAGGCAATATCCGTTCCCGGTGAAGCCATACTCGCCAACGTAAACCGCACTGCATCGGTGCCGTACTTTTTGACGACCTCGATGGGATCGATCACATTACCCTTGGTCTTCGACATCTTCTGCCGGTCGGCATCCCGTACCAGCGCATGAATGTAGACCTCACGAAACGGCACTGCATTCTCCAGTGTCCGCGCCGAACCGTCAGCCATCGGCACATCCAACATGAAGTGGCAGCTCAGCATAATCATCCTGGCCACCCAGAAGAACAGAATATCGAAGCCCGTTACCAGCAACTGCGTCGGATAAAACTCAGCCAGATCAACCGTGGGCCTTTCTGATCCCTGATCCCTGATCCCTATTCCCTGTTGTCCCGGCCATCCAAACACGGTGAAGGGAAGCAGTCCCGACGAAAACCACGTATCCAGAACATCGGTCTCCTGCAAGATCTCTGCCGACCCGCAATGCCCGCACTTCAGCGGAGTCTCCCGTGCCACCGTCGTCTCACCGCAAGCCGCGCAATGCCACGCCGGAATCCGGTGCCCCCACCAAAGCTGGCGCGAGATGCACCAGTCATGGATGTTCTTCATCCACTCGTCGTAGGTCTTGCGGTACTGGTCCGGCGTGAACTTGATGTATCCCTTGTCCACCGCCTCGATGGCCTTGTCCGCCAGCGGCTGAATCTTTACGAACCACTGCTGCGAGAGCCGCGGCTCAATCACCACGCCGGTCCTCTGGCTCAGCCCAATCGACAGCGTGTGGTCCTTCACATCGACTAACAGGCCAAGCTCTTTCAAGTCTTCAACGATCTTCGTCCGCGCCGCATATCGATCCAGCCCGTGATACGCCGAACCCGGCAGCAGCACATGCGCCGTCTCATCGAGGATCGTTAGATTCGGCAACCCATGCCTCTGCCCAATCGCAAAGTCATTCGGATCGTGCGCCGGTGTCACCTTCACTGCTCCGGTGCCGAACTCCGGCTTGGCCCAGTCATCGGCCAGAATCGGAATCTCGCGCTCAGCCCCGCCATTCACAGCACTCAGCGGCAGTCGAACCATCTTGCCCTGCACCGCAAGGTAGCGCTCGTCCGCAGGATTCACCGCGACTGCCGTATCCCCCAGCATCGTCTCCGGCCGCGTCGTCGCCACCACGATCGAACCCGACCCATCTGCCAGCGGATAACGAATGTGATAAATCTTCCCCAGCCGTTCCTCGTGTTCCACCTCAAGGTCGCTCACTGCCGTCTGGATCGCGGGATCCCAGTTGACGATGTATGCCCCGCGATAGATCAGCCCCTGCTCATGTAGCCGGACGAACGCCTCCTTCACGGCGACGCTCAGCCGATCGTCCATGGTGAAGTACTCGCGGCCCCAGTCCACACTCGCGCCCAGCCGCTTCATCTGGTCGAGGATCGCCCCGCCATAGACGTACTTCCACTCCCAAACCCGTTCCACAAACGCCGAGCGTCCAAGCTCCTGCCGCTGAATGCCTTCGGTGGCTAGCTGCCGCTCCACCATCATCTGGGTGGCGATGCCCGCATGGTCCGTCCCCGGAACCCACATCGACACCTCACCCGACATCCGGTGCCACCGTGTCAGAATGTCCATCTCCGTCTGGTTGAGCATGTGCCCCATGTGCAGTCGCCCGGTGACGTTGGGCGGGGGCAACAGCATGGTGAACTTCTTGACGCCCTCCTGCGTACCCTCAGAGGTAGCGACGTCGAAGAGGCGCTCGCGCACCCAGTACTCGGCCCAGCGCTCTTCAATAATGGACGGATCGTATGCTTTTGGCAGTTCGTGGCTCATGTTCTTTAAGCCTAGCATCCAAGCCCGGTGCCCCATGTCCCGCGTCTGGGACATGGGTTTCAGCCCGGTCATGGAAATCCGGGCGGGAGGCATGACTTCGACCCGCCGTCTTTGCCAATTGGCGTATCGCCCTTGTTTCCCACTCCGTCAAATCCGCCGTACACTACCTCCCACGAGGACATTCCATGACTAAGCTGCTTCTTGCCGCCGCCCTCCTTCTCGTAGCTGTCACTCCCTTCGCCCGTGCCGACCAGGACCGCGTCAGCGTCGGCGGCGACATCAACGTAGCCGAGGGAGAAAATGCGGGCAATCTCGTCTGCGTCTTCTGCTCCGTCCATGTTCACGGAGACGTCAAGGGCGACATCGTTGCTCTTTTAGGCAGCGTCACCGTCGATCCCACCCACACCATCTCCGGCGATCTTGTCGTCATCGGCGGAGACCTCAATCTCGCCGACGAGACCGAAGTCGGCGGCGATGTAGCCGTCATGGCGGGCAGCGCAAACCTCGCCTCGACCGCCGCAATCCACGGAGACCGTTCCGTCCTTCCCGGCCGCTACTGGCTCCTGCTTCCCTTTACCCCTCTGCTGATTCTGATCGGAATCATCTGGCTGATCGTCTGGCTGGTGCGCCGCAACCGCTACGAGTTTCCCGTCTACCCCAATGGCCGCGGGCTCTGAGATTGGCAGGGAATTGAGACCGAAGTTCTCGTCAGGCTCTAAAATAGACACTGGAGTGGGCCGATGACGACAAGCTCTGCAATTGCGAAAGCCACCCATCCTCTACGGACCGGTGTTCCCGATTTCGTAGCCGGTCTGCGCGAGTTGGAGCGCGACCTGATCACCAAGGACCGTATCGCCGAATACATGGCCGCAACCACCTTGCGGCCCGAGGCGCTCCACGACTTTGTCTGGTGGCGAGACAGCTTCTATACAAGAAACCTCATCTACCGCGACGAGCTCTTCGAGGTGATGACCATCTGCTGGTCCCCCGGCCAGAAGACGGCAATCCATACCCACAACGGCCAACTGGGCTGGATGACGGTCTCGCAGGGCGAGATCAGTACGCACGAGTATCACCACACCCGATGCAACGCGCCTCAGAACCAGAACGTCGTCAATATCGACTGTCTGGGCGGCGCGACCGAGCTGCAGATCGACAAGGTAAGGACGGTCGTCTGCGCCGAAGGCACCGGCATCGTGACCGTGGACAAGCTCCAGACCATCCACCAGATCGAGAACTCCGGGAGCACCGGTTGCATCAGCCTGCATGTCTACTCGAAGCCGTTCGATAGCTGCATCGCCTTCGATTTAGAGAAGCAGACCTGCTACCGGCGCCAGTTGAGCTACTTCAGCAAAGACGGCCATCCGCTGGAGAAGTAACCGCCGAACGCATCACAGGTTGAGCTTCTTGAAGACCCGCTCCGGGATATGCCGGATGACGAACATGATCGGCTGCCACTGGAACGGCACATAGAGAACATCCTGCCGCTTATCGATCGCCTTGACGATGCTCTGCGCGACCTTATCCACATCGGCAAACTTTTCGCTGCCCTTCATGCCCGAGGTCATGGAGGTCTTCACCGGCCCCGGCTTGATGGCTAGCACAGTGACTCCCTCGCGGTCCACGCGGTTGCGCAACCCGCCGAGAAACGCCGACAGGCCGGCCTTCGACGAGCCATAGAGGTAGTTCGACTTGCGCCCACGGTCTCCCGCAACCGACGAGATGACAGCCAGCGTCCCCGCATGGCGCTGAACGCAGAAGTTGGCCAGCCAGGTCAGTAGCGAGACCGGGGCCATGTAGTTGGTGTAGATGATCTGTGCGGCGGTGTTGAAGTCCTGCTCAGCTTTGGCCTGATCGCCGAGAATGCCGTGCGCAAGATAGGCAACATCGAGGCCAGTCAGCGAGTTCACCGCATGGGAGAGCAGTGCTGGATGCTTGTCCGTGTCGTCCAGATCGGCGATGGCCGTATCCACAAAGCTCGCCCCCCGCGTCCTAAGATCGGCGGCCACCGCAGCCAGTTTCTCTGCGTTGCGGGCGACGAGGAAGAGGCGCGCGCCCTCTGCGGCCCAGATGCGGCAGGTCGCTTCCGCAATACCGGAAGTAGCCCCGAGAACAAGGATTTTGCGAGGTGTTGCATCAGTCTGACTCATAAGCCTGGTCGATCTCCTGTAACGCGCTCCCAGAAACTGGAGGTAAGTTGCGGGTCGCGGTAGCGCGCGAACTGCTGCCACTGCGGATAGAAGGTCTGGAACTGCGCCGCGGTCATGGCTGCATCCTTTGCCGGATAAAGCCGTCCACCGAACTCAAGCGTCATGTCGGCGAGGCGCTCGAACAGGGGAAAGCTCTTGTCCGGCTTGATCGGGAAGTCGAGCGCCAGCGTGATGCCGGGCTTCGGAAAACTCATCATGCCCGGCGAAGGAACATCGCCGAAGACCTTGAGCACCGCGAGGAAGCTGGCGAGGCCGGATTTCGCGACCTCTTTGAGAATGGCGATTGTGCCTTCGCGCGCGTGCTCCCACGGAATGACGTACTGGAACTGGAGCAGGCCGCGCTTGCCATACATGCGGTTCCAGTGCAGTACCTTGTCGAGCGGGTAGAAAAATGGCTCGTAGTCCTGCAGGGCGACGACGCGGTCGTGGATCTGTTTATGGAAGAAGGCAGTGTTGAAGAGGCTGACCGAAAGATGATTCAGCGCGAAGCCGGGAGCGTCGAAGGGGAAGACCAGCTTCGGCTCGGGCGACGGCTTGAGCGTGTCGCGTTTGGTCGAATGGTCGCCCTGCATGAAGACCCCGCGGGCAAAGTTCTTGCCGGTCGAGGCGCAGTCGATCCAGCTCACGGTGTACTCGATCTCCTGGCTCTGCCGCGTCAGGTCGAGAAACTCGTCGATGCCGTGGAACTGGATGCCCTCATAGTCGATCAGCCGCGAGACGATGGGCTTCAGCCGCAGTTGCGCCCATAAGATCACCCCGGTAAGGCCAAGCCCGCCGATGGTTGCGGCGTAGAAGTCTGCGTTCTCGGTCGGCGAGCAGAGCTTGCGCGTGCCGTCCGAGCGCACCAGCTCAAACTGCGTCACGTGACGCCCAAAGGTCCCTGCGACGTGGTGGTTCTTGCCGTGGATATCGTTGGCGATGGCCCCGCCAAGCGTCACATACTTCGTTCCCGGCGAGACCGGAAGAAAAAAGCCACGCGGAACGGCGAAGTCGAGGATCTGCGCCAGCGTGATTCCGGCCTCGGCAGTCAGCAGACCGGTCTCGGAATCGAAGGCGATCAGGCGGTTCATCCCCGTGGTGACGAGCAGGTTGCCGCCCTTGAGCAGGCAGACGTCGCCATAGCTCCGTCCCATACCGACGGGCAGCACGCCGTTGTGCATCCCGCTGGCGACCGCAGGATAATCGCTCTGCCAGTGCAGCGGGACCACGTTCGCGTCGTAGTTCGGGTACCGCCCCCAGGATTCAAAGGGCGCCTGACCCTCGAACTGTTCGTCGGGGGTGCGGAAGTTCAACTCCGGCGTTGTTCCTGTGGCGGTGGACATAGGGTAAGAATAGCCGATGGCAAAAAATATTTAGAATAATCGATTGCAAAAAGCAAAAAGCACGGCCTGAGCCGTGCCTCTCACTTGTATACGGTGAATTTATGCAGCGGCCTTGGCGCGGGCGTCCTTCGCCTGCTTCAGTGCACCCTTGGCCTGCTCGGCAAGAGCCGCGAAGCCGGCTGCGTCGTTGGCGGCGATGTCGGCGAGGATCTTGCGATCGAGGCCGTTGCCGGCCAGCTTCAACCCGTTGATGAAGGTCGAGTAGCTCATGCCGTTAATGCGGCAGGCCGCATTGATGCGGACGATCCAGAGCGCGCGATACTGCCGCTTCTTCTGCTTGCGGCCAGTGTAGGCGAACATAAGTCCGCGCTCGACGGCCTCCTGCGCTGCCTGGTAGAGCTTGGATTTGGTGAGGAAGTATCCACTCGCGCGCTTGAGGATCTTCTTGCGGCGGTCATTGCGTTTTGTACTCCGTTTTACACGGGGCATGGTGCTTCTCCTTTTGCGTACATCGTTTAAGCGGCTGGAGGTAAGGTGGCCTCTTCACTCGCTATGCAACTTCAGATCTCGGTGGACTCGCTTCCGTTCGTCCAGGGGCCTTTACGCTTTGCTGACCCTTTGCTCCCGGGTTGCTTTTTGGGCTAACGCCGAGCGGCTCGATCTGAAAAACCGATAACTCCCTGCCTGAAACTCAGGCGTAAGGAATCATGCGTGCTACTTTGGCGTGATCCGCCTCGGAGACAAGAACCTGACCACCAAGCTTGCGCTTGGTCTTGGTCGCCTTCGAGGTGAGGATGTGGCGCATCTTTGACTGGCCGCGCTTGAATTTGCCCGTACCGGTCTTCTTGAAGCGCTTTGCGGCGCCGCTGTGTGTCTTCAGCTTTGGCATTGTGTTCCTAACGAAGTGCTGCTTTTGTACAACCCTTTGAGTATATACGACGATGGCCCGATGGGTTAAGTCGATTCACCCTGATTCGCTTTACGCGCTGATCCATTCAAATAAACATTTTAGAATCAATACAATAATTGAGTTAATCCAGCAATGCACGTCATCTCTACCGGAGCCGCGCGGTTGTATCGCGCGGCGCAGTGGAGAGACCCCTCTATTTCGCTTTTGCCGTGCCTGTTCTCCCGAACTCAGAGAGGAACTTTGTTTTGAGGAGAGTTATTTCGCAGTTGCCGCAGGAGGAGGTGCCGACTTCTGCATCTGCGCGGCGAAGTCTTTGGTCAGTTGCTCAATCTGCGGCTGGAGCGTGCTCATCTGTTGCACCATCAGCGTCATGCTCTTCGACATCAGCTGGGGAGCTTTGGCGACCATGGCCTTTCCCGCAGGCGAGCGATAGAACTTCAGAATGCCGTCGAGCTCGTCTTCGGTATAGGTCTCGTCGTACACCTGGACCACGAGCGGCTTCATCTTCTCCCAGTTCACCGATCCGGTGATCAGGTCGCCGACCTTCTGCTGGTAGTCGTCATAAATGGGCTTCTGTGCCGGCGTCAGCTTCATCGTGGATGCCTGCTGCGCCGCCGAGGTCTTCATCCGCTCGCTCATCTGGCCCAGCATCTGTGTCATCAACTGATTCATATTGGTAAGCTGCAGCAACTCCTCGACCTTGGCCTTTTTACTCGCCTCATCTGCATGAGCAAAGAGCGGCGTGATGAGTAGAAGAACGAGAAGGACGCGGGTGAGGAGCTTCATGGCTGGATTCCTTGCTGAGAATGGCCGGTCAATCGCATGTGAAATAGTTGTGCCGCCTGCCGAGAGGAAGCATACATCAAGAAGACAGAACCTGCGTCGATATCTTCTGTCCACAGGGATTTTGCGTAAGTTTAAGGAGTTGGCGACGGGGCTGAAGTTTCTTTCAATGCAGCTCTTTCACAACCAGGGAGGTAGGGGGATGCAGCGCAGAGGAAAGCTGTGGAGGATTGCAGCCTGTTGGCTGATGTTGACCGGATCGATGATGGCAGTGGCAGCGACCAGTATGCAGGACCCGTCGTGGACGACGGCGTTTCCGCCGCACAAGATTGCGGGCAACCTGTTCTACGTCGGCAGCAGGGACCTGGCCTCGTACCTGATCGTGACGCCGCAGGGCGACATCCTCATCAACAGCAGCCTCGAAAGTTCACCTGCACTCATTAAGAGAAGCGTCGAGCAGCTTGGCTTCAAGTTCAGCGATGTGAAGATTCTGCTCATCAGCCATGCGCACTGGGACCATGCCGCGGGCAGCGCCGAGGTGAAGAAGCTGACCGGCGCGAAGTACATGGTGATGGATGCGGATGTTCCCGTGATCGAGTCCGGTGGAAGGAAGGACTTCCACTACGGAAAGTCGCCGGATGACTGGTACCCTCCCGCGAAGGTCGACCGCGTGCTGCATGACGGCAGCGAAGTTCGTCTGGGCGGCACGGTATTGGTGGCGCACCTGACTCCCGGCCACACCAAAGGCTGCACGACCTGGACGATGAAGGTGACCGACGGCGGGAAGACCTACAACGTCGTGATCGTGGGTAGTCCGAACCTGAATCCGGGATACAACCTGGTTAACGATCCAGCCTATCCGCACATCGCCGAGGACTACGAAAGGACCTTTCGCATACTGAAGTCGCTGCCCTGCGACATCTTTCTCGGAGCGCACGGCGGCTACTACGGAATGCTGGCGAAGTATGCGCGGCTTAAGCAGGATGGCGTGAATGCGTTTGTCGATCCGGCGGGATATAAGGCCTTTGTTGCCGACAGGGAGAGGGTCTTTCAGGCGGAGTTGGCGAAGCAGACAAAGAGCAAGCGGCATTAAGCACGGAACAGGAGTGTTGAACGGAGATCGTTAGAGCATTTTTTCCTGTTTCCATAACCGCCACCGAAGCACGTCATCTCGACCGCGGCGAAGCGGAGGGGAGAGCCCCGTGTATTTTTGCTGCTCGCCAAACCCTTATACCGTTCGTGAAAATGCTCTAGCCCGGAAGAAATTTAAAAGTTGAATGCGCCTCTGCGATCCATGCTGGATTCCACCCATCGGTTGAAGTGACGGCGAGGATGACGATGCCGGAGTATTGCCGCACGGCCTGCAAGAGGAAGCTGACCTCGATGGACGCATACCTGTCGTGACTGTCCTTGACCTGAGTGCGCTTGCCGAAGAGCGCATCAGCCTCGTCGAAGAGGAGAATGACGCCGCCGGTATTCGAGGCAAGAATCTGTGTGAGAGCGCCTTCGGCGTCGCCGCCGTCCTGATTGACGGCTGAGCCGAGGTCGATGGTGTGTAGCTCTCGATGCAGATTGTTTGCGAGAGTCTGAGCGGCAGCCGTCTTTGCGGCAGTGTCCGGACCAGTGAAGATGGTGAGGCTTCCTGTCTGCGGACTCTCTCCGAGCCGAGTCGCTAACATTTGGAGAGACTGGAGCTGAGGCGAGGAGAGCGTCGACGGGACAGGTGCAGCCGCCGGAGCGATCGTTTCAGCCGGAACGGCCGTTTCATCTGCGCTGCGGAGATTTTGCAAGGGGCGGAAGACGTTGCGAATGTCGGTCACGGTAGCCTCCGAAGGAACTTAGATAGCATGGACGGTATCTCTGCGAATGGGGCAAAGCATACTCCCTGCACACAAACGCGGCGAGCGGGAGTCCTATAAGCGATGCGTCTTCGCACGATCTTTCTGCTGCTGGTTGCTCTGGCGGCGCTGCTCACCGCACCGCATTGGGTGAAAGGCACCACCGCGACCGAAGCGCAGGCGCTGCACGAAGCTGCTCATAACTCGTCTGCCTATACACTTCCGCCCGCGAAGTTGAGCCAGGCCGAGGGTCTCTTCCGTACTCGGACGGTCCTCTACTTCGCCGGTAGTGCGTGGAGCATTCTGCAACTGCTGCTTCTTCTCGGCCTCGGAGTTCCTGCGCGGCTGCGAGACATCGCCCTCACCGCCGCGAACAACCGCCTCGCGCAATGCTTCCTGTTTACGCTGCTGCTGTTCGGCGCCATCGCCGTGCTGGACGCTCCGCTGTATATCTATGGGCACCATCTGGGGCTGGCCTATGGACTCTCCGTACAGCGCTGGCCCAGTTGGCTGTGGGACCAGCTCAAGAGCTTCCTCCTGATGTGGATCGTGGGCGGGATGCTGGTGATGGTGCTCTTCTGGGTCATCCGCCGCTCGCCCGCGCGATGGTGGCTGTGGTTCTGGGTCCCGGCGATGGCGGCAGTTTTATTTGGAGTCTTTCTGTCGCCCGTGCTGGTCGATCCGCTCTTTAACAAGTTCCAGCCGCTCCAGCAATCGAACCCCGCGCTAGTCGCGCAGTTGGAGAAGGTGGTTGCGCGCAGCGGCATCAGTCTGCCTCCCGACCGGATGTTCTACATGCGCGCCAGCAGCAAGGTCACCGGGCTGAACGCCTACGTCACTGGCTTCGGCCCCTCGAAGCGGCTGGTCCTGTGGGACACGACGATTGCCCACGCCACGCCTGAGGAACTATCGTCGGTCTTCGGCCATGAACTGGGCCACTATGCGCTGCACCATATCGCAATTGGCCTCGCCTTTACCGGGCTCCTTCTACTGGTGGCCTTCTTCCTCGGACAAAAGCTGACCGAGTGGCTGCTGCGCCATTATGGCCCGCGCTGGCGCATCCACTCGCAGAACGACTGGGCGTTCCTGGCCGTTCTTCTGCTGGTGCTCAACACCTTGTCATTCTTCTCCGCACCGATTGAAAACGCGTTCAGCCGGTCCATAGAACATGCTGCGGATGTCTATGGGCAGGAGGCGATTCATGGCATCGTCGCCGACCCGCAGGCCGTGACGCAGCAGGCCTTTCAGCGTCTGGGTGAGTCATCGCTCGAAGATCCCCGGCCCCATCCCTTTGTCGATTTCTGGACGTACAGTCACCCCTCGATTGAGAGCCGGGCCGCCTTCGCCGCCGCATACAACCCGTGGCTGGCCGGTGAGCATCCAAAATACTTTGTAACGCATCCTAGTGCGATGTATCTAAAATAAGAGCTTTACAAATTTATCCCATGCCTGCTGACTGCCTGTTTTGCAAAATCGTTGAGGGAAAGATCCCAGCGAGTCGTCTCTACGAGGACGAACTCTGCATCGGCTTTCCCGATATCAATCCGCAAGCCCCTACCCATCTGCTTATCGTTCCCAAGCAACACATCGCCTCGCAGGCGAAGGCCGCGGCCGAACACACCCCGTTACTTGGCCATCTGCTCGCAACCGCCGCCAACATCGCGCGTACCCGCAAGCTGGACAAGGGCTACCGCGTCGTCGTCAACACCGGCGACGACGGCGGCCAGACGGTAAACCATCTTCACCTGCACCTGCTCGGCGGACGATCCATGAACTGGCCGCCAGGCTAAAGCCGTGTCAGCCAAGCATCGTGATTCCTCCAAACAATGTCACCCCTCCCCAAAAACATTGTCGTCCTTCGCCGCAGGCGGAGGATCTGCGTTCTCCCCCGCCGCATCGAATGCCGTCGATGAAAGCTGCGCCGCAATTTAGTTAAGTACTAAACTATTTAGCACCTAAACTATTTAGTCTCGCAAACAAAAAAGCCCTGCGGAGAACCTCCGCAGGGCTTTTTGTTTACCAACTGATTACTGGTTGAAGTTAGGCTCGTCCTCATCCACCAGGCCGTAACGGCGCAGCAGGTTGGGCAGGTTCTGCGAGAACGCTGCCCGCGGCATCACGGTATCGCAGCCGGCCTCGACCGCCTTCGCCTTCAGGTCGCCCTGTAGATGTGAGAGGAACCCGACGATCGACGTGCTTCGCTTGAGCTTGGTCTTCAGCTTCGGGATCAGGGTCAGCGGCTTGGCGTTCGCGTTGTTGAGGTCGAAGACGATCAGGCCCGGACGCTCCTCTTCTTCGAGGCCGGTCAAGGTCGCAATCGACTCTTTGTCGTTTTTGATGAATGCGATCTTCACGCCGAGTTTGCGCGCCGTCTCCTGGATCTTCGCGATAAAGAAGAGGTCTTCAATAAAGAAGAAGATTTTCGTCTGCGCATCTTCAGGAATTGGAATAGTTTTGCCCTGCGAGTAGTCGATGGGCTGTGAATCGCTCTGATAACCGCGTCCGCCTCCCCCACCACGGCCCTGGAAGTTGCCGTGGGTTTCGATGGTCGAAGGAGGGGTGTCGGCGAAGTTGCCGTTGACGGCGCGGTAGCTGTGGTCCATGGGGCCGACGAAGCTGCGCGGGCCGCGTTGCTGCTGCCTGCCGCCTCCGCCGCCTTTTCGCTTGAAGCCGTTATTGCCCGGCTGATGGCTGTTGCCGTCGCGGAAGCCGCCGCCATTGCTGCTGCTGGCGACATTGCCCGGGTTCTCCGGGGAGCGCTGACGGTCACGGTCGCGGAACTTCTTCTTCCAGCGCTTGCCCGTGGACGAGCTACCGGCCCCGTTCTGCTGCTGGCCTTGCTGCTGGCCGGGATTGGCTTGAGGATTCTGTGGCTGGGAGGCCGTTGCGCCGGCTGCCTGGATGGCATCGACGGTCTGTCCGCCGGCCGGTTCGGCGCCGGGCTGCGCTGCCTGCGAAGCCTCGGGACCCTTGCCCTTGCGCTTGCGGCGACGTCGGCGGCTGCTTTTGGACTGTCCCATTCCGTGGGGGACGTTGGCCCCGGAAAATTGATCGTCGCCGTCCTGTTGACCGGCTGACATTGGCGAACCCTGGGTCGGCTGCACCTCGGGTACATTCTGCTCTGAAGTCATGCTTCCACTTCCTATTGCACTAGATCGCAATTAGCGGTTCACTCTCACGCCACGGGCCTCGTCGTCTCCGCGCAGATTTCGCGGAGCCAGCCAAACCGGGATTGCAGCGTCGGAGGAAACGGTCTCAAATTACACTCGAACGGACGTCTTGATACTGCCTGTTGGCTGTGACCAGCGATGATCCGCCGGAGAAGCGCAGCCTGGAACGCCTTACCTTGGCGAACCCTCACCCTCTACCTGTTTACGACAGGGTCCCACAAATCCACTGTGTCTGGCCTGCTGGCCCCAATCTCTGCATCATTTCATTCAATTGGCGGCTACACAAGGATCGGCACCCACAGCCGGTTCACAAGGCAAGACTTAGAGTACGCGTAAAGGGTGCGATTGGCAAGAACTCTCTTTAGTACAGCAAGCCTCGTCTCGATCTCTCGTTGATAGCCTCTCTTTATATATATAGATGAAGCCGCGGAAGGAAAGGGTTCCCAAAACGAACCCGGACAGTAGACCGGACAGTAGAGAAGCAAAAGCCGCTCATTTGACTGAGCGGCTCCGCATAACTCGATAACGAATGGCCAGTCACTGGCCTCCTGAAAGACTTCCAATTCATGGAAGTGAGCCTCTCGGTCGATGGCCAAACCCTCATTCGGGGTAGAGCTTCTTTCGATCCGGGGCATTACAACCGCGCTTCAGCTTCGACTCGGAGGAGTAATGCAGATATAGGTAGCAATCCAGTAGCCAAACCGAGGATGAAGGATTCACGGGACTTATGCGCCGTATAAAAAATGAAATACCGTAAAACGGGAGGTGGAGTTGGCTGGCGCTACGCTTTTTAGAATATTTGGAGAAAATTTCGAGTTTGACCGGCCACCAAGCCAGCCCTATAATCCAAGATGTTCCGCCAACCCTCTCGTTTGCCGACAGTTTGTTTGTTATGCTGATTGCGGTGTTCGAGGCAAAAGGTAGTTACGCTTTTCGAGCGTCACCATCAAGTGGATGCAGGAATGGCTCGGAAGGTCGCGATTGGTGCGCCTACGGCCGGATGATTTTGGAATGATCCCCGAAGGAGTATCACACACCGCATGAATCGTACCCTTAAGCTAGTCTCCGCCTTTGGCGCGGGATTGTTGACCGTTGCCGGGATGGCCCAGGCACCGACGCCCACCACCCAACCCGCCGCTCCTGCTGCTGCTGTGGCGCCACATGCTGTACCCGCAAAGATCGCCCTGATCGAATATGAGCAGGCTGCCGCCGCCACCAATGAAGGGCAGCGCGCCATTCAGGAGATTCAGACCAAGTATGCACCGAAGAAGACGCAGATCGACTCTGAGTCGGCTGAGGTCGATTCGCTGAAGAAGCAGTTGCAGAGTGCCCCGGCCACCCTCTCCGATGCAGATCGCGCGAGCAAACTGCGCACCATCGACACCAAGGAAAAGCAGCTCCAGCGCGATGCCCAGGATGCCCAGACCGCGTATAACGGCGATCTTCAGGACGCCCTTGGCAAGGTAGCGCAGAAGCTCGGTCCGACCGTGGTCAAGTATGTTCAGGAGAACGGCTATACCATGCTTCTGGATATCAGCCAGCAGCAGGGAGGCGTCTCCGTCATGTGGGCCGAGCCGGGAACGGACATTTCCAAGGCCGTTGTGGATGCTTACAATGCCTCTTCCGGTGTCGCCGCTCCTGCACCTTCCGCACCAACCCCGGCTGCGCATCGTTCGACCACGCCGCGCACGCCAACTACCAAGAAATAAGCAGCAATTTGCATGAAAAAAAGGGGGTCCTCTCAGGAGGACTCCCTTTGCGTTCCTGTGGAAAATTCTGTGGATTTCCGGTGCCCTGTCGCCAACAATGGCGCCCTAACCAGGAGAATTACCCTCGGTGGGTAACCAGTGAGCGTTATCTAACTCAATATGGGGTATGGCCTTACGACTGCCAGTGCAAGAATTTGCAGCTATTTTTGCATTCTCCGGGCAAGTATAGCGATTTCAAGGGTTTCCACAGATCAATGTTACTGATGGATTACAAAGCAGCTTTGTTCTGTAAGCTGTAAGCCGAGATTGCTCATCTGCTTTGCCAGGGAGAGGTGCATAAGACGCGGGAAGATCAGTTACTTCCAGAGCCGTTTCCTTGATGGCGCAAGGGCACCAAATGGCCGCTTCGCTGCGGAATGACAAGAAAAAAAGCAAAGCTGTACACCAACTGCTACTTTGCTTAGGTCCTAATCTTCTCCGACCTTGAGCACGGCGAGGAAGGCCTCCTGCGGAATGTCCACCTTGCCGATCCGCTTCATCCGCTTCTTCCCCTCTTTCTGCTTTTCGAGGAGCTTGCGCTTGCGGCTGATGTCGCCTCCGTAGCACTTGGCGATGACGTTTTTGCGGATGGCGGTGACAGTCTCCCTCGCGATGACCTTCGAGCCGATGGCTGCCTGGATGGCGACCTCGAACATCTGCCGCGGGATCAGTTCGCGCATCTTCGATACGAGGGCGCGGCCACGGTTCTGGGCGAAGTCCTTGTGGATGATGATCGAGAGCGCGTCGACCGGGTCGCCGCCGATGAGGATGTCCATCTTCACCATGGGAGAGACCCAGCTCCCAGAGAGAACGTAGTCGAGCGAGGCATAGCCGCGCGAGACGGTCTTGAGGCGGTCATAAAAATCCAGAACGATTTCGTTCAGCGGCAACTCGTAGGTGATCATGACGCGGGTGTCGGAGACGTACTCCATGTTCTGCTGACGGCCGCGCTTTTCTTCGACGAGCTTGAGGATGCCGCCGACGTATTCTTCGTTGGTCAGGATCTTGGCGATGATGACCGGCTCTTCGATCTGCTCGATGTTCGAGGGATCGGGCCAGCGCGAGGGATTATCGACCTCGATGACGCTGCCGTCGGTGAGAGTGATCTTGTAGCGGACGCCGGGCGCGGTGGTGATGAGATCAAGGTCGTACTCACGCTCGAGGCGCTCCTGAATAATTTCGAGGTGGAGCAGGCCGAGAAAGCCGCAGCGGAAGCCGAAGCCGAGTGCGACGGAGGACTCGGGCTCAAACGAGAAGCTGGCGTCGTTGAGGCGCAGCTTTTCGAGAGCGTCACGCAGCAGCGCGTGCTCGTGCGAGTCGACGGTGTAGAGACCGGCGAAGACCATGCTCTTGATGTCTTCAAAGCCGGGCAGCGCTTCGGCGCAGGGATTTTCGACGGAGGTGATGGTGTCGCCGACCTTGGTGTCGGCCACATTCTTGATGGTCGCCACGAAGAAGCCGACTTCGCCGGCGGTAAGTTCGGCCATCTCGACCGGCTTGGGAGTCATGACGCCCATGCTCTCGACGTCGAAGGTCTTGCCGTTCGACATGACCTTGATCTTCATGCCTTTGCGCAGCTTGCCGTTGACGATGCGGGCGAGCACGATGACGCCTCGGTAGGCATCGAACCAGCTATCGAAGATCAGCGCCTGCAGCGGCGCTTCGGGATCGCCCGAGGGCGGCGGCAGCAGCGTCACGACCGCTTCGAGAATGCTGGCGACATTCAGCCCCGTCTTCGCGGAGACCGCAATTGCGTCGTCAGCAGGTAGCCCGACGGATTTTTCGATCATCTCCTTGGTGCGCTCGATGTCGGCGCTGGGAAGATCGATCTTGTTGATGATGGGAATGATCTCGAGACCGCCGGCGATGGCGAGGTAAGCATTGGCGAGCGTCTGTGCCTCGACACCCTGCGAAGCGTCGACGACCAGCAACGCGCCTTCGCACGATGCGAGCGAGCGCGAGACCTCGTAGCTGAAGTCGACATGACCGGGGGTGTCGATCAGGTTGAGCTGATAGGTCTCGCCGTCGTGCGCCTTGTACATCATGCGGACGGTGTGGGCCTTGATGGTGATGCCGCGCTCGCGCTCGAGGTCCATGGTGTCGAGCACCTGCATCTGCATCTCACGCGCGGTCACCGAGCCGGTCAGCTCGAGCAAACGGTCGGAGAGGGTGGACTTGCCGTGGTCGATATGCGCGATGATCGCGAAGTTGCGGATGTGACTTGGGTCCATACGGGATGCGATCTGCCTCAACCTTCGATGCTATCACTCTGGCGTTGCGTGGTGAACGTGAGGTATCGACCGGGTAGCGTGCTCAGGATGCGCCGGTTTGATGGCCCAATCCGTCTTACAATGAGCAGGGAAGATGGCTCGGACAATTCAACGATTCAAAGACGTGCGGCGATGGGCACTGGTGGCAGCGTGTGCGCCTCTGGTGATGCTTGCGGGCTGTCCGCAGAACCAGGGCGCGGCGAAGGCCAACGTGCCCGCGCAGGCGACTGCCCCGGCCATTCCAAGTGGCCCGGCAGGCAAAGCGCGACAACCGGCGAAGGTCGCTGCGGCGAAGCCTGAACCGGTCGATCCGGCGAAGGCATACAAAGACCAGCAGTTGATCAATCACGCGGAGCAGCTCTATCGCAACGGTGTGGACAACTACAGCGCCGGCCATCTGGATGCGGCGCGCGCCTCTTTTGACGCGGCCGTCGATTCGATGCTGACCAGCGGGATGGACCTGAAGGGCGATCCTCAACTGGCCGATGAGTTCGACCATCTCGTCAGTGCGGTCAACTCGCTGGAGATGGCTGCGCTCAAGCAGGGCAATGGATTTTCACCGGCCATCGAAGAGGCTCCTCTCGATGCTGCCAACCAGGTCACCTTTCCGGCGAACCCCGCCCTCACCGCAAAGGTCGAGGCGGAGTTAAAGACGACGCAGTCCGATTTTCCGCTGGTCATCAATCAATACGTGGCAGGCTTCATCAGCTATTTTTCAAACTCGCAGGCGGGCCATGCCCATCTGCTGCGGTCGCTCGAGCGCGCCGGAAAATACAAGGATATGATCTCGAAAGATCTGCGCGCAGAGGGCGTGCCGCAGGACCTGATGTATCTGGCTGTGGCGGAGTCGGGCTTTCAACCGCAGGCGCTCAACGCACGCTCCGGCGCGGGCGGCATGTGGCAGTTCATGCCGACGGGCGCATATGGTCTGACGCGTAATGGATGGTTCGACGAACGGTTCGATCCGGAGAAGTCGTCGAAGGCGTATGCGAGATACATGAAGTCGTTGTACAACCAGTTCGGCGACTGGTACCTGGCGATGGCCGCCTATGACTGGGGCCCGGGCTATGTGCAGCGGGCCGTGATGCGCACCGGCTATGCGGACTTCTGGGAGCTCTACCGGCGCAACGTTCTGCCGGGAGAGACGAAGAATTATGTGCCGGGCATTATCGCTGCGATCATCATGGCGAAGAACCCGACGCAGTATGGATTGGACAAGATGGTCCCCGAGCCGGCCGTTGTCTCCGACACGGTGACGGTGAATTATGCGGTCGATCTTCGCCTGGTGGCGGATGTGACCAACGCGACGCTGGGGGAAGTGGTGGCGCTGAACCCGAGCCTGTTGCGCATGACCACGCCGCGCGATATGCCGTTCGACCTGCATATTCCCGTCGGCACGCATGAACTCTTCGCTTCGCGGATCAAGCAGATTCCGGAGGACAAGCGCGACACCTGGCGGTTCCACGTCGTGCACGACGGCGAGACGCTCGACGGAATTGCGACTGCGTTTCATGTTCACGCAAAGGACATCGCGGAAGAGAATGACCTGACTGCGAGTGATGGCGTCGACACCGGTGACGAGCTTGTCATTCCGATTGCGGCGGTGCGCGCGGTGGCGCATCCGCGGACGTATAAGGTGCAGCGCGGCGACACGCTGGTGACGGTTGCCGACCGCTTCGGCGTGACCGTGGAGCAGTTGCGGCGATGGAACCATCTGCGGTCGAACTCGGTCCGCACCGGGCATTCGCTGCGGGTCTCAGAGCCGGTGAAGCTGGCACCGCGGACGAGAGTGCGCGGCAAATCGTCGCGCCGGCACACGCGATCGCGCAGTTCTTCCGCGGCGTCGCACTCCAGATCGAAGAGCTCCACTGCGGCGAAATCACGCTCCTCCGTGCACACAGCGACGAAAAAAACGAGCACGAAATCGAAGAAGGCTGGCTCCAAAACGAAACGGAAAGCTGCCCGATAAGTTACCTTGCTAAAAAGATTGCTTGCCTTCGGTGGCGCTTGGATGCATCCTGTTGCTAGAATCTCGTCGCGGGAAGTTAAGATGGTTTGGTCACTCCGTAGTTGTAACGAAGAGTCAGAGCAGTGATGAGGGAAAACGACAATGACGTTCGACGACACGATCCGGTTCCATGCAGCAGCCGCCGATGACGATCACGACTTCGCCGATGAGACGGAAGACGACGATCTTCGCCACCGCTTCGACGACGACGATGAAGAAGAAGAGGTCACGCTGAACTCCGACGACGATGAGAACGACGTCGATGACGAGGATGATGAGGCAGCACGACCCGATACTCATGCCGAAGAGGCGAGCCTGTTCAGCCTGCCGCCATCGCCGGCCAGCGGGTACACCCCTTCGACAAGAGAGGCGGTGCTTCCGGTCCCCAATCAGGCCTCGGAGCAGGTCGTGAAGCCCGCGGTGAAGAAAGCACCCGCGAAGAAAGCCGCTGCTGTAAAAAAAGTTGCGGCGAAGAAGACAGCGGCGAAAAAGGCTCCGGCTAAGAAAGCCGTCAAGAAGGCCGTCAAGAAGACTGCGAGCAAGAAGGCGGTCGTCAAAAAGAAGGCCGCGGCAAAGAAGTCTTCCGCGAAGAAGAACGCTGCGAAAAAGAGTTCAGCAAAGAAGAGCCCGGCTAAAAAGAGCCCGGCCAAAAAGACATTAAGTTCTGCCGCGAAGAAGTCCAGTGCTCTGCGCGGCGGTAAGGTCGCCTCTAAAAAGGCGATCGGCAACAAGAGCACAGCCAGCAACAAAAAACCAATGAAGAGAGGTAATACCTTGGCAACCAAGAAAGCAGCAGCAAAGAAGGCCCCTGCGAAGAAGGCAGCGGCAAAGAAGGCCGTGAAGAAGGCAGTCAAGAAGGCCCCTGCAAAGAAGGCCGCAAAGAAGGCAGTCAAGAAGGCCCCTGCAAAGAAGGCTGCAAAGAAGGCTGCAAAGAAGTAAGCAACTAACCTAAGGCAAGCAAAAAGGCCCGGACACTCGATTGAGAGCCCGGGCCTTTTTGCGTCTGTTGATATCTTACTTTTTGGCTTCCTGGATTGCGGCGAGGACCTCTTCGCTGTGATGGTCCACCTTGACGTCGGGCCAGAACTTGACGACCTTGCCCTCGGGCGAGATGAGGAACGTCTGCCGCTTAGCGAAGTGCATATCGCCGTGCGTCATGACGGGAACACCGTATTGATCGACGACCTTGTGGTCAGGATCGGCCAGCATCTTGAAGTTGAAGGTGTCCTTCGCGCACCATGCCTTGTGGCTGGCGACGGTGTCGAGGCTGACGCCCATGACGACAGCATTCAGGGCATGGTACTTCTTGAGATCGCGCTGAAAGTTGTGCGCCTCGATGGTGCATCCCTGGGTCTGGTCCTTCGGGTAGAAGTAGAGGACGACCCACTTCCCCTTGAACTCGCTGAGGCTGATGGGCCGGTCTTCCTGTGAGGGAAGAGTGAAGTTGGGTGCGGTCATGCCGACCTTCACCGTGTCTGTGTCCGAATCGGCGGCATGAGCCCTTAGGCCAATGCCGAATGTTGTGACTAAACCTATGACCGCAGCAATCAAAATTCCTTTGCGCATCGTCGTTCCCCTTTGTGAAGCATGTTGAATATACGAGCCCATTCCTCTATAAGACTCCTGTTTCAGGTCTTCCGCCGCAAATTTACATAGCTTTACATAGCCGTGACAAGATTGTGACAATTGAGCTAGCTGGCAAGGATGGCGATACCGGCGGCGTCTGCGGCAGCGATGATCACAGCGGGATCGAACATCAGCGTTCTGCCTGCTTCGATGGCGAGACAGGTTGCGCCTGCGCGGTGCATCGTCTGGATGGTGGCGACGCCGATGACGGGAACGTCGAAGCGCATGTCCTGATTAGGCTTAGCGACTTTCACCACGGTCAGCGAACGGCTGAGGGTGGTTTGATCGCCGTCGTCTAAGGTGCGAAAGAGAGCGCCTGCGCGCTCGATGGTAGCATCGGTGCCTTCCATGGCTTCGACGGCGACGCAGGCCTGCGCGGCGATCACGACGGTCTGGCCGAGATCGTAACCGGCGATGGCCTGAGCCACGGTACGGCCGTAGGAGATGTCTTTGAGTTCCTCTTCGCGGGGAGCGCGTCTGGTGAGAATGCCGGGCTTTGCCAGCAACGGTTCGAGGTACGCAGTGGATGAGATCAGCTCGATGCCCTCATCTCCGAGAACTTTGGCCACGGCTCCGAGAAGCATATCGGTGTTGCGGGTGCGGAGGTTGAGCAGCAGTTTTGCCAGCCGCCAGTCGGGACGGATGCTCGAAAAGATCTGCTTGTGCTTGACCTGTCCCGCCATGACGGCGCGGGTGACGCCTTCGGCCTGGAAGGTTTCGATGAGTCGGGACAGTTCGCCGAGCGACATCCAGTGAACATGGATGTCGGCATCCGCCGCGGCGCGCACGTCGATCTCCGGGTCGGTCTCCTCCTTGATCGCTGCAACGACGACCTGAAGGCCGTGGGCGCGTGCGGCGTCAAGAAGGAGGAAAGGGAAGCGACCGTTGCCGGCGATGAGGCCGAGTTTATCCATATTGAACGAGTGTAAGTCTCTGGAGCAGGTTTACTTCTTTCCTTTGACCTCGTCCCGGAGGTGGATGGTGCGGCCGGTCGCAGCGGAGCGCCGAGCAGCATCCAGAATGCGCACGACGGTCACGTTGGTGTCGAGCGAGGTCATGTCGTGGTCCGGCTTGAGTGTTCCGGCGAGCACGCCGCCCAGGTAGTCGAGCGAGTTGTCGTTCGGCGAGGTAAGCGCGGGAGCGTCTTCGACATGCTCGACGTGTTCGCCCGGGAGACGGATGCGGAGCTTCACGCCAGGCGCGCCGTCCACATAAAGCGTATCGACGTAGCCCTTCACACCGTAGACCTCCATGTCCTTGCGATCAAAAGGCCAGTTCCACGAGCCCTGAATGATGGCCTGCGCGTGCGGGTAGGTGAGGACGATGGTGCTGTCGTCATCGACTTTGGGATAGATCTCCGGCTTGATGTGCAGCGTGACGGCGGTGACGGTCAGCGGCAGTTCGCCGTGCATCATCCATGTGGTGAGGTCGACGCCGTAGCAGCCGAAGTCGAAGAGCGCACCGGCGCCGTTCTGCTTGGGATTGGTGAGCCACTTGAAGAAGTCTGGGCTGACGCCGATCTCTTTGGGGCCGCGATGGCCGTCGTGAAAGACGAGCTTGCGCAGGTCGCCGATCTGGCCGCTCTCCAGCAGCTTGTTGGCCGCGGTGTTCGAGGCGTACCAGGTGGTCTCATAGTTCGTCAGCACGGGGATGTTGTACTTCTCCGCGAGCTTCTGGATGGCCAGCGCATCTTCGACGGTGGTGGCCAGCGGCTTTTCGACCATGACCGGAATATGCAGCGGCGCGGCCTGCTCGATGGCTGCGCGATGCCCGGCGATGGAGGTATAGACGAGAACCGCCTGCGGGTGGGTCTTGGCGAGCATGGCTGCTTCGGAGGAGTAGAAGAGGCTTTCAGGGAGATGGAAGCGCGTGGCGTACTTCTGGCGCAGAGCGGCGTCGGGCTCGGAGATGCCGACGAGTTCAACCTCGGGATGCGACGGCAGCGTATGCAGGAAGCCCATGATGTGGTCGTGGTTCAGGCCAACCACGGCAACGCGGATGTGGGCGGGGTTCTGCGCCGAAGCGGAGGAAGAGGCAGCGAGCACTCCAAACACCAGGAGGGCAGCGAACGATTTGAAAGCGCAGCGAAAAGAGAGGGTCATAGGTGAAAACCAGTCTATCTTTGTTGTGATGAAAAGTGCTTTAAAGGTGGAACTTACTTGATGATGCCGCGGTCGCTGTTGGCGATGAAGTCGGCGAGGTAGGCGACGTGTTCGCCCGCGCCTTTGGCGATGGTCTCGCGGATGGCTTCGAGCGCCTGGGTCGTATTCAGCTTCGAGGCTTGCAGCAGGCGGTAGGCGGCGCGCAGCTCTTTCAACTGCTCGGGCGTGAAGCCGCGACGTTCGAGGCCGACCTTGTTGAGGCCATAGGCATGGTTGTTGCGCTCGATGCTGGTGAGCGAATAAGGCAGCACATTCTGCGTAATCGTCGTGCCACCGCCGATGTAGGAGTATTTGCCGATGCGGCAGAACTGGTGCACCGGGCAGAGTGCGCCGACGACAGCGTAGTCCTCAACGATGACGTGCCCGGCAAGCGTGGCGGAGTTGGCCAGAATGCAGCCGTTGCCGATATGCGAGTCGTGGCCGATGTGAGTGTAGGCCATGATGAGGCAGCCGTTGCCCACCGTCGTGAGACCGCCTCCGCCATTTGTCCCGCGGGAGATGGTGACGTACTCGCGGATGGTATTGTCGTCGCCGATCTCAAGCCGGGTCGGCTCGCCTGCGTACTTCAGGTCCTGCGGCGCGATTCCGAGGCAGGCGAAGGAGAAGATGCGATTCCGGTTGCCGAGGGTCAGGTGGCCATCGAGGACGACGTGCGAGACCAGCTCGCAGTCTTCGCCGAGCACGACGTTCGCGCCGATGGTGCAGTAAGGCCCGACCGTGCAGGACTCCGGAATGACGGCTCCCGCGGCGACGATTGCGGTCGAGTGGATGCTCACTCGGCTGGTACCTCGGCGGCAGGCTTCTTCGCTGCGCGGGGGACGAGCTGGCACATCACTGTTGCCTCGCACGCAATTTTGCCGTCGACGGTGGCGATGCCGAGCATCTTGACGGCGCGGCTGCGCCACTGCAGCACGGTGACCTCGATGCGCAGTTGGTCGCCGGGAACGACGGGGCGGCGGAACTTGGCGTTCTCGATTCCGGTGAAGACCATCAGCTTGTCGGCGCGGTCGGGAATCTCGGTGAGCAGAAGCGCGCCACCAGCCTGCGCGATGGCTTCGACCATCAGCACGCCGGGCATGATCGGATAGTCGGGAAAGTGTCCCTGAAAGTGCGGCTCGTTCAGGCTGACGTTCTTGATGGCGACGATGCGCTGCTTGCGCTCCATCTCGACGACGCGGTCGATGAGCAGAAAGGGATAGCGGTGCGGCAGGATGGACATGATCTCGACGATGTCCATCGTCTGCTTGGCGGGCTCCGGGGCCGGCGAAGAAGCGGTCTGGTGTTCAGGCTGGTGTTCAGTCATGGCAGCCCTGAGTATAAACCGCCGGTTTACTTCTTTTTGAGCAGGTTGTCGGGATTGAAGAGCTCGTGCGGCAGGCCGGTGTTGTACTGCACCTGGGTGAGAAAGCGCTGGCTCGCCATGTCGCCGTTGTGATAGCGGGTGATGGTGAGGGCGGTTGGAAGTCCCTGGAAGGTGTGGTAGTCGTTGTACTCTTCGACATCCTTGTCGTGGTCTTTGAAGGTGGTGTTGCGCCACTCGAAGGTGCGGCGCAGCGGCAGGTGCGTGGTGGAATCGAGATCGATGGTGACGGCGTCGTTGTTTGCGCTGAGGATCGTGACCTTATCAGCCATGCGGCGCTCGACCATGCTGGTGCCGTCGTAGAGGACCATGACGCCCGGGGCCTTGAGCCACTTGCTGACGACCTCTTCGAGAGAGTGGGCCTGCCTGCGGTAGTAATCTTCCACCTGATCTTTGGGCAGGGTGGTTTTGCCCTTGTAGGTGACCTCGTAGCCTTCGCCACCGGTCCAGATCTGGACGACATCGATCTTCTTGCCGGGAAAGAGCATGCTCTTGTCGGTGAGGAAGCCGATGCGCTGGGCTTCCTGGTGGGTGGCATCGGGAAACTGGTGCCAGGCGTCGAACTCGACGATCATGCCGTTGGGCCGGCCCTGAAAAAAACTGGCGATGCGGCCGTGAAACTGCATGTCTTTGCGGTTGAGCCAGGCGTCTCCGCCGAGCGCGGCGATCATCTGGTCCATCAACTGGCGTCCGCGCTGCTCCTGTGTCTGCGGGCTGGGCTGGGCGGTCGTCGCATTGGGGAGATCGCTGGCCTGCGCGTGCAGGAGCGGTGGGGCGAAGGCGCCTGAGAGGGTGGCGAACAGCAGGGCGCAAAGAACTTTCTTCATCGCAATCGAAACTCCATTGGCTCCGGCATCCATTTGATTCTTGGACGGCTGGCGGGCATGAATAGTTCGGGTAAAAATATTCTGCATATCTCCCGCTTATCCGATAGTCTCATTCTCACGCAATCGCACCGCCTCTGCGAGGTGTTGCTCATCCCTCTCCATCTGGAGTCAGAACGATATGAAGATAGCTGTCGTGATCGCCCGAGTTTTGCTTGGCCTAATATTTCTTATCTTCGGCCTCAACAATTTCTTCCAATTTATCCCCGGGCAGATGCCGCCGGGAGACGGCGCGGTGATGTCGGGCATTATGTTCAAACATGGGTGGGTTGCCTTCCACGGCGTACTGTACCTGATCGCCGCTGTGCTCCTGCTGGTCGGACGTTACGTTCCCGTTGGACTCACAATCCTGGGACCGTTCCTGGTGAATATTCTGCTGTTCCACCTCACGTTGATGCCGGGCATCGGGCCGGGGCTGTTTGCAACGGCGTTGGAGCTGTTCCTGATCTGGGCCTACTGGCCAGCCTTTCGTAATATCTTTACGGCGAAGATGGACGTGCCTGCTACAGAGGTTAGCCAGTAAGCATATATTTATGAATCAGTTAGACCCGGCATTCGTGCCGGGTCTTCTGTTTTTTGCCGATAGCGCGGAATGGCAGTCCGGATCGATCTAAGTGCTTGATTTTGAAGCCAGTCGCTTTCTGCGCTCGGCGATGAGTTGTTTTTGTTTTGTTCTGGGCATGGTCAGAATGGTGCGGGTCTTGGGCGGCAGCTTGGCGAAGGTCAGGTCGTAGGCGGCGCGCAGTTGCTGCTCCCATTCGGCGGTGCGGAAGACGCTCCAGCGCTCGGCGGCGACCCAGTGGATGCGGGCGACGTAGGGAGCGGGGAAGATGCCGTCGATCTCGAGGAGTTCGGCGGAGCGCTCGGGGCCAGCGGGGTAAGAGATGACGCGAGGGTGGTTGTCGGTTTGTTCGAGCCTGACCCAGGCGAACATCTTGCCGCCAATGGCTTTGTCGCCGACCCAAAAGACGAGGCCGCCGAACTGGGCGGTCTCGACGACGTGGGGAAGTTGGAGGAGGAAGGCGCGGATGCGTTCGGCGTCCATGGGGTGAGTATATGGGGTGGGAAAGCGGCGCAAAAGCCGGAGGGGAAGTGTACTCTCCCACCCATCGCAAAGTGCGCGATGGATGGGGCACCCGATGATTTTTGGTGGATTGGAGGAGAACGGTTCGCGTCTGGCGCGAATGCCCACCTTAGCGACGATAAGGCCGTCGCGAAGATGGGGCACCCGGCAACGAGGATTCTCCCTACCGCAGGCGCAAGCGGATGGGACCTTTGGCGGTGGAGGGGTTGATGGTGGCTCCGTGCTGGGTGATGGCGATTTTGCCTGTGGCTGCGAGACGGCGGGCGGCGGCGCGGGCAGGCTCCATGAGGGCCTCCCAGGCGCGGCGGGTGGCTTTGTCCCTGTCGCGGGCATCGCCGCTGACCAGTTTGGCTGCTTCGGAGGGGCAGATGGTTTTGGTCCTGTCTCCATCGGCGCTGCGTTCGGCGAGCAGCTCAAGAATGGCTGCTTCAAGCGCCGCATCTTTTTCGCCCGAGCGGTAGCCGCTACAAGCTTCGCTGCAAAATTTGACGATGTCCCAGTCCTGCTCCCACTTCTTCTGCCACTGGATGGGGCGGCGGCAGGTCTTGCAGAGCTTGTCTTTGTGCGGTGTGGGGCGGTCGGATTTGAATTTGCGGTCTGGCATTAGTAGAAAAATTGGATGCTTTGCCTGCGTTGGCCATCTTGTCAGATTGCGATAGCAATGGTGTGAAAATTGAGGAACCGGCTACAGAACTCTATCCCTGTCTCGCTTACGAAATGAAAATATGACAGTCAGTAGTCCTATTGATCCAACTACAGCCATAAACACAAACGTTAGCTGACTGAAAATAACCCAATTCTCCCAATAAATTCTTGCAGCTTCGACTCTGACCTGTGGCAACGCGGCATTTAACTCCGATGAGACGTTGTGAACATTAAGCTCAACCAGGTAACGCTTGCCGCGTTGCGCCGTGAAGTTTCCTAGTTGCGTTTGAACTACGCCTGCTCCTCCAAATGAACCTGGACTGTAGATTAGAGGTCCAATTACGGGAGTATCGTCACCCCACCCTACACGTTTCACGGTCCAATCAAGGCTGAGGCCACTTCCTAATTTCTCGCAAGATTCTTGGAAGAGTCGGTCGCCTAGCAGGCATTCCTCTCTGTCTATGTTTATTGGTTGAAAGGCGAGGCCTACGTTGTATACGCCATCTAAATCTGTTACAAAACTGGAAGTTTGGACTGTCCCGGCTTGCAAAATAATTGGAGATTCCAAGGGGCTCCAATTATGAGTATGTAACCGATATTGAACATAAAGTTCTGGTATCGAGGCAAGAACGATCAAGCTAGCGCCGAAGACTATTTGTCGAATTTTCATTTGGCAACCACTTTATACTTGAATGATATGTCTGCTTCTGTAACGGAGAACATGCCTAAATTTCCATCGCTTGAAGATCAGCTTGACCTCATCACCAAGGGCGCTGCCGAGATCCTTCCGCTGGAGGCGCTGAAAGAGCGCATTCAGCAGTCCATTGCCTCGGGCAAGCCGATGCGTATCAAGGCGGGATTTGACCCGACGGCCCCTGACCTGCACCTGGGGCATACGGTGCTGATTCGCAAGCTGCGCCACTTTCAGCAGCTTGGGCATACGGTCATCTTTTTGATCGGCGACTCGACCGCGCTGATCGGCGATCCGACCGGACGCAACGTCACGCGCAAGCCGCTGACGCCGGAGCAAATTGCCGCCAACGCGGAGACCTACAAGGAGCAGGTGTTCAAGATTCTTGACCCGGTGAAGACTGAGGTACGGTACAACTCCGAGTGGCTCGACAAGCTGAACTACTACGACATGGTGCGGCTGCTGGCGCAGTTCACGGTGTCGCAGATGCTGGAGCGCGAGGACTTCCATAAGCGCTTCGACGCGGAGCAGCCGATTGCCCTGCACGAGATGATCTATCCAGTGGCGCAGGGGTACGATTCGGTTGAGCTGAAGAGCGATGTGGAGCTGGGAGGGACTGACCAGAAGTTCAACCTGATGCGTGGGCGCGATCTGCAGAAGCACTTCGGCCAGCCGCAGCAGATTGTGTTGATGGTGCCGATTCTCGAAGGGCTGGACGGCGTGCAGAAGATGTCGAAGTCGCTGAATAATGCGATTGGCATCCACGAACCGGCGTCGGAGATGTATGGCAAGCTGATGTCGATCTCCGACGAGCTGATGTGGAAGTACTGGACGCTGCTGACCGATCTGCGCCAGTCGGAGATTGCGCAGATGCAGGCCGAGGTTGCCAGCGGCAAGCTGCATCCGATGCAGGCTAAGAAGAATCTTGCGCGTGCGATTACTGCCGACTTTCATTCGGCGGCGGAGGCCGATGCGGCGGCGGAGAACTGGGCGAAACAGTTTCAGCAGCGCGAGGTTGCTGACGATCTCGAAGAGGTGACGGTGGAGTACAGCGCAGTCGCCGGGGCTGCGCCGAATACGGTGCGGATGGCGAAGCTGCTGGCACTGGCCGGGCTTGCCAGTTCAGGGAGCGAGGCTACACGCAAGCTGGCCGAGGGCGCGGTGCGTGTCGGCACAGAGGTGCACCGCGAGGCGATGCTCACGCTGGAGTCGCTGCCGGCGAAGCTGATGGTGCGGCTGGGCAAGCGGGCGAAAGCGGTCACGGTTGCGGAGTGAGCCGGGGTTGAGTGATCTGATTCAGCGCATGATTGCGGCGCAAACCTGTGTAGAAAGATGGCATCCTACCAGTATGCGTATTCTGACTCGCTCGAAGCTCTTCTGCTGTGTGGCCTTGGTTCTCTTTGCTGTTTCAGCACTGCACGCGCAGGACGTAAATCAGATTGTGCAGACGGCGGTCAATACCGAGCTTGCCGCCAGCCGCAACGATCATAGCTTGTGGCGCTATCGCGACGAGCAGCGGGCGGCGGGCAAGGTCTCGATTGTGGTGCAGACGGCACAGGGCTCGGTGAAGCGGCTGATCGAGAGAAATGGCGCGGCACTGTCGGCGGCCGAAGCACAGGCAGAAGATGCACGCATACAGAGCACGATCCGCGATCCGGAGAAGATGGCGAAGCAGCGGAGGGATGGGGCGTCCGACGATAAGAATGCGGCGGAGTTGCTGAAGATGCTGCCGACTGCTTTTCTGTGGAGGATCGCGAATGAAAACGGCGATTCAATCACGCTGACCTTCTCTCCCAACCCTGACTTCAGTCCGCCGGACATGCAGTCGCGGGTGTTGAGCGCGATGGCAGGCGATCTGGTGGTGGACAAGAAGCAGCATCGCATCGAGACGATCAGCGGAAAGCTGGTGCGCGACGTGACCTTTGGCTGGGGTCTGCTGGGACGGCTGAAACAGGGTGGGACCTTTCGCGTGGAGCGGCGCGAGCTGAAGCCGGGGCTGTGGCAGATTACAGAGACGCATGTGCATATTGTGGGCAAGGCGCTGCTGTTCAAAAACATCGGCCAGCAGCAGGATGAGGTGCAGAAGGACTTTACCCAGGTGCCTGCGGGGACGACGCTCGAACAGGCGGCGGAGATGTCGAAGGCGCAGCATTAGCCGCTGCTGCCGCGGGCAGGTGGCCCGGGCGGTATGCTCAGAGTGAGATGGCCAGGACACCGTATCCCCGAAGTGACCGTGAACTGATTCACCGGATCGAACGCTCGGCCGGGCAGCGCGCCGGGTATAAGCAGCTCGTGCGCGAGCTGGGGCTGGGCGGCGGGCGCGAACGGCGGTTGCTGCTGGAGCAACTGGCGCGGATGACGGCGCGGGGCGAGCTGGTAAAGATCGATACGGACCAGTGGAGCTTGCCGGCTACCGCTCCGGAGAAGACGGCGCGGGCTTCGCGTAATAGCAATAGCAGCGCCGAGCAGCCTGTGGAGCATCGCGCGACTCGTGACCGGCTGGTGGCGGGAAAGATCGATTTGCACCGCGATGGCTATGGCTTTGTGCGGCCGAATCAGAGCACCAGCCGCGAAGACGATCTGTTTATTCCACCGAATGAATTGAATGGGGCGATGCAGGGCGATGAGGTTCTGGTGGATGAGGCCGCGCCGGGACGCGATGGGCGTCGTTCGGGTCGCGTGGCGCGGGTGCTGACGCGGCGAAATCCTACAGTGGTGGGGATCTTTCACTATGCGCGGGCGCGAGGGCGATCCAATGCGTGGGAGAACGCGCCGTTGATTAACGGGAACTACGTTACGCCGCTGGATGAGCGGATGACGCAGGCGATTCTGATTCCCGAGGGCGCGGAGACTGCCGTCAGGCCGAAGCAGACGCCGCATCGTGTGCTGGGTGAAGAGGCGCAGGCGCAGCAGAGACATTGGTCGGAAGAGCTTGATCCGCACCGGCCGCTCGAAGGGCTCGCGGTGGATGTTGAGATTACGGATTTTCCTGCGCCGGGACGTCCTGCGCGGGGACGAGTGATCGAGGTGCTGGGGCCGCCGGATGCGTTTGGCGTCGATGTTGAGATCATCATTCGCAAGCATCATCTGCCGTATACCTTTCCCGCAAATGTGCTGGCTGAGGCGACGGCTTCTGCGGCGCAGACGGTGGAGACGCTGGCTGCCGACGAGCTGGAATGGCGCAGAGATTTTCGCGGTCTGCCGATCGTCACGATCGACGGAGAGACGGCGCGGGACTTCGACGATGCTGTGCTGGTCGAGCTGCTGGCGAACGGCAACTGGCAGCTTCAGGTGCATATCGCGGACGTGAGCCACTATGTTCGGCCGGGGACGGCGCTCGATCTGGAGGCGCGGCTGCGCGGGACCTCGGTTTATTTTCCCGACCGTGCCATTCCTATGCTGCCGTCCGAGCTTTCGAGCGGGATGTGCAGCCTGCGGCCGGATGAAGACCGGTTGGTGCTGAGTTGCCTCATGGAGATCGATGCGCGCGGCGAGGTGCTTGGCTATGAGCTGTGCGAAGGCATCATTCGCAGCGCCCGGCGCATGACGTATACGCAGATTCAGGCGGTGCTCGATGGCGATGCGGCCACACGTGCGGAGTTTGCGCCGCTGGTGCCGGACTTCGAGCGCATGTATGAGCTTGCGTTGAAGCTGAATGCGAAGCGCCACCGTCGCGGCTCCATCGATTTTGACCTGCCGGAGCCGGTGGTGCAGTTCGACCCTGAAGGCAACATGGAAGCGATCGTTCGCTCCGAGCGCGGCTGGTCGCACCGCTTGATTGAGGAGTTCATGCTCTCGGCCAACGAGTGCGTCGCGCACTGGATTGAGGCGCAGGGGGCGGCGAGTCTCTATCGCATCCACGAGATGCCCGACCCAAAGCGGATCGTGGACTTTGAAGAGACGGCGAGCCAGTTCGGCTACTCGCTGGGTTTCAGCAGCCTGCCGGTGAAGCGGGTTCAGATGAAGACAGACCGGCGGGCATCGAGAGGGGCTGGCTACAACGGAGGCAGAGCAGCGAAGACGCATGAGGTTGTCGAGTCGATTCCGGTGACTCCGCAGATGTATCAGCGATTGACGGCGAAGATCGAGGGCAAGCCGGAGGAGCGGATTCTGGCTTACCTGATGCTGCGGTCGCTGAAGCAGGCGCGATACAGCGAGCAGAATGCGGGCCACTTCGCGCTGGCCTCGCCTAGTTACACGCACTTCACTTCGCCGATTCGCCGCTATCCGGATCTGATCGTTCACCGGCTTCTGCGCGACCTGTTGCAGGCGGGAGCGAACCCTGAAGGCGCGGCAATTCTGAGCACCGATCCTCAACCGTGGCGCGAGATGAGCGCGCCGGGCCACGAGAAAAAACGTAGCGAGAAAGGACGGAGCCTCGCGGAACCGATCCCGGAAGCGGAGCTTGCAGCCATTGCTACGGAATCGAGTCAGGCTGAGCGCCGCGCCGACGACGCCGAGCGTGAGCTGATTGAGTGGAAGAAGATCCGCTTCATGGAAGACCGTGTCGGCGAAGACTTCAACGCCATCATTCTTTCGTGCACGAAGTACGGTTTTTTTGTCGAACTGGATGACCTGTTTATCGAAGGGCTGGTTCCGATTGCCACGCTTCAGGATGATCGCTATATCTTCCGCGACACCGACCGGCAGATCGTGGGTACACGTAATGGTCGCGTCTTCAGGATGGGGCAGCGTGTCCATGTGCTGCTCGACCGCATTGACCGCCAGCAGAGACGCCTCCAGTTTGCGCTGCTGCCTTCGGAGGAAGATTTAGCGAGTGGGGCCGGATCGCTTCGCAAGAAGAAGGGGAAGGCGGCTGCGAAGAAAGAGAGCGCTCATCCCAGTCCAAACCGCTCCGGTAAGCCGAAAGATCGGGCGCGGAATAAAAAGACAAAGGGCAAGCGGAAAAAGAAATGAAGAAGAGCTGTTTGATTTCGGCAAGGAAAGCAGGTCCTCCGCCTGCGGCGAGGGATCCCAATGATTTGGGAAAAGCTCTTCAGACTGGTCTAAAAATTAGAAGAGCAGGCATACTGAACGCTTTCTGAAGAATCTGCGTAAAATAGAGACTTCCAAGGAGATTTATTTCAAATGGCGCACATGGTTTTCTGCACCAAATACAAGGCTGAAATGGAAGGTCTCGACGAAGCTCCGTTTGATTCGGACTTCGGCCAGAAGATTTATAAGAACGTCTCGAAGAAGGCCTGGGGCGAGTGGGTGGAGCGCCAGAAGATGCTGTTGAATGAATATCGCTTGCAGCCCTGGACGAGGGAGGCGCAGGAGTTTCTGGTGGAACAGATGAACGAGTTCTTCTTCGGCGAAGGCGGCTCGCTGCCCAAGGAATTCGTCGCTCCGACGCACTAGCTGTTTCGTGCCTGGCCGGCGCGAAAAGGGCTCCAGTCGTGTACACTTAGGTCTGCAAGATACCCCGCCGTCGCCTCCTGGGCAGACGCGCAACCATAGTCGGGACGTGGCTCAGCCTGGTAGAGCGCACCCTTGGGGTGGGTGAGGTCGCTAGTTCGAATCTAGTCGTCCCGACCATTTACCTCCAACAACTTAGCAGTTACATGCACAGCAAATAGGTGCAAGCGCGGGTGCAGATGGGTTCAGTTAGGCGGAAACGCCTATTTCTGCTCCCTGCATCGGCGGGATTGTTTGCCCGGCGATGAGTGCCGCGAGCGCATTCTGTGCGTCTCGCTTGTCTTCGGTGACAGCCTGTGCGTACAGCTCCAGCGTGATGTCTGCGGTAGCGTGACGCATCAGCTCTTGCGTTGTCTTCACGCTTGAGCCTGACGACATCAGAAGCGTTGCAGCGGTACGCCTGAATGTGTGCCAGCCGATACGCTTCTGGATACCCAGCCGTTTTGCTGCTGGGAGAATATGTCTCCGTAGTAGCATGTCCGGCCAGTAAGGTAGCTTTCCGAAGGACACCGGGCTTGCGAATACCCAATCACCGGGTTTTGCAAAGTCGGTTTGTTCACGCCAGCTTGTAATGGCTGCCGCGAGGTCGCTAGACATTGGCAGGGGTTTGCGCGAGGCTTCTGTCTTCGGCTTGCCTTCGATCTGGTCGACCAGACTGCGAACGATGTGGATAGTCCGTTTCTGGAAGTCCAAGTCTTCCCACTTCAGGCCAAACAGTTCACCGCGCCTCATGCCAGTTACGGCAGCAAGCAGGGTGATTGTTCTGGCAGGTTCGGAGAGTTCGCCAAGGATGCCGCGTATCTCTGTGGAGGTGAGGATATCCGGCGCGGTAACGCGCTTGCTGCTGCACCGCACTAGCGCAATGGGGTTGGTTGCCACCCACTGATAGCGCATCCCATGCCGGAATAGTGTGCCGAATACGCCCTTCACCTTGGTTTTGGTGGCAGGCGCATAAGACATTTTGCCTAACCATCGTTCTACCGCGATGGGTTTGACATCCTGTAACCGATGGCTGCCCCATTCTGGCACGATGATGTCGTCCAGATTGTGCCGGTAGGTCTGTTGTGCCCTCGCCGTATGCCTGCCGCTGTCTAGTTCAACTTGCTTATAGTGCGAAACAAGCTCTGCAACAGTATGGCTAACCGGCACAGTGGAGATGGTCGCGTTGATATCTAGCTCCAGCCCCTCCACGGCCTTTTGAGCGGCTGCCTTCGTGCGTAGCTCACTCACCGGGCCTACAATTTTCTTGCGATAGGTTGATGTTCCATCGTGGCGATACTCGCGCCAGCGATAGATCCAGACATCTACTCCTGTATTTCTCTTCTCGATTTTCAAAGAGCCAGCTTGCTAAAGAGATCGCCAGGCTTTGGTGTTCAAATTTGGTCAGGGAGGGAATCATCGCTCGTAATCGTAAGGAAGCCGAAGCCTCCTCCTCCCGACATACCCAAAAGATTTGTCGTATATCGGTGTCATCGCCGTCCATTACTGGACTCAATAACAGTAGCTCCCCATGGGAGATGTGCAGCCAGGCTGGGGATAATCCGGCTACTGAATTGAAGTTTCGAGGTCTCGGTAATAGTGGGGTCCCAATTTTTGACGGCGTCGAGACAAGCCGTGACAGCTTTTTTGCATTCGCTCAACTCGGGTATCAGTAAGGTTCGCGTCATCGAACTGTTGTGAGAAAAGTTGTTGATGAACTTCCAAACTCGTTCACGTTCGATAGGATCCCGCCGTCACCGTAAACAGTGCCACGGACCATCCCGCGATCCACTGGTGTCCGTCGTACCATTTGTCGAACTCCCGGAACGGTCCTCCGATTGCGAAGACCCACAGCGGAAATGCTATCGAACTCAGCAGGATCTGCGACCAGAGCGTCGGCTTACCCTTCATCTTCGTCGTTCGCCAATAGAAGATCGGGACCAGCCCAAACACGATAACAAACGTGATCCAATAAGCCGTCCAATTCGTTTTAGGTTCCACCATACTGTTCATGGTTAAATACAGCGCTATTAGCTCAGCCGGGATGTACTTCATCAGCCGGGTTAGGTAATCGTCTCCGGTCTTGCCCAGGTAGAGCGGATCCCGGCGTATCGTCTTCAGCCGTTGCAATTCCGCAGCATTGTCCGCCGTTCCGGTGATATCCAGGTCGTCGACCGGTGCACTGCCCGTATCGATCCGCCTACTCATCCACGGTTCCTGCGGGCCTATCCCACGGCAATAAGATCAACCGCAACTCCACATACTGCTGAAGCCCGATTGCCGAACTCCGGATCGATTTGCCCGAAAGCAGTTCCTTTACAAGCACCGGGATATTCTCCGCCGAGTAAAGATCATCCGTCGCTAGTACCGCTAACTCGACGGAACTACCTCCGCTAAATCGGCGGGGCGAGGGGCACCCGCATGGGCAGGCACAGGAACCGGCGTGAGCCACAACGTCACGGCTAGTAGCGGATAATCCTGTGTCGGTAGACAGTGGGAAGAGTAAAGATCTCAGCTAATATCTCCACGTCCGAGGCGGCTGGGTCATGTAGCCCGAGAGCCGCCGGGTTTTATCCGAAGTCATTGCTTCAAATCATTTAAAAGAGCAATGGCGAAGATAGAGGGGCGTCTCCTGCTAAAATCGACGAAACCATGCAGCTATTCCAGAATTGCTGCCACATGCAGCAAGAGGGTTCTTGAGCGCAAAAAAGGCAAGCCTCCGAGACGACAAGCATCTTATCGAGAAGCAAGGAACGTTCTTTGACAGGCGCTTTCAGAACTTCGCCTTCGTTTTTTTTGGGGCCTATCTTCTCTTGCTCTTTGGCATGTCCCTGCGTGTCAATATTTATGATGAGGGAATCGTACTCACGGCGTCGATGCGTGTGGCTGCAGGACAGTTGCCGCATCGCGATTTCTACGCCATCTATGGCCCGGCCCAACTCTATATTATTGCCGGACTCTTCAGACTTTTTGGGCAGTCCATTCTGGTTGAGCGGCTTCTAGACCTCTTTTTCAGAGCGCTTCTGGTGGCGTCTGTTTACACCGTGGCTTCGTCATATCTTCGTAGATCAATCGCTGCCATCACAACCTTGGTCACACTCGCGTGGCTCTTCGGGCTGTATTACGCAACTGCTGGTGTCGCGGTAATCCCGGTCTCTCTCTTAAATTTAACCAGTACCGCCCTGATAATTCCGGTCTTTACGCGCACCCTTTCAAGGCAGCACACGTTTGCAATTGGCGCGATCGCCGGGATGTCGGCCTTATTTCGATATGACACTGGAGCAGCCTTGTTTGTCCTCCAGACCTGCGTCATCGCAATTGGCATTTGCCTTCGCCTCAAAAACAAGAGACCGCGTGCCTTTATGTCTGCTTTCTGGCCTTACCTGGTTGGATTTGCATTGGTGACTGTCCCTGCCGCGCTCTACTATATCTCCGTTGCGTCTCTTCATCCGTTTATCTACGACATTATTATCTTTCCGAGCAAGTATTATCACCGCGCCCGCAATCTTCCGTTTCCAGGCGTTACTCTAAAGAGGTTTGACAACTTCGCCATCTACTTGCCCATCGCCATTGTTGGTCTTTCACTCTACGCTGTCGTAGTTGCTTATCTGAGAATGCGAGACAACAAGGGATCCTCCCTAAGCGAACGCGAACAGCAAAGGCACTGCGGCTTTCTGATTGCGTTCGGTCTTCTTACGGTGGCCATGTATTTCAAAGGTCTCGTGCGGGTGCATGTTATCCAGATGTATCTGGCCACGATTCCATCGTTACTTCTCGCTGCCTTACTTTTTCAGCAGAGATTTACCCTCCGTCGCTTTGTACGAATTTCTATTGTGCTGGTCGCGGGGGCGTCTGTTTTATCGCCGGTATGCATATCTCTGCGGGATATCAGAGATATGCATGTACAACATTCGTTTTTACTTGAAAGTGTTTGGTCCGCTGTTCGAGGAACCAGACCGGCTCTTGAGGCGGCCTGGTGCAGAACCCCAAACTCCGCCACCCGAGGCATCTGTTTCTTACCTGAAGACGAGCGCATTCAGACGATTGAGTTTATCGATAGCCATACCCGTCCGGATCAAAAGATATTTGTTGGAGTAACAAATCACGACAGAATATTCGCAAACGATAATCTTATTTATTTTGCGAGCCACCGTTTGCCAGCGACCGCATGGTCTCATTTCGACCCTGATCTGCAAACCAGGTATGACATTCAGGCCCAGATTATCCAGGAGCTGGAGGCGAATCTCCCCCCTTATGTTGTACTGGATTCCGAATTTAACTCGATGGACGAGCCAAATGACAGTTCGCGAAGCAGTGGAGTTAAACTTCTGGACGAATACCTTCAAAAAAAATATCAATACATAGAGACCTTTAACCAAATGTCCATTTGGCAGCGAATTCCCGCGCATAGCTAGAAGATCTGTCCATAGAAATTAGAGCGTATTGGTTCACCTGAACCCGTCGAAGAATTGGCTGAGGATATGACAGACACAAAAAAAGGAAAGGTTGTAATCACAGGAGCGGCTGGACTGGTCGGCCAGAACCTTATTCCACGCCTGACAGCACAGGGCTTCACGGAGATTGTCGCAATCGATAAGCATCCGAAAAACGTGGCGATTTTGAAGAAGTATCATCCTGGAGTTCTCGTGATCCAGTGCGATCTTGCCGACGGCAATCAGGCAAACTCCTGGCAGGCGGAGCTTACAGGTTGCCAAGGGCTCGTAATCGCACACGCTCAGATCGGCGGTTTGGAGTCGAAGGAGTATGTGCGGAATAACGTCGAAGCTACTGAGTATTTGCTAGAGCAGGCGGTTCGACATCAGGTGCCTTACATTGTGAACATATCGTCGTCAGTGGTTAATTCCATGGCGATCGACGACTATACAGAGACCAAAAAAGCGCAGGAGGCATTGGTCTGTGCCTGTGGAATCAAGCAAGTCATTCTGCGGCCGACCCTGATGTTTGGCTGGTTTGATAGAAAACATGTTGGATGGCTGGCGAGATTTATGCAGCGGGTCCCCGTCTTCCCGATCCCCGGGTCTGGCAAATTTCTACGCCAACCTCTCTATGCAGCAGATTTCTGTGAGATTATCGTTTCTTCGCTGATGAATGAAAAGACCGGCGCGTATAACATTACTGGCCAGGAACGAATCGATTACATCGATCTGATTCGGGCTGTAAAAGGAGCGACCCGGGCAAAGGTTCATCTCCAGAAAATCCCCTATAGCCTCTTCTGGAGTCTGCTGAAGGTGAACTCGTTCTTCGATAAGAACCCTGCATTTACGGTGAAACAGCTACAGGCGCTTGTGACACCTGATGTCTTCGAGGTGATCGACTGGCCCGGGATTTTTGGAGTTCGCCCAACGCCGTTGCAGCAGGCTCTTGACGAGACCTTCCAGGATCCCGTGTACTCGCAGGTGGCCCTGGACTTCTAACCTGCTTATTCCTGGATGAGGCCCAGAAGGGCCTCTAAACCCGTACGGCTTCAACTTTCAGAGGTGCACTATCGCGAACATTGTCGTAATTGGATCGGGGGCGATGGGGCTCTCTGCAGCGTTTCATGCCATTAAGGCCGGACATACCGTTGAGGTGCTGGAGGCAGCTCCTGAGCCGGGCGGAATGGCAGCGCATTTTGATCTGGCTGGACTATCTATCGAGCGGTTCTATCATTTTGTCTGCAAAAGCGATCTTCCTACGATGGAGTTGATGGATGAGCTTGGGATACGCGAAAAGTTACGCTGGAGAGCGACATCGATGGCTATCTATACCAGCGGAAAATTGCATGATTGGGGCACTCCCATTGCGTTGCTGAGATTCAGCGAGATCAGCTTTCTTTCGCGATTACGATATGGCGCGTTTGCGTTTCTCTCTGTACGCCGCAACCGATGGGATGCCATCGAAACGGAGTCGGCGCGTTCATGGATAACACGGTGGTGTGGTGCCGAGGTATACGACCGACTCTGGAAGCCTCTGTTTGCACTGAAGTTTTACCAATACGCGGAGAACGTCTCGGCTGCATGGATATGGACGCGGATTCGCCGCATTGGCCGCTCCCGAAGGTCGATGATGCAGGAAGAACTGGGGTATATCGAAGGCGGGAGCCAAGCGCTCGTCGATGCGCTTTGCTCCGCCATTCTTGAGCGTGGCGGTCAAATCTCCACCAGGTGTGCAGCACAGAAAGTCCTGGTTGAGGACGGTCGCGTCACCGGTGTGCTCACCTCCAAAGGTGTTATACGCGCCGATGCCGTGATCTCTACCGTGCCGACGCCCTTGATCTCGGCCATGGTCCCGAACCTGCCGGAGGACTGGAAGGCTCGGTACGATTCGATTGTCAATATGGGCGTTTGCTGTCTGGTGTTCAAGTTGAAGCGTTCGGTAAGCCCTCACTTCTGGGTGAATATAAGTGAACCGGATATCTTTATTCCAGGCATTATTGAGTTTTCGAATCTAAGGCCGGTAGGTCGAGAGAGTATAGTATACATTCCGTATTATATGCCGGGCGATAACCCCAAATTTGCTTGGAGCGATGCGGAGCTTCTCGACGAAGCCTTCAGATATCTCTGCAGGGTGAATCCTGCATTAACGCGGGAGGATATTATCGCGGCGCATGTGGCGCGACTTCGTTATGCGCAACCGGTCTGTGAGCCTGGCTTCGCAGCAAAGCTCCCCTCTGTTCAGACTCCAATTCACGGCCTTCAGATCGCCGACACGTGCTTTTACTATCCCGAAGACAGGGGAATCTCAGAGAGCGTGCAGCTGGGCCAAAGGATGGCCAACAGGCTCCAGCGGCCATGACTAGTCTATTGACCATCGCAGAGGAAAAATGGCTTCTTCCATGGAAGCATTCCGGGTAGTAGGTTTTTGCCGTTACGGACAAACTCGCGGCAGTCTGCAACCTTAGCTCACGAATCCTCTTCTCCGCGGAGCTTTGGGTTCGAAGACTGACACTGCCTGGTACTCGCAGCTAGCACGGTTTGCGATTGCCAATGTGTTTGGTTTTGCGTAGTTGTGGCTGGTCAGCGTTGGGCTTGTGGGGGTGGTTTCACCGGATAGAATTCAGCTGGCATTCCGAACGTATCGCACATCTCGTCGGATGTCACGAGCCCGATTTTCGTGAGCTATACGCTCACAAACATCTTCCTTTCGGTCGGCTACTGATAAACAGCCGATTGGGTTTATTGAGCCGTGTACCAGAAGAAATTTCGACTACAGACCAACAATCTGCTTACGTCTTCCAACAACTCGCCTTGGAAACGGCGGACACTCCACGAGAGCCAAAGGGTTCGCGACAACGTCCGAGCAACTTCGAGTCCGCGTTTTCGCACGCAACGAAAGTTCGGAAGTCGTTTGCTAGAGCCAACCATTATTTTCAAGCATTTAGAACGTGTAAATGGGTCCATTGAACCCTTGCGTGGGTCCACAAGGGTCCAATTAGGACTGAGCCCTAGTTTTATCCCCAGATGCATCGACCGGCTGGGAAGCGAATAGTGCTGCAATGGTGTCTTGTGCAATTCTCTTGTCCATGGTGACGGCCTTTGCATAGGTTCCCAAAGTCATAACAGGGCTGGCATGACGAAGCAGTTCCTGGGTGGTCTTTGTAGAAGCATCGTTGCGACCCCTCGAACATGAATCTTGCTGATGCCACGATCCAGCATATATGCCAAATATTGTTCGCGCTCTTTGAGTAGGGGTGCTGCACGTTGTCTCGATGTTCGCTTTCAAAAGCGAAACACTTTGGCTGGCATTATCCATTTTGCCGATAATCTCTTCCTTCCAGTCATGGCATAATGGCAGTGGGGAGGTATCCTAGTACCTCCGCCGCTAAATATATAAGAAATCAAGTGATTAGCCCTTCCAGATATTGGGAGGGCTCTTTTGCGCTTAGGTTGCCTGTCTCAGTAAATCTGAGACGGACGTATGGCGTAAAAGGCGGCTAATATGTTTTTCCTGCAATGCCAGCGTAGTCGCACTATCGATGACGACCCATTTCTTTATATTGCTTCACAATAGCAGCCATAGGTTTATTGAAATGCGGTTTGGTGCCGATATACGCACTGTCGTATCGGAGATACCGCTGTGAATGTGCTTAGAACTAGGATTTTGTTTATGGCGTGCCTTGTAGTTGGGACTCAGAGTATCTATGTAATGGCCTCTGGAGCTTCATCGAAATACCCGGCGAAAGATGAGATAGCGAAAGCAAATGATCCAGCAAGAGCTTTTGGAACCGTACAAACCACGGTTAGAGTAGATGCGGGACGGATCGTTGACGATGATACAGAAGGATTTGAACGGCGAATAACTCCCGCAGAGATCGAAAGCTCCGCAGGAACATTCGGAGATCCATCGCGGTTTATGCAACTATTGCCCGGTGTGGTCTCAGACAATGACGAGCGGAACGATTTTCTGGTACGCGGCGGAAACCCGGATGAAAACCTCTTTGTCATCGACAACATTGAAGTCCCTTCGATTAATCAGCTCGTTATCCGATACAACGGGTGGGTTTGTATCGATGATTGATAACTCGGCAATTCGGCAGATGACGCTCCACACAGATGCATACGATAGCAAATTCGACCAACGTCTCTCCTCAGTCTTGGAGATATCTACGCGTTCGGAAGGCACAGTGAAGCCCCACTCGATAATGGAAATGGGACTAGCAGGCGCAGGTGGCTCGTATATGCGCCCCTTGGGAAGAGAAGGGTCAATCTTTGTATTGGCAAGACAAAGTGTTCTTCACCTTTTCACAAATGACATCGGTCTAAATAGAGTACCGATTTACCAGAATGACCTAATCCGAGCTGATAATCGAATCGATGAAAACAACAACTGGTGGGGCTTTCCCTAACCGGCATCGATTCAATCAAGATCCGGCCCAGTGCAACTGATGTGTATGAGACAAATCCTTTCAATATCGATTACAGCGGATGGAGAAACACTACTGGGATCAACTGGCAGCATGTATTTTCGGCAAAATCCTTTGGAATAGTTAGCCTCGCGAATTCGCAACAAGAGCAGCACGTTCTCCAAAATGATCAGCTTGATCTCGATACGACGGTATATAACGAAAGAACAAGCGATGGCATAACCACGGCCAAATATGACTGGACGAACGGGCTACGAACGTGGCTGACATTGAGCACCGGCGGACGGGCATCCGTGGATTCGTCTCAATTATATGGTGCAGCAGCCAATCGGACTACAGAATCCCTATAGCGAAAACGCTGCTCCAATGGACGCGTTTTCGCTAAATCGGAAGTTCGCAAAGACAAATACCGCTGGCTATACTCAGGCCACGCTTCGATTCCCTCGTGAAATGAAATTGGTCGCGGGACAGAGGCTCATGCATTGGGGTCTCGGCAGCCATACAGTATGGGCACCTAAGATACTATTTTCCATTCCTGTCTTTGGTAAATTAGTGCATGTGGGATATGCGGAGTACGCTCAGACTGCTCCATCCCTCTACTTATTGTCATTCAATAACGAGCAAACATTGAGGCCGATTCGCGCGCGTCATGTCACCGCCGGAATTGGCCTTGTGAATACGCAGGTAGCCCGAATCACAATCGAGGCATATCAAAAGCGATATGCTGATTATCCCGTAGCACTCAATTATCCGCAGCTTTCAATGGCAAATATCGCAGACACGTTTGGACAAGCATTTCTCATGTTCCCCATGACAAGCAAAGGTGTTGGTCTAGCACGAGGTATAGAACTTTCCGTGGAAAGTAAACCAACCTCCAGGCTATTATTATCGGGCAATATAACGTATGGCCGAAGCTGGTACAGCGGTCTAGATGCTGTATTGCGAAAGGGAAATTTTGATATTCCCTTAGTAGCTAATGTCGAGGGCCACTTGCGGATAGGAAAAGGGATTACGACAACGGTCCGGTATAGCGGGGCTTCTGGAAGGCCCTATACGCCTGATAATTTTTAACTTAGCATATCTCAGGACCGAGATGTATACGACCTGACCCGCATTAATTCGGCGAGATCCGCAGCATACAGCAGGCTGGATTTTAAGGTTGAGCGTACCAGCCTTTTTTATCGCCGAACGATGACTTGGTATATCGGTTTGGAGAATGCGCTGGGGACAACAAACTTCTACTCGGATGCCTGGCGGCCAAGATGCCCGAAGTGTGGTGTATTAGAGCAAGACCAAATGCCGCGATTTCCGGATGGTGGGATCCGAATGGCCTTTTAGGGAGAAATGTTTGACGATATATTTGAGCTAAGCAAGTGACTGTGTGGCATAGCTACGCAGTCCGATCATCAGGTTGGAATGCAGGTTCCAGTTGCTGAAACCTTTTGCTGCTCTCTGATCACCTGTATACCAATAAGCGTCTCCGCTATACATTGTCAACGCGGATGTTACCAATGCGGTTACCGTAGAAATTATTGACTTGTCGTTCGGAATTCAATTTCCGCGATAGAGACACTTCTGTTTACGGGCAACCTTAGCCTATTAGCCCTAATTTGCCATGGGCAATAAAGTCTAGGTTAGTGATGTCCGATATGAACCGTGAGGCCCGATATGAGCACCACGGAATACATGTCATACCCAAGTTGTTTGGCGCGTCAATTTTGTATCCTTCCTGCACTTTTATATCTAGGCTTACTGTTTTTACTGCTCATAAATACGGGGTGCTCTGCCAATGGAGGACAACCGGCTTCATCTGAGCAGATTGTGGTTTCAACTGACAATGAAACAGTTCGGACTGGTGATACGGTTGTAATTAGGGCAACTGAAAACGGAAGTCCCGTAAATGACGGTAGATGGGAAGTTCTAGGTGGCACAGCTAATGGCCAAATCGACAAGGACGGAACCTACCATGCTCCGGCCGCTATTCCGCAGCCGAATACGGTAACGATAGCCTATGTTGTAGGGAGTAAGAGTTTCACGAATATAGTTCAGATATTAAATGCTATTCCTGTTATAAGCAGTGCTTCCCCAAGCGTGCTTCATGGTTTGGTTAATGCCGTCATAATCAGCGGCGATAAATTCGTAAAGGGTGCCACGGTTCTCGTGGATGGCCAGCCCACGGCTACCTCGTTTATTGATAGTTCTCACTTAAGCGCAACTGTAGCGGTCACTGTTGTTGGTGGAACCGGCGTCACCCTTTCTGTTAGTAACCCCTCCCCAGGAACGAGTACCAGCGCATTCCTAGAATTACCGACTTCCGTCGCACCCATTTCTATTTCACCAAGTTCTCTAAATGGGGGAAATGTAGCCCTTACAATCACGGGCAGTGGGTTCACTTCGGATATGGCGGTCTCTATGGACGGGCAGATACTACAGACAATCGTAAACTCTGAATCCTCGATGACTGCCACCGGCTTTCTTGCTCCATGGCGCACCGGTACAGTTCAGGTGGCTATCTCTTCAAAATCAACTTCAACTCCACTTGCTGAACAACCAATTCCTATCGCCCCGACAGCGGTCTCTTTCGATGTTGCTGCGCGATTCTTGACACAAGCGGGATTTGGCCCTCGCCCAGATCTTGTTGAGCACATTCAACGGATAGGCCTAGATGCCTTTATAACTGAACAGCAGGCAATAGCCCCGGTAGCGATACGCTCGCCTGATATGAATATAGCCAGAATTGTCAATAATGCTGTACTGGGAACTACGCCTCTACGGATGCGAGTTGCCTGGGCCCTTCAGAGTTTTCTGGTGAGGTCCGGAATATTTATCCAGGCCACGAATTTCCCTTTTGAGGAGAAAATGGAAGCTGACTCCACCGGAAATTTTAGGGACATCATGACTGATGTCTCTTCGGATGTATCAATGGGATACTTCCTAAATTTGATCGGCAATGCTGCGTCGCGAGACCCGTCCGTCCATCCCAATCAAAACTTTGGGCGCGAGCTACTTCAATTATTTACGATTGGTCCCGTAATGCTCAACGATGACGGAACCGTTCGAACTGGTTCCGACGGAACCCCAATACCTGCTTATGATGAGGATACCGTTTTGAATGTAAGCAGAGCGCTGACTGGGTGGGTTAATGCTCCGCCTGTGGATCCTGAGTTTACTTTTTATGGGGCCGACTACAGTGCTTCACTTGTCCCCAATGAATCGCAGCACGATCACGGTCAAAAGCAGATATTCGACACTATTCTTCCGGCAGGTCAGACTGCAACCGAAGACCGAACGATGACCCTGGATGCAATATTTGCACACCAGAACCTGCCCCCATTTGTCTGCCGCATCCTCATACAACGCCTTGTCAAAAGCGATCCCTCTCCAAGCTACGTTAAAAGAGTAGTTACGATATTCAAGGATGACGGTCGAGGTGTTCGCGGCAATATGGCCGCAGTAGTCAGAGCAATTTTGCTCGACCCCGAAGCTCGTTCCGGAGATACTAGCCCTTCCCCATCAGATGGATTTCTTCAAGAACCCTATCTCTTTGAAACGTTCGCTATGAGTATTACTGGCTTTGCTGGAGCCGATGATCAACCTGCTGCCGTCCCTTGTATTCTAACTGAATGCATCTACTATCCGAGTACAGTCTTTCAGTTCTTCAGTCCATCATATGTAATTCCCGGTACGAAAATTAATAGTCCTGAGTTTCAGCTATTGAATGACATTACAATCATCAACCGCAGTCAATTACTCTGGGGAATGATTACCGGGCAACAGGGTGGTTTTATCAAGCCGAACAACTCAGATTGGCTTTATCAAAATTTCAAAACCATTCCAGCCCTGGTAGATGCTTTGAATCACCTCGCCTATCATGGGCAGATGTCAGCAGACGAGCAAGCCTTCATTACAAATTACTGCTCGGGTCTTCAGACGAACGATCCACTACTTCCAAGCGAGTCTGCTGTATTTTTGGCGCTGAATTCTGATAGCTACACCGTATCTCACTAAGCTAAGGAGAATAAATGAACATCACAAGACGAAAATTCTTGAATCTTAGTGCTTGCACCGGCATGGCTGGGGCGACGATGCCATTGTGGGCGAACGCTTTGAGCGAAAATGCTTTTGCCCAGAACATTAATTCATCTTCATATAAGGCGGTTGTGCTAATTACCTTGATAGGGGGAAACGATGGGAACAATATGATTGTTCCCATTAGCACAACTTCCTATAGCCAGTATGCGGCGCTGAGAGGAGCTATTGCATTACCCCAGGCTTCTCTTCTGCCACTCAATGGCACCGGCGGATCTACTCTGGGACCTGTTGGATTTCATCCATCTCTCGCCAATATCGCTCAACGTTTTAATCAGAAACAAGCATTAATAGTTGCAAATGCTGGACCGATGGTGTCAGACGCGACCAAGGAGCAATTGTTGAGTGATGTTTCGTTGCAACCGGAATTGCTCTATTCTCATCCGGCTGGCCAAGCACAATGGCTGAGTTCGACGACGGCTGCTCTACCCGAAACCGGTTGGGGAGGAAGAGTAGCAGATATCTCTGCATCGTTGTCGGGTTCTCTTCCACCCGTTTTGTCGGCATCTGGAAGTTCTCTCTTTTCAGTGGGACGGACCGTGCAAGGGATTGCATTGCAGGTCGGAGGCACAGGTGGAACCGTTGCGGTCCCTACGGGGTTACAAGATGCGATCCGGAGTCTCACCCAGCAGGATATGCTATCCGATAATCTACTGGTTTCAGAAGTTGCTCATCTTCGCAATTCTGCTATGGCACAACAGGCAATTTTAAGCGAAGCATCTGCCTACGGCACGCTGCCGACCTTGGGCTTTTCGGAGAGTGCATTTGGTTCTGCAATGAAGACAATTGCCCAGATAATTAATGGACGCTCGATCATCGGGGCGTCGAGGCAACTGTTCTATTGTGCACAAGGGAACTATGATACCCATCAACGACAGCTTTCAGGCCATGCGACATACTTAACCGACCTAGACTCTAATTTGGGCGCGTTCATGAATGCCCTTGACGATATGGGACTTACAGACGAGGTTCTAATCTGCACTCATTCCGACTTCAATCGGACTATGCAGTCTAACGCCACCTTGGGAAGCGACCACGCGTGGGGAAACCATCAGCTTATTCTTGGTGGTGGTATAACAGGCGGACGGGTTGTTGGCACTTTTCCAGATCTTGATCTCGGAGGCAGCTGTGATATGGGAACCCAAGGTCTCTGGATTCCCACGACATCCGTAACTCAAATGACGGCAGGTATTGGAAGCTGGATGGGGCTGAATACAAGTCAAATTGCCTCCGTCTTCCCCGACCTTGTGAAATTTCAAGGCGGCGCAATCGAGCTTGTCTAATTACTTGAGGTGGAACTAAAAATAATTTAGAGGGGTATTTTCAGATATTTCCGTCGCGCAGATTCCCCTTATTATTCAAATTGGATCGCCGATGGAGTAATCGTCCACCTTACTGTGGATGAGTCCGAAGACAATATCTGACAACAGGGATCGAGTTCTTGGTCTGCCCGGCTTGATTTGTACCAGTTGTAATCATAGAGACTGAGTACAAGGAGCTGGTTATGGCAAGGAGAAGGCACCCTCCTGAGCAGGTTATGAACCTGTTGCGTCAGGTTGAAGTGGGTACCGTCGCATCACAGCGTTGTTGGTGATGGCCGGCTGAAAGGTGGGCAGGGATCGTGTCGGCCTAACAGTGAGCCCTATATAGGCGTCAAATGCGCTCTTGCTAAACCTCCCGTTTGTGCCATGCGATGGCGCTGATTGGGCTTGAATTGCAATTCCTCCAGCAATAACCTTAGCTATCGGAGAAGTTCAGGCGGTGGGGAATATTCTTGCGGTTGAATATGACGATCCTGGTCAGAAACTCACAGCATTAGAAAAGCTTTGCCAAATCGAGCGATACTTCTATTCCTCTCGAGAGAAGGAACATCTCTGGTCACCCCCCTTTTGTGGGATAACGCATGCAGCATCAATATTTCACAATCGCTGATGTTACCAAACAGTAAATCGTACTAAGGCCCTCATGTTGGTTCTGCCTTGGGATGGACTTGTCCCAGTGCACGCAGCTCTACAAATAGAAGCTTCAATAAAGGAGCGCCTCATTGAGCAATTCAGCCTCTGATAATTTTGGTCCGATGAAAGACTCGCAAAAGGTTCCGCCTTGTATAGAAAATTACGCTTCAGATAACGACTTTAATATTCCCAAACCAAACAAGCTTCGTCTGCTTGTACTAGACCAAAATGCTCAAGTGCGCAAGGCTTGTTGTGAAATTGCAGAGAATCTTAAACTCATAGTCACCGAAGCCGAAAGTCCGGTGGTCGCGCGGGAGATTCTAAAGAAAAACAGCACCGCCATCTTGCTTCTCGATGTGACGGATCCCAAAGGTGACAATCGAGTTCTTTTAAAAGAAATGAAGGCGCTTTGTCCAGATACTCCCGTCATTGCAATGAGCGCTAAAGCATCAATAGCGGACGTTGTGGAGATAATGCGAATAGGAGCTTCTGATTACCTCTCCAAACCTTTCCCTTTAAACGTGCTGACAGAAGCGCTTAAGCGGGCATCGGGGCGGTGGCATTTTGGTGTTGAACGTAGACATTTGCAGGAAACCTTAAGCCCTCAAGCGAAAATGGTCGATGCGCTTGGCCAGTCCCAGGAGATGGAGAAACTATATCGAACGTTACCATGGCAGTCGTATCATGTGCTCTATTGTGCGGGCATTCGGGTCAGCAACGCGTACTGACCGCCAAATGGAAGTTTATAAAGCGCGCTCTCCAATGCTCCGAACCTATTAAAGAGCCGTTCCGGGAAGTAGAGGAAGTAATCAGTCCTGAGAGGTTCAAAGCCGAAAGCTTCAAATAGCGTGTTCGTCGCTCGTGCGGTAATGAGGTCCGCATCAACGTCGACCGGACATCTCTTCACAATTGTCCGCGTGATCGGATTCCATGGATTGTGCTCGATAATGCAACACAAACCGCCGGGGGTGAGCACTCGCCCGATCTCATTGGTAAGCAGGGTTCTGTCTCTCCCATGAACATGATGATAGACACATACGGCAGTTACAAAGTCCACAGAGTTGTCCTCAAACGGCAACTCAATCGGCGAAGGTTGTTTATACATTTTGAATGGTGTGTTGGGGGACAGCATGCTTGAAGATGGATCACAACCTATCGCCTGCGCATAGTTTTTTCCTGCCAGTTCCAACAACTCACCTCGGCCGCAGCCAACATCCAGCCATCTCAGGGTTCCCAAAGTTACGCCGGTACGCTTCAGGAGTGCCTCGATCAGAGTCCACTTCCTGCGATGAAAATGGAGGGGATCGCGTGCGAATCGATTCCTGACCGGGTCTTCGAGCAACTCAGCGTAGGAAGGCGCATATTGGTCGAATTCAGGGGGAATCCTATCCCTAGTTTGAATGGTCTTCACTCTTTCGCTCCATGATCCGGACACCATCGAATGATTCCACGAGGTTATAGTGCGATTCTAGGTAAGACTCGATTAAGAAGCCGTCAGGAGGCTTACGCACCGACGAGGGGAAGACATCCGGGAAAGCTGACGCCTGAAACTTTGTATCCCACACTACATACTTGACTTTGTGTTGATCCAGGGTCTGGATGACCTCATGAAACTGGGCAGGGGTGTTGTAGTTATAGAGCAGGATGCTGTAACGTGTCGGATTTGTTGTGGCGGTGAGGAAGTAATAGATAGGGCTATACGGATAGGAAAATATCTCTTCTCCCGGAACTGTATGTGTGCTTACAAAGGTTAAGGCTGCATCTTCCTTGAACATGGCAATCGAACCCACGCGAGTTTTGATTGGATGGGTTATCAGGGCCAGAAACAAGTTAAAACATAAGAGACAAGAGACGCTAATAACAAGGACCTGCAAGCTCAGGTCAGCAATTTTCGCTCGGTACTGACTTAGAAGGTAGACGCATAGAATGATTAGGATCGGAGACGCAAATACAAGATGGTAGATGTCTTTCCGGTGAATCTCCGACAGCCACAATGCCGATCCACACAGCCAATACAACATCATCTGCGGCCTAAAAGCGATTGTTCTTTGCAGCGTACCGAGTACGAGTAAAAGCGCAGGAAGAGCCGCCAGGAAAAGAAACGGCACGATCATGACCGCCGCCATCGGATAAATCCAGTAGAAACTGTCCTTGGCAACAACCCAACTATTCCAGTAGTAGGTGAGAAGGCCTTGGGCATAAGGCACGGTATTTACTGTGCCGTAGTACCGTTGAGGCCAGAGGAAGTTCGCATAGATAAGGTCCCAGAGCGCTCCCCGGCTCCAGAACCAGATAAGAACAACCCCGACCACGCTACAGTATGCGACGAGGAGAAGGCGCAGTACTGAGAGTGAGGCCTGCCGACGTCGGCGCTGTAACCAAAGCCACAGCATCATGGCAACAAGTAATAGAATTCCTTTGGGCTGAAGAAAGCAGGTGGTTACTCCGGCGAGTGCACCTGCGGCGAGTACAAGGCTTCTCCTTTGCCTATCCTGCCACAAGACGATGCAGGCAAAGGACAGCAATGCGAAGAAGGTACTTGCCTCATGATGATTAACAGCAGGCCACGCTCCGTAATATATGCCGGCAAGAAGAACGCAGGGAAGCAGAAAGTATCTTTCGCACACGCGCCGCGACAGAAAATACATGAGTAGGCTCGTCCCTAGCGACGTAATGAACAAGCAGATTCGTGTCGCCGCGAAAGATACGCCAAATATTTTGAAGGAAAGTGCCAGCCAGTAGAATGTACCCGGTCCTATGACCTCAAAGAAATCGCGGGCGAAGAGCTGGCCGTGAATGATCCTCACTGCGCCAACAAGCAGTGATCCTTCGTCCGTGCCCTCCCGCAGGACTCGCATAAAGGGCAACAGATATATAACAGCACAAAGCGTAAAGAGTATATAGGAGGTATATCTCCGTGTGGCGGCTTTCCGCGCAGCCGCGCGAACCTCTTCTGCCGGGGCCGGAACGCCGCGTTCTACGGGAGGGGCGATCATATTCAGGCGATCCGTAGGAAGGTCATCTATGCCCCCATACCAGATAGCGAGTGATAATCCAGCTCATCTTCTGCGGAGGTTGAGCGAACAAACTCCCCGACGAGGATGGGGGCGGGAGCGGAGGATTCTGCCAGAATGACTGCGCGTGTCAAGGACGCCTGGGGCAGACGGATATTCGATGTCTCGGTGACAACATAAAGCGGTCGATGCTTCGTCTCTTCATAGGTCCTGGCGAGATAGTCGCCGATTCCTCCGAGAGCCAGCAGAATCATTCCTGAAAAAGCGCATTGCAGAGCAACAGCCGAGGCCCATCCGGGGACAAGGGCTGAAGTCCAAAGTGCCAGATAGACGACTCGCAAGAGGTACACAAATCCCGCGGCGCTAAGGACGCAACCGGCGGCAATGCTGAGACGCAGAGGGAATGCCGAGAAGGAAGAGACGCCGGTCCAGGCAAAACGCAGCATCTTCAAGAGCGAGTATTTCGTATGACCGGCGGCTCGGGGAGAGCGCTCAAAAGGAATGATTGCCTCTTTCAGTCCAAGCCAGGCCACCATGCCGCGCATATACCGGTGCTGCTCGCGGAGTGAGCGGATCGCACACACGGCCCTTTTGCTCAACATGCGGAAGTCGCCGACGTCGGGGGTGAGTTGCTGGCTCGACATACGCGACAGGAGACGATAAAAGAGTGCCGCGGTCCATCGTTTGAACCGAGTCTCCCCTTCGCGGCAGATCCTTTGGGGCGACACAACATCGTAGCCCTGCATAAGAAGTTCGAGCATGCGCGGCAATAGCTCGGGCGGGTCCTGGAGGTCTGCGTCCATTACCACGACGGCATCTCCGTCGGCAAAGTCCAGGCCGGCCGTCACCGCGGCCTGATGACCGAAGTTTCGGCTGAAGCGGAGTTGCTTGACGCGGTCGTCCTCGTACGCAGCCCGTTCCAGTATCCTCGAAGTCGCATCGGTGCTGCCGTCATCCACAAAGATGACTTCCCAGGGCACTTCACGAAGAGTGTCGTGGAGGCGCGCGAGGATCAAGGGAATCGTCTGCGCCTCGTTCAAAACCGGAATGACGATGGAAAGGAGCATAGGAGATCGCTAACAATCAGTGGAAAGTGCAAGGGAGAGTACACAGAAGAACGTGGCCCGGCTTGTGTATCTCCCCCCAAAAGACAACCGAGTTGGTTTGTGTTGCCCGGTTCCTTCTTGCCAGAACGACTAGCCTACGGCGGCGGTGAGCTGAGTTCCAATGCTGACGAAAGCAGCGTTGATGCCGTTGGCCAGACTGCCCATGCCAACGGTTGCCGCGAAGGCAATCAGAGCAACCACCAGCGCGTATTCGACCAGGTCCTGACCACTTTCGTCCTCCAGCAGAAGCTGGAGCTTTACAGACAGTTTCATGAGTTGATCTTTCATTTGCGTTTTCCCCTCTAAGCGATTTTTAGTCTCAGCCAAAGGCTGTTACGTCCTGTCAAGGCAAGTGAAGAACCACTCTTGCCGACTTATTCATCATGGGGAATCATAGAGTTACAAGCCCCTTGAGGCGGACGGTGTGAACGCTTGTATACAAGGCGGACCGGACAGATACGCACGTATACACGCGAACGATGAGCAGGTGCATAGGTGCTTCATCCCTGCTTCGGCGAGACTCTGCTGTCATCCTCCAGCGGAGCGGCAGAGAAACATTCGAGCCTGTCTCCAGGGCCGGTCTGCGTCCTGCCGATTGTGCCGGTCGCCAGCTCTATTACGGAGTGCGCTGACAAGCAGGCCGACAGCCGCCAGGGAGGCACATTGCTCCTGACCTTTTTGACCCTCATGTTGCGGTCGATATAAACGAGGTCGATGGGGAACTTCATGCCGAAGGTGTGTACCGCTTCGCAGGGAGAGATCCATAGACCTTCTTCGGGAGAGAGGCTGTTGCGCCCCAGCAGGCCCTTTCCGCGCTTCGCCCCGTGGTCGGCCACTTCCACACAATGGGCCAGGATAGTCTGATGGGTGCGGTTCAAAATCGTGAGACGGACATCCGGCCGGCGGTCTCTGGTAAAGCCGTTCCGAACCCAACGCACGAAATTTATAGCACCGCGTTCGCGCTTCTTCTGGGAGGAACACGCACTCCCTTGCGCTGGCTCTGCCGGTGTATGGAAAGAACCGCGGTTATACGGCATATACTTTCGCAATCGCGATGGCCAGGACAGCTATAGCGACGCCTCCGAGTACATCGCTGAAGTAGTGCCAGCCGGTGGTCATGGTGGAGACGACGATGATCCCTGAAAGCAGGGCAATTGGAATGCGAAGCCAGCGAAATCCCCATAATGCAGCAGCGCACAGGATTGCCCAGATGACATGGAAGGAGGGAAAACAAATAAAGCCGGCCGCCTGCGACAGCGGCACGAAGGGGCCGGGCAGTCGCAAGGAGAGTAGGCCCGATTGGCACGCTACCTGAAGAGGGTTGGGTACGGTGTGATAGTAGTACCAAGGCCCGACTGCGGGAAGGAGAGCGAAGGCAGAGATGCCAATAGCAAAAGCGACCAGGTTCGCCAGCAGGAACTCTCGCGCATATTTCATTTTGCCCGTGAGCGCGGGCACCAATGCAGCTATCACCAAGAGCGGCAGCAGTAAACCGTAGCTCCTGTCGATGACCCTGCCAAGCCAGTGGGTGCCGGCCCATCCCATGATGCTGGGCACGTTGACCCCGAGCGCTTGATCGATATGGGCAAAGAGCGAGTCTTGCAACGGCATGCGCGACCGGCCTGCAATTAACACGGTCGCCGGAACAAGCACGGCGACAAGCATCTCCCATGGAATTACCAGGGTAGATTCCCGCAGGGTAATTCGTCCCTTTTCGTGCCAGTACAAAGGCAGCGGTGCAAGCATGGCAAGCAGCACAAGAACTGCACCTACGGATTTGCTTACCTCGCTATGAATCGAGGTAAACCTGCAACCAGCAAAGCAGATGACCATCAGGACCAGGCTGGCAAAGGCCATCCGCAGATGGAACCTGGAATGGGTGCTCGACTGGACTCGTTGTTGAGCAATCTCTACAAGGAGGCTCATCGGTCGCTCTCTCCATTCCATATCACGTCGCTTACACACCCTCTCAGAGTGGAAAACGAAGTCTATCGGGACATGTTGCTGCTTGATGTGGCGCCGGTGGACGAGCCGTAGCCGCCTCCGGAAGACATGGTATCGGTCACCAGCGGTTGCTCAGGCTGCATACTCTTGATGAGCTGTTCGACCGGCATGGTCGCGGGCGGAGGCGGCAGAGCGCGCCCGTCTGCCGAGGCCGAATTCGAATTGGTGGTTCCATCCGGGGTGTGCATGGCGATGCCGGAGTTGGTGGGAAGGAACTTGGACGGATACTTCAACTCCGGCAGAGGCGCTCCAGCAGGTATGGGAGCGACGATCTCCGGCGTCACGATCACGATGAGTTCGGTGTTGGTGCGATTCTTCGAGATCGACTGGAAGAACTTGCCCAGCACGGGAATGTCTCCGATGAACGGGATCTTCTCGAAGGTTTCGGTCTCGCGGTTATCGAGCAGGCCGCCGATGGCAAAGCTCTGGCCCGGATTCAACTCGACCTCGGTCTCCACTTTACGAGTCGCGATGGCGGGGATGGTAAATCCCGAGATCCGGACGGCATTGGTGAAGTCGAGCGAACTGACCTCGGGGGCGACCTGGAGACGGATCGTGCCGCGAGGCGTGATGGTGGGAATAAAGTTCAGACGAACGCCATATTCCTTGAATTGGACCGTGACCGCTCCCGAGGCGCCTCCTGAGGTTCCCTGCACTATAGGGTAGGGATACTCTCCGCCGGCGAGGAAGCTGGCTTGTTTGCCATTTTCGGCAAGCACGTTGGGCTCGGCGAGGACCTGCACGAGCCCCCGGGATTCCAGGGCCTCGATGGTCGCGCCCAGATTCAGGTCAGGACGAAAGAAGAAGAGGTTGAGCGCGTCCGATATGGTCGCCGTTGCGCCTGGAGCCCCGCTTGGAAGGCTGACGGTGGGGACAGGGAACTGCCCTGTCGATACAGTGCCGAGCGTGTTGGTTGCGCCCGTGCTAAACAGGTTCATGCCGAGTTGGTTGGTCAGGCTGCGGTCGACACTGGCAAAACGCACCTTCAGAAGAATCTGCGGATCAGCAGTCGGGACATCGACGTACAACAGATTGACAACTTTACCCGCAGTGGCCGCGATCTGAACTGCGCGGTCCGAACTGTTGAGATCTTTCACGGTGCCGCGCAGGAAGACGAGGCCTCCCTCGGAGCTGATCTTCAGAGCTTGCCCGGGGAGTTCGGTCCGGAGTTCGCGGCGAAGCGTGTCAAGGCGATCATTGGCCACAGAAAAACTGGGATGAACCGTCACGTTGAAGAATTGCCGCTCGCCTCCGGTCTCCCAGACAATCAGGCTGGTCTCTCCGGGAGCTTTCCCGTTGACCAGCACCTCGGACGGACTCGTTGCCGTGGCTTCGGCGACGTCGCCCAAGCCGACCGAGATTCGAACAATCGGATGGGCGCAATCGACCAACACTGACTTACCTACGGTCAGGAACAGATCATTCGAGGAATCACGACTGGAAGGGCCAGGCGATTGAGGAGACGGCGGAGCCTGGGCATGGAGGACTGGCCCCATAGAGCCTGCAAAAAAAGCTGCACAGAAACAAGCAACGGTAATGTCGGCGCGGACTCTCACTATTTCCCCTCGTCTGAGACAAATTTTTCTTCACTCCGCTTCGCTCCATTGAAGACTTCAACCAGGTAGATCCGAGCGGCGGGCCTCGGCACTGTTTTGTGAGTCAGGACGGCGGGCTGGAGTTTTGCCGGGGCCTTGACCGCTCCGAAAAGCTGGGCCATGCCGGTTCCTGGCGGTGTGGCGATCGCCGTATCGAGCGGATTGCGCAGGACAAGCTGGATGTGAGTCTCGCTGCCGGCCAGACTGAGCAACTCCGCCTGCTGAGGGTTGACCAGCAGATTGACGACCTGGACCTGCTTCGGCTTTCCTTCGGCGTCCTTCTGAATGTCCGTGCCCGCAGAGAGGACCTGGATACTTTGGAGAAGCGTTCTGGTGATTGGCCCTTCATTCGAGGTGGCCATCGCGGGAGATTTGCCGGAGATCAGCACGTCCACGCGCATTCCAGGAGTCACAAATCCCGCCACGCCGACCACATCATCGACTTTGACCGCGCACGCTCTCATCCCCTGGGGAATGGTCGCAGCGAGGCCGCCGCCGGAGCCTGGCGCCGCCAATCGGTTGTCCAAAATCGGTTCACCGAGATACAGGTCAGAGATCACGCCCCGGCCAATGGCGTCTTTGGTATTGAGGATGACACCCTTGGGCAGAGGGTTGGCGATCTCAATCGTCGTCAGATCGACAGCGCGGATCACACTTCCGAGCTTGATGTCCGAGGCCGCCGCGACCACACGCGTGGTCTTCTGATGCCCCGCGATCAACCTGTTGCCAACCACACGAAAGACGAGGTAACTGCACCCGGCAGCAATGATGAAAGCACACAAGAGAATAATCAGTAGTCTTCTGTTCATTTATGGGACCTGCTCAAGCCGGCTGTGTAGCGAGTTCTGCCTTCTTGACTTACGGCCATTACCTGGCAATTGGTGTGCCAAAAGAAGAGAGAGCGGTCTCCACAAGGAATCAGGGGTTTAGAGATGGTCCGCGATGCATGGTGTGAACACATGTATACCAATCGGCGCCCGTGTGTAGCTGGACAGACACGCTCAGGCAGACTGCGCCTTGATTCATTCGATCCATCTGTGACTTACAGCCGTATCGGTTGGTCTGAAAATTGCTGGTTGAGTATTACCAAGCTTGAGATCCAGTTCGTGTCGATGCAGTGTCGCATCATGCTAACGGTCTGGAGGAGGGAGTTTCCCGGGGCATGGCATCTTCTCGTATCACCACGCTTTTCTCCGAAGCGCCGCCCTCAGGCTGGCATCCCTCTGTATTTGTAGTCTCAACGGTACTGCACTGTTTGGCGATGGGCCTCGTGGTTATCGCCCTAAAACATACCTCACAGATCATCGACACTTCTCACGTGCAGCGGTATACGGTTCGCCTTCTGAACATGCCCAGAGAGGAGCCGCGGGTACAGCGGGCGAGCGAGACCCGAACGGAGCGCGCAGCGCCGCAGGCCACAAGACAGCAGACCACAGGACGGCAGATCACGGCACCGGAGACCACAGCACAGGCAGCAGCCGGGGTCGGTCAACCGGCAGCTCCACCGGTTGCTTCGGTTCCCAGGCAACTCGCGAACTTGCTTCCGGCACCCCAGACACTTGTCCAGCCAGATGTGCCGCCTGATCTTCTAATCCCGCAGGAGACCCCGATCCCATTGGTCGTGCTGTGGGCCCCGGAGGATATTCCGGTTAAGAATATCGTCCCGGCTCCGCCGCAAAAAACGGCCACGCCTAACATCCGGCCCTCCTTTGAGTGGCCCAATCACGAACCGACCCTGGCCGACCTTAGAATCTCCTCTACTCCATTCCCGGCACAGATGCCTTCGCTTCCACCAAGCACGACCTCACCCATCGTCATCCTTAAGCCAACGCAGCTCAGCCAGGTTCCGGAGACCTCGTCGCCGGGCTCCGGGCAGCCGACTCCGGTCATGGTGATGTCCATCTCCGATCTCCGCTTGCAACAAGGAACAGTCGCGATGCCGCTCGTCAATGAGACTGCGGCCGCAGCTTCTTCAGATGCGTTGGCGCCCGGCCGGCCAGGGAGTTCGGCGCAGATGGGTAGCGGCAACCTGGCCGGAAAGCAACAAGGAATTGGCACGGTACAGGGCTCAGGCGACAGCGGCAGTGGCGACGGGAACAGCAAAGCGGCGGCGGGAAAAGATCCTGTCGGACAGAATGGCGCGAATACTGCCACAAATGCTGATGCTGGATCGAGCAATGGGCCTGCCGTCGACCGCATCAACCTGCCGAAGGATGGACATTTTGGAGTCGTGGTGGTGGGGTCTTCTCCGTCGGATGAGTATCCGGACGCGCCAGCAATATGGGCCAGCAGGTTGGCGTATACCGTTTACCTGCACATAGGCGCGGCGAAGAACTGGATTCTCCAATACTCTCTTCCGCGTGTCGTGGAAGCCGCCGCCGTGAACGGCACTCGTCCCGATGCACCCTGGCCGTACCTCATCGTACGGCCTCATCTTGCCCCAGGCGATTTCAACGCCGATGCCGTTATGGTCCATGGCTTTGTCGACGTTGCCGGACACTTCGAACACCTGGCCGTTGTTTTTCCGCAGCAGTTTGCACAGACGAAGTTCCTGCTGAGCGCGCTCCAGCAGTGGCAGTTCAGACCCGCCATCCAGAATGGACAAATGACATCCGTCGAGGTCCTGCTCATCATTCCCGATGAGCAAGAGTAACTTCCCAGGTTCCAAACCGGAGGGACTGAAGATTCGTCTCGGGCGCCAGAGTTGCGGTTCCGCAAGCGCGCAGCTTCACCCTTACTGCGAGATCACCATCTGCGATGTACTGCTCATGCTGATCGTCCGCGACGGAACGAACGGAACGGAAAAGGGGAAATTATAGGTAACTTTCACCTGAACTACATTGCTCGCAGCGTTGCAAGAGGTAAATGGGGTGCAAGATGTCCCGCCGACTGTGAGGGACGAGGTTGGGGTTACAGTCAGTTTAGCGGGGTCGATTCCAGGAAAACCGAGGTTGAGAACATACTGCTGGATCTGTGTAGTGCTGGCCGTGCATCCCGACGAGGTATAGGCGCCACAGGCTGTTGTCCAGGACGAACCCCGGACAATCGCATAGCGCGTTCCTTCACGCGCCGCATTGGAAATAAAGTGATACGAGTAAAGCATCAGGCCCACTTCGATGATGCCGAAGAGAAGGGTCAGCAGGAGCGTCATGGACAATGCGGTCTCGACGAGCGTTCCGCCGGATTCGCCGCGCAGACGGCATTTCCATGCGGGCAGCGGGGAGCCAAACCTGGGCCGGGATGTATTTTGCGGTATCACTCCTCTATCACTCCTGGATCACTCTCATTTGCGCGAACCCATGCAGGGTAAAGGACCTCGGAATTCCGGGATAATGCAACATTGTGCTTACCTGCGCCTGGGTGGATGCCTGAACGTATTCGACGATGGTGTTGGTTACACCGGTGGTGGTGCTGGTGGGGCATGTTGTGATCGAAATGGAAGCACAGGATCCCTGGGCTGTAGTTGTAGTTGCGCCATTCCCGGAATTTGCCGTCTGGCAAACACAGGCATTCGTCACCCCCGGGGACGGGAAGGTCAGTGAAGCAATACTTGAGGCATCATTGATTGCCGCATTTTGCATCCCGGTGAAGTCCGACGCAGTACTTGTGGTCTGTGAGCCATAGGCGACTGCGGCGCGTGCGGCATTGGAGACTTCAATCGCATAGTAGGCGATTCGTCCCAGCTCTGCGGCGCCAATCATCGTCAGCAACAAAAGCGGCGTTACCAGCGCCAGTTCCACGAAGGCGCTTCCAGTGTCGTTATGCAAGTTGCGTTTCAACATACAAACCTCCTGCTTCCTGGAGTCACGAGAATCACTGAGCCGGTCTTCATTCGTTTACTCCACCAGAGCGATCCTGGTTATCGGAGAATTGCCCGTGAGATAGCCCTCAATGCTGATGTCCGCGGATTGCTGGCAGAGGGTACCAATGACCAGGTCGGTATTAAGGGTCATCGTAGCGCCCTCGTCCTGGAGGAACATATGCGCATTCGGCGCATAGACAACCCCGTTCAATGTTGTGGTACTGTTCCCAAAGTCAAAGTAGAGCTCGCCGGGATGGTTGCGGTTCTGGCCCGAGCCAGTCCTGCAAACGTTAGTCTGGGCACTGGCAATATCGGTCGGCGCGTCGATCAGGATTCCCTTGTAAAGGCCAGAGTCGGGCGGGCTGAGGTCGGTCGTTCCATTGACAATGAAATCGAAGGCGATGGTGCCGGACACAAAGATTGTGATACCTGTTCCCGATATTGAGCCGGTGAGAGTAGGACTCTGGGTGAACACGTAGACCCCGGGACTGAGGCCTTCGGTGAGAGGATGGTTGAGGAAGCAGGCGTCGCCACTGGGGCTGGTGCAGGATGTGCCGCTGATTGTAGGTTGATTCCCGGGCTGGCTGAGATAGGCCAGCGGGTCACTTGTTGGAGCCGCATTCTGTACAACCTGGCCTCCTGAAATACTCGAGCTTCCCCCATTTTGAATGGTGCCTGAAGCGCTCAGGTATGCGGCTGCGATGCGAGAGCTTCCACCCATGTCCAGATTACCGTTGATCGACACACCGCAATTCGGCGTTGCTACCAGGGAGTGTCCTCCCAAACTGACTGCCGGGTCGAACTGGGTGGGATCTTGAACATTGACACAGTGGACAGAAACGATAGTGTCGGTCGCCACCGCCCTGGCACTGACCTTCATCCCCGTATAGCTGGAGCTGGGATTGAATAAGTGCATGAACGTACCGAGGAATGGAGTCGAGGCCGACTGAGAGACTATCGCCTCCACAAAGCCCGCATTATTAAAACTCGGATTAGAATCGTCCGTCACCGGAGTGGTGATGGTTACTGTGATCCCATTGGTCCCATTGCTGAAGCCATTCAGCGCGGCATCCGCCTGCCCTGCTGTCGTTGCATTTCCTCCAACCTTCAGCGCAGTTGCGCCAGCGATGGCGGCGCTGTCCGCGGCTGTCTGCACTAGTCTTTTTTGCCGCAGTAGCACTCCGACATCGGTAGCGAACGCCGCGAAGCCAAGCAGCACGGTCATACTCAGAGCTACCATGATGAGGGTCTGTCCGCTCTCGTCGCGCAAGGTTTTCATGACTTCCTCCCGGAGCACCGCTGCGCTTGACGTCGTGGCGCAACAAGACTCGCCTTCAGAATCTCGGAGAGCGAATAACTCGCCTCCAAGCAGAAACTTTGTTCTGAGCCCGAAAACTGGGGGCTATGGTACACCCAACCCTCCTGCGCGTATCTACATTTGCATCTACAGCGAAAGAATTGCTGCTGGACTTGTCTGCACATTTTTGCAGCCAGCACCGGCTGCGCAATACCCCACGCTCGGCACCGAACGGCCATTCTCACAATCGACCAAAGCAACAAAGGCAGCAGCAGGATGTGCTCTATGCTCCCCTCGCCCCGGCTCCCCTCGATCCATTTTAGAAATCCGTCGAGAGTCTTCTTGTCCACCGGGGTGCCCTCGACGCTCGGCTCTTTATTGGAAGCGTGAGACTCTTGCGCGGCAAATGCGAGACCGACGCCATCGACGTCTGCCCGGACAACCACGGACTGGACCGCGATATAGCGCCTGGCTCCGTCTTCCGACTTATAGGTTGTTTGTAACGTCATCGTGATCAAGGTACCCGGATACCAGCGAGCATCGGTAAGCAGATAGAACCCAGTCAGACTAATGTCACGAATGTTGTGTGGCGCTGGAGCGGCGCCGTCCCAGTAGAAGGCGATTAGGCGAGGCGTCTTCTGACGCGCTGCTCTCCTGCGCTCTCCGGACAGCAACATCTCGTTGAACCAATTCTTCGCTGACTTCATCGTGTCCGTTCCTTGCTATGCCGTTCGTTCACTCCAGTTAGCCGCTAAGCGATACGATAGTGCCTTTGCTTAATCGGGTCCCCATCTCCTCAGCCGCGCAGATCAGCAGTTGGTCCCCGGGCTGGGTCTGCGATGAATAGATGGTGTGGGTCGGCAGTTCCAAAACACTTGCAGCCTGAATTCTCAGGGGCGCAATGCGGAATCTAGGGAAGTACTCAATAAGATGGATGACGCGATAGTTCTCGTCGAGATAAATCAGATCGAGGGGGAACAGGACACCCAGGGTATGAACTCCACGCGACGGTACGACCCACATGCCTTCATTGAGTCTCAACCTGAGCTTTCCAATCAGCCCTCTTAGACGCGTGAAGGTAGTATCCGCCAGAGTGACGCCCAGGCAAAGAAAGCATTCGCGAGTCTGGTTGTACACGCAATACGTCCGTCGTTCCATTTCATCTCCCGCTTTTGGCGAGTACTCGTTAAAAAGAGCGCCGCTGTCTCGAGGCGTCGCCTCGTTACCCTTTCATGCGCTCATCTTCTCCCTGCGATTTCCCCGTCATCCAGATCTGCAGTTGACCGGTTCACTCCCAGCACGCAAACGCCGCGTGCTGGGCCAGCTTTCAATACTGCAAGGGAGATGAACTAGTGAACTCGTCTTCGACGACGCTGAATCAGAACGATCAACACAACGACAAATAATATGCCGGCAACTACCCGAATCATCGTTACATTGTCCATGTCAATTCTCCCTTCTCTCAATGCTTGAGATATTTCTGAAAAGAATCCATCATGATGATCACCGCTGGCCCCAGCGTTACCAGGAAGAGGGAAGGAAAGATAAACAAGACAAGCGGGAATACCAGCTTAATGGTGGTCTTTGCCGCTTGCTCTTCTACTCTCTGCCGACGCTGGGTTCTGAGGGTATCGGAATGAACCCGCAGTGTTTTGGCAATGCTCGTGCCAAACTGCTCCGACTGGACCAGCACGGAGACCAGACTGCGCACGCTCGGCACATCGGTGCGTTCGGCAAAATTTCTCCACGCATCGGCACGGGGTCTTCCGGCGCGCTGCTCCAGTACGACGATACCCAATTCATCGCAGATAGCCGGCTGGGCTCCGCGCAGCTCCTCGGCGGTGCGCGCTGTCGCCTGGTCGAGGCTCAACCCCGCCTCGATACAGATCACAAGCAGATCGAGGACGTCCGGCAGACCTTGCCGAATGCGTGACTGCCGGACGGTAATCCGCCTTCCCAGCCAGAAATCGGGCACCAGAAAGCCAAGCCCCAGTGCAATGGCATAAACGAAGAACGGACTGTAATGCGCAATGCCGGTGATCAGGGCCACCAGACCGAGGGTTACAGGGACCAGTAGCTTCGCGCTATAGAAGATGTTCACCGCGGATTCGCTGCGATAGCCGGCGCGTATCAGGCGTTGTTGCACCACGGAAACCTCTGCCTGGCTCTTTGGCAGGAGCCGCTCTACCCGCTCCGCCATATTTCCCAGCGTGAAACCTGACTTTTGCAGAACACTGAGGAAGCCGCGCTGCGTAGTATGCGGCGCAAGTACGGCGGAGATCCTCTGAGTCATGGCCTCTCGGTAAAACAGAAGCAGGCCGCCGCTCGCAATCAATAAAAAGACAACCAGGAACGTAAAGATCAGAAATCCCATAACTCACCTTCAAACGTCCATACGAACGATCTTGCGAATGATCAAAGCACCTGCGACTGTCATCGTGGCAGAGGTGTAGAGCAGCTTGATGCCGATAGGACGTTTCCACAAAAGACTCATCGTCTCAGGATTGACGAGATACAAGCCGAGCCCGAGTGCCACGGGAAGAAACGAGAGGATCCATCCGGTCAGCCGCCCCTGAGCGGTGTGGACACGGACCTGCCGCCTGAGACGGAACCGCTCCCGAATTACATAGGCCGCCTTGTCGAGTACCTCGGCAAGGTTTCCTCCACTCTCCTTTTGAATCAGAATGGCCGTTACTACGATTCTCAGATCCTGCAGCGGAACACGGGCAACCAGGTTCTCCATCGCGGTCCTTAGTTCCAAGCCGTAGTTCTGCTCGTCAAAGCAAATCCGGAACTCGCTCCTGATGGGCTCCGGGGATTCATTCGCTACCAGGCCAAGAGCAGAGATGATGCTATGGCCCGCGCGGAGTCCAGTCACCATCAGATCAAGCGCCTCCGGCAACTCCTGTTCGAATTTTGCAAAACGCTGACTGCGTTTATTGAGCACAAAGGCAAAAGGCGCGGTGCCCAGCAGCAAACCAATCAGCAGAGAAAAGATGATCGTCCCCGTTCTCAAGTAAATCAGATAGGCGGGAATCACACAGCAAACAGCGGATATCAGGATCAAGGCGCCCGCGGTCCACTTCAGATTCGCCTGATTAAGGAGATTGCGTAAGCGCGGCGCCAACTCCTGCTTCAGCAGCCAACGATTAATCCAGGGAATGGTGCTGAGCAGCTCGTTCTTGCGGACATCGATCATCTGATCGTGCGACTTCGACCCGGCATCAGCCAGCACCAGGTCAAGGGCGGCAAGGACCTTCTTTGTCTGCGGGGAGGTGCCGACTCCGCTCCCGATAAGGATCAGGGCAAAGATCAGAAACGCGCTTAAGAATACGAGGACCAGCAGCAATATCATGTCTTTCTCCTCTCCCGGCTCAGTTCACTTCCAGAGGCTGCTCGAACAGCCCGGTTGGCAGGAAGATACCCGCAATGCGAAGTTGCTCGAGAAACTTCGGCCTGATCCTAGTCGGCTGGAAAACGCCGACTACTTTGCCATTTGGACCGATGCCCTTTCTGTTGAAGGTGAAGATCTCATGCATACTCACGACGTTCTCCTCCATGCCAGTGATCTCGGAGATGTTGACCACCTTGCGGCTTCCATCGCTCAGACGCGAGACCTGAACGACAAGAGCAATGGCCGAAGCGATTTGGTGTCGGACCGTCCTTTCCGGCATATTCATGTTGGTCATCGCAACCATCGATTCGAGCCTCGACAAGGCATCGCGCGGCGAGTTGGCATGGATCGTGGCCATTGAGCCCTCGTGCCCGGTATTCATCGCCTGGAGCATGTCGAAGGCTTCTTCTCCACGTACTTCTCCAATGATGATGCGGTCGGGGCGCATACGGAGGCTGTTGATGAGCAGCTGGCGCTGGCGAACTGCCCCCAGACCTTCGATGTTAGGCGGCCGGGTCTCCAGCCGCACGATGTTTTCCTGTGCCAGTTGCAGTTCGGCGGCATCTTCAATTGTGATGATGCGCTCCTCCTTTGGAACATACTGCGAGAGGATATTCAGAAACGTGGTCTTACCGGCACCTGTCCCGCCGGAGATCAGGATGCTGATACGTGCGCGCACAGCGGCCGCCAACATTTCCATCATCTCGGGCGAGATGCTCTTCAACTCCACTAACTGGTTGGCCGCCAGCGGACCCGTCCCAAAACGGCGGATGGACAAGGCCGGGCCATCGAGCGCCAGCGGCGGAATGATGGCATTGACGCGAGAGCCGTCGGGCAAGCGCGCGTCGACCATCGGCGAAGACTCGTCCACTCTGCGGCCTACGCGTGACACGATGCGATCAATGATCTGCATTAGATGGCGATCGTCGCGGAACTCCATAGCGACTCTCTTGAGGATTCCGCCGCGCTCTATATAGACATTCCCTTTGCCGTTCACCAGGATGTCGGATATGCTCGGGTCCCGGAGCAGGGGCTCGAGCGGGCCGAGGCCGAATACCTCATCCAGGAGATCTGCCTGGATCTTCTCCTGCTCGCTCAAGGTCAAAGGCACCCGCTGATTGCCGATGATCTCCTGGACCATACCGGCCACCGCCAATCGCGCCTGATCGGAGTTGACGCGAGAGAGCTTTTCCAGATCCAGCTTCGAGATCAGGGTCTGATGGATCTCCGTTTTGAACTTCTCAACATTCAGTTGTTCCACTCTGTGCCATCCATAGCGTCATGAGTAAATCTCTCTTCCGCTTTCATCCAAATAAACTGAACCTCTTTTTCTTTCCAGGGGCCGCGGGCAGGCCGCAGGCCGTTCTGGCCATCTGCCGGATCACCCGCGAAATGGGCGAGTCATCCAGCACCAGTGGCGTGGCGGTGTTCTGCGCCTGTTGGGCAGCGGGGAAGTCGCTGGGGATCTTCCAACTGGCGGGCAAAGTCAGCGCCTTCGTAATGCTTTCTTCATCGATGCCAAGCGAATGAGGAGTGTAGCGGTTGAGCACAATCTCAACTTTGGTGCGGTCGGACGCAAAGAACTCCGCAACCAGACGATTTGAATTACGCAGTTCGGATATGCTGACCTGCGTGACCAGGTAGACCGTGGAGCTTGTTTCAAAGAGGGCCTTGGCCGTCGATCCAAAACTCGATCCCGCATCGACCACCACATAGTCGAAGTCCTGTCTCGCAACCGTCAACAGCTTCTCGATGGCCTCATCGGAAGCGTGAATCGGGGTGTACTTGTCTGGGGCCACCAGCACAGACAATCCCGAACTGTGCTTGATCAGCAGCTTGGAAAGGAAATTGGAATCCAGACGGCTGAAATTTTGAAGAGCATTCGCCGTTGAAAACTGAGTGGTGATTCCCAGGTCGAGCGCTGCATCCCCAAAAGGAAGATTGAGATCAATCAGGACCGTGTTCTTCCCGGATTCCTGAGCAAGCGAGATGGCAAAGTTGCTGGCGACAGTGGTGACGCCGGAACCGCCTTTGGCGCCAATAAACACCAGCGACTTGCCCCCCACCTTTTTGACGAGCCGAGCCGCCGGGCGCCGGACCGCGGCACGAACCATGGCTTCGGCAATCGTGCCCGGAGTGATGGGCGGGGTGAGGAACTCCCGCGCCCCGGCCCTCATACAGCGGACCAGCATATCCGGAAAAACCTGGGCGGAATAGACCATCACCGTCAGCGAGCTATTGCCACAGATGTTTTCCACGAGGTCGAGAGCATGTTCCGGGTTGCTATCCAACTCGATAATGATGACGTCGTAATCCGCTTCAAGCAGCCGCGGCACATCGTCCAATTCGGGATAGGTGGAAAACTCCCGCACAACGCTAACGTGCAATCCAGCAAGAGCTTCGGCGATAGGTTTGCGATGAAACTCCTCTGCGCCGATCAACGCAACCGATAGAGTGTTGCTGTTGAGCGAGTCGGCATCCTTGGCGGAAGCAGGCGTCATGAATGGGCTCCCTTCCGCTTGCAACATCCCGGTCGATCTGGTTGAGGTTGACATCGTCTAAGTAGGCTCAGCATTGTGCATCTTCCGGCTTTAATGAGAAAAAAATGAGACGAGCGTTCCGAGCGCAATCGCCGGAGCGTAGGGCAACTTACGTGCGAGTGGATTATCGAGCGCCAGTTCCGGATGGGGACGAAGTCCGCGTTTCTTCAAACCGAAGATAATATCCCCCGTACCCTTGAATAAGTCGCCTAGAAACCCCCCGGCGATGGCCCAGCAGAGGGCCATAACACCACCTACGATCCCCGTGAGGACCATGGCTATCAGCATCTGCGATGGGCCGATCCAGGTCCCGATGGCGGCGCACAGTTTTACGTCTCCCATCCCCATGCCGCCCATCAGGCAAAGAATGCCGAAGAAGACACCCCCCAGAGCCATGCCGGCGACACTATGTTCGATCCCAGACCAGCCATGCGTCCAACCGGAGACAGCTGCTCCCGCCAACAGGAAAGGGAGCACCAGCCAGTTCGGAATGCGACGGCTGTGCAAGTCCGTGAACGTCGCAACGGCAAGAACAATAAGAGTCGGCCACCAGGCAATCGAATGCATACACGAACGCTTTCTCCCATTTAAGGGGAGGACATTCTTGAAAAAAGCAATTACCTCTCCAAATCGTGCGAGGCATGGAGTGGCCTGAATTCAGGACGTTAGGGTCGTACCGCCTTATGGGATGTGTACGGCTGTTTACAAACGGCACCGGCGAGTGAAGCGACACATATACACCCTGCTTTGCCGCCGCCTCAGGGAAGAACAACGTCAGATCGGAGACTGGACCGGTGACAAAATTTGTGGCCTCCGAGGCCGGATCGTAAGCAGATCCTTTCCGGGTAACTTCTTCCTCGCCGTCTTGAACGTGCGGCCTGGTAAAGTGGCATCCCCCGGAAGTGGAAACAGGGCGAGCCTGGAGCAGGAATTGGAAAAAATATGATTGCCTTCCCGCAGTTTCGCTTCGGAATCTTCAAGCGTGGGATAGCTGGGAAGTAGTAGCCCACGTGACGATAGCCAAAATAAGTCTCGGGATCCGACCTGTTAGGTAACCTTATAATTTATTTGATTTTGTGACCATAGTTACTCTAGACGCTTCGAAGTGAATAGGTTAGTACTTAGCTTCTTATCGAATGGTGAAAGGTTATTCCCGCAGTCATGGCAATGATGGGCTTAGTAATAAAAAGCTTCTACGGGCCACGTTTCTGCTGATCGTATTTTGGCGTCAACTTAAGGAGAGCGCCCATAAATATATGATCCGGATTGGACTGTACTCTGAAGACTGCAACCTGCAACCACTTCTATCTTCTGCTTTGGGAAAAGAATTTCAGGTTCTTATCGAATCGAATGAAGATGGAATCGACTCCATGCTTTCCGCTGGGGGCTGTGAGGTAGTTATCCTCGATCTGGACTCCAGCCATAACTCGCTGAAGCAGAGAATCGCCTGTTCCCGGCGACTTGCTGCCTCTCAGGTTCCTTCCGTGGTCATGGCCGACGACGATCTTCGGCCAATCGCCGTAGAACTTGTTCGGCTGGGCGCCTATGGCTATTGCCGCAAACCTCCCTCCGTTCGAGATATGAAAGCATTACTGCACCGGGCATACGAGAACTCTTCGCTCCGGCAAAAACTCCAGACCGCACAACTGGAACTTGAAAAGACCCGCAGCTGCGATCAGATGATCGGGTGTGGCGCGCCTATGCTGCATGTGTACGATCTCGTACGTCGGGTAGCCAATCTCAATGCCTCCGTACTAATTACCGGCGAAAGTGGCACGGGCAAGGAACTGATCGCCAGTGCCATCCACAGCATGGGTTCCCGCTCCGAGCGCCCATTCGTCGCCGTCTCCTGCGGCGCTATTCCAGAGACACTGATAGAAGCTGAGTTGTTCGGCCACGAAAAAGGCGCTTTCACTGGGACCGTCGGAGCCCGGGAAGGCTACATGGAGCAGGCAGCCGACGGTACGCTGTTTCTCGACGAAATCGGTGAACTCAGCTTAAGTACACAGGTCAAGCTTCTACGCGTTCTCCAGCAACGCGAGTTCTGCCGGCTGGGCAGCAACCGGCTTGTACCGATGCGTGCGCGCCTGATCTTCGCGACCCACCAGGACCTTGGTGAAATGGTAACCCGGGGAAAGTTCCGGCAGGACCTTTATTACCGCATTAATGTCTTCAGAATCGACGCCCCGCCTCTTCAGGATCATGCGGAAGATATCCCAATGCTGGCTTTGCATTTCCTGCAGCACTACTCGGAGTTGTACGGAAAGCCGATGGAAGAGATCGAGCCGGAAGCGATGGCCTTGCTGCGAGCCTACGCCTGGCCAGGAAACGTGCGTGAACTGGAGAACGTGATTCAGCGGGCCATTATTCTTGCTCAGAGCAACAGCATTCGTGCGGAAGATATACCCCGGAACATTCAGGAAGAGGGCATCGTCAGCATCGACGACTATCATCCCGCGGGATCGTTCGAGCGGCAACTTCGTGACTACAAGGTCAAACTGGCCGCGACGGCCGTGCGGGACAACAATGGAAATAAAACGCTGGCTGCGCGCAGTTTATGTATCTCCCGGGCCTACCTGCATCGCTTGATCCGGCTTGCCGAACACAGTCCGGCCGACGAAGAGAACATGATCACCGAAGAATGCACCCGCGAACTGGGAGTGGTGTGAGCGCCGTATCCGTGAGCGCTGGGAGTACAGCCGCTCCTCCAGGCATTCGTGTCTTTAAATTTAAAAGAGTCTTCTCGTTTTCCGCGATGCTCGCGGGCCTTCTGGGTGTTCTAGCTATGCTGACAGTGCGGTCGCGTTTCGACGACCCCGATATGTGGTGGCACCTGAAGACAGGCGAGATCGTCTGGGACACCCACACTATCCCAGTCACAGATGCTTTTTCCTATACAACGGCTCACCTTGCCTTGGTCCCGCACGAATGGCTCTCGCAGTTCCTCATCTATGGTGCGTACCGATTCGGCGGCTACCCCGGTTTAATGCTCTGGCTGTGCTTCTTCAGCGCTGCCATTCTTATCGCCGGGTACGCCCTGTGTTCGCTCTATTCGGGAAATGCGAAGGTAGGTTTTCTTGGAGCACTGGTCATCTGGTTCTTTGCTACCAGCGGCTTCGCCATACGGCCCCAGATGATCGGATATTTTCTGCTGATCATCGAATTGCTGCTGCTACATCTCGGGCGTACTCGTAATCCGCGCTGGTTCTTCTGTCTCCCCCCGCTGTTTGCGGTCTGGGTAAACTGCCATGGATCATTTCTCCTGGGGCTTGCCCTTGCAGGGATGTTTCTCTTCTGTTCCTTCTTTAATTTTCGTATGGGTTCGCTCGTCTCAACACGTTGGGACCTACGTCAGCAACAGATGCTGGCTCTTGTGATCGGTCTCTCGGCCGCGGCTTTGTTTCTCAATCCCGTGGGGTTGAAACAGGTTCTGTACCCGCTCGATACCATTCTGCATCAGCCTGTCGGTCTTGGCCTCGTAGAAGAGTGGTTGCCACTTCGGATGAACGAAGCGCGTGGCGTTGGACTGCTGGCGGTTCTTGGGTGCATTTTTCTCATAACGCTCATGCGGCAGTCAGAATTATTTTGGCATGAGTTGGTCGCGTTGGTCATAGGCACATGGCTGGCCGTCGATCACCAGCGACTGGTGTTCGTCTTTGGCATATTGGCCGCGCCCGTTGTGTCGCGACTCCTCTCAGCTTCGTGGGACAACTACAACGCGGAGGAGGATCGTCCCCTGCTCAACGCGGCGTTCCTGGCCGCATCGCTGCTGGCAGTCTTTTGGGGATTTCCGAGCTATCGATACCTTGCAGCGCAGGTGGACCAACACAGCCCGGTAAGAGCGGTAGAGTTCATGCAGTCCCATCACCTCTCCGGGCCCATGCTGAACGAATATGTCTACGGGGGATACCTGATCTGGGCCGCGCCCGACCACCCCGTTTTCATCGACGGCCGTGGCGATATCTTCGAATGGGCAGGTATCTTCAGAGAATTTGCGGGATGGGCGACGCTCCAGAATGACCCAAATCAACTTCTCGACAAGTACGGAATCAATTTCTGCCTTTTGTCCCGCGATTCTCCTATGGCGCATGTCCTCTCGTTGTTGCGTAACTGGAAGGTAGCCTATTCGGACAATATGGCCGTAATTTTTATGCGAGTTTCTTCCGGGCCTAATATATCGCAGACTTTGGAGACACCACCCTAATGCGATAGGGAAATCCAGAAATTTTTGATGCTAGAGCTACAGCTAGCTAATTATTGCGGAAGTTCCTCGCAAGGATATTGAAAAAACTGCTACCGGCCCAAGCGGAATATATATATCGGACATCGAGCGGTTCTCCAAAGGGAACGTCCGGAGCGTAGAAACTCATGTATCCCTCGGATTGGTTCCCCGACTATTCAATCGCGAAGCACTCTACCCGTGCTTCCGGTCGAATCGGAGCCTCCGCACCCGATGAACGGTTACGCTGATCGGAGCAGGTACTGTTGTACTGAATGCACATCAGGCAGCCAGCGGCAACTATGTTGCAGCGACAGCGACTACAAGCTTTACTGTCGCGGCATCCAATTTCGCTCTTGCATCAGGAACGAGCTCCGGCAGCGCAACAACGACAGCAGGAGGCACGGCGACCTCCAGCCTTGTGATTGCACCTCCCACTGGAGCAGTATTCCCCGATGCAATTACCTTGCCGCAACCGGATTGCCCCCAGGGCAACCGCGACCTTTGCCCCGGCGACGGTTCCATCCGGCAGCGGGACGACCACGGTCACTCTGACCATTCAAACTAACGCAAGCCAAGCGACGAATATTGAAGATCGACTCATGCGTGGACCGCTGGCTCCGGTGGCACTCGGATTTCTGCTCTTGCCGTTAGCAACTCTCAACAGGTACGCCGCCGGCTGCCGCATCTGTCTATATTGGTCGTGATTGCATCTGTATTGCTCAGTTCAGTCCTGGGCTTGAGCGGTTGCAGTAGCAGCGGCAGCAAATCTACTCCCGCCGCTAAAACCTATACGGTCGTAGTAACCGCAACAGATATGACCCCAATGTAAAAAGCTTGACCAATCTGACTCTCACTGTGCAGTAAACACTATCTAAAGGAGGAAGGATCTTCCTAATCGTTTGCGCCGTGAAGCCAAACCGGGAGATGGAATGGCTGCCTGGCGCAAGCATCCGACGCTTCGTTTTCGGCGAACGTATAAGTCCCCAAATATAGGAGTATGGCTCTGAGGCCCGCAAACGTTTTTCTTACTTATGTGACCTAGCACACCGACAGCTATTTGGGAAATGTCTAGCGTGAGTCTTCCGGTTCTGAGATCGGAACTCGCGAAGATGATTTACGTTCTGAGCTAGGATTATTCGAAGGAAACAACAGCAACTTTGGTTGAGTGTGAGCCAGTTATACTCCCGAATTCGATTTTGAAGCTTCACATCCGGGCTATCGTTGGTTAGGGCAACAAGGGCCAGATAGAACGTTCGATACCCATCATAAATAACTGATTGTTATGAACTTATCCTCATATTACTCCGCGGCTGAGGTTGGCGAAGCTTTGCCCGGGATATCGCGCAAGAACCGAGGTGGAAATCTACTTCCCTCCCGCAGACCCCCGACGAGGGACTGGCTGCGTGCGCTACAGGTTCTCTTAAACCAATGGCGCTGGTCGGTCTTATTCGCCGTAGTTGTCGTTGTAATAGTTACCGCAGCGACACTTGCGATGGACCCGGTTTACGAGTCGGAGGGGCGGCTGCAGATTGACCCTCCCGGAGCGGAGGCCTTTTCTCTCGACGCTACCGGTGTGGGACTTATCGATTCCGAATACATTGCGACTGAAGTGCAGAAGCTCCAAACGGATGATGTGGCGCTGGCCACGATTCGGTCCCTTCATCTGGATAGTAACCCGGAGTTCATAAAGAAAGCGCCAAATCAGCCTAGAGCTATCACTGGTTCTGACCAACTATCTCCGAATGAGATGGCAGCCCTTCGTAGTTTCCAATCGCGTCTCTCGATCCGGCGTGATCCCTCGAGCCGCTTGGTAGGCGTGACCTTCGCCGCTCACGATCCGCGCCTTTCAGCTACTGTGGTGAATGCACTGATGAAGCTGATGGTGCAGCGAAACTCCGAGGCGCGGAGCCAAGCGATCACAGAATCCTCGATGTGGCTCTCGAGGCAACTCGATGACATCCGAGAGAAAATGGAAACTTCAGCGCACGCGCTTGCCAGTCTTGGTGCGAAGACTGGCATTGCCGATGTTGACCCAAATTCCAACACCTACGCCGAAAAGATGGGTGACCTCAATAAGCAGCTGGTGTTATCGGAATCAGATCGAATTCAGTTCCAATCGTTCCTTACGCCATCCACTGACCCCAAATCGCTGCCGCAGGTGCGAAACAATCTGGTTGTCCAGGCACTCACGCAGAGGCTTGCCGAAGCTAATTCGCAACTCGTCCAATCACGCGTGATCTATGGGCCAAATCATGCGGAAGTTCGCAAACTCCAGAATCAGGTAAATGAACTGCAGGGCCAGATCGATGCGCAGCGTGTAGAAATCGTCTCGGAACTCTGGACTAACTACCGGGCGGCGAGAGCACGAGAGACGTTGTTGAACAAGCAGGTGAAAGAGGCAACCGCAGACCTCACTGCTTTAGCACAGTACAACGTCCTCAAGAGAGAGGCGCAAGCCGACAGGGAACTCTACAACACGCTCTATGCCAAAATCAAAGAATCCGGGATCTCTGCAGCATCAAAATCCAGCAATATCCACATCGTAAGCCAAGCACACGTACTCGACCATCCAACTCGTCCACACAAGGCACTGAACATTTTGGCAGGAGCTTTAATCGGGATGATTGGTGGAGTGGTATTGGCCTTCGTGAAAGATCGAATCCAGGATCGTATTCGGACCGCCGATGAAGTCCGGGATTGGACCGGTTTTCCCTCGGTTACAGTTGTCCCCGCGATCCAGACAGAGCACAACCAAAAGGCTATATGGGGAATGAATCGACCGAATCTCAAGTTGGAGTGGAGAAACAGTGAGTCTCACGCCGGGCCTAATTGTTTTCTGCTGCAACGTCCCAATTCGCCCGAGTCGGAGGCAGTACATACATTGCGAACGATGCTGTTTTTGCCCGGAACAGAAGACTCGCCGCGGGTTGTTCTTGTCACCTCGTCCTTACCTGGAGAAGGCAAGACCACGCTAGCCAATAACCTAGCGGTTGCACTAACGAAGCACGGCAAAACATGTCTTGTGGATGCCGATCTTCGGATGCCCATGGTTGGAGTGAACTTCAAATTGCTTCCGGAATTAGGAGTTGAACACTATTTGCAAGGCTCAGCAACCCTCGATCAAGTCATGCATCCATCCAGCGACGTTAAGAATCTGACAATTATTCCCTCTATCGGCCCCTCCGATCATGCCAACTATCTGTTGACTGGTAGCTCCATTCGCACAATGATGATACGTTTGCGCGAACGTTTCGACTTTGTGGTCATCGACTCGCCGCCGATCCTGCCTTATGCAGATGGGCTCGCTCTCTCGACTCTCGTGGATGGCGTAATTCTGGTGGGCCGTGCGGGGCAGACTCCAAGAGGAGCGATAACACGGAGCATGGAACTACTTGGAGTGATGAAGTCGGCCCCCATTCTGACCGTCGTACTGAACGGCGTCAATGAGCATCGTGGCTACGGAGCCTACAGCTACTAGTGGTATTACTCCCGAATGACCCTATAGAGATGTAAGTCAGTAGGCGGCTCCCTAGACATTCAGTAGAGCTATCTGTCTCTTTCATAAAAGTTTGAAGTAGCACGCCATTATCCGTTGCTGATCTTACTCGAGTAATTTATAGGAGGATTCGCTTGGCTACCCATACCTCGGCTCAATTCGAGTTGCCAATCTCAACAGAACCTTCGGTCGCAAGTATTTCATTCCTGGATTTGAAGGCACAGTTCGCAGAGATTCGCGATGAGATCGCCAAGGCAGTCAGTGGCGTTCTCGAATCTCAGCACTTTATCCTCGGACCTGAGGTCGAGGCCCTCGAGCGCGAGATAGCTGCGTATGTGGACGCAGAGTATGCGATAGGATGCGGTTCTGGTTCCGACGCACTTCTTCTGGCGCAGATGGCCATTGGGATTGAGCCGGATGATGAGATTATTACCGCTCCATTTACCTTTGCAGCCACCGCGGGTTCCATCGCACGATTGAAGGCTCGTCCGGTGTTTGTGGATATTAATCCGGATACTTTCAACATCGACGAGCGGCAGATCGAAGCGGCAATTACGCCGCGCAGTCGTGCCATCATGCCAGTTCACCTTTTTGGCATGCCGGCAAACATGGATGCAATTCTGGAGCTTGCACGCAAACACCATCTCGTCGTAATTGAAGATGCTGCCCAGGCCATCGGTGCGCGATGGAAAGAGAAAAGCATCGGTAGTCTAGGGACTTTTGGCTGCTTTAGTTTTTTCCCCTCGAAAAACCTGGGGGGAGCAGGCGACGGAGGAATGATTACAACCAACGACTCGCAGTTGGCGGAGCGCCTGCGCGTCCTTCGGGTCCATGGTGCCAAAAAAAAATATCAGTATGAGATGTTGGGAATCAACAGCCGGATCGATGCTCTACAGGCGGCGATCTTGCGGGTCAAGCTCCGGTATCTCAATGATTGGACGCAGTGCCGCCGACGAAATGCCGAGCGCTATCGCGAGCTGTTCGCCGAATACGGATTAACACGGCAGCTAAGACTGCCTTGTTCGCAGGAAGCCAGTTTTCATGTGTACAACCAGTATTCGATCCGTGCTCCACGGCGAGATGAGCTGCAGGTCTATTTGCGCGATCATGGAATCCCAACAGAAATTTATTATCCGAGCCCTCTCCATGTTGAACCAGCATTCACATATCTCGGCTACTGCGCCGGAGATTTTCCGAATGCCGAGGCAACCTGCCGCGAGGTGCTTGCACTGCCAATTTATCCCGAGTTGACACCCGTTCAGCAGCGTAGGATCGTTGCGGCGATTTCGCACTTTTATCAGCATGCAGTCTAGAAAGACAAACAGCAAAATTCTTCATTTGTTGAAAGGAAAAACCATGCTTCCGAAGATCGCCGTGATTGGAAATGGATACTGGGGAAAGAACCTTGTTCGAAATTTTCATGCTCTCGGGGTGTTGAAGTGCGTCTGTGATTCGCGCACCGGAGCTCTGCAAGAGGCGCACGCACAGTTTGGAGTGGACACCTGCTCATCCCTAAATACACTGCTGAACGACCCCGAGATTAAGGGCGTGGCAATTGCGGCGCCTGCTGTTCAACACTATGAGTTAGCTAAAGAATGTCTGCTCGCGGGCAAAGATGTGTATGTGGAGAAGCCACTGGCGCTCCAGGTAGACCAGGGACAAGAACTTGTTGATCTCGCAGAAAAAGAACACCGCATCCTCATGGTGGGACACATTCTCCAATATCATCCAGCAATTTTGAAACTCAAGGAATTGATTGACGCTGGCGAGCTAGGTCGAATTCAGTACATATATTCGTCACGTCTCAATTGGGGAAAGCTTCGGACAGAGGAGAACATTCTGTGGAGCTTCGCCCCCCACGACATCTCTGCCATCCTCCATCTGTTGGACGAGGTGCCAGTCGCTATAACCGCTACGGGCGGAGCGTATATCAATCCGCAAATCTATGACACAACGTTGACGGCCTGTGAATTCCAAAGCGGCGTGAAGGCCCACATCTTCGTAAGTTGGCTTCACCCGTTTAAGGAACAGAGAATGGTCATTGTTGCCGGAAATAAAACAGCGGTTTTCGATGACGTTGAAAAGGAACGCAAGCTTGTGCTATATCCCCATCGTATCGACTGGGTGAACCGCATACCAGTAGCTTGCAAGGATGAAGGGCAAGTAGTGCCGCTTCCGGCAGAGGAACCCCTTAGGAAAGAATGTGAGCACTTCATCGAATGCATGGTCGCGCGCACAACTCCACGAACCGGCGGTGCGGATGGCGTGAAAGTGCTTCAGGTGCTGGATGCATGTGAGCGATCATTGCGTGCGCACGCCGAAACAGTTAAGGTTCATGAGAGCACATTAAAGTATTTCGCTGATCCAACTGCAGTCATCGAGAGTGGCTGCGAAATTGGTTCTGGCAGCAAGATTTGGCATTTTAGCCATGTAATGGCCGGCTCGCGCATTGGGCGTAACTGCAATTTTGGCCAGAACGTCGTGATCAGTCCTGGGGTCACTATCGGAGACCGGGTCAAGATTCAGAATAACGTCTCCGTTTATACCGGGGTGGAACTTGAAGACGATGTCTTCTGCGGGCCGTCTATGGTCTTCACGAATGTAATTAATCCACGAAGTCATGTCGAACGCAAGGATGAGTACAAACGAACCCTCGTGAAGCAAGGTGCATCCATTGGAGCCAATGCAACCATCGTATGCGGCGTCACATTGGGCCGGTATTGTTTTGTAGCCGCTGGTGCCGTGGTCACTCACGATGTACCAGACTATGGACTGGTGATGGGAGTACCCGCAGTTGGGGCCGGATGGATGTGCGTTTGCGGAGTTCGCTTATCCGAATCAAGCAAAGTGAGTTGCAACGATTGTGGGCGCAACTATCTCATCGAGGGCGGCTACTGCCGAGAGACAACCCAGCCTTCCGTTGTTGCTGCATGAATTCGGTTGCATTCTTCCACATAGGTTGATTCAGCGTTCTGAATTGGAGCCTTTACTATGCAAGATAATACGATTCCTTTTCATCGCCCCTCGATCGGCCCAGAAGAATTGCAGGCCGTTCGCGAAGTTCTTGAATCCCGCTGGTTGACCACAGGACCGGTCACTCAGAAGTTCGAACGTGAATTCGCCGCATTTGTCGGCTCCAAGTATGCTGTGGCGGTCAACTCGTGTACATCTGCGCTTCATCTGGCCCTCGATGCGGTGGGGATAATCGCTGGTGATGAGGTGCTGGTGCCGAGCTATACCTTCGCTGCCACGGCCGAGGTAGTGGTCTATCTAGGGGCGCGGCCAGTTCTTTGTGACAGCCTACCAGGCGGATTCAACATTGATCCCGCCGACGCCGCTCGTAGAATTACGCCAAAGACGCGCGCGATCATTGCAGTGCATATCGCTGGGGAACCTTGTGATTTGCAGGCGCTTCGCGAGCTTGCCGAGCTCCATTCGATTCACTTGATCGAGGATGCAGCGCATGCTTTACCGGCCAGTTATGCCGGACAGCGAATCGGATCTATCTCAGAGATGACAGCCTTCAGCTTTTACGCCACAAAGACAATCACTACTGGTGAAGGCGGAATGTTGACGACCAACGATCAGGCATACGCAACACGCGCGTCCATCATGAGGCTGCACGGTATAAGTGGTGATGCGTGGAAGCGCTACACGAGCCAGGGCTCATGGTATTACGAGATTATCGATGCGGGCTTTAAATCCAACATGCCCGACCTGCTGGCAGCATTGGGATTAGCGCAACTGAAGAAGGCAGAGGGATTCCATCAGCGGCGTCGAGAGATTGCAGATTTCTATTTGCGGAGATTTTCAAGTATAGAAGAGCTGAAAATGCCACCTACGGGAAATGTGAATACTACGCATTCTTGGCACCTCTTCATATTGCGGCTTCGATCGGAAATGCTTTCGAGGAATCGTGGTGATCTAATCCAACAATTAAAGGAGGCTGGAATTGGCAGCAGTGTTCATTTCATTCCCCTTCACCTGCATCCGTATTATCGGGATCGCTATGGATATTCTGCGGGAGATTTTCCTCATGCGGAAGATGCATTTGTAAATTGCGTCTCTCTGCCGATCTATCCGGATATGAGGGATGCGGAAGTAAATAGGGTCGCCACTACCGTCGAGCAATTTATTCAGAAAAATTGCCTACGGCAGCATGCGTATGCAGATTGAACGTGGGGATTCTCGTGGTTAGACAGTATTCATCTAAAATTGAGTCAAACTGGTGCTTTTCCCATAAAAAGCGCTGCATGGATCTCGTGACCTCTGCACTCGGATTGACTCTGTTGTTACCTGTGATCTGCTTGATTGCATTAGCTATCGCAATCCATTCGGGAAAGCCAGTTTTCTTTCGACAAAAACGGCTGGGTCGAAACGGACGTGAATTTCATCTATTAAAGTTCCGGACCATGACGATATCGAAAAATGGCCCAGGGTTAACTCGTGATGGCGACGCTCGTGTTACCAGAATAGGACGCTGGTTGCGGAAGCAAAAACTTGATGAGTTGCCGCAACTGTTCAACGTGTTAAAAGGCGAGATGAGCTTAGTGGGGCCACGGCCAGATCTAGAAGAATTTTGGTCGCAGGCTAGTCTCGAAGATCGGCGGATTCTAGAACTCACGCCCGGCATGACCGGTGCCGCCAGTCTTGCCTTCTGCGATGAAGAACGACTGCTTGCGCAAGTCTCAGCCGAAGAATTGTCCTCGTTTTATCTTCGGAAGGTACTCCCTCAAAAGGCAAGGCTCGACAGCGAATATGCTGCGCAGGCGACGTTCCGAAGCGATTGCGCCATTCTTCTGCAGACAGTGTTTCTGCCACTTCATCGGCGGAAGCGGGAAAAGAGAGAAGTTATTGAAAGAGAAATCAATGAACAGGTTTCCGAACAATAAGAGATTCGCTTTTACGATCCTTGACGATACGGACTTGAGCACGGTTGAAAACATTAGTCCCGTATACAGGCTCCTTGCTGAACTCGGCATGCGAACAACAAAATCGGTCTGGCCCCTAACAAGTGTTCGTAGTGGACGGCAGGGAGGCTCCAGCCTCCAGGACGCCGACTACTTGAAATTCATTCTAGATTTGAAGGCGCTAGGATTCGAGATTGCATTACATAACGTGCGTAATTACGACTCAACTCGCGAAGTGATCAAAGAGGGGCTGGAGGAATTTAGAAAGCTTATCGGCCGCTATCCCCGCGTTCAAGCCAATCATTCTACAAATCGGGAAAACATCTACTGGGGAGCTGCACGTTTCAATACGTTGCGATTTCTATATAGGGCGGGAACGGTACTGAAGGAACGACATATTTTTGAAGGGCATAATCCCGACACGCCTTATTTCTGGGGTGATCTATGCCGCGAGAAAGTGGACTATGTTCGCAACTTTGTTTTTCGTGAAATCAATTTGGAACGCATAAATCCAACAATGCCATATCATGACCCATCGCGCCCTTTTGTAAATTATTGGTTTAGTAGTTGCAGAGGGGGTAATGCAAGCAGCTTCTGCGAGACACTTTGTGAAGCTAATCAAGACCGTCTCGAAGCTGAAGGTGGAGTGTGTATTATGTATACGCATTTTGCTTGTGGCTTCGCAAGAAAGGGCGTTGTCGACTCGAGGACGGAACGCCTTTTGCGCAGACTTTCGGGTATGGATGGCTGGTTCGCGCCAGTCTCAACATTGCTGGACTTCCTACGCAGGGAGCGAAAGGCAATGATTATTCCCTCGCTGGAACTCTCTCTGATGGAACATCGCTGGGCTTTCGATAAAGTGGCACTATTCGCCGAGCGTGTGTTTCATACTCCTGAAACTAAGGACCATCAGCTTCCGGAATCAATTTATGCCCACGACCACTAATCTCAAAAAGTATCGCACCGTTCACTTGACATCCGCGCACTCTCCGTTGGATGTACGTATCTTTCATAAAGAATGCCGGTCACTCGCTCGTGCGGGCTATGAGGTCACTGTGCTGGGAAACCACACACTTAATGAGATCGTGGACTCCGTGAGGATGCAGGGATTGGGTACGACACGCGGAAGGCTTCAAAGGGTTACAGTCAAACTAGCTCGAATGTGCCAAGTGGCATTTCAGAATGCGGCCGACGTTTATCACATTCACGATCCAGAGCTTCTCCTCGTGGGGCTTTTCCTTCGTACGGCTGGAAAGCGGGTCATTTATGACATACATGAAGATCTACCCAGAACAATGCTTCTGAAGGCCTATTTACCGAGGTTTCTCCGCAAGCCGTTAATGTGGATCGTGGAACGTACAGAGAACGCTGCCGCGCGACATATGAGTGGATTGATTGTAGCTACCCCGGCTTTAGCAGATCGGTTTCGATCTATCCATCCAGACACTGTTGTCGTGAATAATTTTGTCATGCTCAATGAATTTATTACTCCAACGGGACTGGAATGGAAGAGACGCGATCCAGCCGTTGTCTACTATGGAGGTCTCTCAGAAGAGCGCGGGATCCGTGAAATGCTGACAGCAATGGATGTGCTTTCGAGCACACTCCATCTAAAACTGGAGTTAGGGGGCTGCTTCTATGTGAAAGACCAGGAAACCTCTTATATGGCTACACCGTGCTGGAAGCACGTTAACTGGCACGGCGAACTCGACCGCAATAGTATTGCATCCATACTCAACAGAGTGCAGGTCGGACTGGTAATCTTACACCCCGACGAAGCTTACCTAACCTCGCAGCCGACAAAACTCTTCGAATACATGGCCGCGGGAATTCCTGTGGTTGCATCTGATTTTCCATTGTGGCGTAGTATCGTTGAGGACGCTGGCTGTGGATTACTCGTAAATCCCCTAGATGTAAACGACATCGCTGCCGCAATTGAATACCTAATAAGAAATCCACGTGAGGCGGAAGCTATGGGGCGACGCGGGCGCAAAGCGGCTGAAGAGCGTTTCAGCTGGACCAATGAGGAACAGGTGCTGCTGGCATTTTATGCATCCCTGCTGCCTGAGCCTAAGGTGCTTGGTACAGAAGCCCTAACGATGTAAGGCTCCTTTGCAAACGAAAGAACAACTACGCTGATGCTGCGGAACCGATCAGAACACAAAAAGCATGACTCAACGGTCACATTCGCCGTTAGTTGATTCACCAGCGGGCCCGGAATAGTTATGAAGATTCGATTTGTGAGTCATGCAAGTTTTAGCGTAGAGAGTGGGGATGTCAAACTCCTGTGCGATCCTTGGCTGTCTGGCAAAGCTTTCAACCAGGGATGGGCACTGCTGAGTGCCGCGGCAACAGTGCCTTGGGAAGAGATTGATTATGTCTGGATCTCGCATCAACACCCCGATCACCTTAATTTCTCAACTCTCAAAAGCCTTCCTCATCAGGAAAGAAATAAGCTCACCATGCTCTACCAGAAGCATGCATCGCAGCGCATTCCCAAGGTATTGCGAGGGCTGGGGTACTCCAATGTACAGGAACTCACCCTAAACAAGTGGACACATTTGCGCGGCGGGATCGAAGTCTTGTGCGGTTCAGTTGGATCGATGGATTCCTGGATAGCTATTCGTGCTGAGCGAATGAATATATTGAACCTGAACGATTGCATCATTGAGCCCGGCCACCTAAAGCACATCTCCAAACTGGTCGGTAAAGTGACAGTGCTGTTGACACAATTCTCGTTCGCGAACTGGATTGGAAACCACGCCGACGAACTGCACGAAGTGGATGCAAAGTTGCGAGATCTACGGTTTCGAGTCAACTTACTCAAGCCGGACATAACTATTCCATTTGCCAGCTTCATTTACTTCTGCAGCCAAGAGAACAACTGGATGAACGAGTTTGCCATTACACCACGGCGAGTTGCGCTCCAGAATCTGCCGGGCGTGAACTTCATGTATCCCGGTGATGAATGGGACTCAAATGTACAAAGATTCCGCTCCGCCGAAGCCATCGAGAAGTACATGAACGATGTGGCCGCACTAAAAGTGATCGATCCGACGCCGCAGGCAATCCCAACACATATCGTTCAACAGACAGTGAATAGGACTCTACGAACTGTGCGCTCACGGTTCGGGAGGCTCATCATTGGGCGAATCAAGCCGTTTTCGATTTATCTGCATGATCTGGACAAAGTTTTACGAGTAAATCCAGCCGGTGCATGCGAAGTGCAGGATGCAACGGCAGATACGCGCGAATCCGCACGGTATGTGATGTGCAGTCAAGTGGCGTGGTACGCATTCGCCTTCAGTTGGGGCTGGGCTGCCATGGACGTCTCCGGCATGTACTTCGATCGCCGATTCAAAGAGCCAAATCCTCTGGCGTTCTACCTAAACCTACTCGCAACCGAATGTTTAAGCTTCTCAAGTGTAGGTCAAGCGAGGCGGACTCTCGAATTTTTGTGGGCAAAGCGCTGTGAACTGTCACATCGTTTGTGGGCGCATCTCCGCCTGCGCAAACTATCTGCTATGAATACAGCTGGCGAGCCAGATGCCATTGCAGAAAACCGTGCGTCTTAGTACCGACATCTGACCGTATGCCTGCGGTAAATGGCCCGCCGCATGGGAGCGACCAAGACAATATATGTGCGGAATATTTGGCGCCGTAAATACCGAACACTTTTTCGATGGCGCCGCATTTGAGCGTTTTTCGAAGCTAAATAACCTGACATCTTATCGGGGGCCGGACGATCACGGTGTCCACGCACTGAAGCTCAAGCAGTCGGCAGGGCAGATGGACGACTGCTTCGACGTCTTTATAGGTAATCGCCGTCTATCAATACTCGATCTCTCCTTCAACGGCCACCAGCCAATGACGGATCACCGAGGTCGCTGGATCGCATATAACGGTGAAATCTTCAACTACCTGGAACTGCGACGGGAGTTGCAGGCAAAAGGACATGAATTCACGACTGACACTGATACTGAAGTCATTTTGCATATTTACAGTGAATATGGAGAGCAGGGATTCCACCGTCTCAATGGCATGTGGGCATTTGCCATCGTTGACGTACCCAATAAGCGTGTGGTGCTGAGCAGAGATCGATTTTCTATCAAGCCGCTATATCTTTTTCATCTTCCGGGCTGCATCTACTTTGCAAGCGAAATCAAGCAACTCCTCCCTCTAGTACCGACGCGCCGGATGAACACAGAGATCATGTCGGCATTCATCATACAAGGATTGCTCGATCACTCGCGCGAGACCTTCTTCGAGGGGATCATCAAAGCGGCGCCGCGGACGAACATTGTTATTGCCCTCGATACCGGCGATGTAAGCGAAAGCGAATATTGGAACTTCCCTCGAACCAATGGCATTGGTTCACTGCAGCAAGCTGTAGATCAATTTCGTGAGTTATTCCTCGATAGTATTAACTTGCGACTCCGCAGCGACGTAAAGGTTGGCGTATTGTTGAGCGGCGGTCTCGACTCGTCTGCCATCGCGGTCGGCTGCGGAATGACCAGCGGCAACCGCGTCGAAAGCTATTCAATCGTGTCGGAGGACGGCCTCTGCGACGAGCACCGACACATTAACATCTTGGCTGAGACAGGCCTGAAGAATCGGCAGATTGTTTTTGGATGCGCCGATGTCCTACAAGATCTAGATAGGGTTCTCGACCACAGTGACGAGCCTGTTGGCGGATTCAGTGTAGTGGCGCAATACAAATTATTTCACGCTATTAAACAGGAAACGGATGTCACTGTTCTTCTTAGCGGCCAGGGAGGGGATGAAGTTCTCCTTGGATATTTAAAGTTCTTCTTTTTCCATCTGAAATTGTTGTACCGTCAGCGAAGATATTCACAAGCAGTATTTCAGCTAGGTGCAAGTTTGTGGCAGCGTACCGTCGTCCGCCAATTCGCGTTATCTTCGGCTCGGCGTTACATTCCAGCTCTCGGCACCGGACTTGACCACGCATTTAAATCGGATTATGCGCCCGTGCCCATCTGGGCGTGTGGGGATATTACATCTCGCCAGGTGGCAGACATCGAGAAATACTCCGTCCCGGCACTGACACATTACGAAGATCGTAACTCGATGGCACATTCTCTCGAGGTGAGGCACCCCTTTCTCGATCATAGGCTGGTAGAACTCTTGTTAAATGTTCCGGCTGAATGGAAGATCAGAAATGGATGGACGAAGTATCTCCTGCGACAGGCGTTTCCGGAACTGCCCGACGCAATTCGGTGGCGCCGCGACAAACAGGGATTCCTCACTCCCGAACAAACCTGGTTGAAGCATGATCTGAATCATCTGATCCGGCGCACGTTCCAAAATAGCCGCCTTTCCCAAGCAGGAATTCTTAACGATCAGGAATTTGTGAATTACTACGATCGGTTCCAGCATGGGGCGGCCATCCCAGACAGCGATATCGCTCGTACGTTTATTGCGGAACGATGGATGGAGCGTTCCCTTTAAGGAAAGCGAATCTTCAATGCTAGCGCTACCGAAAGTTACGCAATGAGCTCGCCACCTTGAACCATCCCCGCCCATTACGGCACGCGTAGAAATATGACCTTCTGAGATAGAGCGATGGAAATTGATCATTGGGTGTGTGATGCAAGAGGTGAGGGAGGAGACTGTCGATCGGTTCGCCAAATTCCGTCGTAGTTTTCCGTTTGCCACGAATGTGGTCGTACTTAGTGGCGGCGCCTCTCTGGGTCATCTGTTCACACTGGCTGCAGCACCGATCCTGACACGGTTATATCTCCCGGATGACATCGGCAATTTGGGACTCTTTAACGCATTCCTAGCCGTTGCCGCAGTGGCAGCTTCTCTGCAATATGACGTAGCAATCGTTTCTGCCTCCAGCCAAAAGGAGGCTGCCCAACTCGCGATTCTGTCGACAGTGTTAACTCTACCGATGAGTGTGGCGGGCGGATTATTGCTGTATGTCATGATTCACTTCTCGCTCGTGGGCTTCGGTGTTCTACCAGCGTATGCAGCGGGGTTGATGGTCCCCACCATCTTGTTCGCCGGCCTATTTTCAATTCTGCGGTACTGGTCGCTCCGGGACGAGAGATTCAATGCTGTGTCGCGAGCCCTTATCTTTCAGAATGGGGGACGCAGCCTATCCCAAGTCGCTCTGGGAGCTATCGGATTACATTCTTTCGGCCTATTATTCGGAGAAGTCGTTGGTCGTAGTATCGGGATGAGCCGTATGATGCGGAACGCCTGGCCAGTGGTTCGTAAGTATGGTTTCAGTGCTCACGATGCCGCAATAGCACTGAGAGGCAACCGCCGGTTTCTATTGTATTCAACGCCGTCCTCGTTACTCAATGTACTGGGCACGAGCCTCCCGTTGCCTCTACTGGTAACGCTCTACGGTGCAGATGTTGGCGGCTATTACTCCCTTGTTTGGAGAGTACTGGCTGTACCGGTAGTCCTGATCGGCGCCAGCATGGCCGATGCGTTTCACAGCCGCGCTGCACTATATGCTCGGGAGGATCCAAAACATCTATTACGGTTCTTTCATAGCACCACCATGGCATTGTTGGCTATGGGTATTGTCCCAGCCGCGGTGGTCTTCGCCTTCGGTGAGCCGATTTTCCTTTTCGTATTTGGAATCAAATGGGGGCTGTCAGGAACCATTGCCTCAATCGTCGCTCCCTGGTTTCTGACGTCATTCATCGTCAGTCCGTTGAGCCGAGTAGTTTACGTGTTGCACGGGCAACGCCTAAAGCTGATCTATGATCTGTTGATCCTAGGTGGAAATCTCATGATGTTCTTTTTGGCCCGCCATTTTGGTTGGCCAATGCTCCACATGGTGACAGTTATGAGCGCAATGAACACGGCCTCTAAAGTTATTTATTATTTTGTGCTATTCCGGATCGCAGCAACCGCAATGCGAGCGTAGAAGACAAAATATGGCTTACTCTAAGCGCGATCCGGATCCTACCGATTTCCGCAACTATTTTGTTTCCGATATTTTATCCATCCATGACAGGTCAAGCGATATCGACTAAGGGCAACTTTCGAGTCGCCCGTCTCTTACACTCCCGAACCATCATGGTAGTGATCTGTGCCCTATATGTCCTGGTTTTCGTACTTGTGTACAACCGGGTGATTGTGCCGATATGGGGTTACGAGGGATTTCACTCGAAGGCAACGCCAGCTCGCGCAGCTGTGGGGTGGGTGCTTGCGACACTTCCCTCACTCTGGATGCCGATAAGGCTGAAGCGCCCGTCGCAGGTGGTGTACTGGCTACTCTATATACTGGCCGCGGTTCCGTCGTGTCTGGTGCCGATCTATGCGTTAGATGACCAATCTAGCGGGCCGCTTGTGCTAGTACTCTGTCTGGTAATAGTCTTTGGCCTGACTAGCCTGATTTACCATCTCCCCCTGATACCCTTCCCTCGTATACATCTCGAGAGCTACGAATTTAGCGTAATTCTAATGCTCTTGAGTATAACTTGTTACGCATTGATGATCTCGGTTTTCGGCTTCCATTTTCACTATGTTTCTTTTGAAGACACTTATTCGGTGCGCGCTCAGTTTCAAGACACACTAGTGCAGGCTCCTGCTCTAGTGGCGTACGCGATTGGTTGGCAGGCGTGGGTGATCAATCCGTTCGTAATGGCTGTGGGACTCAGATCGCATCGCACGTCCTGGGTACTGGTCGGTGCAGGAGGCCAGTTTGCCATCTATTCTATTACCGCCTTTCGATCCATGTTGTTCTCGGCTGGTCTTTTGCTCTTCCTGCTGTGGGCCTCGCGGTCACCTAAAGCATTCGGGACGCGAGTTGCCCTTCTTTGGACTGCAGTGTTTGCAGGCACAGGCGCGGCACTCTCGTACGGGTATGGGTTGATGGCCGAGGCGCTTGTGGGAGTACGCATGACCGCACTGCCGGGGCTTCTGACAGGCTATTACTACGAATTCTTCTCAGTACATCCCCAAGCACATCTAGGTCATAGCATCCTGAAGTCACTGACTGATTACCCTTACGCTGTGGAACCCCCCTATTTGATCGGAACTCTATATTTCCATAGCCCCAGCAATGACGCCAATGCAAATATCTGGGCTGATGCCTACGCCAATTTTGGATATGCCGGCATTATCTGTTTCACTCTGCTGCTCGCAATACTACTCTGGCTTTATGACTCAATAGCGGCTAACCGTGATACGCGGCTGGCGGCACTGGCCATCGGTCTTCCTGCATTCGCTCTTGCAAATGGCGGACTCTTGACCTCGCTGCTGACGAATGGCATAGCTTTAGCGATGCTTTTGATGTATCTCATGCCGCCGATGAGCTATAACGACGTGCGGCACTCTTCTGTGCTAGTTGCGGCTACGGATATGCATTCGTAAATATCAAACAATAGAGGGAACGCGTAGCTGATTATTCTGCCGAGATCCTATAGCTGCGGAATGTGCTTGCAAGCTCTGCCACTTGATCAAGCTGAGGATGAGTGCGTGATAAGTACGTGTCATATACGCGATTCTGGGATAGCAAATAAATGTAAAGGACCGGCCATCGGCTGTGGAAGTCGATGAGCGCACACTTGAGGAGAATAATCATGGAACAGCAGATGAAGCGAATCGCAGTCTTTGGTGGCGCTGGATACTTAGGGAGCGTGTTGTGTGCTCATCTGGTCAGCCAGGGGTTTGAAGTTGTATCGATTGATGCACACTGGTTTGGCGACGAAGCTCTGCGTCCCCTTCTTGGCCACCCATGTTTCAACAGCTTCAAGATCGACGTTCCACATGGAGATGAAGTTCTTCCGTATTTACGCGGCTGTGAAGCTGTGATTTGGGCAGCCGGACTCGTCGGAGATCCCGCTTGTGACCTCGATATTGGATTCACATATGGCTGCAACTATCGCAGTGCTCTCACAGTGGCTCACATTTGCAAATGGCTTGGAATCCGCAGGTTCATCTTTGCGTCTAGTTGCAGTGTATATGGTAGAGCAAATTCAGAAATGACCCATTTCAGTGAAGACTCCGCCACCTATCCTCTATCTTTTTACGCACGCGATAAGCTGGCTTGTGAAAAGGCTATTCGTGCGCTGACCGACGATTCTTTCCACCCTAGCATTCTGCGACTTTCTACCTTATTTGGTTGGTCCGAGCGGATGCGCTTTGACTTAGTGGTTAATTTACTTACCGCGAGGGCATGTAAGGGCGAGATGCTGGAAATATATGGAGGGCTACAACGCAGACCTTTCTTGCATGTAAAGGATGCTGCTCGTGCGTTCGCCACCGTGCTATCGAGCGACACCTCACTGATTTCGAATAAGGTCTTCAATGTCGGAGCTGGTACTAATAATCATTGCATCAGTGACATCGCCGACCTTGTCTTTTCATCAATTCCCGGGGTACGGATGAAGTTCATGTCGGAGGTGGTCGACCTTCGAGACTACCATGTAGATTTCTCTAAGATCGCGGAAACTCTTAGTTATGAGACCGAGTTCACAGTTGCGCGGGGCATCGCTGAGATACAACAGAAAATGTCCGAAGCGAACGGGATCAATATCGGTGATCCTGTTTACGTCAACGAGAAGCGAACCCGCCAGCTCATCAGCGAGAGCTGGAAAAACGGTCACCATCTGCAATCGAGCATTGCTGAACTGGTTGGAAGTGCTGCATAGCCTTTCTGAAACTCAATATATGCGAAAGGTACTTCGAAAATGCAAGGTCATGATAACGTGATTAGGCCCATAGTATTTGGTTTTGCTTTTCTGTTCGCGGGCTGGTCGATGGGACAGTCTTGTCGCGCCTCTCGGCATGCGAAGCCATTTTTCTCTGGCGCCGCTACGGGCGGGGGACCATCGAGTAATGTATATTACGTGAGTCCAACAGGAAGTGACACCGGCAATGGCAGCTCCAGTGGTCCATGGGCTACCCTCCGACACGCAGACACAGTTGTCCGACCGGGCGATATAGTGACGGTGCTGGACGGGACATATAGAGGTGACGTTACGTTAACCTCGAGTGGTACAGCCGAACATCCGATTACTTACAAGGCCCAGAATAAATGGCACGCTAAGTTGGTAGGGACAGGTAAGGGAGATGGCTCGGCAGTAATCCGTCTGAGTGGCGGCTACACGACCCTCCAGGATTTTGACGTAACGGGGAGTAACGCCAATGGGATCATTCTCGCCTACGCAGGGACCATCGCAAGTTTCAACAAGGCCGTAGGCAATTATGTCCACGATATAACTACGCCCTGTGACTCCAACAGTGGAACCGCGATCGAAACGGGCGGCGGTGATAACTACAGCGGTATCACACATAACGACATGATTGGAAACCTAATTGTGAATATAACCCCCTATAATGGCTGCCTAGGTGGACATAAATCCAGTGGGCTCTATGCAGAAGTCCCCTATTCAGTGATCGCTCATAACATCGTTATTAACTCTGGATATGCTATCCAAAGCTGGCATGCCGCCTCGCATGTCACTATTTATGGAAATACGCTTGTGAATAATCTCCGGTCTATCACCATTGGCGCAGGCGATTCTCCTCATGGAGTAACCAATGACTACAGTGTCGTGCAGAACAATATCATCTATAACAGCGCTCGGACGGCTATTGCGGAGTCTGGCAATACCGGGCCGCACAACAGATACGTCGATAACTTGATATACCGAGGAAATACAGATATCCGCCTGAATAATGGATTGTCGGCAATGGGAACGATCAACGAAGATCCAAGGTTCGTTAATAATACCGGAACAGCCGCAGGAAATTATCAACTAAAGGGGCCACTGGCTCATTGGAAGTGGATTTCACAGGAGAGAACAAGAGCAGTCACCGGTGAAGGTGCAACTATTGAGACAGCTGTTCCTCTACCGAAAATAGTAACCAGAGATATTGTTCCTGCCGCCGGCGTGAGCGCGAGCGTATCATCAATAACACGGGGGCAGTCATCCGTCATCACATGGACGACCAAGGATGCGGTCAGCGCAATGCTAAATGGAACCTCAGTTCCACTCAATGGTTCCATCACCGTCCGACCAACCGTAACGAAAACCTATAAGGTCACTGCAAAAAGTGCGACGGGAAAAATAGATTGGGGTTCCGCTACGGTTTCGGTCCATAGGTAAGGTTCTGGCTTTAACATACTTGCTAAGAGGCAATCAACGGTCACGGACAGATGCTGGATATGGCCTTGTTAACTGGACAGACCGCTACGTCTCAACCTGAATTTAACATTATACTAAGTAGCTTTCAGAAAATCTGGAGCGGATATGACAACGAAGTATAAACGAGGTGCAAGAGTGAGCACCCTCCGATCATCACGGTGCAGGGTTTCGATTCGACGAATATCGACATCGTTGATGATAAAGGAGGGCGGCGGCCGTATTCCAACCCGACCCCACCCTCCCCTCAGCTAGTTAATTAACTACTACAGTAGCAGAGCCCCAATCTGTTGTGCCTGTCGAACTGGTTCCAACGATTCTGTAGGTTGTTGTCGAAGTTGGTTGTACGGTGATGGAACCATTGAGCGGAACTGAAGTTCCGTTCAATGTTGCACTCACTGAATTTCTAGTAGTCCAAGTAATGACGGATGACTGGCCGCGTGTAATGGATGATGGGCTTGCGGAAGCACCAGCAGCAACTGGACCGGTTGTAGGCGCTGTAACGGTTATTGTTACTTGGCCCCAATCCTTTGCGCCCGATGCATCGGTTGCAGTGAAGCGATAGGTGGTTGTTGCCGTAGGTTTTACGACCAGATTGCCGTTAACTGGAACCGGAGTACCGTTTAAATCTCCGGTCGTTGCGTTTTTCGACGTCCAAGTAAGAGTCGCAGAATTTCCAGCGACGATCGAGGCGGTATTCGACGAAATTCCGGCAGCGACAGGTCCTGATGCCCCGACTGTTACTGTGGTTGAATTTGATACAGTCGCACCTGACGCGGATGTTGCGACCAGCGTGTAGGTTGTTGTTGATGTTGGGCTAACGGTGACAGATGAATCGACGGGGACAGATGCTCCATTCAACGTTGCACTTGTCGCATTTGTTGTAGTCCAAGAAATGGTAGAACTTCCGCCACCATAGGAGAGTGATGGTGCGCTCGCTTTGATTGCAACGGTTGGCGTGGTGTCGTTCACATCAAACAGATAGGCCCCGATGTCGGTCGTCCCAGACTGGGGGCGGGTAGTTCCAGCGAAATCGCCGGTAATACCGGCCAGCGCCAGCCCCGTCCCGCGAGCCGGCGAGGTTGATTGAAGGCGATAGTCGCCTGTGGCGGTTCCAGTACTATTGACAAACTTCGGATCTGCGTTGACCGTGCCAGTAGCTTGGAGTCCATTGTGCAACTGGATTGAGGTGTTACCACCAAATACGAGGTTGTCTTTATAGACGTTATTTGTTCCAGTGGTTCCGGTTTCAATAATGGCCGGGTCCCTCCCGTTGATAATGATGTTGTTTTGGACAATGCTGTTATTATTCGTGACGTTACCTGGCGAATCTCCCGCGCCCATGCTAAGACCACGCAAAGAATTGAGCACAACATTGCCGAAAAAAGTCGTATTAGTCGCTGCATGCCATGCTTCAATCGCGTCACCACAATTCATGACGATATTATTCGCGACAATACCATAGGGAAGCATCATGGCTATGCCTGATGCCTGATGTCCTCCTGGGCAACCACCTGCTGCTACAAGATTCACGATCAGGTTCCCAATTGTCGATTCGTGACCTACACCGGCATAGTTGTTGCCACCGCTTCCAGTCGTAATGCCGGCTCCGGAATCGGAGCTGCAGGGCGTCACCATATCATGGATGTAATTCCCAATGGCTTGGTTATAAGACGCTGAAGTCCCATTGGTCGTGAGATTAATTCCATTTGCGTTTGATCCGGTGATGTCGAAGTCCTTGATAATCGTATAACCACCTGCTAGACCGATCACCGTCGTACCATCGCCGCTGCCGTGACCTACCAATTTAGCTTGCCACTTATGTTGGGCCATATAGGTGACAGGATGCCCCGGAGCTCCTCCTGAAGTGATGAACCAATCCCCGGTGCCGCCACTGGCACCGAGACTATAGGTTCCGTCCGCAAATATCACGGTATCCCCTGGTTGTGCAACGGTGCTTGAATGGCCAGGGGTCAACCAAGGTGAGTTGATGGATCCATTATTGGAATCATTGCCGTTAGGGGCAACATAATAGGTGGTTTGTCCTTCAGCTTGAACTATCGCTAAAGGTGAGTATGCGCATGCTAGCATGACAATAGCTATGACGATACGAGAGTAAGAAAATACATTAAAGCGCATGAATCTCCTAGTGCCTGCGTAAGCAGGTATGGTCGACACTTTCCCCGGGTTTAAAAGACACAGCTCGGCGATATCCCTGCCGAAAGCAAGAATTTTCCGCGAGTCCGCCGGTTAGCAGCGAGCTAGTCTAATTTTTAGTTGATTTGCGAGTCGCATTGGCATGCGACGACCCGACCGAGTCAAGTGTATCGGAGAGGATTTAGGTAATATTGCCGCAGGTGGGATGGAACAGAGGTAACAGCGGTGGATAAAGAAACCACAAACAGGTGCATGAATGTCTCCTTCGTGCAGAGAAAGGCCCGTTTTCGGGTATTCGATGGACATTGCCTGGCCTAGTCTTTTGAGGACACAATATCTCACCGATTACCGAATTGAAGCTTGGTTGAGGTTTGATCTTTCTTAACGATGAAAGATCCTTCTATCTAACCCAAGTTAACCAAGCCCGGAACGGAAACAAACCGCATCCCAACATATGTGGGGGAGGAAACAAGAAAAATTCGGTGGCGGGGAATGCTATCCGCATCGAATCGAATTCGCGCTGTAGCACCAAGGGTAAATTGCTCATTTGCTTAGTGAAATAGCACAAAGGTGGTACCGACTTATCCGTCCACCGACGTTCGTGGATAATCGGCCAGCCATGTACAGGGCAACTTAGGAAATAGTATCGCAGTTTGTAAAATATTGCATCTGTGGAATCCCACTGGATTCCACAGAAAAGGGCCAAAGGCTTCAGCACCATGGCCAGTTGGTCGCGTTACAAGACTCCGCCTTTCTGAAAACTTTTCGATGAAGCCGTACGCATGTGTTTATTACTGTCATGCGCTGCCACAGAGTCATCTCCTAACAACCTCACAACTAATCGTTCCTTTCTCCTATTTTGTGAATGAAGACAAGCAAATGAGCTAACGAGGTATTTGTGAAGACTGCTATCGATGATCCCATAGGTACTAGTAATACTTATCTATTTGCTCCAGTGCTGCATGGAGAAGACGTGACGCCTCTTCCTGGGTTTGCCTCAAGCATAGCGCCTCCATCGGCGGGCAGGTACTGGCGCACCTTGAAACATTTGCGGACTTCACAGCTTTTTTATCTTGTATGGCACCGAACGTTGAGTCGGAATGAGCTGAGTCGCTGGCCAAATGCATACGTGAACTTAAAGGTAGGTCATTGTCCACCAAAAATGGCTGAATGGGACCCGGCTTTAGCTCGTCAAATAATCCGGGCGGGGGATGTTCGGTTTGTGGAGCCATCGATGAAAGACTCGTATCAGGCGCCGTGGAGGGCTGGGGAAATTGCTCGCCGCCAAATCTATCACGCCAATTACTGCGACTTCTTAAATGTGGACTTAAGCGCACCCGAAGAATCAGAGCTTCTTCGTAGAGCGACAAGGATCGCCTTAAGCTGGTGTGACCAGAATCCTCATGGTACAGAAATTGGGTGGGGTCAATTTTTTTTATCGCTTCGCATCGTTAATTGGCTCAAGTATCTCATCCGCAATGCGGTACGGGCAGAAGCGATGGGTGACGGAGCACAACTTGATCGCGTCTTAGCGAGTCTCCGTGTCCAGGTGCTATCGCTTGAGAATCGATTAGAAAGGGAACTGCTGGCAAACCACCTCTTAAAAAACGCGAAGGCCCTGATATTTGCCGGAACACTTCTCGATACTCCAGAAAGTGACCGTTGGCGTGTGTTGGGCCAGCGGTTGCTGCGAGAACAGCTCGCGGAACAGATTCTTCCTGACGGTGGTCATATCGAAAGATCTCCTATGTATCATGCATGGATCCTCGATGATCTGTTGGATATCAAGCATCTGTTCGAGTTTTGTCCTCCTGATGAATCCGAGTGCATGGCCGAAGTATCCCAGTGTGTCAAAAATATGTCGCGGTATCTTAGTCGAATTATCCATCCGGACGGCGAGATCCCGCTCTTCAACGATTCACAGTTGGATGTTACACGTCCAACTGCGCAAATCCTTTCGGATGCTGGGACATTAGTGACAGATGGGTCACAGAGTCGCACTGAAGTGAACGTCCTGCCTGACACTGGTTATGCGATCATTCGCGACTCTACTACACAAAGCTTCCTCATCTTCGATTGTGGCCCTCTGGGTCCCGATTATCAGCCTGGACATGGCCACTCGGATGTTCTCAGTTATGAGTTGACGCTGCACGGTCGCCGGGTGATTGTTGATACAGGCGTAAGTTCTTACGAGCGCACTCCCGAACGCCACTACGAGCGATCTACGGCAGCCCACAATACCATCCGTGTTGACGGATCGGAACAGGCAGAGATCTGGGGAGGGTTTCGAGTCGGCCGGCGGCCTACAGTAAGCCCCATTGACTGCGGCGAAGTCGCTGGTTGTCAATTCATACGAGGTGCACACTTTGGCTATAAACATTTAAACGTAGTGCATTCTCGTACTATCGTTCGCCTAAGAGACAACTCCTGGGTGTTCGCGGATATATTGCGTGGCAAGGGAATCCATAAAGTTGAATCCTTTATCCACTTCCATCCTGCTATTAAGCTCTCGCCATGTACTGAGACGCAAATCTACTCTCCTGAAATAATGCTTCCCCGCTGGGTGCTTGACTTTGGAGGATTGCGCTATCTCTTCATGGTGCTGGGAAACGGCATTATGACTCAAACTCAGGCGTGGTACTCTCCTGGATTCGCAGTCCGCCTGCCCCAGTCGGTTATCCATTGGACATCGGAAGAAAAACTTCCGGCAACGATGCTCTACGCAGTTGTGCCTGAAGGAACACCGTCCATTAGAGTCGGCCAGATGGCAGACCATACCGGCATAGAACTGAACCACGTCTTTGTACCGCTGGAATGAAAAAGCGGCGGCAGGATGAAGACCTAACGTCGAACTGCCTGCTCGATGGAGTATCAATATGCGTTCACAATATTGTTCTCAAAAACTGGGTTCAACGGTTTCGAATAAATGCGCTCTCGATCAACGGCTATATGGGTACTTCCGGATTTCGCTTTTCTCGTTGATCGGGATGGGGATGCTAATCTGTGCTCCCGCCCTGGCGCAAACGCCGGCCGCAGGAATCATAGGGAATCCTACCGTCATTGCCTCGGGCGGCAGCTCAACCCTGACATGGACCACGAAAAACGCCGTAAGCGCAGATCTAAATGGCACGACGGTCGCGTTGAATGGGTCGCAAGTAGTTTCGCCTACAACGTCAACCACATATCGGATTACGGCTCATAGTTCGACAGGCGCGACTGACTGGGGCCAGGTTCTCATCACGGTGACTTCGAGCGCTCCGACGGCCGGAATCAGTGCGAGTCCAACCTCCATTGCTTCTGGCGGCAGCTCAACGTTGACCTGGACGTCGACGAATGCCGTAAGTGCGACTCTGAACGGCACGTCGGTTACGGTCAATGGATCGCAGTCTGTTTCACCAACCGCAACGACTACCTATACCTTCATAGCCAAGAGTTCGTCTGGCGCAACTGCCACCGCCCAAGCCACTGTCACGGTCGGCTCAACCGGTCCGACGGCTGGAATCAGTGCGAGTCCAACCTCCATTGCTTCTGGCGGCAGCTCAACGTTGACCTGGACGTCGACGAATGCCGTAAGTGCGACTCTGAACGGCGCGTCGGTTGCGGTCAATGGATCGCAGTCTGTTTCACCCACCACGACGACCACATATACTTTCGTGAGCAAGAGTTCATCGGGTGCGACCGCATCGGCCCAAGCTACTGTCACGGTGGGCTCAAGCGGTCCTCCGGCTGCAGGGATCAGTGCGAGCCCAACCTCGATTGCGGCTGGTGGCAGCTCGACGCTGACGTGGAGTACGACCAACGCCGTGAGCGCCGATCTAAATGGCACGACGGTTGCCTTGAATGGATCGCAAACGGTTTCGCCTACGACCTCCACCACCTATCGTATTACGGCTCACAGCTCAACAGGCGCGACCGACTGGGGCCAAATCACGGTTACTGTGACTACCGCCGGCATCAGTGCGAACCCGGCCTCGATCCCATCTGGAGGCAGCTCTACGCTGACCTGGACATCGACGAATGCCGTAAGTGCGACTCTGAACGGCGCGTCGGTTGCGGTCAATGGATCGCAGTCTGTTTCACCCACATCGACCACCACGTATACCTTCGTGGCCACAAGTTCCTCTGGGGTCCACGCCTCGGCCCAGACGACTGTAACAGTTGGTTCAAGCGGTTCTCCAACTGCCGGAATTAGTGCTAACCCAACGTCCATAGTATCTGGTAGCAGCTCCACGCTGACCTGGACGTCGACGAATGCCACGAGCGCGATTCTGAACGGTGCGCCGGTTGCGGTTAATGGATCGAAGTCTGTTTCACCCACGTCGACGACCACATATAACTTTGTGGCTACGGGTTCGTCAGGAGCGACCGCATCGGCGCAGGCCACGATCACTGTAACTTCAGGCGGTCCTCCGACTGCCGGACTTTCTGCGAACCCAACATCCATCGTCGCTGGTAACAGTTCGACACTCACCTGGACGACTACTAACGCAGTAAGCGCTGATTTGAACGGAACGGCGGTTCCGTTAAACGGATCACAAGTAGTTTCGCCGACCACGACAACCACCTATCGCCTTACGGCTCACGGTTCGTCAGGCGCGACTGACTGGGGTCAGGTTTCCATCGTAGTGACGGGGACTGGCTCTGTTACGGGCCAATGGGCTGCGGTTCAGACCTGGCCATTCATGGCCGCTCACGCACATCTTCTCCCAAACGGAAACGTTCTCTTCTGGCCGTCTTTCGATCTGGGGAATAATCCCACGCTGTGGAATCCGGTCACCAACAAGTTCAACACTGTGCCTATGGCGGCATATAACATCTTCTGTTCTGGCCACTCGCTGCTACAGGATGGCAGATTATTCGTTGCTGGCGGACACGCTGGCAACCAAGGTGACGGACTTATCAGCAGCACCGTCTACGATCCAAGCTCGAATACTTGGACACAGACCAGTAACATGAATGCGCCGCGCTGGTATCCCACAAATACCACACTACCCAGCGGCGACGTTCTGGTTGTGTCAGGTTACACAACAACCGGCATCTTCAACACGCTGCCACAAATCTGGCATCCTGCCACAAACACCTGGCTGAGTTTAACCAGCGCCCAATTGATGCAGCCGCTTTATCCAATGATGTTTGTCGCTCCTAATGGGCAAGTATTCAACGCAGGCCCGGATCAGATCACAAGGTATCTCAATACCAGCGGGACGGGCACGTGGACAACAGTTGGCAACTTAAACTATGCAGGTCCCCGCGATTATGGATCCGCTGTGATCTTCGATGGCAAGGTTATGGTCGCGGGCGGCGACGGAAGCGGCAACGGCCCTGCTACGAATACCGCTGAAATCATTGACCTGAATGCAACGAATCCTACGTGGCAGTTCACGTCATCGATGTCAATAGCCCGCCGCCAATTCAACCTGACGATTCTGGCAGATGGTAAATTGCTTGCCTCTGGTGGCAGTGGTGGCTTCGGATTCGACAACGCCGCCTCTCCCGTGTACGCAGCAGAAATGTGGGATCCCGCCACTGGCAAATGGACCACGATGGACAGCATCACGGTCTATCGCGGTTACCATTCCACGGCACTCCTGCTGCCCGATGGCCGCGTACTTTCCGCTGGCGGAGAACAAACCGGAGCTAGTGCAGAGATTTACTCTCCGCCGTATCTCTTCAAAGGAACTAGACCAACCATCACCTCTGCGCCTTCCAGCGTGAAGTATGGACAGACTTTCCTTGTGGCCACGCCGGATGCCGCCAATATCAGCCAGGTGACATGGATTCGGCTAGGCTCCGTCACCCATTCGTTCAATCAGAACCAGCGTCTTAACCACCTTCAGTTCATGCAGGCCAGCGGAGGCTTGAATATCACCGCACCTGCAAATGCGAATCTGGCTCCCCCGGGGCATTACATGCTGTTCCTTTTAAATGGCACCGGCGTACCATCGGTAGCCAGTATCATCCAGATCACGCCATAGAGAAAACACTGTCCACCCTCAACCCGTCTCAGAAAGGGGGAGACCATGAGAATCTATAGTCGAGCGAACCTAGGCACACTGTCATTTATCCTGTTGTTCGCTCTCGCTTCAACGCTGAAGGCTCAGTCCTATACCCTGATTGATATTGGTGCACTGCCCGGCGGCAATACGGTCGCAGCAAAAATCAATTTGGCAGGACTGGCAGTCGGGCAATCCGGGAAGATGTACGGCGTGCACACGCATGCCTTTGTCCTGACCTCTGGCGGACTAGTCGATCTTGGAACCCTACCAGGGGGAGAATATAGCTCTGCCTTCGACGTCAACACCACGGGCACTATCGTCGGTGAGTCGAACACAGCCAGTAATATCCACGCCTTCATTTGGGATAAGGCTGGAGGAATGAGAGACCTGGGAACTCTTCCTGGGGACAAAGCCAGTAGAGCGTTCGGAATCAACGACTTCAATCAGGTAGTGGGGTACTCCAGTGGGCCCACTGGAGTAACCGCCTTTCTGTGGACGAAGGACGCAGGCATGACTAGCTTGGGTACACTACCCGGGGGAGATAGTAGCGAGGCTTCGGACATCAATAACGCAGGGTCGGTCGTGGGGGTCGCGTCTACCCAATCCGGAGAGAAACATGCATGCTTCTGGACGGCCAAGAGTGGCATGCAGGATTTAGGAACCCTGCCGGGCGACCTCACGAGCGCAGCATATAGGATCAACAGTCTGGGTACCGTAATCGGGTCCTCCATCGGACCTAAAGTCACCCACGCTTTCCTGTGGACGACTAACGGAGGCATGCAAAATCTCGGAACACTGGGCGGCGACTCCAGCAGCGCGCTGGATATAAACAACAAGGGGGAGGTGGTTGGCACGTCGGTCGCAGCAATGGGGGGGCATGCATTTTACTGGTCCAGCAGCACCGGCATGCAGGACCTCAACACTTTAATCCCCTCTGATTCCGGCGCAACTCTTACGTCAGCGATCGGCATCAACAACGCCGGTTGGATATTAGCCCTTGGAGCAGTAACTACGGACCGTAGTCAACCGCTGGAGCTGGATGATACGCACATGCACGCTGGTCCCATTCACGCATTTCTGCTCACGCCGGCTCACTGAGCAAAAGTACGACACGTTGCCATTCCTGCTCTGGCTGACGAGTAGAGCAAAAAAAAGCCCCGGTCATCGACCGGGGCTTTTCTTAGGAAGCAAGACAACGCTTCAATTTTTTTCGGAATGGAGTTCGGGTCCCTTCAACATGCTCAACTTTCCATCCGCATGTTGTATCACCATATCGACAATATGTCGGGCGATCGCAAGGGATGCTGTAGCCGCGGGCGAGGGCACATTGGAGACATGCACGATGCCTTCAGTGTAAGCGAAGTGAAAATCATCAATAAGATCACCCTTCAAATTCAGCGCCTGCGCTCGTACGCCGGATCCGCCTGGCTCGAAGTCGTCTGCAGTTAGCTCCGGGATGAGGCGCTGAAGCGCCCGAACAAAGGCAGCTTTGCTCCACGACCGGTAATATTCGCCTAGAGCCATCTTCCAATGTCTTGCGGCCATTCTCCAAAAGCCAGGGAATGTAGCGAATTCGAACACATCGCCGGGCTGAAACGATTTTTTTGAATAACCCTCGCGCTTGAAGGCAAGTACAGCGTTGGGACCTGCCTCAACCCCACCTCCGATCCGCTTTGTGAAATGGACACCAAGGAACGGAAATTGTGGATTCGGAACTGGGTAGATAAGTCCTTTCACGTAGTGCCGCTTCGCGACAACGATATCGTAATACTCGCCGCGAAAGGGCACGATCATTAGGTCAAGTTTGGCCTTGACCATTCGGCTGATCCGGTCACTTTGCAGACCACCACAGTTGATGACAAGCCGCGCCTCAACAGGACCGCTTATTGTTTCGATGATTGTGTTACCGCCAAGGGGCCGCAGCGCAGTCACTTCGTGCGAAAGCAGGATTGTTCCACCATTGCAAATAATCAGTTCCGCATACTTTTCTGCAACCTTGCGGTAATCCACGATGCTCGTGCCCGGCACATGAATACCTCGGATACCGGCAGCATGTGGCTCAAATTGGCGAATCTGTTCCGCCGAGAGCATCTGAAGCCTCTTCAATCCATTTTCATTCCCACGTCGGTAAAGTTCTTCGAGCCGCGGCAGCTCACTCTGTGAAGTTGCAATGATGACCTTGCCACACACATCATAGGGCACTGCGTATTTCTGGCAGAAGCGCAAGAGCTCATTCGCTCCGTCAACGCAGAGCTTGGCCTTCAAACTCCCGGGCTTGTAATAAATTCCGGAGTGAACCACGCCACTGTTGTGGCTTGTCTGGTGACCCGCGACGTGTGATTCCTTTTCGATAACGGTCAGACGCACATCCGGAAATCGCTGGGTGAGCTCAAGTCCGATTGCCAGCCCGACAATGCCGCCTCCGATGATCGCTATCCCTGTTTGGTAAACCATAGAAATCCTGAAATGGTCACTGATCTGATTATTACCGGGTTTGTTTCCATTCCAGTGTCGATCAATGTCGATGGGCACAGGTAGAAGTACATAAGTAAGTTCGAAGAGCCGGTAAGGGCGGTAACACGCTTACCGGTCATGCTGGGGGCGTACTGGCTTGCGAATTGTCAAAAAAGCTCGGCGCAATTCCGACCTTCTTGCTGCGTTCGAAATGCAATTGAGCAGCGATATTGGTGTGAAGCCTCATCTCCAAAACATTTCCCCACCCGACGGCAGCTCGAAATCGGTGATCCTAATACCTGCCATAGATTGCGATCCCGGTTGCCGCCTGCAAAATCGCTTCGAGGCTTCGTCTAGTCACCGTCTTTGCGGTGCTGGTTGGAACGAAGACTATGTCGTCTGGTTGAAGCTCAAGATCGGGGCTCTTCGCTGCAAGAATGGCGTCCAAAGGAATTGGGACATCTCGTGGGTTGCTGTGGGCTTTGCGGATCAGTCTCGCAGATTTCAGAGAGGCAGTAGAATTGGTCCCGTGCGCCATGGCGATAGCCTGAAGAACAGTCAAATTTGGATTGTCCATGATGATTCCAGTTGGCTCTTTTACATCACCAACCACATACACCATTCCAGCCTTCGAAACCACTACCGTGTCGCCTGGCCCCACTGCCACGTTCGCCAACGTCTCTCCATTATTTGGCGACATTAGGATGGTTTGGGAACTATCAAGCGAATCACGATGCACGATAGTCACACTTTTTCCTGCTTTTGGCGTAACGCCCCCTGCGGCGGAGATTGCGTCAAGCAGTGTTCGCTGTCCTAGCAGCGGATAGATGCCGGGCTTTTGTACTTCGCCTAAAACTGAGATACCTGCCGTTGCATACTCTCTCACAAACACCGAAACCTGCGGGTTATTGAAAAACCCATGCCGCTCCAAACTTCGCGCAATGGCACCTTCAGCCTGTAGCGTGGAGAGCCCAGCCAGTTTGATGTTGCCCACCATTGGCAATGAGGCGTCGCCCGCCGAGCTGATGCGCACATCATAGCGGTATTCCGGTGCTCCGGCAATGCTTATAGCAAGCAAATCTCCGCTGCCTAGGAAGATCTCCGGCAAAGGGGAATGAGATGCATCTGAGATTCGGGTCGATGGACCTGAGTTCAACTGATCTGGCGTTTCCTGTCCTGGAAGACTTGAAACAAGTATGAGTAAAAGTCCGTTCAACACTGAAATTGCTCTTGTCTTGCGCATATTTGTTCCTCGTAGCTTCTTCGAACGGTGACCCTAGGCTTCGAATCCTCTGCGCCTCGTATAGGAAACAAACCCTGAATTGGTTCGGATAGCCGTTTGAGCGGTGATTGCCGAATACTTCCTCGAGTTTTCGAGTAGAGACTTCGGAGAGGAGAATTAGCAGAACGGCCCGAATTATTTCAGGATGGGTCCGTTACTTCACTTGGCTTCCTGAGTTCGGAGGATGGACGGCTTGCATTGCTCATAATCGCCGACAACGTTCCCGCACCATAGGAGACATGGAGAAGAAAGAAGGGGATTGGCATAAGCAAAGCTTCGGCAGCTCTCTCTCTCAACGCAATACGGCATGTCACTCCTATGCTTACAAGCCCGTAAATCGCCCCAAGCAAAAGGATAGGACCCCGTAACCATAATTGGGCGGGCATCGTAGTCCTCATTGAGAAGATGAGCATGAGGAAACTAAGAAGCAGGGCCGCGACAAATGCACCCGGAACAAAGTGCCGTATCGACATGGATGCAGGATTTACTTTGAAACTAACGATGTTCCAGAAACCGTTCTTGAATGCGTATCTCACAAGCGATATCAGATCCGGGTTCACAAAATACTCGCAACTGGTCCTGTCTGTGATGTAGAGCTTATAGCCGCGGGCGCGAAGTCTCTGACTGAGATCGTTGTCCTGATTCCGATGTAATCGCGTGTCATAGCCGCCTACCTCTAGGAGAGTGCTCTTCAAAAAGATTGGATAGGGAATGGTGTCCGCGAAGCCTGCCCCGCGCGTTCGCATGGATCTTGCAGAGGTACCAAAGGGGTGAGCCAATGTCCAGGCTACAAGCTGTGCCTGGAGTCCATCTCCCGCGGGCCTGGTAATCAGATGACCGCTACAGCCGGCGGCGGCATGGACCTTCAATTCTTCAAGACACGTAGCGATATAGTCTTGTGCATAGGTGGTATGCGCACCAAGAATACAGACATATTCTCCTTGGGCTCTCTCGATACCAAGGTTAAATGCATAGGGCGTCTTCCTCTGCTTGTTGATTTCCAGTTTTATGCGAGAGTCTTCACTGGCAATTCTTTTAACAATCTCCCGCGTTCCATCCGAGGAATCTCCGTCCACGACGATGATCTCCAATTTCCAGCCGGGCGTTCTCTGTTGCAAAAGCGACTTTAAAACCGTCTCAATATAACGTTCTTCATTACGGACGGCCATAACAGCGGAGATGAGAGGGTAATCTCCAGCGTTAGTTGTTCCGCTTCGCGGTTCGGAAATAATTTCCATTTTGTTATCTAAGGCCTCAAGAAAGCGGACAGAAGATGGGATTGCTCTCGGATAGGGTTGGTCGAAGTTGCTAACAGCGAACGATTTTTTCCGACGAAATCCCGGCGGTTGCATTGCGGGTATCGACTACGAGTTGCGCCTCATCCACGATCTTTCGATAGTCATAGTCAGAGTGGTCGGTGACGATAACTACGCAGTCGTACTCACCGATCCCGTCCAGCGGCACGCATTGCATTTGGAGATCATACTTCCGCCCTTTTCCGATCATTGAAAAATAGGGATCGTTATAAGCAACTAAGGCGCCGCTCTTCTGCAGCATTTCGATAATCGTAATCGCGGGAGATTCGCGAAGATCATCAATATCCTTTTTGTAGGAAACTCCCAACACTAGAACCTTCGCCCCGTTCAAGGCTTTGCGACGAATATTAAGCGCCTCAGCAATGAAGTCGACTATATGGTAGGGCATGGCCATGTTGATCTCGCCGGCGAGCTCGATGAAGCGCGTGGCGAAATCAAATTCCTTTGCTTTCCATGAAAGATAGAAGGGATCGATCGGGATGCAGTGCCCCCCCAGCCCAGGCCCCGGATAGAACGGCTGAAATCCGAACGGCTTGGTCGCCGCGGCCCTTATGACCTCCCAGATATCAATGCCCATGCGCAGACAGAGGAGCTTCAATTCATTGACGAGCGCGATGTTTACGCAGCGGTAAATATTCTCTAGTAGCTTCGTCATCTCAGCGACGGTCGTGCTGGAGACTGGAACCGTTCGGTGGAAGATGGAGGCGTAAAGCGCGGTGGCGATCTCACTTGCATTGCGATCGACGCCACCGACAATTTTGGGAATATCGTTGCGTGCAACAGTGTTATTTCCGGGGTCTTCGCGCTCAGGAGAAAACGCGAGGAAAAAAATGTGGCTAGCCTCAGAGCCGTCGCGTGAGACGCGCAGGTCCGATAAGTTTCCCTTCTCCAGCAGAGGCAATACTACCTCCTCAGTTGTTCCGGGATACGTTGTGCTCTCGAGCACAACCAGTTGGCCAGCCCTCAAATGCGGCGCAATCGACTTCACGGTCTCCGTAACGTAGCTGAGATCGGGCTCTCGATACTCCGTGAGCGGTGTCGGCACACAGATCACAATCGCATCCATCTCGGAGATACGTGTGAAATTGGAGGTGGCCTTAAATCCTCGACCGCTGGCAAGTGCAATTTCCGTTTGCGGTATACGGCAAATGTAGGACCGCAAAGAGCAGAGCATATTGATCTTAGCACTATCGATGTCGAAGCCGGTAACTCGGAAGCCTTGTTCGGTGAATAGTAGTGCCAGAGGAAGTCCGACGTATCCCAAGCCAATGACCCCGACATTTGCGGTCCTCGATTGAAGCTTGGCAATCGATTCTTCTTTCAGCGTAGTTGCGCTGAGCGGTTGCTCGGAAACGATTGTATGCATAAATACTCCCCATTCATTCATTAATGTGATGGTGAAAAATCGGGAACCTCTATGAATAGCCATAAGTGCAAATTACAGATGAGCGTTGCGCTAGACGCGTCAACTGGCTAATTGCGCCTCGGCAGCGTCCATCTCCAGCTGAACCGCGCGCTGGATAAAGTCAAGCGAGACAATCAAGCGCATCTTTCCTTTACGCCTGATGATTCGCCCCACTAGGCCAGCAAAAGGTCCAGATTTAATTCGCACCTGTTTTCCAGCAGCCAAAAACGGATAGGGCTCTGCCTTCCAGATCGCCAAAGAGGACTGTAGCCTTTCAACTTCACCATCGGGCAGAGCAGTTGCGCTGCCGTTGAAACTCACTAAGCGAATTACTCCTGGCTGTGAGAGGACTCGGACCTTATTTGTAATGATCATTTTTACAAATACATAGCCCGGAAATAGAGGCACTTCTATTTCGACGCGACGATGATTCCAGTCCCGCATTGAGCAGTAGAGAGGCAAATACGTTTCCACTTCCTGACACGAGAGTCGATCTGCGATAACTTTTTCGTGTCGCGGTAATGTATAGACCACGTACCAGTGCGGTCTTGTATCGACATCTCGTATTAGTTCCATTTGTGCCAAAGCTTCGCCCTTCTCAACCGCGACGCGTGTCCGGATAAGACCAGCAACCTCAAGAGTTATCGGCTGCAGAAGTGCCGACTCACTTCAAGTGAGATATGGTTCAATTGTCGATTCATGAGCCCGTGACCCGTTGAAAACAGAAACCTAACATAGACACTCTGGAGATATACGTCAGTGTGGTAGCGCACATAGTTGAGTTAAATCTTCCCTCATCTTCTTCAGACAAATCTTATTTGCTGTTCAGTTGGTTCTAAAGGTGGGCCAGACGATTGCGTTCATCTGTAACGATCCGATAGCATTCACAGACCATCTTTTCCAGACCTTCCCGGTTGAGAATTGCGATGTGACCTCGGGAATACCGAATCAGTCCCATATCTTGCAAGTGGCGCGCCGCTCTGGTCACACTTTCCCGGCGACCGCCTAACAAGTTGGCGATGAACTCCTGCGTCATCGCGATTGCAGCGCCGTTAACCCGATCATGGCACACGAGAAGCCATCGACAAAGGCGCTGCTCTACGGAATGCAGGCGGTTACAGACGGCCGTTTGTGAGATCTGGATGATGAGAGCATGTGTGTAACGCAATAAGATATGTTGCAGTCTGCCACCGCGCGCAAACTCCTCCTGTAACACTCTCGCAGGTATTTTGAGGGCGTTGCCACCGATCTGCACTACTGCGCGGTGTGGCATCGTGTCGCCTCCGAGAAATATGGCAACGCCGACGACCCCATCATTTCCTGCAAGAGCTATCTCAGCCGTGGAACCATCATCCATGGTATAGAGACATGACACGACACAGCTGGTAGGAAAATAGACATGGTCCAGCAACCCGCCGGGTTCATAGAGAACCTCACCCAGAGCTAGGGACGTGCGCCGAATACTTGTGTGGAGACGCTCATATTCTTCCGTCGGAAGGAGCCTTAAGAGGTGATTCTCTAGGAAGTCTTGCCTTCCCGTGATCGCTCCGATCATCGATGCCTCCAGCCCGATACGACCACCTCGCCTCTTGGCGTTCGGTAGTTCTTCGGGAGAACCTCGTTTGTAGAGGTGAATTTATGGCCCGCGATCCGTTCTTATCGATCCTAGATTCCCTGCATCTTTGCGAATTGATTATTCGCGCCACCTGCTACTTTGATAGCCTCGCAGCCTTACTAGTTGCCATCTGGCCTTGTGACATTTTTTGTGAAAAATACCGCTGATTAGGCCGGTTGCCGACTTTACCACCTCATATTGGTCAGCCGTCGATAACTCGCGCTGACAAGGGACTTACCGGGTCGAATGCATTGAGGTTGGCTTGAGTCTGCCTGCTAACCTCAGCAAGCGGACCATTTCAACTCGACGATAGCTTATTGGTATCGCCGACAGGGCGTTTGCTCTCTGTTGGTTCTAAAAATGGGGGCCAGAGATGGGATCGAACCGTCAACCCTCGTCGCGCCGAATCACACAATCGCTCCAGCGTGATGTCTGCCGTCGCGTGACGTATTCGCTCTTGAGTGGTCTTTACGCTTGAGCCGGAGGACATCAGAAGCGATGCAGGGGTACGCCTGAAGGTGTGTGCCAGCCGATGCGCTTATGAATGCCAGCCGTCTAGTTGCCATTGCAGCAGGCAATGGAAGCCCACCGCCGCCTCAGAGGGAGCAATCTGGTCGGTGCGCCTTTGGGTTGAGGGTCATCCGACCGTGATCTCCGTTGATGCCGATTGAAGCCCTTCGGCGGAAGCTTCCAACTGGATCGCCCCATCCGCGCCGGTCGGGCGAAGGATAGCCAGGCAAATTCCGCCGAATGTCTTATGGCGGGGCAGGCGGAAACTATCCATCTCTTTTGGATTCGCATTGCCGGCGGCGGCCAGTTGGCCCGCTCCAGCCACTTTGAAATTGACCTGCATGACCGCATCGGGAATCAGGTTACCCTCAGTATCTTCGATGTGGACCATCACGTAGGACAGGTCGTTGCGATTGCGCTGTAGCCGTGTTCTGTCTGGATGAAGGGTGATGCGGTGAGGAGCTCCGACGGTCTTCAGCACCGTTGTCGATAGAGCTCTACCATCTTTAATCGCGATGGCCTTTAACTCACCGGGTGCGTAGGGAACCTGCAACTCGGCGGTCAACTTCGTGCTGCTCGAAACATCGACCGTGCCCACCGCTTTGCCGTTCAGCTCGAGCCGGACCTGATCCGCGGTGGAATAGATGCGCACCGTCAGGGCCTTGCCTTCGTGGCCGGGCCACGTCCAACTGCGCAACTCATCCCACCAGCCCCAGAGCATCAGCTCTTCCTTTCGACCCTCGGGAACCGGACGCAGAACCGCAACCTCAAGCTTGCTTCTTCCCCAGACCACGTCGCGAAAATAGCTCTGCGGCTTCTTATTGCCGATGATGTCGATGTCTCCGCAGTACGAGTTAAACCAGGGAAAGCCGGGTCTGTTGAATGTGGTGTTGGCGGGCAGATCCATATCAATCGCTGGCGGCTTACCGCTGGCGGCAGGAGGTGGCGGCTGAAAGGGGTTCTTCGGAGCATCCAGGACCGCGGCGCCCAGGCCGCTTTCGCCCAGATAGTCCATGCCCGTCCACACGAAGTCGCCGATCACGTAGGGCAGCTTATTCACCTTTTCCCAGATCTCAAAAACCTGTAGTGGAAACGACTCTGTGCCCATCATGACGCGTTCCCGATGACGGGCGTGATCCGATTCATATTTCGACCACTCGTAGTTGTAGCCGCCAACACCCAGAAGCTGAAAGGGCGCATCGGTATCGGTCCAGGGCCGCGGGCTCTTGGCATCAAAGAATGGTGGTATTGCCTCAGTGATCGGCCTGGTCTGGTCAAGCTGCCTGACGCGATCGATCAGTTGTTTTTCGATCGCCAGGCCCGCGGGGTCGGCGCGCTCGGGAATCTCGTTGCCGACGCTCCACAAGATCACACTGGGATGGTTTCGATCGCGCAGGACCATCGCGTCGATATCCCGTTGCCACCACTCCTTGAAGTAGAGATGGTAATCGTCAGGATTTTTGGGCAGGCTCCACATGTCGAACGCCTCGTCGACCACCATCATGCCGAGGCGATCGCAGGCATCCAGAAATGTGGAAGATTGCGGGTTGTGGCTGCAGCGGATGGCGTTGAAGCCGTTGGCTTTCATCAACTCGACGCGGCGCTCCTCGGCGCGGTCGATTGCAGCAGACCCCAGGATTCCGTTGTCGTGGTGCATGCATCCGCCCCGCAGCTTGAAGGACTCGCCATTGATGCGGAGCCCGTGCTCTGCGTCCACCTGAATCCGCCGGACACCGAAGTTCACGGAACGTTTATCGACGGTGCCATCCGAGGATTGGACTTCAACGTGCGCGCGGTAGAGATGCGGCGAGGAAGGAGACCACAACTTCGGCTGCGTCAGCTTCGGCGTTAGTATCACTTCGCCCGTTCCGGACGCTGGAATCTGTTGCCGGGCGTCCGCCTGGGCCACGAGGCTTCCGCTTGCATCGAGGATTTTAAGCAGAACATGCGCTTCAGCGGACGCGTGCCCGTTATTTCCAACTCGGATGGAAGCTTTCAGCGTCGCCGCATCAGCCGCAATCTCCGGCGTCTGAACGTGAATGCCCCACAAAGGCAGATAGACCTCCGGCATGACGGTGAGCCATACGTGGCGATAGAGTCCCGACCCTGAGTACCAGCGGCTGTTCTTGCCGAAGTTGTTGATCTTGACTGCCAGAAGGTTGTCGCCATCCTTTTTGAGGAAGGGGGCAAGATCAAATGCGAATCCTGTGTATCCGTAGGGATGATTGCCGAGATGGTGACCGTTGATCCAGGCGTCGGCATTCATGTACGCGCCATCGAAGCGCAGTTCGGCGCGCCCGTTGGCGGACATCTTCGGCGAAGCAAAAGTCTTGCGGTACCATCCGGTCCCGCCAACCACCCAGCCCGTCGCGGCACCCCCCTCGCTCGCGATTCTACTGAAGGGACCAATCTCCTCCGCGCAGTTACAGTCCTCCCAAATCGCCGCTTCGCCGGTAGATTCAAGATGTGCAGGAAGGTCTTCAATGCTCCAGTCATGCGGCAGGGTGAGCTTCCTCCACTGGTCATCGGGCAACGCGGGGCTTTCGGCGCCCGGAACATCTCCGCGATGGAAGCGCCATTCGTCATCAAACGAATCATTGCGCAGGGCGTCTGCCGGCGGCGCGCCGAGGACGTGCGGATCTTCGCTTGCAAAGCCGAACATGGGAAGCAAGGGTATGCAGGTGAGTGCGGCGAGCCCCTTCAAGGTAGTGCGACGATTGATTCGCGGCGACATGTGTGTCCTCTCAGGACAATCATGATACGCGCGCCGAGGTGCTCGCCCCGATCTTTCCGCATCATCGAAACTTGTCGCTACAGCTCTCGTTACAGCCAGGGAGAGGGTGTGGTAGCGGTGCCTGTCAGTTCGGTGGTTGCCGGCGGAGCGTCACTCGGAGCGCTGCTGGTTTAAGCGGAGAAAGCCACCCGGGCGACGGGTGGCTTTCTCCATTGCATTCCGCAGGTGAATTATGCGCCTACGGGTTCGGCTACCTTTACGTTGACCGGGGTGAGCCAGTTGTGGCGGTCGGGCTTGAGGCCGTTGACGATGGCGAAGAACTCTTCATGCAGAGCGCTGGTGACAGGGCCCATGGTGCCGTCGCCTATGAGGATGCGGTCGACCGAGCGGAGGTGAGTAACCTCGGCGGCGGTGCCGGTGAAGAAGGCCTCGTCAGCGATATAGAGCATCTCGCGGGGCAGCGCCTGTTCGACCACTTCGATGCCGAGCTGCTTGGCCAGCGTGATGACCGAGGCGCGGGTGATGCCGCTGAGCACCGAGTTGGCCAGCGGTGTGGTGTAGAGGATGCCGCCCTTGACCAGAAAGAGGTTTTCGCCGGAGCCTTCGGAGAGATAGCCGTTGACGTCAAGCCCGATGCCCTCGGAGTAGCCGTTGACCTCGGCCTCCATGCGAATGAGCTGAGAGTTCATGTAGTTGGCGCCGGCCTTGGCGAGCGAGGGCATCGTGTTGGGCGCGAGCCGGTTCCAACTGGAGATGCAGACGTCGGCGCCGGCATTGCCGGGGACGTATTTGCCCCATGGGAAGTTGGCGATATAGACCTCGACGGGGGACTTGAGCGGATTGACACCGATCTCGCCGTAGCCTCGAAATGCGATGGGGCGGACGTAGCAGGGAGCGATGCCGTTGGCTTCGACCACATCGACGACCGCGCTCACGAGCTGGTCCGCGGTGTAGGGCAGGGGCATGCGGTAGATCTTGGCGGAGGCGAGCAGTCGCTGCATATGCTCCTGCAGGCGGAAGACGCCAGCGCCATTCGGCTGCGTATAACAGCGGATGCCTTCAAAGACCGAAGACCCGTAGTGGACGACGTGGGACATGACGTGGATCTGGGCTTTGTCCCAGGGAATGAGATTTCCGTTGTGCCAGATGTTGTTGGTGGTCTGAAGGGCCATGCGATTCGCTCCTGAGGGCTGAATAGTTAATTATAGCCGTGTGTTGACGGGGGCGTGGGAGAATGAGGAGTGATTCTTGACGCCCATTCGATGAGTCTGGCGGTGCTGGAGCGGTCGGCGTACGTGCGATTTTCGGTGCTTGCACTGAGCTCGATCTTCTTTCTGGTGGACCCGTTCGCCGCACTGCCGACGTTTCTGGCGGTGACGGCGGGGGACGATGCGGGGCGGCGGCGGAAGACGGCGTGGAAGGCCTCGCTGACGGCGCTGGTGGTGCTGAGCGCGTTTGCGATTGCGGGACAGTACATCTTCAAGATGTTCGGGATTACGCTGCCGGCGTTTGAGATTGCGGGCGGCATCATTCTGCTGCTGATCGGGCTGGACATGCTGGAGGCGAAGCGGTCGCCGACGCAGGAGTCGTCCGAGGAGACGACCGAGGCGCGGGCGAAAGAAGATGCCGGGATCGTTCCGCTAGGTATCCCGATGCTGGCCGGGCCGGGCGCGATTACCAGCGTGATGGTGCTGGTGGGACAGGCGCAGACGCGGTGGCAGATGGTAGCGATTCTGTCGTCGATTCTGATTACTGCGGCGATCTGCTATTTGGTGCTGGGCAATTCGGACAAAGTGGCGCGGGCTCTGGGGGATACCGGCGTGCGGATACTGGTGCGCATCATGGGGCTGCTGCTGGTGGCACTGGCGGTGCAGTATTTCGTGAATGGGCTGGTGGATCTGGGTGTGATCGCCAAGCCTTGAGGGGCGCCGGACGAGATGCCTAACACCGAGTTGCACCGATGACACCGATTCGACTGCGGATCTTCACGGATGAGCGCGGATAGAAATAATGACGGTCCGTTGATTTTTCTGGTGCTCGCTTCCTCTTCGCTCATCTAAATGCTATTCAAGAGAATGAGAGGATGGATCGATGGAACAGCGCTTTAATTATTTCAAGGCAGCACCGGATGCTTACAAGGCGATGAGTGGGCTGGAGACTTATCTGCATGGATGCGGGCTGGAAGAGGGGCTGCTGCATCTGGTGAAGCTGCGGGCCTCGCAGATTAATGGCTGCGCGTTCTGCCTGGATATGCACTCGAAAGATCTGCGTGCCGCCGGAGAGACGGAGCAACGGTTGTATACGCTCGATGCCTGGCGAGAATGCCCTTGGTATACCGACCGTGAGCGTGCGGCGCTGGCGTGGACCGAGGCGCTGACGCTGATAACGCAGGGTCATGTACCCGATGCGGTGTATGAAGAGGTGCGGAAGCAGTTCGATGAGAAGGAACTGACTGACCTGAGCCTTGCGATTACAACGATCAATGCGTGGAACCGGCTGAGCATCGCGGCGCGGACGACTCCGGGGACGTATAAAGTCGGGGCCTATAAAGCTCACACGCAGTAGATAGCAAGCGAGCGAAGCAGTTTTCAATCTCACCTGCCATGAGGATGCAATGACAGCAGCAGAGACGGTTGCAATTGCAGGCTTGCTGGCGGGAACGCTCGACATCACCGCTACATCGACACTCTTTGCCCGGCAAGGTCTCTCAGTGGAGAGACTTTGCCAGGGCATTGCCAGCGGTGCTTTGGGAGACTCTGCCTTCAGCGGTGGAAAGAAGACGGCTGCTGTGGGATTGTTCTCCCACTTTGTGATCGCGTTTACGGTTGCTGCTGTCTACTACGCGCTGAGTCGCAAGATTCCGTTATTGATTGAAAGGCCGTTTGTCTGCGGCGCGGTCTATGGCGCTGTCGTTCATGTGGTGATGAGCCGCATTGTGCTTCCGCTGTCGGCGGCTCCTAAACGCGTCTTCTCGGCGAATGCATTTTTGATCCAGTTGGTCATTCATATCTCCTTCGTCGGGCTTCCCATTGCGCTTATGGTGAGCCGCTTCTCCCGGTAAGTGCCAGCGCGATGCCAGCGAAGATGAAGTGCACAGGAACGGACGATGGAGCTAAACTGACAGCGTTCTGCGGAAGGGAGAATGCCAGTGCCTCCTACGCTGGGTAATGGGAAAATTTGCTACATCGAGATGCCTGCCGGCGACATTGCCCGCTCGTCTGAATTTTATGAACGGGTCTTTGGATGGAACATCAGGCAGCGTAATGATGGCGTAACTGCCTTTGATGACGCAGTCGGCGAAGTGAGCGGGGCATGGGTGACCGGGCGCGCGGCCAGTCCAACTCCAGGCCTGCTTGTTTACATCATGGTGGATAGCGTGGCCGCGACACTTGAAACGATCGTTGCCAACGGAGGCGAAGTGGTGCAGCCGATTGGAGCAGACGCGCCTGAGATTACTGCCAGGTTCCGCGACCCGGCGGGAAATGTGATTGGCCTTTATCAGGAACCATCGTGACCTCGTGATTGCCGAGTTGATGGAGCGGCGAGACCGTCCTTCACTTTGGCTATGTGCAGGGCTGTCTGATATGTTGAGCGCATTGAGAAATGGCCTTCACAGCAGAGTTGTAGAGACTGACCGGCAAGGGGGATAGATGCAGCGGAGAGATTTTCTGGGTTTGGCGGCGGCGGCCGCGCTGGCGGGTGCTTCAGGGAGGACAGAGGCACTGACGCCTGCAGGAGCGGCGATGGGCACTCCCGTGCGGGTGGGCAGGACGATGGAGTTGGGCTTGCTCATCTCGCCCTTTCATGGGCCCGAGGAGACGATCAAGCGGGTGCACGACTTGGGCTTTGCCACCTGCTTTCTTTCGCTCGACGGCTACATCGGCAAATTTACGCCGCAACTGGCGACCCAGATGCGCGGCTTGCTGGACCGTTACGGCGTAAAGGCGACCACGGTGGAAGTGGTGGGTCCGGGTCCTCTGGTGTGGGACTTTATGCATGGCCCGTCGACCATCGGGGTGGTTCCGCGGGCGACGCGGGCGGTGCGGATGGATGCGCTGCGACAGGTCTCCGATTTTGCAAAGCGGCTGGGAGTGGGGCAGGTGCAGACGCACTGCGGATTCATTCCCGAAGACCCTGCCGATCCGCTCTATGCCGAGGCGGTGGTTGCGATTCGCGAGGTAGCGAAGCACTGTGCGGGCAACGGGCAGGACTTTTTGATGGAGACAGGGCAGGAGACGCCGACGACGATGTCGCGGATGCTGCGCGATGTGGCGCAGCCGAACCTCGGTGTCGGCCTCGATACGGCCAACCTGATTCTGTACGGCAAGGCGAACCCGGTGGACGCGGTGGACATTCTGGGACCGCATGTAAAGAGCATTCATGCCAAGGACGGCAGGTGGCCGACCGACCCCGACAAGCTGGGAGAAGAGGTGCTGATCGGAGAGGGCCTGGTGGACTTCCATAAGGTATTCAGCAAGTTGCACCGGCTGGGCTACAGCGGCGCGGTGACGATTGAACGCGAGACCTCGGGGCCGCAGCAGATCGCCGATGTCCGCAACGAGAAGGTGTATCTGGAGAAGGTGCTGGCGCAGGTGATCGGTTGATGGCTACAGAACAACAAGGAGAACCCATGAAGGCGATGGACAGGCGGGAGTTTGTGAAGGCGGGAGCTGCGGCGTCGGGCTTGTTGCTGCTGAAGTCGAAGACGGCGTTCGGGTACGAGGCCAACTCGGCGGTGCGGATGGGGCTGCTCGGCTGCGGCAACCGGGGAACTTCGGTGGCGACCGCCTTTGCCAAGAACACGGCAGCGCGTGTGGTGGCACTGGCCGATATCTTTCCCGACAAACTTGCACTGGGCAAGGCGCACTTCGATCAGTTGAACGCGGGCCTTGGTCATGCCGCGATTGAGGACAGGCTGACCTTTCATGGCTATGAGGCTTTCATGGAGCTTGCTCACTCAAAGGACATCGACATGGTGCAGATCTCGACGCCGCCGTGGTTTCATGTCGAGCACCTGGAGGCGATGGTGGACGCGGGAAAGCATGTCTACTGCGAGAAGCCGGTGGGCGTGGATGTCGTGCAGGCGAAGAAGGCGCTCGAGATCGCGCGGCGGGTCAAGGGAACGCAGAGCGTGGATGTAGGTTTTGAGGTGCGCAATGCGCCGCCTATCAACGCGGTGATCGAAAAAGTGAAGGCAGGAGCGCTGGGCAAGATTGCATCTTTTACCGGCAATTACTACGCGCCTGCTTCGACGGAGAAGATGGCGCCTGCCGGGGCCTCGCATGACGAGTGGCGGCTGCGCAACTGGCTGTGGGACCGCGCTCTCTCGGGAGACATTCTGGTCGAGCAGAATATTCATATCATCGACCTCTGCAACTGGGTGCTGGGCGCGCATCCGCTGAAAGCGACGGCGACGGGAGGCCGGAACATCCTGACTCATCCGGGCGATTGCTGGGACAACTACCAGGTGATCTTCACCTACCCAGGCGATGTCCACATGAGCTTCGCTTCGACGCAGTTCGGCAACGCCGGGTTCAGCGCCGGGCTGCTGGCCTTCGGCGCGAAGGGGATGGCCGAGGCTCCGTATGCCGGTCAGGTCCGGATCAACGGCGAGTCGCCCTGGAACTGGAAGGACCCATCCGGTGCGGCGGCTTCGACTTCGGGCAAGTTCGCGGCCAATGGCGACTTCGACGACAACCTTGCGCTGGCAGATACGGAAAAGACCCGCAGCTTTATCGACAGCATTACCTCGGGCCGGTTCCACAACCAGATTGCCGATGGCGTCGAGAGCGCGCAAAGCTGCATGTTGGGCCGAATGGCGGGGCTCACCGGCCGCGAGGTGACATGGGAAGATCTACTGGCGCACGGGGAGACCTATCCGCTGGGGATGAACATAAATCAGTTCGGGTAGCCTGCTCAAACCTGCAATCCAGTCTGTGCATCTGAGGTCATAGGGGGAAGAGGATGGATCAGTTGCGGTGGCTGCGATCTTTGGTGCTCCTGAGCGCGGTATTGGCGGCGAGTTCGCCAGCGGCATGGGCGCGATTCCAGCCCGTGACCTGTAAGAACGCCTTCACCGAGCAACAGGAGATCACCGAGGGCCAGAAGGTGGTGGCGCAGGTGTACCAGCAGATGCCGGTGCTGCCGGACAGCGATCCGGTGGCGCGGTATGTGAGGGCCCTGGGAGCGAAGCTGGTGGCCCATGCGCCGGGATATCGGTGGCCGTATAACTTCCACGTCGTCGCTAGCGAGGATATTAATGCGTTTGCGCTGCCCGGCGGTTCGGTGTTTGTGAATCTGGGGACGGTGCAGGCCGCGGAGACGGAGGCGCAACTGGCCGGGGTGATGGCGCATGAGATATCGCATGTGGTGATGCGGCACTCGACCTGCAACCTGACGAAGCAGCAGTCGAAGAGTCTCTGGTACGGGTTGGGGAGTATCGCGTCGGCAGTTTTGCTGGGGAATGGGACTGCGGGACAGCTTGGGCAGGCCGCGATTGGAGGCGCGCAGAGCCTCGATTTTCTGCACATGTCGCGCGATGACGAGAAGCAGGCGGACCTGCTGGGGGTGGGCATTCTGTATGACTCGGGGTACGATCCGCGCGGACTGCCGCAATTCTTTGAGACCATCCAGGCGAAGTATGGCGCAGGCGGGGCACAGTTTTTGAGCGACCACCCGAATCCGGGTAACCGGACGGAGTATGTTAATGCGGAGATTGCGACGCTGCCGCGACGGGACCATCCGGTGGTAACGACGCCGGAGTTCAAGCGGATTCATGCGGTTGGGCTCGGGGAGAAGGCGCTTACGGCGAAGGACGTTCAGGTGGGGGCATGGAGGAAGAGCGGGCTGTATGCGTCGGGCCCGGGAAATGGAGCGGGCCAGGTCGCCCAGCCGGTGAGTCAGAATGGAGCTTCGACGAGCCCTGCGTCGCGGACTGACGCGTCTGTTGCCATGCCCAGATTAAACCGGAGTGCGCTTGGGATCGATAGCCGCATGGTGAAGTATCAGGGCACTCGCTTCGTCATCGATCGCCCGGCAAAGTGGCAGCAGACGGGCGATGTTTCGTCCGGCGAGGTGATGCTGGCACCGCCAGGAGGCACAGGCGCATCTGGACTGGCGTATGGAGCGATCATCGGGATGGAGAAGCAGTCAGGCAACGGGGTAACGGATGCCGCCTCCCTCTCTGCCGCGACGGCAGCGCTGGCGCAAAAACTCAGTCAACAGAATGGCGGGTTGGAGCAGGTAGGCCAGACGACGGCGATAACGGTGGGGGGCCAGCCGGCAAACGTCGTGGAGCTGCGCGGGCGGTCGCCGGTGGGAGAAGGCGGGAAGCAGTTGGTAGAGCGTGACCGGCTGCTGGCGGTCGAGCGCCCGGATGGGGACCTGAGTTATGTCGTCTTCGTCTGCCCTGAGCCGGACCTGGCATTACTGAAGCCGCTCTTCGATGCCATGGCCGCGAGCTTCCGCGCTCAATAGCGACAGCGGAAGGGACACTAACGAACGAGCATACCCAACGATGCGACGATCATCCCGATCGCGCCAATGGTGAGGCCGAGGAAGAAGTAGGAGCGGCGGCGGGTGAAGAGGGTGATCGAGGAGAGGACGACCGAGATCTGCAGGAGGGCCTCGCCGAGATCGTAGTGCGAGGCGCGTCGCTCTGCGAGGTGGACCTCGTGCTCGTATTCGCGGGCCTGTTGCTGCTCTTCGGCAAGATCGGACTTCCACTTTTGAATGTGTGCCTTATACTCTTGCAACTTTGCGATTGCACCGGGCGAGTTGGCGAACGATTGGAGTGGGAGGAGATCGACGGTAACGGAGAGGCTGTCCATGCGGATCTTCTTGGCCTGATAGAGGTTCCATTGATCGGCAGCACGGGATTGCATGAGGATGGCATCGGTATGGCTGCGATGCCCAAGGACGGTAACCATTGCGACGAGAACGGCAAGAATGGAGATTGCGAGCGAGATTTGGGTGAGGGATTCTCCCTTTTCTTCGCTGGCTTCGTGAAGTTGCTTGGTGAACTCCTGCATTTCGGTGGGTTCCATGAGGTGGATTCTAGCTTGAGAGGGCGACATTGCAAGCGGTTAAAGAAGAATAATCAAGTTCGTCGAGATTCTTATCGCACCGTCTTTATTGGGGAATACCGAGTTTTCGACAGGAAGGCATAGTTTTCAACAGGGGGAGAGGTTGCGCGAACCCGGAGTCGCTGCTACTCTCAGGAAGTCGCGGAAATGCAGTGCTTGCAAGGAATTGAAAAGCACGGTACTCTGAACAGGCAAGAGAAGTAGAGCTTCGCACCTTGGCTCTGGCAACAAGTGAGCAGATTGTAAAGGGATGTCGGAGCGCAGTCCAAGTGTTTGATCGGCAATGAGCCAAAGGCCAGCCGGTAACCAAACCCAAGCCACTGCAATTGAATAGAGTTGAGGAGCTGAGTGCTCCGCGATCGTGCTTTGATCGTCATGATGTTTTGAGATATCTGTGCTGTGCGAACGAGACGGGTCAGGCGGTGAAGAGAGCATAAAGGTTCTCAAAAGCCTGAAAAAAGAAGTTGACAGACAATGAAAACTTCGATAACCTTAGAAAGTTCGCTAAAACGTCACGAACTGCTGAATGGTACGCTAAAAGGTTGAAACGAAACCACTAAGAAGTAAGCTAAGCCTGAGTAAGCAGTCAATACAGACGAAAACAGCGCATCAAGTTCGAGGACACAAATCTGGCTTATGCCGATTTAGTCCTTGATCCAAAGCTGCCCGCTTAGGCGGATGCAGTCAGGATCTTTGACAACATAGTTGAACGTGCCAGTCGTGAGATGATACGAAATTTGGTTTAGTCATTCTCACTAGTTATAAACCTCCGGTCTTTCGAGCACC